>Ga0315322_10000390_pt1 | contig 32518 bp, 19 predicted proteins | sample M110021515metaG_FD_203461 | JGI IMG/M metagenome (GOLD analysis project Ga0315322, IMG submission 203461) | Ammonia-oxidizing marine archaeal communities from Monterey Bay, California, United States - M1 100m 21515 | ecosystem: Environmental > Aquatic > Marine > Intertidal zone | place: USA...
CACTTTGATCGCATTGCCGGCGGTGTCTTCCACTGCCAGCCCTTCCAGAACCAACTCGTCGCCCGTTGCTTCCAGTCCCGCGCCTCCTGCGGCCTGCCCTTTGAAAGATAAAACGGTCTTGCTGCTGCCTGCGCCGCGAATTGTCAGGTGACTGGTCGTGATATCTAGTTGCCTATGAAACTGAAAATGTCCTTCTGCCAGTTCTATCACGTCGCCCGGCATGGCATCGATCAGCTTTGATTGCAGTTCGTACTGCACGTTCGGGCCGGCTTCCAGTCTTGATATTCGAGGTCCGACGTTTTCTTCTGCAGATGCTCGGCTCGGATGATGCAAACTGCTTGTTAACAGTGGCATGACAACATATGCCCATGTCAATGTGGCTGTCGATAAAAGCGTCGGGAAACCGAAACGGTGCATGGTGGTAGCCAGAACTTTCGTGCAAAATTTAAGTTCGCATCTCACTTGCAGAGGCAGAGGGTTTGGGGAAAGACGTCAGCATTTTAACTGTCCACCGGACAAGGTGAGCCACTCTCGAGGCGTACGCTGTGACAATCAAGTCTTCCATGATTTCAGTGTATCGCGTGCTCTGAAATTCAGCCAGTTCGCCTGCAGTTCAAGAATGAAGATAACAGCAAGTAAACCAGCACAGGAAGTTGGTCGGAGTGTTCAACTGTGTCACGTATTGATCGACCGTTGTTGGTGATTTTATGCAGCATCATGGTGGAAATGCTGATGCGGCCCCGTTGAGTTTCGTTGCTTCTATTGGTGTTTCGGGTAATCAGTTGCGAGATTGAATGGTGCTTAGGAGTTTTCGGTAATTGCGTCCAAAAATGTCTTTCTTTTCTTCTTCACCGATTTTGGCGGCAGTCACCTTGGATATCTCAGTACCCAGCGACCGAGATGGCAAATGGCTGCCAAATATGATTCGCTTTGATCCGATTTCACGAGTGGCCATCTCAATGAAGCCAGCAGTCGCGTCAAACCCAGAAGTCTCTATCAATACGTTGGGCGTGTTTCGAATCGCACGGATGCCCTGTTCCCATTCTCCACCGGCGTGTGCGCAGATGAAACGTTGTTGCGGATGACGGGATGCCAACGTAGCAAGTTCGGTAGGTGTTGTTTCATGTGGTGAGCGTTTGCCACTGGTTTTGAGCCATGTGTGTTGCATGATTACACCACCAAGTTCAGAGACCCTTTCGACCAGTTTGTTTACATTGGGGGCCAGGCAATTGGCTGCGCCGGGGCCACTTCCGGGAAGGTAAACTCCAAGCATTGGCCCATCTTTTAGCCAGCGGTCCAACGCCTTCATTGAACCAGCAGTGTTGTGCAAGTTCAGTTGGATCATTCCCAATAATTTATCAGGCCAACGCTCGAGTGGTTTTAGAACCAGTTCCGGTTGATTTTGCAGTAGGTTCTCGAGTGCTGAATCGGTCGTTGTGCCAATTCCCACGTGCGCGAAATAGCATAGCTTTTCAAAGTGGCCCAGTTGGATCGCTGGCATCGACCTTTCAATGTCATCTATCAGTTCGCGACTACCATCGGCCCCCGGGTGTGAAAAAGACGGCGTGAAATAGGAATCCCAAATCCGGTATTGTCGAAGCGTTTCCGCTGAAGGTAATCCAAAGTTCATTTGCACTACCTGCGATGATTTGTGGTGGTTGTCGTTGTTGCTTTTCGAAAATTGTCCGCATTTGTGGACATCATTTCTTTAATATCGGCGGCGGATACACCTGATTCAAGCATTCGAATGCAGGCGGCTTCCGGAATCAAAAATGGTGCATGCGATCCAAACAGAACGCGATCAATACCAATTGCGCTGGCAAGGGTGGTAACGCCGTCAGTTCCATCGACTCTTGATGAATCCACGACGACACGAGGTATCGAGGAAAAAATTTGTTTGTCTGATGTAGAAGGGCGACAATTCAGAATTTGGACTCTGGCTTCGGGGAATTTTTGCATCCAGTGTTCGAGTGGCCGAGGATCTACATTGGCGGCCACCATGTGGTGTGATTGCGTGCGAGTGTCTTCCATGGCGAATGCGATCTGCACAAATCCACGCAGCTTTGTCGCAGTCGCAAGAAGTTCACCAAAGACCTCGTCACGCAAGTCATAGCCGTGGTATCCAGGGAACAGTCTGATCCCGGGCATGGCCGATCGTCCGAGGCAAAGGTGTAAGTCGTGTTTCCAGTCGGGGAGCGTCGGGTTGATTGCACCCACGGGTACGAGTTCTGCTCGGGTTTGGCAGGTATTCAATAGCCGCTCGTTTGCACTACGAATATCGCGGTGCAGCAGCCCTTCAAAGCTACTCGCCCACGCCTCTGTAATACCCAGTTGTCCTAGCTTTAAACACAGTTCATCAACCTCATCCAATGGGAGTCGTCGAAACGGCCACTGAAAAAGGCTGACGTTCGTGTCGACTACTTTGTTTGGCATTGAAATGGTCCCGGTATTTTCTTCCGGACTGGCTGCCACGACCGAAGCCGCTCCTGCTGTTATGGCGCCGTGGATCAAATCGCGTCGATGAAATGCCATGAGCTGCTCCCAGAAAATCAGGCCAAAATATCGTGCACAACTGCGGGAATATTTACACCTGTCAGTCGCTCTTCGAGCCCACTTCGGCGAAAGAATAATTCTTGATGGTGAAGTCCGAGTAAATGAAGAATGGTGGCATGAAAGTCATGAACACTGACTGGATTCTCGATGGCTTTATGACCGAAATCATCGGTTTTTCCATAAGACAAGCCACCTTTCACTCCTCCACCGGCCATCCATGAAGTGAAGGCTTGCATGTTGTGGTCACGTCCGGTGTAAATGTCGCCAGAGCGTTGTGAAGTTGGTGTTCGTCCGAACTCACCGCCCCACACAACTAGCGTTGTGTCCAATAATCCTGTTCGTTTCAGATCTTTTAGTAACGCTGCTACTGGCTTGTCGGTTCGCTCGCAGGTTGCTCGGTGGTTTGCGGCCAGATCAACGTGACTATCCCAGGGTTGTTCTTCGAGGAAGATTTGCACAAAGCGGACACCCCGTTCGACGAGCCTTCGGGCCATCAGGCAACGTTTACCGTATGAGTCAGTGCTGGATTCCCCAATGCCGTACAACGTCAGTGTTTCGGCGCTTTCGCGGTTGAGGTCCAACGCTTCGTTGGCCGTCAGTTGCATCCGAGCGGCGAGCCCGTATGACTCAATTCTTGCGTCCAGATCTTGGCGGTGAGGACGCTTCGAACGGTGGAGTTCATCCAATTGCTTCAACATCTCTTTGGCGGTTGCTGAAACAGCCGACGGTTGTTCGTATTTTTTGCGGAGGTTCAGGATTGGTGAGCCGGTGGGGCGAAACGGGGTGCCCTGATAGACAGGAGGCAGGAATCCTGAGGTCCAATTCCGCGTTCCGTTCTTTGGCAAACCCAGTGGATCTCCCAAGACAACATAGGCCGGTAGATTCTGGTTTTCTGACCCCAAACCGTATGTCGTCCATGCCCCCAGGGTTGGGTATCCCATGAACAGTCTGCCGCTGTGGATCTTGTACAACGCATTGTCATGGTTGGGGTGGTCGGTCCACATCGAATTGATCAGGCAAATGTCATCGACCATCTCTGAAGTGTGAGGAAGTGTATCTGCCATCCACATTCCCGACTCACCATGCCGCTTGATGGGATACTGGCCACCCATCATGACACCAATGTCGGTTACGCTCGTGTTGCCAATTTCTTCGACACTGCCTGGATAGGGTTTGCCATCCAATTTTGCCAATGCCGGCTTGGGATCGAACAGGTCCATCTGGCTGGGGCCACCGTTCATGAACAACTGGATTACCGAGGTAGCGGTGGCCGGGTGATGCACCGGTTTAGGCCGCAGGTCAAAGGTGCCACCCAAGTTGGGCAAGTGCGGCTCGTTGCCGGTGTTTGATCCCACCGTTTCTGGTTTGTCCGCATACAGGTCGTCAGTCAATAGCTGCAGTAGCGCAGCACCCAGCAGCCCATCGCTGGCTCGTGCGAAAAAGTCTCGTCGGGAGGTCGCGGGATGCGATGCCAAGGTTATTCAGTCCACATAAAGAAAAGCTGCTGTGTTGAAAATGGTATGACAGTACGTTGCCAAAGCCTGAGAGGTGTTTCCTTGCCATGCAAGTTCGAGATCGTGCAGCGTTTGGTCTCCGAGTTCCAGTTCCTGCTGGCTTGCAGGGCGACTGAATGCAGTTTTGTAAATCAGGTCGATTCGAGTTCGGTTGTTGTTGTCCAGTTTCTTGGTAGCGATGATGCTCGTGATACGATGAGCGAAGGACCGTGACAGATCGTGGATATGTTTATCATTGAGCAGCATTAACGCTTGGGGTGAAACGGTTGATACCGGTCGTTCAATACAATTGGGGCCCATCTGAGGATAATCGAAGGTGTCCATCATGGTTGCGATCTCGGTGCGGCGGTACTGCAGGTAAATGCTACGACGCCAGCAGGAATCGGTGAGGGGCTGTTCCAGGTTGTTAATTGTGTTCTTTACAGGGCCTCCGCTTGCATTTAGATTCAATTCGGAATTGTAGATTGGGTAGACGCTCACAAGTCCATCACGATCAACCGACACGGCATCGGGTACACCACCAGATTCGAATGAGAGCCGTCCGGAAACGAACAGTAGCGAGTCACGAAGCGACTCGGCATCCAGACGCTGTAGCGGCATGCGTGCTAGAAGTCGATTCTGTGCGTCAAGCTGCTGGTGTTGGGCGGTTACACGACTCGATTGCTGGTAGGTTTTTGAATTCATCATCAGCCGATGCATGGCCTTCATGCTCCATCCGCTCTGAATGAATTTCAAGGCGAGCCAATCCAGTAATTGTGGATGTGAGGGTGGTTCAGCTTGTCGGCCGAAGTTTCCAAGGTCGGCTGCCAAGCCTGTTCCAAAGTGCCTCGCGAAAATACGGTTGACCATGACTCTTGCGGTCAGCGGATGATTGTCTCGCGTTAGCCACTGTGCGAATGCAAGTCGTCGGCCAGTCGTGGTGTGACTGCCGACCTGAGAAGCGGCTTTGATTGGGCTCACTCCGAAGGGGGTCTTTCCATCGGTCAAAACAGTCGGCACTCCCGGTCCTACAAGCGTTCCGGGTTTGTCGTGTTCACCTCGCCGTAGGACATAAGTGGGTGATGGGCGTCCCATGTCCCAAAGCGCGCGAATGGTTTGTGGAGGAACCATTTGTTGTCGCAGGTGATGCAACTGTTTTTTGACATTTTCTGCTTCTGCTCTGCTTTTTAGAACGGAGACAGGCTGGTTGGAATCAGAAAGCAATTCTGCTTTTTGTAACCGCTCAACCAGTATCTTTTCAGGTAGCGTGCGTGTGTTGTCAGCTTTCTTAAGAGCTCGAAGCGTTGTCTGGTTGTGGGTGTCTGACTGATCGGGGTAATGGTATCGCAGCAGACTCAATCGGATATCCGTTTCAAGATGTTTTTGCCGTGACAGAAGCATTTTCTGCTGTCGTTCCAGAGGGGGATTGATCTCGGCAATGCGTTTCAAGTGTTCTTCTGTTGCGATGTTCAGTTTTCGTTGCTTGAAGCTGCTCCAGTCATGTTCATCCAACGCGCCTTGGAAGACAGCTTTCAGGCGATAGTAATCACGCTGCGGAATGGGATCATATTTGTGCGAGTGACAGCGGGCGCACTCCATGGTCAAACCCATCAATCCGGAGCTGACGATAGAGAGAGCATCAGCAACGACCTTCAATCTCTCGGGAACGAAGTTCATGGTTCTGGAACCTGTTTCGTCGATTCCCATGCGGAGAAAACCTGTTGCCACCAGTTTGTCGATGGTGTTGCTGTTTACCGTTGGCGTTTGGGCAAGACCGAGCATTTCATCGCCCGCGAGTTGTTCCATTAAGAAAACGTCGTATGGTTTGTCCTCATTGAATGCTCGAATCACATAATCGCGGTACTTCCATGCAACCGGTCGCAAAGGGTCAGCACTGGTACCACCCTCGGAGTCGGCGTAGCCTGCCAGGTCAAGCCAATAACGACCCCAGCGTTCACCGTATCGAGGTGATGCAAGTAGGTGGTCGATCATTTTGCTGTACCAGTTCCGATCGGTGCTGGTTGACCATCGCTGCAATTCGTCCAGTTCAGGAGGTAGCCCCAGTAGATCGAGATAGACACGGCGAATCAGCGTGGATCGATTAGCTGGTGTCGACCAATGAAGCCCTGCCTCGGTTAACCTGCGCCCTACAAAATCATCGATTGAGTTTCCAGCATCAGGCCATTGTGGACGCTTGAAGGCCCAGTGTTCCCGGTCACTCTGGTTGACTAATGGGTCAGGCAGAGTGCTTGCCACATCAGGTTTCACGTTGCCGATCGGTGCCTTGGCAGTGATCCAGTCTCGCAGGGTTGTGACTTCGGCTGCAGAAGGCCGACGCACGAAAAACTTCAGTAAGGACTCACTGGGGGGACAATCTTGTGATTCAATTCGTTGGATCATCAGGCTGTTGTCTGGATCACCCCGAATCAGGGCAGGGCCGCTCTTGCCGCCCCGAAGCATGCCCGTATGGGTACGCAAGTCCAGTCCACCTTGTTGCAGACGAGGACCGTGGCAGGCATTGCAACGCAACAAGAAAATGGGAAGCACATCATGCTGGTTGAGTTCCCGTGTTTTTACGATGCTTGTTTTGGATGGTGAGCCAGCCAAAATCCAACGTTGAACCAGCAGTTGTTCTTGTGGACTGAGTGACGGTTCACCTTCGGGTGGCATATCACCGCTTTCAATTTGATGCCACAGTGCGCTGTCATCAAGTGACGTTGCCAGCAAGTCGTCGCCTGTCTCACCCCCGTTGTGGATCGCTTGCATGCTGGAAAGGTCGAGACCACCCTTGCGCTCATTTTTTCGATGGCACTTGCCACACTTTGTTGTCAACAGCGGCTTGATATCTGTCTCGAACAGTATCTCTGTCGTCTCGCCATGCGCAGCGATCATCGTGATGCAGAAGATCAAACTTGCAAGGGTAAGGCGGAGCAGCATTGAAAGACGCTGGTGAAGGCAGGATTTGATCAGCGTGAGAGACACTGGCGAGGGGTAAGCAATCAACATCATCGCGGTAGTTGACTGCCTTGTCGATTCAAATGCGAGTTGAGCGGCAAGATTCGTTGACCAGAAACATTCCGCATTGAATCTCTGAATGACCCATTCTAAGAGCCAATCATGATTAATACAAATTGCCGCTTAATTCCCGTGTCACGAGGGGAAAATTCAAAGCGGCGGGTCTTTGTTCCGGTATTTCTGTGGTTCATGCCAGATGGCGTGTGTGTCCACTGTTTACCTTGAACTCTATCAATCGCTTGAATGACGCCGAGAGTATTCAGGGAACGGACTTGCTGCGTTTTCCGGAAACCGGTCTAGGATCATTTGCAGTCGCTGGCGACGACCCGGCGCAATTTTGTCCAGCGGGTTGACTTCTTCTTGCTGCAGAGGATCATCCAGCAAATCATGAAAGCTTCCGTTTGTGTCAATCAAATGTTTCCAGTCCCGGATCATTCGAATGCCACCAAGTTGAGAGTAGATCCAGCTTCGCTTCTGATACGGGTCTTCGCTGCCACGTAGGCTGGGGACAAACGATCTACCGTCCAAAACCAATGACTCTGGCGATTTGATTCCCGCAAGCTGCATGAAGGTTGGGTAGAAATCAGTGAAGTCAATTAAGTCACGTGAGACGCGGCGACCGTCTTCGATTTTTGATGCACGAACAATCAATGGAACGCGAACTCCTCGATCTGAGGCGCGGGTGTGTTCCTGATCCCTGTTTCGTTTCACGGTTTCATTTGCGATGGCAGGAACGTTAATGCCAGTTAGCAGGATGATGGTTTTATCCTGCAGGCTATTGTTATCAACTGCTTTGATTAGATTTCCAACCAACTGGTCCACGCGTTTGATGTTGGTTGCACGCAGGCTCGTGTTTTCTGGTGACCGTTGGGGTCTTGTTTCTTTCGATTCGGCAGACGGAACGCCAGCGAGCAACATTGGGTAGTAAATGAAGAATGGCTGTTTGCGTTCCCTTGTGGCGAATTCAGTAAGAAAAGCGTTGATTCGTGCCGCACCGTTCACGACTTTTTCATACTTGCCGTTGATGAGCAACGGGGGGTTCAAGTTGCGCGTGCCCTTGCCAGTTTGTTCTGGTTCTGTGTTGGACCAAACACAGTGCTCTTGGAAGCCATGTTCCTGCAAGGCACCGGGGTGAGTGCTGAGATGATTGATCAGCCAGTGTCCACCCACGGCGGTTTGGTAGCCACCTTCTCGTAAACATTTTGCCACGGTTGTGAAACGTTTCCCATTCAGACCCTCGCCTCCAAGTCTGGCCACGTCGTCGTGCTGGGTCCAACCATGGCGGAACGGATACTGCCCTGTCAGCAGCGTGACAAGGCTTGGCGTACACGCAGGCATGCTCCAGACAGTTTCGTAGCGAACTCCCTCTCTGGCAAGTTTGTCAATGTTGGGAGTTGCATGATTGCCCCCATAGCAGCCAATCGATTCCCGCCCCAAATTGTCAACCAGGATCAGGATGATATTTGGCGTTTCAGCGGCATGACTGGTGGTCATGCCCAAGGCAATGAGACAAATGAACAGCAGGTTGAATCGTGTTTTCATTTTGATTGAAAGGCCTCGCTTGTCACGACTTGGTGTATCAGGTCACGTAGCCCAAGCTTTTGTTTGCGGATTGTGTCGGTGATGCGATCGATGTCATCTCGGTCTGTGAAGCTCAGACGACGACCTAACGCATACACCATCAGCTTTTCGGTCAGGCATTTGTTAAACTTTTCGGGATGCTGTTTCAGAACCTCTTTGATGCCTTCAGGGCCTTCGATAATGGTGCCGTCGGCCAGTGCTGCCGATGCATCAATTGGCAAACGTTTCGCATAACGGTCACGCCATAGGCCAACGTGGTCATAGTTTTCCATGGCCAAGCCCAGCGGATCTATTTTTCGATGGCATTCGTAGCAGGTCGGATTGTTTCGATGTTTTTCCATCAGCTGGCGAATGGTTGAAACTCCCCGTGTATCGGGCTCAAGCGGATCAATGTCAGGTGGCGGTGGACTGGGTGGTGTGCCGAGCAGGTTTTCCAGCACCCAGACTCCCCGAACAACGGGCTGTGATTCGACGCCGTTTGAAGTCGCGGTCAGGATACTGGCCTGCCCTAGTAGTCCTCCACGGTGACTATCTGGTGAGAGTTTAACTTTGCGAAACGTATCTTCTGTGGCAGCAGGGATACCATAATGTCGAGCGAGTGCCGGATTCAAAAACGTGTAGTCTGAATCGATGAACTCGGACAAACTTCGGTTCTCTTGAAGGATGTGGCGAAAGAATAGGTGGGTCTCCTGTCGCATCGCATCTTCAAGATTGTCTTCGTAGTAAGCGCGGTTTGTTTCGGGGTCGGGTGGCATCTCACCCAGCTTTCTAAGACCGAGCCATTGGCCGACAAAGTTTTTAACAAATGCTCCGGTGCGTTGATTGGACAACATCCGTTCGACTTGTTGCCTCAGCACTTCTGGGTTTTTCAACTCACCACGATCAGCTAATGCTCGTAGTTCGCGATCTGGCATTGAGCTCCAGAGGAAATATGACAAACGCGTAGCAAGCTCATGGTCGCTGACACGATTTGTGGGCATTGACGCCGATTGTATTTCTGCCAAGTAGAGGAAATTGGGCGAGGTCAGGATGGCTCTGGTTCCCAGTTTTGCTGCTGCCCAGAAATCACCCTGCTCTTTGAAGTGTTGTCGGGCTAATTCTAGGTAGGGCGATGTTTCTTGGACGCTGACGGGGCGGCGGTAGGCAGCATTTGCGAGTCTCAACAAAGAAGCATCGAGGTACTCAGCATCTGGATTATTCGGTGGGGAAGGGAAAAACTTTGCGAAACCTGGTTGTGGCCACGAGTCATAAAATGGCCCTTCGATTTCAATCCCCTGAACATGTAATTCAGGACCTGAACCCAAGTACATTTCGGGTGGATTCCGCATGGGGAACAGAGCATCCTTGTTGTACTTGGGGAGCACTTTACGCAGGATGCGTTTGAATGATCCGTTGGGGCCATTGGCCCAGTGGACATGGAAGGTAAATCCCTTCTCAAGCCAAACCCGGTGTTCAATTTCGATCACTTCATCGTCTGGAATGACGTACTCAGCGATGACTCGGTGCGCGGTGCCACCCAATGCTTGTGAATCTATCGAGATTGACAATCGCATTGGCTCTGAGGAGTTGTAACGCAGGTCTTCGTCTTTGTAACGTGACACGCGTCGAACAGCCTGGGCGGAAAACCTGATCTCATATTCTCCATCTGCAGGAACTCCCTTTCGCTTATCCAGTTGCCGGAGTCCGAGTGGTTGGCGGAATTTGATGAACATTCGTCCTGCATCTTTTCGAGCCTCCTTGTCGTTCGTGCTGGAATCAATGCGGACACCGTTAAGGGTGAGTGCTGGTTGTTTTGTTCCAGATTCAGCGTCCACTTTGTAGTGGATCATTTCGGGGCGTGGGCCTGGCCGAATCACCTTGTCAGCAATCTGCCTCGCTGCACCCAGGTAATTTCTGAGTAAGTAATCAGAGGTAACCAATCCTTCACCCACGTTGTCAAATCCATCAGTTACATCATCAGCAGGAAACGTCGTCGTTGGATCAAAATCGACCATCGGAAGCTCGAAAAGATCGCGGATCGTATTTCGATACTCATTGCGATTGAGTCGTCTCAGAATGACCTTGCCGGCGTTGCCACGCAGTGCGTTTTCTGCGTCGAACATCATTTTGGTCAGGGAGGCAACGATCTGTTTGACCTCTTCCTGTTTGGGCTGCTTTGCTTCATCGGGCGGCATGGCTGCCAGATTAAGTTGGTCCAGCACTTCTTGAAGCATTTCTGCCTGCTGTACGTGGTCAACTGCATTTCCAGTCAACAAATCGGACGCCAGCTGGTCAAAGCGACGGTCGGACTTTTGTGCTTTCGAACCGTGGCAGTTTGTGCAGTAGTTGCGCAAAAACGAAGCGACGTCGGCGGGCGACGACTCTGCCGCTGGTGCAGGCATCGTCAGCACCAGAATCAATGCACAGAAAACGATTTTCTTCATGTCAGTAAATGATTGAGGTTGTTGCCATTGTTCGAGAACTGGTCCTGTTCGATTCCAAATTGTTGGAGAATCGAGACGAATAGGTCGCCCAAGGCACGTCCATCACGGTTGTGACGTTCAAAGCGATGATGGTTTCCGTGTTGGAAACCACCACCGGCAAGCAGGACGGGAAGGTTGCGACTGGAGTGGGAACTCGCATTCCCCATTCCGCTACCAAACAGGACAGCAGTTGAATCCAGCAGCGGGTTGCCGTCGCTGTCCCGTGTTTCTTTTAATTTGCTGAGAAAGGTTGCGAATTGACTGGCGTAAAAGCGTTCGATGATCGAAAGCTCTTTCAGTAATTCCGGGCGTTTGCCGTGGTGAGTCAGCGAGTGGTAACCGAGAGTGATCCCGTCGAAGGGAAACAAGCGATTGCCACCAGGATGGCCAAAGCAGATGACGTTGGTTGAATTGGTCTGCAGTGCCAGCACCATCAGGTCGTACATGACCGAAGTGTTGTAGGGATACTGCAGGTCCACGATGGTGTCGTCATCATCACGGCCACGAATCACATCGTCTTTGATGTTGGGTTTGCGTACGTCAATCCATTCCGCCTGCCGATTCAGTTTCCGTTCCACTTCACGAATCGATGTGAAATACTGGTCAAGTTTCTGTTGGTCAGCCTGTGCCAGACGCAGACGCAGGCTTTTGGCATCCTGATGCACCACATCCAGAATGCTGCTGTCTTCGTCCAGATATTCACGGGTTTGTTGCTTGGTCTTTGTGGCATCGTCGACGAACATGTTTGTAAAGACGCGGACAGGGTCGGACTGGGTGGGCAGACGAATGCCCGCTCGGGACCACGAAAATCCTCCAGATCCAAGCAGCATGGACGGGAAACGGGTGGTTTGTCCAAGGTGCTCAGCGAGTAACTGATCCAGCGACAGAAGGCGTTGAGGATTTTTCTTCGTGCTCTTCAGATCAACACCATTCAGAAAGGTGTTAGAGCAACCATGTCCTCCACCGACTCCCGGATGATCCAGATTGGTGAAAAGACTAATGGAATCGCGATGCGGCTGTAGCGTTTCAAGCAAAGCTGGCATCTCGTAGTCACTACCCGTTTCAGTCGGGAAGAAGCCACCCGGGTTCATGCCATAGTTGGGTGAAACACAGACGAATCGCTTGGTTGTCTCGCTTGACGTTTTTTTTGATTCTGCTCGCAATGATGCGAAGCCCGGTAGCGCAATTGCGATGCCGAGACCACGCAGAACGTCGCGTCTAGGAAAGGCGGTCATCGTAAATCCTTGTTTGCGGACGTTGAAAGCGACTAGCGCTGTTGAAAAATGCTGCTGTTCACAACACCGGTGATCAGATCCCGAAGCCCATAACCTTGTGCTGCGCAATCCGCGGCGATCTGTTTGATCTCAGCATCATCCCGGAACGTCAGTTCTCGCCCGGTTGCGTAGGAAAGTAGCTTGGCAGTGAGTGCTTCCGTGAACCGATCCTTGCGGGCAAGTAACAGTTTTTTGAAGTCTCGTTCATTTTGAAATGTTTCGCCAGAAACAAGGTTCCCAGAACCGTCGACTGGCGGGTTGCGGGCAGCTCGTGACTTATAGTGCGACCGATAGCCACCAATCGGGTCGTAGAATTCCAAGGCGAACCCAGCGGGATCGATTCGGTTATGGCAATCTGCACAGGCCGCCACATTGCGGTGTTTTTTTAATTGTTCCCGAATGGTCACTGCTCCGCGTGTGTCAGGTTCCAGTGGTTCGACGTCAGGCGGTGGTGGGGAAGGAGTGGTCCCTAGAATGTTTTCCATGACCCAGACGCCACGAACCACCGGAGACGTCTCGATTCCGTTGGCAGTCAGTGTCAATACACTTCCTTGCCCCAGTAGTCCGCCTCGATGGTGTTCTGGCTTGAAGCTGACTCTGCGGAACTCTTCTCCCGTCACTCCCTTGACACCGTAATGCTGGGCAAGAGTGCCGTTGAGGAAACTGTAATCGCTATCAAGCAAATTCAGGATCGATCCATTTTTGTTCAGCAGGTCAGCGAAAAAAAGTCGCGTCTCCTGTTTGAAGAAAATTTCCAGACGATCTTTGTAATAGGTCTCGAATGCTTTCGGGTCAGGTGGCATCGCACCCAGAGTGTCAATCCGAAGCCAGTGATCCGTGAAGTGTTCGATAAAAGCATTTGCTTTTGGGTCGGCCAGCATCCGGTGGGTTTCTGCGGGCAGGTCTGTTTCTGTCAGGCCACCAGTATTTGCTTTCGCGGTGAGTGTTGCATCCGGCATGGAACTCCAAAGAAAGTAAGACAAACGTGCGGCTAATTCATGGGGATCCAGAGTAACCCGACTTTGCTCATCGCCCTCATCGAGGTACAAGAAGCGTGGTGATGACAGGATCGCAGTCAGTCCCAGTTTGATCGCTCGCTCAGGTTTATTGCCGGCTGCCAGTCGGTCACGAATGAATTGTGTGTAATGTTCGACTTCCTGTGCCGTCACGGGCTGACGAAATGCACGGGTTGCAAATCGACCAACCAACTCATCGAGGTCAACCTGAGCGGCATCCAGCTGTTTCCCAAATAACAGTTGATGACTTGCCGGAGGCCACTGTTCGTGAATTGGTCCACTGATGTCCATGTTCCAAACGCGAATGCGGGGACCGTGATAGCGTTCGGAGAGTAAAGGGTTTTTCTCGTTGCTCGTCAGCTTTTCCACCAACGCCTTCGCTTCAAGGTCACCCAGTTTTGCAGCGTCCCGTTGAGTGGTCGTTGCGCGGATGACTTCGGGATGGTGCTTTTCTGCAACTTGGCGAATATTTCCCTTTGAGCTGACTCCATTAGCCCAGCTGACAAATGGAATTGCTCCTTTACGCAGCCAAACTTTTGCGGTGAAGACAGCAGGGTTGCCGTCCGGTAAGTCCCAGACCTCTGCCAGACGGCGCTGGTCAGCCGCGTTCTTGTTCAATAGCCTTGCTTCTGGAGCGATCCAGAGCGCCAGCTTCAAAGGCTCCTTTGCATATCGCTCAAATTCAGCATGCTGATAGCCATGGTCGAGCCGGTTGGCTGCAGCCGCTTTGATTCTGATTTCATACCAGCCGTCCGCTGGCACACCGCCTTGGCGGACAAATCCCGTGACAAAGTTTGGATGTCGTTCTGAGGGTTGCCCATGTCCAATCTCAACGTAGTGACCTAGTTTGTGTCGGTCTGCTGCAGAGCCAGACGGAATGATCAGTCGCCATGTGACTGGCGCACGTTGATATGACAGCACACCGTTAAAGTCCTTGCCTGTGTAAGACCAGTTGGACGTGTCAGGACTGGGCCGATCAAAATAGCAAGCTTGGTCCAAGTATAACTCAGCTACCTCCAAGTAGCGTTGCAACTGATAGTCAGACAATGTCAACGCTTCACCGTTGTTGTCAAAACCATGAACCTTGGCGTCGGGGGGGAAGTCACCCGTGGGATCGAAAGACTCGATGTCAACACCAAGCAAGTCGCGAATGGTGCGAACATACTCAAATCGATTGAGCCGACGGAGCACCGTTGTGGATGACTTTTGTTTGTTGCTGGTCACTTCCAGATAGTTGGTGATCCACCTGATTACTTGCTGGGTGCTTTGGATCGACGGTTGGGGGATGCCGTCTTTGCGTGGTGGCATCTCGCCACGGTTCATGGCATCCAGTGCTTCTTCAAGCAAGTCTCTTGAATCTTCGTCAAGCGGTTGTTTCGATGGGAACGCGTCAAGACGTCGGTCTGCTTTTTGCTTCTGTTCGCCGTGGCAACTGTGGCAGTGCTGCTTTAGGTAGTTTTGAACATGCGGCGGAACGCCACTGGAAGCAGAGGCTGGGATCTCGGCGGGCGCTGGATTCTCGGCGGGTGCAGGATTCTCGGCGGGTGCAGGATTCTCGGCGGGTGCAGGATTCTCATCGGGTGCTGCACTTGTTTTCTGGTTTGGTAATCCCAGAATAAACATGGCAGTCAGCAAGATAGCAGCGAAATACCTGATGGCTGTTCCGTGACAGCAATCAGAAGTTCCTGGAAGGTTGGTGCGAAACCATGGCTGTAAGTGACTGGAGTCGGTTCTCATGCCTGCACCTCCAGACCTGTCAGGGTTCCGGTTGCAGTGCCGAAGCGATCCGTTTCAACACCAAAGCGTTGCAACATTGAGACAAACAAACGGCCTGCTGGCGTTGCATCTTTCTGGTTGTCGTCCTTGAAGTACGACTTGTGTTCACCATGCTGGAATCCACCTCCAGCCAGAATCAAAGGAAGATTTTTGTTTGAGTGTGAGCTGGCATTCCCCATGCCCGAACCAAACAGCACCATGCTATTGTCCAGCAGTGTTTTTCCATTGGCCTCTGGCACTGATTTCAACTTACCGAGGAAGCGTGCCAATTGCTCCGTGTGGAATTGTTCAATGACGGACAGTTCGGTGATGTATTCAGGTACTTTGCCGTGATGCGTTAATTGATGATAGCCGCGGCTGATATCAAAGCCGCCATAGTTGGCTCCGATGTCGGCTAGGCCCAACGTGATCACTCGCGTCGAATCTGTTTCCAATGCAAGGGCCATCAGATCGTAATACAGTGGTACTCGATCGATGAAGTTCATGGTGTTCGCAGATGCAGGAACGTCATAGTTGACCATGGGTTTTGGCTTTTCAAGCCAGTCGCTCGATTGCGCAAGACGCTTTTCTACTTCGCGAACGGAGGTGAAGTAACGGTCGAGTTTGGCTTTGTCCCGTGCGCCCACTTTGCGTTGCAGGTATTGTGCATCGGTCTTAACGAGGTCGAGGATGCTAGCCCTCGCGGCCTGTTTAGCTTGCCTGGTCTTTCGAAGTTTCGGGTCTACCTTCTGAAACAACAAGCTGTACAACATGTCCACTTTGGAGATCGGTGGCAAAGAGACTCCCGAAGCATTCCATGAGATCTGGTTGTTGGGGTCGCTACCGCTGGCGATCTGCAGCGATGGATAACGTGTCTTGGCTCCCACGAGTTGGGCGGCCTTTTGATCCACTGAAATATTCGCTTCAGGCATGTTTTTGGAGTGCTTTGACAGGACGCCCGATAGGTATGCGTGTACGCCACCGTGGCCGCCTTGCGCCTCTGTGCCGTGGTCGAGCCCTGAGAATACAGTGAAGTCATCACGGAACTTCTCTAGCGGTTGTAGCCGTTCGGTGAGTTGGTAGTTATTGCCTGTGGTTTCGGGGAAAAATAATCGGGGAACAAACCCAAAGTTCAACCCGACGCAAACCATGCGTGTCGCGGTTTCGTTCGTTGTTGTGGCCATCGCTTCAAGGGATGGCAACGCCATCGTCGCCCCGCTAACGCCCTGCAAAAATACTCGTCGTCTCATCATGTTTCCTACTCTTTGTCCTGTTTCTGCTCTGCTTCCTGAATGATCACGCGAATTTGATCAACGGCCGAACCCGCCGACAAATCAAGCGACAGTGTGCGTCGATCATCACTCAGAATCACTGCATCATGCTTTCGTCCCAGGTTGTCTTCTTTGCGTGTGGGTTCAATTCCACGTCGCGTAGTTTTGTATTGCCCCTCGGGATGTCCGAGTAGCTCATCCGTGTTTGTCAGACGTGCAGTGCTTGCGATCAACCCAATGACTGGTTTGTCAAATGTGATCTGCCCTGTCACCCGCGGCTTGTTTTCAGAGCTTCGTTCTCGTGTTCCGAGTGGATCAAGTTGCAACAGGTAACTGCGGATCGTAGTACCAGCGGCAATTTTTTCATTGTTGTGGCGATGGATTCGCTGATACAGACCGGGTGATGTCAGATCAACGAGAAGTTCGGATTCCAGCTTGATTCCCTGTCGCTCAGCGAAAACGACAATGTGCTCGTTGTCCTCAAATCTGCCGGGTACGAATTCCGGTCCTGGCGAAACAAACTTCATCAAGCCGGTTGCCTGAAGCACGCCTGAGGTCACTGGCCAGCCATCTTCAAACCGATTGGTTTCATACAGCACGGTTTCAAGTTTTCCTGCCATAGGTTTTGAGCGAACTGCGTTGCCGGCATGCAGCAATCTACCGTCGCTGTTAGATGTTTTGCCGATCGCGCTGACTTCTACTTCTCCTTCGAAAACACAAACATCCGTTTCTCCGTCGAATCCGACAGCAAGCCCGAATGCCGTGCCCAAATCGACGACGTCGATCGCGGGTGTTTCAATTTGAAAACCAATTGCAGTTCCGGGCACATGAACCGTCAGGACACCTTGGTGCAGTCGTGTTCGGTCAGCAGAAAGGATCTCGAATTTTGCTGGACCCTGCAAAGTGACGGTGGCCCCGTTGGAAAAATCTAGACGGGCAATGCCAACCTGTAGTTGCACCATTCCCCCATCAATAGCATCACCGACCTCACGTGGGCCGGATGACCAATCAGCGTTTTGCTGGTAGGCGATCCTGGCGATGAGTTCTTGGCTCTTCGATGTTTGCTGTTTCGGTGTATCAGATTGTGGAAGTGACAGGAACGCAAATAACAACATGGCTGCAATTGCGATCGTCAGAATCAACCACTGTTTCGATGACGCAGTCGCACTTGCTGCAGAATTGATGGAGGTGTTTTCGTGGGCGCCAGTGTGTTGTGGACTGCTCGATTCAGCGTGCTGTTCAGATGCCAGCGAAGTCAGTCCATGAAAACGGTCCATGGCTTCCTGCTGGATGCCACGGCGTTGAAGGGAGCGGCGAAGATCTGTGTGCAATTCAGCTCTGGCCGCCAGCTGATTCAAATGCTCATCATCCTGCAGCCACTGTTCGAACTCGGCAGCGTCCTTGGGACTCATGCCACTGTCGAGGTGCTGGTCGAGTTGTTGATTGTTGATTGTCATCTCGCCTCTTCCACGGCCATGCGTTGCTGGACGCAGTCGGCCAATCGGTCCCGTATTCGAGTCAAGGTGACGCGGATGGACCCTGTGGTCGATCCAATGACTTCAGCAATTTTGTGAGAAGAAGTGTCCTGAGCATAACGCAGGTCCAGTAGCTTTCTTGATCGCTCCGGCAGGTGGTCAAGGCAATGTTCCAAGGCTTCCCGCCTATCGTTGCGACTAGCCTCTCTGCTGACGATCACGTCGCCAAGTCGTTTCAGTAAGTCATCTGAGAAGACAAGTTGGTCCCGACTGCGTTGACGATAGAAATCAATGACCCGCGACTTTGTGATCCACAGGGCCCAACCTAGAAAAGGACGCTCCGGATCGTATTGATCAAATCTCCGTGCGGTTTCCTGTGCGATCTGTTGGACGAGATCTTCCGCATCGTGGAAACCTGAAATGACCGCAAACACATAGGCAGATACCGATGGCTCAGCGGCCACCCAGTGCTGTGCGAAGACTTCGCGTCGATCATTTTCCGATTGGTCTCGATTCATGCTCTTGTTCCTATCCTGACAGTATGCCGTCAGCATGGCGGAATCGTTAACAAGATTCACGGCACGAAATGCAAGAAACTGACCTGGCTTGGGAAAACAGGTGGAAAAATGATCGTTTTTCGTACTAACCCCGTGGGAATCTAAGATTTACGACCGTGTGATTCCTGTGAAACCTCGCCACTCAGTTCGGGGGGGTGTGGTTGGTGCCGCAGGTTCAGCTATTCCGGTCGCATGCACCGATGTGTTCCCAGCCAATGTTCCCGTTAGCAGGGATGATATTGGTTCGAAGGGATATTGGTCGTAACCGCTGTCAACACGCCGACCACGTGTTGGTTCATCCGCTGCCTGCTTTTCGGCAGACACGACGCCAATTTGGGCTATTTCTCACCAGATACCGCACCCGCAACATTTTCAATGTGGTCCCTTACTCTGCCGAATGCGTTGAGAACGGCGAGGTAAGCGACGCATACCTGGGGCGAAATGGTTCCTTCCGACAGATCAGAGAGGTGCTCGCGTCTGAGTTGCTTGATCTGTTTACGCAGACGTTTGGATGCACTTTCGGTTTTGGTGACAACACCGGGATCGTTCGCGGCCAAAGCTTTGTTTACCAGATCGAGGTATTCCGATGACATCGTATTGAGAGTCTTGATTCCCCCTCGCTGGGTTTCCGTGAATCGTTCACCATCTCGACGCAAACGGATATCAAACTTGTGGATGTCGACGATGTAGTCACTGATCGATTCGTATTCGTCTGCCATACGGAATTGTTGTCTTGCCTCGACGGCAACAGAGTGTGGGATGTCATTCGACAGCAAACTGGTTACATGTTTGGCTATCTCATCTTGTACTGCGTCCAACACTTGTTCGCGATGCAACAGTTTGTCTGCGAGTTTCTTGTCGATTTCATCCTGTTCATAAAGCTCATCGATCCACGTCAACATCTTTTCGCATCCAGCGGACATCTTTTCAATCTCTTTGCGTGATTGCTCGATGGCCAACAGTGGGGTTTCAAGCAGTCGCATGTCCAGATCGGTCAGGCTTGGCTTCTCTTTGAAATCCTTCGAAGGTACCAACCGTTCCAGTAGTCGGACAAAGAGAGGCAGAAATGGAAGGAAAATAAGCGTGTTGACTATGTTGAAAATCGAGTGAGTGAGGGCAATCGCCGCCGTCGTGTGGGGATAAGTTTCTTTTCCATCTATCAACACCATTTCAGAAACATCATAGTTCGGGCTTCCGAGCATGAATTCAATGTAGTCCAGAAGTCCCTGGATGAATTGGATGTACCAAGCGAAGATCAGGGTGATCCAAAACACACCGACCAGATTGAAGATCATGTGGAAGTAAGCAGCTCGTTTTGCATTTGTCGTTGCTCCCAAAGAAGCAAGTAATGCCGTAATGGTTGTGCCGATGTTTTCACCCAGCACGAGGGCCGCTGCTGTTTCGTATCCAATCACTCCCTGGGAAGCCAAAGAAATAGTGATGCCAAGTGTTGCTGACGAAGACTGCACGAGCGTCGTTAGCAAACAACCGGCTAAAGCACATTTCAAGACTCCAATGTAATTGTCTGCTGTGAAGTACTTGAACGAACTTTCGAATTGCGGTGTTTCCTTGATGATGGAACAGGCCTCTTTCATCACTTCCAGACCAAAGAAAACCATTCCTACTCCCATGATGGCCATGGCCCAATAACGCCAACGCTCACTTTTCGAAAACAGGAAGAAGAAGGCAGCGATGCCCAGCAGGGGCAAGCCATACTTGCCAATTTTCAAGACGAGAATCCAGCCCGTGATGGTGGTTCCGATGTTGGCGCCCATGATCACGCCAATCGCCTGCGAAAGTTCCATCACGCTACTGTTGACGAATCCGACGACCATGACTGTCGTGACGGAACTCGATTGGACAACGCAAGTGACCACGATTCCTACGATCGTGGCAAAAAACCGATTGTTGGTGACGACACCTATCAAACGTCGCAGGCTCGCGCCAGCAACCGCTTGCATGCCGTCGGACATGTTCTTCATGCCTAGCAGGAAGATTCCCAAGCCTCCCATGAGGCCAAACAACAGCTTCATCAGATCAGTGAGTTCCAAGTTGCCACCGTTGAGAATCAAGAGGTTTTCGCCGTCGCCTCAGGCGTACGGGAATTGGGAATGGGAAATTCTTGCAGTCGCTTTCGTCGTCCTTGTAAAACACTTGTTAGCAAATCATCCGGAGATGAAAAACACCCCCTCCTCGCGATTTGTGGATTTGTGATTGGGGAACGGGGGGTGAGACGCAGGGGTTGGCATCTTTACCCCGCTTTTTCGCAGGAAATTGCTGCTCCAACGACTTTCTTTTTCTGGACATATTTTGCTTCGATTGCCCCCTCGCACAAATGGCAATGTTAATTTGTTCCGATCAACATGCTGGGGCGAATGTGATACGCGATCCACCGGTCTGGGACGTGACCGATTATGCCAAATATCGTGCTGTTTATCGAGAAAACGAGGCATGACGACGTCCGTCTTCTCTGTGCCTTTCGTCCTCGTTTTCTAGCACTGGGTTTCAAGTTCTCCAAGCTCAATTGCAGCGGGCTCTCGGTCGGCTGCCGAGCCGTTTCCGAGGTGGCACGCTTGCCCCTGCGGGGCCTTCATTGGCTGCAGCGAGGTTTATCGGATCGGCGCCAAAACTTCACGAGAATTTCGCATGCCAAGATGGGCCTGAAGAGAGCGGCAAGGCGACTTTTTTGTTGAAATCGGCGGTTTTGTGTTTCCGTTGGGCAACTTGATCGAACTGCCGGTATCGCTGCGTAACAAAGATGCTCGAAAACCTTGCCTTGCAACGCAGGAGGCGTTCTAGTTGGTTTGAGTTGGATGCGTCAGGTAATTTTCCACTATTAATCCGAGCCGTTCCATGAATACGAAAATTGGTTTTGCCTTGCTTTGTGGGCTGGCCATCTATACCTACGTCGGTTATTCGCGTCAGGCCAGTGATCTTCTCGTGCACGAATTGGCTCACGCTTCGAATGCCGTTTCCAGCAAGATGCAAAAAGTGGGGCATCCAACCTTTGTGAGTCCACACGCATCGCCTATCCGCTTAAATGGTCAGTTGGTCTTCGTGGTCAATACACCGTCGGACACGGTCGACGTCATCGATGCCGATACGCGTGAAATCACCAAGCGAATCAACGTTGGCATTGATCCGGTCAGTCTTGCCGTTCGACCTGATGGAAAAGAATTATGGGTCTCCAACCATGTTTCCGATTCCGTCAGTGTGATCGACACGGATGCCTCCAGTCCGACCTTTTTGCAGGTCGTTGGTACGGTTCAGGATTTTGACCCAGAGACAAGGGCGACGCGTTTTGACGAGCCCGTTGGGATTGCGTTTGCGAGTAACGAGAAAGCCTATGTTGCTTTGTCATCGGAGAACCAAATTGCAACCGTTGATGTGGCAAGCCGTAAGGTCACGGGGCATTTAAGAATTACAGCGCAGGATCCTCGTCAGATCATTGTTCGCAATGGTTTGCTGTATGTGATTCCCTTTGAGTCCAATAACAAAACTCAGTTGTCCGGTGGCACTGGTGAACTCGATGGCGATCTGGTGACGTTCAATGCTCATGAGCACGCAATCGCGAACAACAATGTGCTATCGCTTGGGGCAGTGGTCGACATTATCAAACATCCGAAAGTGCCAGATCGTGATTTGTTTGTCTTTGATACCGAATCTGATCGTTTGGTCGAAACTGTCGATTCGCTCGGCACGCTTCTGTATGGGATGACAGTCGATTCCAAAGGGCGAGTCTATATCGCACAGACGGATGCCCGGAATGAAGTCAATGGTAGGGCGGGTACTAAAGACCATGGGCTGGCTGAATTGGAAAATCGGGCATTTCTCAATCGCATCACCAGTGTGCTGCCTCGCACCAATGAGATCGGTGACTCAGAAAAGTACAAAGCAGGCGTCAAATTCATGGAACTCGAGCCGTTGCCTCCTGAGCAGCCCGAGCCAGAGAACGCACTTGCAACGCCGTTTGCGATTGAGGTCAGTGATGATGACGCCACGCTTTTTGTTTCTGCCGCTGGTTCGGACCAGTTCTTTACTGTGGATGCGGCCAATGGTCAGGTGCTAGGGTGTGTTGAGGTTGATGCGGTCCCCCGGGGAATCGCTTTGCAGAACGATGCCAGCGGCACAGTCGATGCAGCGTGGACGCTCAATGCCGTCGCTAACACGGTTTCGTTCATGGATGTGTCAGACCCCGCCATGCCGACAGTTGTTCAAACGATTGCTTTGGAAGACCCAACACATCCAGCAGTCAAGCGTGGAAGGATCGCGTTCAATACGGCGGCTGCTTCGACGACAAAGACATTTGCATGTGCCAGTTGTCATCCAGACGGTCACACGGACCAATTGCTGTGGGTATTGAAGACACCTGTGGTTACGGGAGGTGATCAAATCATGCCCCGGTCCACCATGCCGATCCGCGGTTTGAGGGATACCGCACCGTATCATTGGGATGGAATTCCGGGTGATCCCTATGGTGGGAACAACAGCGCCAACATCCATGGATCGGACCCTCCCAACAGCAAGCGGGATGATCCTGCCAGTACCACGCGGCATCTGATTGACGGGGGAATCGCCAGCACCATGAGCATGGTTGGTGATTCGACCGTCAATGATGAGGGCAAGGCGGGCGCGTTGAGTGCTGCCCAACGCGATGACATGGCAAAGTTTCTGCTGAGTGTTCCGTATCCGCCAGCGCAAAAGCGGGCTTACAGCAATGTTGTCTCAGATCGGGCGCAGGAGGGATTCAAGCTTTTTCACATCGACGGTGATTATGACGGAAAGCCAAGGCCGAATGTTTGTGGCAATTGTCACAGGATGCCGTTTCTGGTTAGCACCAATACCCCAGGTACAGGGATGGACGCGCCCACTTGGCGTGGAGCCTATGACCGATTCTTGATTCTGCCGCAGGGGCGACTCAATATCATTGACTTTGATTTTTATCGCGCCATTGCAGAGCAGGGTATTCCGGAACGGCGCATGTGGCAGTTTTCGTGGGGCGGTCGTCGGCGCTTTGATCCCATTTGGGATATGGTGCTCGAAGGAAGCACCGGTTTCTCCGGAGCATTCGCACGTCAAGTCACATTGAACCGCAAGACAGCAAACCAGAAATTCACCGGCGATTTGTTGGACTCGCTCGAACAATCGGCTGCAGAGGGCGGCGTCGTCCTGCAGGCCGAAGGGGTCCTGATCGATTCAGACCAGGCGGTGACTCCGATAAAACTGCAGTACAGTTCGGATTTGTCCAACGCTCACCTTTCTGTTTATGAAAGCAGCTTGGGCGATGTAGACCGGTATCACTTCCAGAGAAAACAGCTTGTTCGGTTGGCTGAGGCTGGAAAGTTTGTGGGGACGTTTTCTGCAAGACATGGCGTCAAGGCTGACCTTGAAACACCGCAGCCAGCTCTATGGACGCTCGGTTCGTTAGAACGTCAAAGTGGCCGTCAGAAGTTCCCCATCCTGTTTGAAGGCAACCAGGAAATGACTCTCAGTGGTCGTCATCTCGAAGAGGATGCAAATGTCCTTGTCGACGGTCGACGCGTTGATGGAAGTATCAGCATCGACGGCGAAACCGTTCAACTTCGCTTGGATGAATTGCCAGATGTGGGTATGCACCTGTTGCAAGTTCAGAATCAACAAGGCCTCTTCAGTAATGATTTCATATTTCATGTAACCGATACCCAAGAGGGTGCGGCCAAGCTGCAAGCTGGTATGGATGCGGCTCATGTTGATCGTCGTAGTGCTTTGAATGAGGCAGCGTCACAAGGAAATCTGAATCGAATTCGCGTTCTGGTGGCGCGCGGGTCCCGAGTCAATGAAAGAAAGCCGTCCGGTGGATCCACGCCCTTGAGTGATGCCGCGTTGAACGGACAAGTCGAAGCTTTCAAGCTGCTGTTACGACGAGGAGCGAGAATCGACCGCACCAATGAGGATGGCAATACGCCGCTGCATATTGCTGCCTTCATGTGTGAGTTCGAGATTGCTCAAATCTTGCTAGAAAAAGGCGCTTCGCCGTCGGTCAAAAACGATCGAGGGGAAACTCCCATCGATATTGTCAGTTCGGAATGGAGCGATGGGCTGTCCCGCTTTTATGCCGGGGTCGGTCGAAGCCTGGGTTTGAATCTTGATCTCGAGGAAATTCAGAATGCCCGGCCACGTATGGCGAAATTGTTGAGTTCTGCTAGCAGCAAAGATAAATCGGATAACTGAGCAATGAGACCGCCGGTCGTTCCTCGTAGCGACTGCTTCTGGCCGTTTCCCCACTTTATTTGACGGTACAGCAATTTCACGGAATTCCCGTTCTGTGAATTGTGAAATGTTGTGGGTTTGCCCTTGTGTTCAGGCATGTGCGCAGCAGGGGGTGGCTTTCCCGTTCGTTTGTGTCTGACGACGATGGTTTTTGCAGGTAAGATATCGGGCAGGAAGCGTGAATAAGCCGCTTTCATGTCACTGTATATCCATTCCGGAAAAATCCATGCTGTTGAACGCTCGTTATTCTCTGCAACGCATCATGAGTGTTGTGTTTTCGTGTCTCTACGCTTTTTTCTTGTGTGCTTCATCGGCTAATGCTGCAGAGCAAGCAGGCAATGCAAAGCAGCCACCGAATATCGTCTACATCATGTCTGATGAATTGGCGTACTACGAGCTTTCGCATATGGGCAACGAGCGGATTCGTACTCCCAATATGGACAAAATGGCATCGGAGGGTATTCGTTTTACGCAGGCACTTGCCGCCGCGCCCGTGTGCGGGCCACTCAGGGCATGCATGATGACGGGCAAGCATATGGGGCATTGTTCAGTGCGGGACAATCCGGGGGGGACACCCCTTCGTGCTGGTGAGGCGACCATTGCCAGCATGCTCAAGGATCGCGGTTATGCTACCGGTGGTTACGGAAAGTGGGGAGCCGGCGGGCGCGGGTCGACTGGTGTTCCAGAAGACCATGGGTTCGATGATTTCTTCGGATACTACGATCAGGTCCATGCTCACTCGTTCTATCCGCCGTACTTGGTTCACAACAGCAAAGAAGTTCCGTTGGCTGGAAACGATGGTGGCCGCAGTGGAGAAACCTATGCGAACTACGAAATCATGAAACGAGGTTTGGATTTTATTCGTGAGAATAAAGACCACCCGTTCTTCTGTTATTTTCCAATCACTCCGCCACATGGAATGTATGACATTCCAGCAGATGATCCTGCGTTTGATGCCTACAAAGATGATGAGTGGTTCAATGATCCCAAGATTGCACAAGATGTGAAAAATTACGCTGCGATGGTGACGATGGTTGATAACGATTTGCAAACCATTCTTGACTTGCTGCGTGATCTGAAATTGGAAGATAACACCATTGTTTTCTTCACGGGTGATAATGGCGGGCAGGATCGATTTCGTAGCAATGAGTATCCGAGAGGCTATTTCGGCCCCAACTTGAATCCGCGTACGGGTGTTGAATTCCGAGGAGGCAAGGGGAATTTGTATGAGGGTGGACTTCGGATTCCTTATCTGGTGCGTTGGCCAGGAAAAATCAAGCCCAATACTGTCAGTGATTTGTTGTTTAGCCAAGTCGACGTTTTTCCAACACTTGCAGAATTGGCGGATGCAAAAGCTCCCGACGACCTTGATGGAATCTCAATCCTGACAGAACTCGTCGGAGAGGAAGCGACTGGGCACAAGCAGGAACAGCACGATTTTCTTTATTGGGAATACGGCAATCAAACTGCAGTCAGAATGGGACAGTGGAAAGCGATTCGTGCTCGGAAAGATGGTGAATGGGCACTCTACGATCTTGCCAGCGATGTTAGTGAAACGAAGGATCTAGCTGGTCAACATCCGGAGGTGTTGAGCAAAATGATTGCTCACGCTGATGCGTCGCATGAGCCATGGCAAGCGGGAACATTCTTTACCAAAGAATTGCAGGATCGGGATCGTGCGGCCAAGTTTGGGTCCAAGGGCAATCCTAATGGGACGTCCGGGAAGGTGAATACGATCAAGGCTAAGAATTTGATTCCCGCCAAACAGATCAAAGTGGTTCGCTTCAGCAGTCAGAACGAGAGCAATGGGAAATTGGCGGTCAATGCTGTCGACGGCAATCCACGTTCGTTGTGGCACTCGCGTTTTGACAGCGGTTTGGCCGCGCCGCCTCATGAATTGGTGCTTGATCTGGGTGGCACCTATGACATTACTGGGTTTCGTTATTTGGCTCGCCAAGACAACGGTTGGAACGGAGCTTTTGGAAAAACAGAGTTCACGGTCAGTGATTCGGCCAACGACTTTGGTGAACCAGCGGTGATTGCCGAATTCACAAAAACGAAAAAGTCACAGGCCGCAGATTGTCCAAGTCCCACGCGAGGTCGCTATGTGCGCGTTCGGGCACTGAGTGAGGTGAGTGGAAACAAGTGGGGTTCAGCCGCCGAGATCGGTATTGTTGGCAAAAAAGCGAATTAGCCCTCAGGGAGCTAACGCATCGTCAGCATGTCTGCTGCATTGTTTTGGCGATTCTGTGGTCAATCCAGACGCAGAATGCTGGGTTGAAAGATTCTCAATCGATTACGGAGAGACAACGCGTGTTTCGAAATGTTTTGGTAGCTGCCACTGTGCTGATCGGAATGTGTGGGCAAACGATTCTCGTTGCACAGAACGAGACGCAAACTCCCGCCACGCTTACCGTGCTGCTGCAACGTGAGCAGGCGGCCGACCTGGCGAAGGCTGCCAAGGAGAAAGGGAATTCGGTCCAAGGCGCGATTCTGTTTTCGCAGAAGAAGTTCAATTGTGTCGGATGCCATGCACAGGGAGCGACCAATCTACTTGGTCCCGATCTGACACGCGTGGGAACTGATGTGCCGGACGGGCATTTTGTGGAATCAATCCTGCTGCCTTCCAAGGCGATCAAGAAAGGCTACGAAACCGTTAGCATCCTGGACATCGATGGGCGGGTTATAAAAGGCCGCATCGTTGACGAGACGCCAAAGCACTACGTCCTGCGCGACACGTCTACTGAGCAGCGGCTGGTTACCGTACCGCGCGACAGGGTTGACGAAGTGAAGATTGATGCCAAGTCATCCATGCCCGAAGGATTGGCGGATCAATTACAGAATCGCCAGGAATTTTTAGACCTTGTTAAATATTTGATGGATATCGCGGCAACTGGATCACCCGACATTGTTGCGGCAGGAACTCAACAGAAGAGCAGACTTGACGCCCGCGTTCAGGGAATCGCGCTGGTGCAGCAATTTCACTGCACGAACTGTCACGCCGCAGACTTGCTTGATGTCACTGATGTCACTGATGTCAAGTCTGAGCTGACTTCCTACGGTTTGCAACCGAAGCCAGCCCCCGATCTTTCGTCGGTAACCTCAAGAGTTGATCCCGGTTACATCAAGCAATTTATCGTTGATCCGCACGGAGTGAAGCCCGGTACAAGTATGCCGGAAATGTTGGCACAACTTGCTCCTGAGGAACGGCAGGAAACGGCAGAGGCAATCACACACTATTTGGCCTCGTTGAATCGCGATGCATTTCAGAGAGATGTTTTGGATGTCGATTCGGCAACACGCGGTCAAACACTATTTCACTCGGTAGGCTGCGTTGCGTGCCACTCACCGCGTCAACAGGATGGCAGCGAAGAACTACCAGATGGATCAGTGCCCTTGGGTAACCCTGCCGAAAAATACAGTCTCCGCGGATTGACTGGATTCCTCGAAAACCCACATAGCGTCCGGCCATCGGGGCGTATGCCAAATTTGAAGTTGGATCACTGGGAGGCTGTGGATGTTGCTACTTATCTGTTGAGCTTTCCGCTGCAGAAAAAACCGAACCGCGTCTACTCAGAGTTTGAAATTGATCCTGCCATGGTCGCAGTCGGTAAGAAGCATTTTCGCAATCTGGGATGCAACCAATGTCACGATATTGATGGTGTCGAGAATGTGTCCAACGCCAAGCCATTCCGTTCGCTTCGAACTGACCAAGGGTGCTTGTCACAAGCAACGGGGGAGTGGCCTGCATACCAGATGTCAGATGTGCAGCGGGATGCGATTCAGGCAGCGATCAAGCAGTCAGGTGATGAGCTGACGAAGTCACAGCAGATCAATGTAACGCTGCAGGCATTGCGATGTTACGCTTGCCATCAACGTGATGGAATCGGTGGGGTTAGTGGTGAACGAGATCCGTATTTTCTAACGGCAAACGAAAATCTTGGCCCGCAGGGTCGCATTCCACCTCCACTCACCGGTGTTGGTGCCAAACTGAAACCAAAATGGATGCGGCAGGTACTGGTCAGTGGGCGGGCAATCCGGCCCTACGTTGAGACGCGGATGCCGCAATATGGGGCGGAGCATGTCGCTCATCTGGTGGATCTTTTTCAGCAGGTTGACGAGTTGCCCGAGGTGTCGACGCACGAGTTTGACGACCCCAAGGAAATCCGAAAGGTTGGTACCGAACTGGTTGGTAGCGGAGGTTTGAATTGCATCGCGTGTCACACATTTCAGCAGAAACCCGCGTTGACCATGCCCGGAGTCGATTTGACCGAAATGGCGGACCGATTACATAAAGAATGGTTCTTTCATTACATGCGATCCCCTCAGGCCATCAGTCAAAATACAGTGATGCCGTCCTTTTGGCCTGGCGGCAAGGCGATTCGCAAAGAGATTCTCGATGGTGATACAGATCAGCAGATTGGTGCGGTCTGGGAATACCTGCAAGATGGAAGGCAGGCGCGAGTCCCACGCGGATTACGGCGTGAGCCCATTGAATTGCTCGCTAGTGACGGCCGCGCTGCGATGTTGAGACGCAGCTATCAAGGCATTGGAAAACGCGGCATCGGAGTCGGCTATCCAGGAGGCGTCAACCTTGCCTTTGATGCAGAACAGTTGCGGATCGCAATGATCTGGAAAGGAAAGTTTGCTGATCCTGCAGGGGTATGGCGAAGCCAAGGGCATGGAACTGTTCGCCCCCTCGGTACCGACCTGTTTCGTTTCGAAGCAGGACCTGAGCTGGATAGTAACGATTCGCCTTGGATCGCGGATGACGGACGCCCACCCAAACATCGGTTCACCGGATACTTTCTGGATGAGATGGACCGACCGACGTTCACTTATCAATTGGATGACGTTGGCGTCGAAGATTTTTCCAGTAACGCGAAAAACGTGAATCCAGATCTGTCCCAGTTGAAACGAAAAATTGTCTTCCAGACCGAACAGCCTCGAAAAGATCTTGCGTTTCGCCTGCGAACCAAGGGCACGATTCAGAAGGAATCCATGAATCGTTTTCGCCTCGGTGACGCGCTATTGATCCAAGTGGATCAAGATCACGAAGTCAGTATCGTTACCGATGCCGTTGGCAGTCATTTGCACATACCGCTGGATTTGAAAAGCGGGAAATCCCAACTCACTCTTGAATACACCTGGTAGGAAACTATCGATGATCGTACGCCTTGCGTCTGTGCTGGCTCTCTTGTCCTTCGCTGCTCTGTCCGCCATCCCTGTGTCGGTGTGGGGAGAGACGCTGGGTGAATATTGGGATACAGCTGAGGAAGAGTCCAAGTACTACCGGATTGTGGAAATTCCGATGCCCAAAGGGATGGCAATCGAAGCCGGATGCTTTGAAGTGATGCCAGACAATCAATTGGCGATCGGCACACGGCGGGGAGATATCTTTCTGGTTAAAGGTGCGTTCGACAAAAACCCACAAACCACCTACAAGCGTTTTGCGCATGGCTTGGATGAGGTCATGGGCATGTCGTATCGGGACGGTGCATTTGTGATTACCCAACAAACGGAGGTTACCCGCATCACCGACGAGAATGCGGATGGTCGAGCTGATCACTTTCGCACGCTCAGTGACAAATGGGGGTTTCGTAATTACCATGAGTTCGCGTTTGGATCAAAACCGGACCCGGAGGGCAATGTCTGGGTCGCTTTGTGCCTTTCTAAATCGTATCACTCCGATGTTCCTTTTCGGGGGTGGTGTCTGAAAGTGACTCCCGAGGGGAAAACATTGCCAGTTTGCAGCGGGATCCGTAGTCCCTGTGGCATAGGCCCGAACGAGCATGGAGTGATGTTCTATGCGGAAAGTCAGGGGCCTTGGAATGGTTCCTGCAGCCTGAAAGTATTGGAGCAAGGTGGGTTCATGGGGCATCCTGTCAGTTTTAACTGGTATGACTTGGCCAAGGAGATGGGGGACAAACCGGTTGTGCCTGAAACCCGATCCCGGCTGATGATCGAGCGACAGCGAGTGAAGGAGTTAGTGCCCTATGCTGTGGTCTTCCCTTACATTCGGATGGGGCGATCAATTTCCGGATTCATGGTTGATCGTACCGGTGGGAAATTTGGTCCCTTTGAGAACCAATTGTTTGTCACAGACTTCAGTCTCAGTGTTGTCATGCGAGCGACGACTGAAAAAGTCAATGGAGTATGGCAGGGTGCCTGCTATCCCTTTCGCGAAGGTTTGGCCACCGGTTTGTTGGCCTGCCAATTCACTCCGCGCGGTGATCTGATTGTTGGGGGGACCAATCGAGGTTGGCCGGTGAGAGGACCTCGTGAGTTTGCAATTCAGCGTTTGGATTGGACAGGAATCGTGCCTTTTGAAATCAAAACCATCAATGCTCGAGCAGATGGATTTAGGCTGGCCTTTACCAAGCCAGTTGATCCGGTCGTCGCATCCGATCCAGCGACCTATTCGCTATCAACTTTTACGCATGTCTATCAACAAGGTTATGGCAGTCCCGAAGTCGATCAAACCAAGCCTCGGGTTGTGCAAGCGACCGTGTCGGAAGATCGACTTCAAGTTGACATCAAGGTTGAGGGGCTAGTACAAGGGCATGTGCACGAGTTCGATCTCGAACCGATGCGGGAGCTCGGAGGGGGAAAGTTGGTACACGAAAACGCATATTACACACTCAACGAGATCCCCAGCGAGTGAAGTTTGTGGCGGCAGTGGCAATCCGGTCGCAAGTGAACTGTTCGCGTGTGGAACGCTCGCCGAGCGTTTCAGGGTCTTGGCACACTTACGAACTTTCCAGGGTAGTCGTGGGATTGTTGCGTTCAGCAGGTGGTGTTTGGTCGGCCGAGATATTCGCCGGCGGTGCGAAGATGCTGCGAGTAGGTGATGGGATATTCCGAGCGAGCGTGTAGACCACCAAGATAAGAAATAAGCAGACAGACAAGGCAGGCCAAGCAGACGCACCTTGGCGTTCCCGTAGTCTCTGTCGCAGCACGACTGCAAGGATGATCGGGGCACCAAGGATTAATAGCGGGTTGTAGCGTATGGCATCCTGAAACCGACCTGCAGCTAAAGCACCGACTGCCCGCGTTGCTCCGCAGCCCGCGCAGTGTAGCCCCGTTAATTGGTGCATCGCACACTTTGGGTAGAACGAAGATTCCGCGGGATCGAAACGCCTGAGCAGAGCAATTCCAAATATCAGGATGAAAAGGCCAGCCACGATGCTGGCAATCTGCCAGCGTCGTAGTTTTACTTTACTCGGTACACTGCTCATCTTGCTTAAAACCCACCTGGTTAATGCCCAACACCACCAGCACCAGCAGCAGCAGCAGCCACGATCTGCAAGATGAACACGATTGCGTTGAGTGCAAGGCCCAAGCCAAACGCGATCCAGCCCCATTTCTTTGCGTTGTTGGACGCAATCACGGCACCGGAGTAATCGCCACTGTTATATTTTGAATCTACCTGAGCCGCATAAACGATCGCCACGATTCCCAACGGCAAACAGCAGCAGAGGGTTGCGAGAATGGAATGAACCAGATAGTTCTCAGGCTTGGGACCACTTGCCTGTGGCATGCCCGTCCCAACCTGAGCTGAGCCTTGGTATGGATTGGCAAGTTGTTGACCACAGGAAATGCAGGTCTGTGAACCATCCATATTTTCAGTGCCACAAGCGCGACAAAACATTCTTCGACCTTTTTTAGTGAGGAAAGTAAAATTGTGGTATTATCCTAACCGGATATTGCGGCTCAATTAGCCAAAAATGCTAATCATGAACATCAGGATTAACAAAATAAAGATTAATGAAAACAAGGAACCCATGACCAGCCCGAAGATGGCGCGGCCCATGCCG
>Ga0315322_10000391_pt1 | contig 32507 bp, 32 predicted proteins | sample M110021515metaG_FD_203461 | JGI IMG/M metagenome (GOLD analysis project Ga0315322, IMG submission 203461) | Ammonia-oxidizing marine archaeal communities from Monterey Bay, California, United States - M1 100m 21515 | ecosystem: Environmental > Aquatic > Marine > Intertidal zone | place: USA...
GCTTCGGAGTCAGGGGAGACGTCTGCTCTGGTACACGGACGACCAGAATTTCCCATGACTTGGTTCAGGCCTGGTGTCAACGTTTAGGCGCGTAGCTCAATGACTTGATATGAGTTGATGCACTAACTACGAAGATCATTTTGCCAGTTGTCACTTCGCGCAGTTGGTCACTTGACGCAGTTGGTCACTCTGCCCAGTCGAGGCCGGTTAACTCCGTTAGACGCTCTTCGAAACTACCGATCAATCCGCCGACAAGCATCCAATTGGATTTGCATCTCAGCTCGATTTCGCCATGAGGGTTGATTCGCAGGATAGAGTCGCCCACGACACCGGCATCATGCAGTTGCTTGAAATCGATCTCTCCCTCATTGACCACATCGAGCAATGTTTTGCCTGTCAATTCAATGAATTGCGTTTTCATAGTTGATACCGAAAATGAGAAAAGATTGTGGTCGTATTGTAGTTCGACCTGAGGAACGAATGACAAAAAATGAGATTTACCGATTTAACAAATCAGTCACTTGCTTCTCAAGGTTCTGCCCCGTGAAGTTCAGTTCTTGGACAACGCCCTTTTCGTCCAGTATTGCGACGAAGGGAAGAGACACCATTCCAAAGTCGTGGGCAATCTGATTTGATATTTCTTTGGTCGGTGAGGATTCTGAACGAAGGCTGATAAAGCCTAGTTGACTCTTGTTGATGAAAGGTTGCACATCGGCGCCTTCGGGGTCAAGATTCACACCCAAAATGACAACTTGATCGGGATGCTTGGCAGAAATCGCTTTCAGTTGCGGGACAATGCTCAAAGATAAGGGAAACGCTTCTGCCCAGAATGGCATCAGTATGATTTTGCCGCTGAAATCAGAGATCTGCAGCTTCTTGCCATCCGTTGTGGGGAGATCCCAGTCAAAGTCTTTGCCGATAACGTCCTTCCTTGTCTGCCTCGCTTTTTGAGCCAGGCTGACCTCTTTGTTGATTGCAGAGGACGAGTCTGTGAATGCATTGCCCAGTGCCTCGTACGTGGCCTCCACAAGATCTTCGCGTTTCAAGCCTTCAAATTCCAAAGCAGCGGCAGCAAGATACTGAGCGGTTTGTAAATCGGGTGATTCTGCGATCAGGGTCTCGACCGATTTTGACCATTGCTCGACTGTGATTGGTGATCCCGGTTCGGGGACGCTGCTGGTCAATGCTGCACGCTGTTTCTCGATTGTTTCAAATGTGACATTGCCTGCCGCTTTTGCAGCCATCTCCGCAATGGCCGGATCAGGTGAATCAGCGTAGAAGTCGAGGATCATCTCTCGCACCAATTGAGCCTGTTCATCGTAGCCCCCGCCTGCGAGATCCTCGCGAGCCATTCCCATGATCATCAAAGTTGGGACATCAGGCTTCGCTTTGGTGGTTTTGATTTGCTGGAAATAATTGACGATCGTTTGGGCTGCTTCCTTCTTCCCATTTTTGAGGTCTTCCAACGCAAATCCAATCAGGATCAATCGACTGTCCGAGGCGAGGCCGGGATCGTCAGACGAGAGATTTTCTTTTGCTACTTTTTCTAATTCTGTGGCAGCGCCAACATTACCCATCGATGCCAGATGGGACATCGCCTGGATTTCCCCGCGTGCACCCTCGGACTTTTCTGCTGGGGACGCGGCTTGATGGGTTGCCAATCTGCGGGATGCTTCAAGCTTCAAGTTGATGTACTCGAGCATTTTTGAGCGTGCTTGTTTGGGATCTGAGATGGGGGCTTGCCCGCTCATTAGTACCCGCAGGTTGTAATCAATGTCAGATAATAATTTTCGCAGTTGTTTTGGAGAACGCTTCGGGCTAATTGCGGGACGCTCATTCTCGCTCGGATTCTCCAAACTTAGACCAGTGACGGGCCCATCTGTCCCGCTCAAAACTTGATTACCCGTTGCTGGTGGTGAATCTTGTAACGCTGGAGTTTGATCTGTGCTCGAGTCGTTCACAGTGCCAATTTGCGATGCTTGTTCTGCGGGTGCTCTCTCAGCTTTTTCTGACTCCGTGACCACGGTGCCAGGGTCTGTCAGCAGTTCTGCCGAATCGAGCGGTTTCGAGTCACTGCAGCCAGTGAATGGCAGCGAAACGAGGGGCACTAAAATCGAGAGTGTGAGCGAAAACAGTCGAGCAAGGCTATTTCCGGCTTGCCAAAATGGCGTCCTAGCACACATGAGCTATGTCCTGATTGTGAGAATCGTCACGTACAGTTGGTGATGATATCGCGAAAACGTGTTCCTGTCGGGATCAGGTTTTGGAATCTGAATCAGGTACAGAGGAAAAACATTGTTCTCCAATCACGAATTCTTCGACGAGTTTTCCACCAATCAGGTGTTCCTGGATGATTCGTTCCAAGACTTCTGGGGTGCATCGACCATACCAAACACCGTCGGGAACGACCATTACAATGGGCCCCGCTTTACATACGCCGCAGCATTGCAGACCAAGACGTGTGGTACCGCCGCTTTGTGATAGGCCTTCTTCTTTGAGTCGCCGCTTCAGATACTTCCACGACTGAGCCATCTGCTGGGCGCTTGCGCAACCAGCCTCACGACGATCATTGCACATCAGAATCAAACGCTCTTGTTCCGCCAGTTTGCTCTTCTTCAGCTTCTGGCGGGCTTGCCTCAACCCTCGCTCTGCCACGTTATTTTTCTTCTTGTCTCTTGGGTCGGGGATACGAATCAGTGCATCAAAGCAGCCTTTTGCTAGCAGTTTAATCACAATCACGGGGCGAATTGAGGGTGCTGCTGAGTGCTATTCCTACCACGGTGTTGTGGGAGGCGACTTGCCTGATCATTGGCTTTGGCTTGAAACTCTTGCGGTTGGGGGGCGGTCGCAGACGAAAACAGGGGGTTTTCGCAGCGGTATTGCCTTGGGGGCGTGTATTTTCCGATATTTGGGGCCGACGCCCTATCAACCCCCAGCAACGTCAGCGTAACCAGTGACCAAGATTGACCGGTACATTCTCGTTTTGTTCCTCCGGACAGCGCTGATCTGTTTCTGCTCGATCGCAGGAATTTTTGTGGTTTTTCATGCTTTTTCGCACATGGAAGATCTGTTGCGGCAGGGGCAGCAACAAGGCAGTTTGGTCACAGTCTTCATCCGCTGTTATGGTCCCTACATGTTGCTGCTTTTTGACATGACGGGTGCCATCATCACGCTGATGGCCTTTCTGTTTACGGTGGGATGGTTACGACGTACCGGTGAGCTGACAGCAATTTTGTCGGCGGGAATCTCACACGGTCGAATTTTTCAGCCGATCATTTACGCCAGCTTAACCATCATTCTTGTTCAATTGGCAAATCGCGAATTGCTGCTACCCAACTATCGTGATTCATTATCCTTCAAAGCCAAGAAGGTTTTCGCTGATGGTGAGGAGCCTATTTCGCTTCAGAAAGATTACATGAATCAAGTATCTCTCGATGGTGTGGGGCTTGATGTGAAAACCAACTTGATTCACCATCCCAGTTTTCGCCTTGATGGTGATTACCCCGGCTTTGGTGAACTCCTGGTCGCGGACACTGCCCAGTGGTTGGAAGCCGATGCGAAGCACGACGCAGGTTACTTATTGAATGACGTGGAATTTCCTGCGGCAATCGACGAATTGGGATCGGTAGGCTTGGAGGATCGTGTGATTCTATTGACTCCCAGAGATTTTCCGTGGCTGCAAAAGGGACAGTGTTTTTTCGCCACTGCAGTGCACCCGGAATTATTACGAACTAATAAAGAGGCCAAGAGTCGTGCAAGCCTTGCTGATATCATTAGTCGCATGCGTAATCCCGCCATTTTCAATCCACCAAGTTTAGAGGTGATGTTGCATGAGCGCATGGTGCGTGTTCCCCTCGACTTTGGCCTGATCTTGCTAGGGCTGCCAATTGTTATTAATCGACATGGTCGTGCCCTGTTTTTTATGGTCGGAGCGGCAATGTTCACTGTGCTTGGATTCTTCGTTGTCAAGACGATTGGCACCACGTTGGGTTCTAACGGGATTTGGCTATCCCCGTCGATGGCTGCTTGGCTGCCGCTGATTGTTGTTGCTCCCATTGCGTATGTTCGTTATCGCGAATCACACCTCGTATGAATCCTGCTGATATCACCGTGGTCATACCTGCTCTGAATGAAGAGCATGCGATCAGTCGTTCAGTGCATTCTGCTGTTTCTGCCGGAGCCACTGAAGTGATTGTTTCTGATGGGGGTAGCCGTGATCACACGGCAGAACGAGCGGTTGAAGCAGGAGCCTCATCAGTAGTGCGCTCATTGCCTGGACGTGGACTTCAAATGAATTCAGCGGCTCATTTGGCGACGGGGAAATTCCTTTTGTTTCTGCATGCTGATAATGAATTGTCAAAGCAGACGCTCAAGCAAATCTGTGTGCATGAAGATTCGGCTTGGGGGGCTTTCCAGCAACAGATAGATTCAAGACGGAAAGTTTATCGCTTGATCGAGTGGGGCAATGACTTACGGGTCCGATGGAGAAGAGTTCCCTTTGGTGATCAGGGAATGTTTGTGCGGCGTTCGCTCTTTGAGGAACTGGGTGGATTTGCTGAGATCGCCTTGATGGAGGACGTCGAGCTTTCTCATCGCTTGCGGAAGATCGAAGCACCCATGTTATTGCAGGGGCCGCTACAAGTCAGCGCCCGCAGATGGGAGAAAAAAGGCGTGGTACGGCAAACGCTGACCAATTGGATGATTCAGCTTTCCTATTCTCGAGGCGTATCTGTTGAGCAACTGGCTCAAAGATACTACGGCACCTAGTGGGCTCGCGGGTGGGCTCGTTCGTACACTTGGCGAAGGTTCGCAGTGCTTACATGCGTGTAGATTTGTGTCGTTGCTAGACTTTTGTGACCCAGTAATTCTTGGACGCTTCGAATATCGGCTCCTCGGTCCAAGAGATGAGTTGCGAAACTGTGTCGTAGCGAGTGAGGGCTGATTCGGGAATCAAGTCCGGCAGTCGCAATATGTTTTTCAAGCATTCGTCCCACACTTCGCGTCGTCAGGATGCGTCCAAAGCGATTTACAAATACCGGTGCTTGTCGTCCTAAAGACTCAGCCTGTGGATGTCGTATTCGCTTGCGACGATACCTTTTGATGGCTTTCATGGCGTAGGAACCGAGCGGGCTGATTCGCTCTTTTCTGCCCTTACCACGAACACGGACGACCTGTTCCGATTCATCCAGATCCCCATCACGCAAACCGACCAGTTCACTGACACGCAGGCCTGCTGAATACATCGTTTCAAGGATCGCTCGATCTCGCAGCCCAGCCGTTTCGTTTGCCGGCGGGGTGGAGAGAAGTCGACCAATCGCCGTCGTGGAAAGAACAAGCGGCAGTTTGCGCTGCTGACGTGGGTTTCGAAGCGGTTTGGCTGGATTGTCGGTTGCGATTCCTTGCCGTATCGCGAACCGATAAAAGCTCCGAAGAGAAGCAAGCTTTCTTGCTATCGTCGTGCGAGCATAACCGGCTTCCTGGAGGGCTGCTTGAAAAGCACGCAGATCCTGAGGAGAAAGTGAATCAGGCCGTGGGATTTTCCCATGGGCCGTTTCAAGCCAGTCGATCAGTCCAAAGAGGTCTTCACGATACGCTTTGATGGTCAGGTCCGAAGCATTGCGCTCGGTGGCGAGGTATCGGAGAAACTGAGCAATTCCACTACGCATCGATTAATGAAAGTCATCCATGGACAAGCTGTCAAATTCCTGACTTGCAAGCAAATCATCATCGCTCGGTACCGCGTCGCGGATCTTTCGACTCAGCATCGCAGCGTCGTACCAGCTAAAATCCAGTTCCGGATCAGCAGCAAATCGTGCGAGCTGTCGGAGAGTTTCGTCCCGGTTTTCATCGTCAAAAAGAAAGATGAACTTCTCTTCCCCTTTGACCAACGCAAGTACGTTGACTTCTTTATCCATGTTGGCAGCTGTCCCGAAGCGTTGAGCGGTATGTCGCGCAGGTCTTTCAACCCGCCACGGCTCAATATCGGCTCAATGGCCACCTGAAGATGAGAGCGCTTTCCTCTCTTCCACCTCGAGATTCAAGCATTTCTGTAATGTGCAGGTGACAACAGAAATGAATGAAATCATCGCTACGTTTTAAGTAACCCTGCCAGCTTGCCGGACGTGCATCATCTGACGGCTCAATGTAATTTGAGAGTCTTTCGGTAAAGTAAAGGTCATCCCAGCGGTAGATTCGAGTGTGGTTCAGAATCGGTTCGTGACTTACCATTATTCTGGGGTGAACTGGTGAAGGCGGATCAGGAATCAAGTCCGTCGGGTTGGGCCAGTGCTCAGGTAGCAATGGGCTGACTCCCTCCATGCTCGCGTAGCCACCCTGCGACAGGGGAACGGGTAGTCCTTCGGAATGAGGAGCGGCACCGGATGACAAATCTGGATTTGCAGGCAAAGGTTCCAATTCGCTGGATGTCAGTACAACCTCGTCGAATCGGTTTCTGGGCTGGTTGCCTTACGTCGTGTGTTGCAAATTTGCCTGACGCGAGTTGTCTGGAATTGGCGTTTGCGTGGCAAGCTGGCTCCGAGCAAGATCGAATTGCGTATCGCGGACGATCCTTGCTGGAATGTCATTTCCCTGTTGAGTTCCCCAAGGCAGGTCATAACCATTTGGGATGGGGTGAAAACCCTCGTTGGCAGCGTACCAGTGTACGGTCATCGCCATTCTCGGAGGGTAATAGGCATCAAAGTCAGTGACTGAACCCACCACCAATGCCTCAACGCCCATGAAATCTGTCAGCTTCTGGAAATCTGCACCGCTCACCGGCTCACCGTGCTGTTGGCTGTAAATCATCCACTGGGTTTTGGTGACACCGACAGGCAATACCTCAAAACCTGGGATTGCTTGCAAGGCGGCATAGTATTTTTCCGCTACTACTTCTGTGTCAACCGTCGGGTTCTCACTCTGGCTCTAGAACGGCAGAACCGCGACGAGCTGGACTTGTGGAAACGGATTGTGAATCTGTTCCCTTTGGTAAGTGATCGGAAACAGAGAGCATCCCACACTGCTAAGCAAGAAGAGCAGAAGGATTGGGATTGAACCCGAAAGATTGAGTTTCACGGAATTGCCAGCGGATGGGTAGACGCGTGAATCGTCCACCCCAGTTGAGGATATCGACTACCTTGCCCGCAAACTTTAGCTGATCGAAAAATTCTTCCACCTTGGGCAACTTCCAGATGCAGCAGTGTTGGCCAGTCATTCCAGATTGATTGGCCTTTGGCCGTTATGGACCATAGGTGCTGCCCGCCTCGAGCTGCTTTTGTGTTCAGCCCAGTGAATTCAGCCCAGTGACCAACCGCTTCTCGGTTTTCGCTTGAGTAGTGGCTGTGCTTCGGGGCAACCCATGCATTCCATGGCATCTTTGTCCCAAATAACTTTCTTGCCCAGTCGATAGGCCACATTACCGAGATGATTGGCTTCGGTGAGCGGCCCCGCATAGCTGAAGGGGCTGCCGGTGACAGCGTTTCCTCGACATGCATCAAGCCATTGCTGATGGTGACTAGCGGGGGCAGGCAAGAACGGTTCGGGCGGGGTGAAGTCTTTGAATTCGTTTTCGGGGAGTAACAGATGCTTGCGGTAATCTGACAGCAGCATCCCTTTTGACCCGACGAATAAGACACCACTTCCCCACTGCGGAATGCCACCTTGTTTCCAGATTTCTGGTTTGTGTGTTCCTTGATGCCAAGTCATGGTCACTGGCGGCCGCCTACCAACATCCGGAATGTCTCTGGCATCATACTCGTAGACAGCAGTCATCGACGCGGGGGCGATTTCTGGATGTGCGGGGGGCCCGCTTGCTTCCACGGTCCGCGGGGCATCAAGACGCAAGGCCCAGAACGGCAGGTCATTCCAGTGGCTACCCAGGTCAGACATGGTGCCATTGCCAAAGTCCCACCAACGGTACCATTTGGGTCCGGGGAAATAAGCTTGATGAAAGGGGCGGTAGGGTGCAGGTCCAAGCCATAAATCCCAATTCAGGTAAGCGGGGGGAGTGATCGTTTCTTTGGGGCGGTTTGAAGCGTTGGAAATGTCTCGATTCTTTTTCGCTGCTTCCTGACTCTGCAGGCCCCATGCTCTCGACACCCAAACGTGGACCTCGCTGACATCGCCAATGGCACCGCTTTGAATGAGCTCGACCACGCGGTGATAGTTCTTGGAAGCATGAATTTGGGTTCCCATTTGCGTGGCCACGCCCGCCTTCTTGGCAGCCTCGGTGAGGCGCCGGGTCTCATCGATGTTGTAGGCAAGTGGTTTTTCGCAGTAGACGTGCTTGCCGAGTTGCAGTGCTGGCATTGCGGCGTATGCATGTGTGTGTTCAGGGGTGCTGACGACAACAGCATCAACATCGTTCCCGATGTCATCATAGAGTTTTCGAAAGTCTTGAAACTGTTTTGCTTTCGGGAATTTGTTTCCAGCACCGGTCAAAAATCTGCTGTCGACATCACAAAGTCCCACCACATCGACGCCCTCGCTCTTGGCGATCGTTTGTAGGTTGCTACCTCCCCGCCCACCTGTGCCGATGAAGGCAATTTTCATTCGATCATTTGGACTTGCAAATGATATTTCAGGGAGGGCAGCTACGGCAGAGATGGCAGCAGCCTGAGCGAGGAAATCGCGACGACGGGTTTGAGGAATTGCAGGTGGCATTACACGCTCGCATGGGTGGGCGGTTGATCGGCTGAAAGCATCTGACTGTTCAGCGCTGTTGACTTTCTGAGTCTAGCCGATCTGAATGCTGGAGAGGTGGCAAGACACGAAAAAAGGGAGTTCCCGGTAGTGACCAGAAACCCCCTGTTGAGCGATTCTCGCTTGATTCAGCGGGCTAAGCTGCGGCAAGGCGAGCAGCGACTGCGTCCCAGTCGACAACGTCCCAGAAGGCTGAGACGTAGTCCGGACGCCGATTCTGGTAGTTCAGATAGTAGGCGTGCTCCCAAACGTCCAATCCTAACAGTGGTGTTCCGCCGATGCCTGCGATCTCGGTTCCCATCAGAGGGCTATCCTGATTTGCTGTGCTACCCACTTTCAGAACTCCACCATCGACGTACAGCCAAGCCCATCCGCTTCCGAAACGAGTCGCTGCGGCAGCGGAAAACTGCTCTTTCATAGCGTCGAGTGAACCGAACGCACTGTCGATCGCAGCGGCAAGGTCGCCGCTCGGAGCACCACCCTTTCCAGGGCCCATGACAGTCCAAAACAGTGAGTGATTCGCATGACCGCCGCCATTGTTGCGGACGGCACCGAGCTTATCTGCGGGGACGCTTGCCAAATTGGAAACCAGATCTTCGATGGTCTTACCATCGAGGTCGGTGCCAGCGATTGCGTCGTTCACCTTGTTGATGTACGCCTGATGATGCTTTGTGTGATGGATCTCCATCGTTCGCGCGTCAATATGCGGCTCGAGGGCATCGTAGGCATACGCCAAGGAAGGTAGTGTGAAGGCCATAACGTTAGACAACTCCGTATGCGGGGCGGATTGAAAATCTCTCCACAGAACGATAGCGGGCCGGCTAGCGATCGCAAGTGGTTAACCCGCCGTGTTGTCTAGAATCTCGCCTATCAGATAGCTCTTCAGACTCTCTTGAACCTGCTCGTAGCAGGCTTTTAAGGCCGTATTTCTGCGATCTCGATTACGGATAGGCTGCAGCGAAATGTGCACGTTTGTCTTGCTGGGTGTGAGGGCTGTTGCATTTTCAACGTTAGCCTCACTGAGGGTCATCTCCACGCGTAGCGAAATTTGTTGGTCAGAGCGTCGTCGACCAGTTTGCTGCGAAATGGCATTCAGTCGCAGGGAAACGTGATTCTCTTCAACTCGGATGATCTCTGCTTGGTGATCCGCAATGAAACCTCGCAGTTTTTCTATTGCCAGGTTAATCGGAACGCGAGTTACTACATCAAATTCATTTTCGCCGGACTGAATCTGTGACTCGAACCAGCCTTTCCATCCTCGCTTGGGGGCGGTTTGTGGGGGATCGCTACGCTGCCAGATCCGAGTTGAATCACTCGATTGCGACCATTGTCCTTTGCTTTCAGCAGAGTTCGGTCAGCTCGTGCTAAAATCGTTTCATGCGTGTCCCCAGACTGGAATTCTGTGACCCCAAAGCTGGCTGTGACGGCGTCCCCCCCCAAGCTTGCAATTGACGTGTTCTCTACCGCTTGGCGTATACTTTCTGCTCGTCCAACCGCAGTTGCGTTATCGCAGTTGGCTGCCAATAAAAGAAACTCTTCTCCGCCATATCTGGCGACCAAGTCATCGTCTCGACTGTTCACGCTGAGCACGGACGCAAAGCTGATCAAGGCCTCGTCGCCAGCCGGATGGCCGTGCACGTCGTTGACACGCTTGAAATGGTCAATGTCACAGATGATTAAGCTGAAGCTCGGGCCACCTTTGGTGGCCTTCGCAGTCAGATCTTCCAGGACAGTATTGAAGTGTGAGCGGTTTGAAATCCCGGTAAGAACATCCGTTGTGGTTTGTTGGTGGAGGGATTCCAGCTTCTCTTCGAGATTGGCTTGGTCAGACAGGTCGTGAAAAATCAGGGCTGTACCGTAAAATCCCGGTTCCGGACCTGTAATCGGCATTGCTTGAACGTGAACAGGAATGGGCTCTCCGCCGGGACGTTCGATCAGCATCAGTCTTGTGATCGCTTTGCCGCTCTCTAAACACTCCTCTACCAAGCTGCTCTTCTCCCGGCGTGATTTGTCCTGCTCTCGCAGACGGATGCACTCATTGCTCCACGTTTGCCCAATGATGGAATTGGAGCTGATGGAGGTGAGCTGTTCCATCATCCGATTCCATTGTCCAATTGTTCCCACACTGTTCGTGAAGACTACGGCATCGTGCAAGTGGGATACCAGCTCTTTGTAAAAGAGATTATCACCCTTGCGCGCATCAAGATCATGGTCGCTGACGGGATTGGCAAACCAGAAGGAATTACTGTTGTCTCGTTGCAGTTGTTGCAACCAGCGATTCAAAATCGCTCCCTGCAGCATTTCTGGGCGATCTTCCAACATGTGGTTGAAGTCGTGCGCGAGCTCCGGATCGAATTGTTTGAAGCTACCATCAATCAGGTGCTGGATAGCACGTTGGCGGCTCATCACTCGGCGATAGACCGAATCCGTCGTCATCGAGTCGAATGCATCGGCAATGCTGAGCATCCGGGATCCCAATGGTAGCGAATTGCCGGCGGGGCGATCGCTGTCGCGGCGGCCCTCGTACCAGCTATTGGCGTGCGAAAAAATTTCAAGCAACGCTGTGTCGGATGTGCAGCCCCGCAAAATTCACAGACCATGCTGCACGGAAGTGTCCATGATTAGTTGCTCATCGACGGTCAGCTTGCCTGGCTTTCTGAGGATCCGGTACGGGATCCCAATTTTCCCGACGTCGTGAAGCAGGGCAGCCACTTCGACACGATCGCGTGCCGCATCATCCAAACCCATCCGTTCTGCCCATGCTGAATAGCTGATGGCAACACGCAGGCAATGTGCTGCCGTCGGGGCATGTTTGGTCCTCAATGCACAAAAAAGCGAGGCAGCCATGCCTAGGCGGACCACCGCTAATTCGTTCTCGAATCTCTCGGCTGAGTTTTCGGCGTCTGACGACGAGGGTGCGGCCTCCTGTAATCCTGCCAACAATCGTCCCACACGTTGCTGCCCCGCCTCGACAGCCACGATCGAGGAATTGTCCTCGGTATCGCTGTCGCTAGGGGAATCTGTAGGGTTTATGTCCGTCATTACGATTGCGTCGTGTTTCCGAAAAGATGTAGCTATAGCTCTTCAAAGACCTACGTCACAAAAAGCTAGCCGCAGAAGTTGTTTGCCTATTGAAACGAAAAGTTGGACGTCACCAGATGGGGGGATTTCGCCCTGATCTCTTCGAATGGTTGCGACCGCGACCCGTCGTACCTACTATGAGGTGTGTCGGGGTGCCAGATCTGGCTGCGTGGGCAGTGTGATTCACTTGCTGCGGATAGAATTGGCTCCGGCAGAATTGTTGTCATTCGGCTGAGTTTCTCGCAGCCATTCAATTCCAACATTGGAAAATTTGGCGTGAGTCTTTCCGATTTCGATCGCGAGCTTTTGCAGTGTTGCCTCGATCGGGCACCGCGAGCTTGGCAGAATTTTGTAGACCGTTTTCTTGGCTTGGTCATTCACGTCGCTAACCATGTTGCAGGGTCACGCGGAATCAAGCTGGATCAGGCCAGTCGCGATGACCTCGTTGCTGAGGTTTTTCTTGTCTTGATTGCGGATGATTTTTCAGTTCTCCGGAAATTCCGCCGTAACTGTTCCCTAGCCACCTATCTGACTGTAATCTCGCGGCGTGTCATCGTTCGCAGGCTGAATCAAGGAAGGCAGGATGTGGCGGTTGCCAGTCCGCCTGAACCACCTGTTGTTGATGATCAATCGCCCAAACGTATGGAAGATGCAGAGGAAGTTCATAAGCTTTTATCTCAGCTTGATGAACGTGAGGCTGCGATCGTTCGCATGTATCATCTGGAAGGGAAATCTTACGACGAGATCAGTCAAGCAGCAGGTCTTGCCGTCAACAGTATCGGGCCAGTCCTCACCAGAGCGAGGGAAAAAATGCGTGCCAACGGGTTTGACAGCTAGGTAGTTCACAGCTGCACTCAGGCTCGCTCTCCGCTCTGCACGTTGATGCTTCTGTCAGCATCAATGCGGCAGACTGACTATCAATTTCTCGTTTGACGAATCGGTGATTTGGACGCGTAGAAGGTCGCCTACATTGAGCGAGTTGGGGCCCGCTTCCACAGATGTTGGCACCATCAACTCTCCTGGAGCATAGCGACAAGTGGTGCCGCGCAGCAGTCGATCGGTTGGTGCTCCTGCCATGTTCTTGGTGGGGTCTCCAACAAGCATGGCACCCCTGTTCATTCCCACCAGATCTCTCGAGGACTCCACGAGAAGCTCAAGCTCGGATCCTACCAACTGCTGGTAATACTCTGATCGAAGTTCCTTTTCCAACTCCGTCAAACGTTTGACACGCTCGCTACGAAGCTGTTTGGCAATCTGGTCTGGCATCTCTGCGGCGGGAGTACCTCGTCGAGGACTGAATGGAAATGCATGGATCTTTGAGAAACCTGCCTGTTGGCACGTTACCAGTGTTTGCTCAAATTCTTCCTCCGTTTCACCCGGGAAACCGGCGATCACGTCCGTTGTGATAGCTGGTTTGTCCAACGATTCTTTCAGCATTTGGCAGCGATCCAAGAACATCCGCGTTCCCCATCGCCTTCTCATCCGTCTCAGTACAGAATCGCTCCCACTTTGCAGGCAAAGGTGAAGGTGCGGCACAATTCGTTTTGTGTGATCTCGCATCACTGAGATCAGTTCGCGAGTGACCTCAGTAGCTTCAATGCTGCTGAGTCTGATTCGAAAGTCCCCAGGCAACTCACACAGATCCCGTAGCAAGTGTGCCAAGCGGATCCACTCCTCTTTTGGTTTGTTGCGATTCCAATCCACGCCATAGTGACCGAGGTGGATTCCAGTCAGCACCACTTCACGGTGTCCGGCTTCCGTCAGGCGGCTGACTTCATCGACAATATGTTGATGGGGACGGCTTGTCAGTTTGGGCCGGACATGGGGAATGATGCAGTAGCTGCAACGCAGCAAACAGCCATCCTGAACCTTGACGTAGGCGCGGTGGCGTCCGGAGAATCCATCGAGACCTGTGGGGACATCAATGACTCCAAAGCGTGACATCAGATCAGGCAATTCGCGTTTATCAGTCACGACTTCGGCGACGCCAGGTAGTTCCGCCACTTCCTGTGGAGCCCGTGTTGCGTAGCAACCCATGACAACAATCTTGGCGTCTGGATTCTGGCGGTTGAGTCGACGAACTACCTGCCGGCTCTTGGAGTCACCCTCGGACGTGACTGTGCAGGTGTTGACGATGCAAACATCTGCTTTCTCCGAGCTTTCACAGTCAGTGTAGCCGACTCGCTGCAGCCCTTGCCGGACTAGTTCCGTTTCATATTGATTGACTTTGCAACCTAAAGTCGCGACGCGAAGTTTAGCGTTCATGCGGCCGAAATTACTCGTGGACGGGCTCGATGGTTGCCGACATGCTGCCTTTGCATCGAGCAATCAGGTCATCTTTACCAAATGCGTGAATCTGCTCTCTCTTGAGTTCGGCGTGTTCAAGAGTGGTGGTCAAACAGATCGCGCGGCCGCCGGAATCGACTTCCTTTGCGATCTGAAAACCAGTTTCGATCGGGTGCCTGAAGACCTGTTTCATCATCAGAACGACGTAGTCGTAACTGTGATCCGAATCGTCCCAAAGAATGACGTGGAAGCGAGGTTGCTTCTTGGGACGCTTTTTTTGTTGTTTTTTGGTGCCAATTTGAGGGTCGGCCACCACTGTTTGCTGATCAGCCATCGCAGATCATGCTCCTTTCGTTTCAACCCGACAGATCGCTGGGAAAAGACTGGTGATTCTCCCCCACGGCGAAGCGCGTATATTGTAGCGCGAACCGATGTCCATCGGCAGTCCCGAATTGAATAAAACGTCAAGGCTTTAACGTAATGACCGCTTCCAAAGATTTACTGGGTCAACTTGCAGAATCCGCTCCTCGGCACCTTGCAGAATTGGTCGAATGGCTGCGGATTCCGAGCGTCAGCAGCGATAGTACCCGTGTTAATGAGGTAAAACAGGCAGCAAACTGGGTCGCCGAGAAACTGGAACGTGCTGGGCTGGCAGTCGAAATTCTGCCGACTCAGGGACACCCGATGGTTTATGCGGAGTCACCAAAAATTGAGGGTTCTCCCGTTGTTCTGGTTTATGGACACTATGACGTTCAGCCCGTTGAGCCGTTGGATGAGTGGGTCAATGGACCATTTGAGCCTACCATTCGTGACGGAAATTTGTACGCCCGCGGTGCCACGGATGATAAAGGACAGGTGCTGACTCATGTCCAAAGCGTCTGTGATTGGCTCGCCAGCGGGCAGCCTCTTCCTTTACAGGTCAAGTTTTTGATTGAAGGGGAAGAAGAGGTCGGTAGTGAAAATCTGGAGCGAATGCTGCCCGAATTGGAGGAAAAACTCGCTTGCGATTGCGTGGTGATCAGCGACAGCGGACAGTATTCCGACGGGCAACCGGCGATCACATACGGACTTCGAGGGATTGCCACTTACGAGCTGACAGTGAATGGACCGAGCCAAGATCTCCACAGTGGATCTTTCGGGGGAGCCGTGATGAACCCGGCGATTGCCCTATGTCAGTTGCTGGGCAGCATGGTTGATGGACAGGGACGTGTGCAAATCCCCGGCTATTACGACAAGGTCCGAGAACTGAGTCAGAAGGAGCGTGATCAATGGGCTGCGCTACCACAGAATGATCCTGAATTTGCATCCGCGATTGGTGTCGACGAGCTTGCTGGAGAGCATGGCTATACCACTGATGAACGGCGGTGGGCACGCCCCACCTTCGATGTCAATGGTCTGACATCCGGACACCAAGGCGAGGGGGGCAAGACGATCATTCCTGCTACCGCTAGGGCCAAATTCAGTTTTCGACTCGTGCCAGATCAGGACCCCGGCGAAGTGACTGCTGCCGTTGAACAGCATCTGGCGAATCATTGTCCTGCCGGCGTGAAATGGAACTTGCAGGCAGATCATGGAGCACCGGGAATGCTGGCGGCAACCGACAGCCGTTTTGTTCATGCGGCGAATGCTGCCATCGAGTCTGCTTTTGGCGTTTTGCCTGTGCTGATCCGCGAAGGAGGTTCCATTCCTATTGTCACCCGCTTCCAAGAAGTGCTCGGATGTGATTGTCTGTTACTCGGATGGGGATTGTCCGACGACAACGCCCATAGTCCTAATGAGAAGTTCCGGGTAGAAGACTACCATCGAGGCATTCGTGCCTCAGCCATGCTGTGGGACGAAATCGGTAAACTCAACTAACTCACCAAGTGATCTATGCTCGATCGAAAATTTATCATTCAAAATGCGGATCAGGTCCGCGAGAATTGCCAGCGGCGTGGTGTCTCTTGCGACATCGACCAGATTGTTTCGTTGGAAAGTGAGCGGTTGGAAAAACTGAAGCTTGCGGAAGAACTCAACCGTCAAGCCAACGAAACCAGCAAGCAAATCCCCAAGGCGGAGAATGCCGACCAACGTACTGAGTTGATCGAGAAAGGTCGTGATCTCAGGACGCAGAAGGAGACCGTGCAGCGGGAACGGGACCAACTTGACGCCACGATCATCGATCTGCAGTCTGCGATCCCGAATATGACGCATCCTGATGTGCCCACGGGGGGTGAGGATGATGCGAAAGAGATTTCGTTTGGAAAAACACCGAAGCCAGACTTCGATTTTGATACGCTTGACCATGTTGAACTGGGAACGAAGCATGATCTTTTCGATTTTGAGGCAGGTGCCAGAGTTGCAGGAGCAGGATTTTACTATTTGAAAAATGCCGCAGTGCGACTTGATTTGGCGTTGCAGCATTACGCCATCAGCTTTCTGGCCGATCAGGGATTCACACCCATTACAACTCCCGATCTGGCACTAACTTCCATTCTGAAGGGAATTGGTTTTACCCCGCGCGGTCCAGAAACCCAAATCTACAGCGTCGAAAATTCGGAACTGAATTTGGTAGGCACGGCGGAGATCACTCTGGGAGGCATGCTCGCTGGACAAACGCTTGATGCCGACCAATTGCCTGTCCTGCTTTGTGGACTGAGCCATTGTTTCCGAACCGAGGCCGGGGCAGCTGGACGAGCCACCAAAGGGTTGTACCGTGTTCACCAGTTCACAAAAGTCGAAATGTTTGCATTCGCGTCAGCTGAGTCCAGTGATGAAATGCATTTGAAAATGCGTGACTATGAGTGTGAGATTTTTGACGCTTTGGAAGTCCCCTATCGAGTGATCGATACTGCCACGGGGGATCTCGGTGGGCCGGCTTACCGAAAGTTTGATCTTGAAGCGTGGATGCCTGGTCGTGGTGACGGAGGTGCTTGGGGTGAAGTCACGAGCACAAGCAACTGCACGGATTACCAAGCAAGACGTTTAGGAGTCAGGTCCAAAAAAACTGGTCAGAAAGGCACTGAATTTGTGCATACGTTGAACGGGACCGCCGTTGCAACCGGACGAGCTATGATCGCGATCCTGGAAAATCATCAGCTCCCAGATGGTCGTATCAGTGTGCCCAAAGTGCTTCAGCCTTGGGTTGGATGCGAGGTGCTCGAACCAAGTGCTTAAGGTGGACATCGATGGGGCTTGAGGTGAGATGATCGCCGAAGTAACTGACTCGCGACAGATCTGTTTTCCCGAGTGTGTCTGGTCGTCAGCAAACTCTCAGGCCATGATCCCGGACTTGATTGCCCTGACCGCCGCATCTGTGCGGTCCGCTGCATTGATTTTTCGCAGCACATGCTGGACATGCTCTTTCACCGTTTCAATGCTGATGCAAAGTGACTTGGCAATTTCTTTGTTGCTGAGGCCCAGTGCAATGTGACGCAATACCTGCGTCTCTCTCGCTGTTAGCGGGAAATCCGACGGTAACATTCTTACGTCGACGGTTTCCTGCATGGTTTTCTGCATCAGGCACAAAAGGCTTTCCTCATCAGCAGCATTGCCCGTCGCGATGTGCTGCAGAGTGTTGAGCAGTGTTTTTGAAGGAATACTCTTCAGCAGATAATCCGCAGCACCCAAAGCAGCGGATCTAGCGATGTAGGTCGGATTCTCATACGCACTGAAGACGACAGCAGGTACATCTGGATACGATTTGCGAATCTGCTCGAGTAATCTCAGGCCACTTCCGTCAGAAAGTCGAATGTCTAATAGGACAAGGTCAATTGATTCTTCTTCGAGGCACTGTAACGCCTCAGCGGCGGTCGGTACCGAACCAGTAACCTGAAACGGGGGGCTATTAAGAAGCCAACTTACGCCTACGCGTGCGACTTCATGATCATCGACAATCAGTACATTCCAAGACACGGCTCACTGCCCCTGACATCATAACTGGTTACTTGTAGATCAATATTGCCTCCCCGTGCGTGTTTAAAACGCTAGATACCTTCAAGAATCCACGAACCCCTGTTTCATCGTTGTACACGTCCTTGAATTTGCAACTCGGCCTAATACAGGCTGCAACAAAGGCACAAGGCAACATGTCGGTCAACAATCAATCAAGGATTTTCAGACTGGATTAATTTCCAAAATGGAAGATGTGAAACATTCTTGTAGGTACCCCATGTGCTAAGCGTGATGATCTTGCGTCAGCTTACACGATTTTTAGCAACCTAGGCTGCTCAATCGTGCGGGAGTCTGCCAGATATGCCCGAGTTTGGCAAGTGACCATGCTTCGCTAAATCCTTTGCAGCAAATCGGTTGCGAGTTCTTGTGGGGGTTTGCTGGCTGGCACTTCAGGGGGGGGGGCGTCCGTTGGACAGTTCGGAATGAATGGGATTTGTTGACCATTGTGATTTCGTGACCTAGACATTCGTAGGCGAAGTTGTTGTCCGTTGCGTTTTGTGGCAGGCGAAAGTTCGCGCAGGCTGCTGAGTCTCACCGGCAGTCATCCGCTCTTGTTTGCCAATCCTTGAACAATCCTGCCATGCCTGATTCTGCTTCGATCCTATTAGTTGATGATGATCAACATCTGGTTGAGTCCATGGCTCAATGGTTGCGGGAGATGTCTCATGAGGTGAAAACGGCTTCCACGCTTAGCCAAGCCAAGGCCGCGTTACAGACGGAGACGTTTGATCTGGTTATCACAGACCTTCGCTTGGAAGCCGAAGATGGCTTTGAACTGATTGCATACACCAGCCAGAATTTCCCGGATTCTTCGGTGCTGGTTGTCACAGGATATGCGACGCCAGAGACTGCCGTGCAGGCTGTCAGGGCTGGAGCATTTGACCTGCTAACAAAGCCGCTGATTGACGATGAGTTGACTCTCGCGATTCAGCGTGCCGTGACACAAAGTGAAATCTCGAAAGAAAATGCATCGCTTCGAGAGCAGCTTGACCGTCGCAGTGGTCTGGAGAATGTTCTCAGTCATGACTACCGCATGTTGAAAATCTTCGATGTCATTGATAGTGTTGCGAATGCCAAGGCTTCGGTGCTGATCACGGGAGAAAATGGCACTGGAAAAAGCATGATTGCGAGAGCGATCCATGCGCGAAGTGCCCGAAGGGGTGGACCATTCGTTGAGGTCGCTTGCGGGGCTTTGCCTGATACTCTGCTGGAGAGCGAGTTGTTCGGGCACGTTTCGGGGGCTTTCACGGGTGCCAATCAAGACAAAGCGGGTAAATTCAAACTCGCAGACGGCGGAACACTCTTTCTTGATGAAATCGCCACCGCAACCCCCGCCATGCAGGTGAAACTGTTGCGCGTTCTACAGGAATTTCAATTTGAGCCTTTGGGCGGCACTGTTACAGAATCGATCGATACGAGGGTGATCCTTGCCACCAACGAAGATTTGGCAAAATCGGTTGCGGACGGGGATTTTCGTCAGGACCTGTTTTATCGCATCAACGTGGTCAATATCGTATTACCTTCGCTACGAGAGCGGGTAGGCGACATTCCATTGCTGGTCGAGCATTTTCTTCGTGAGGCGTCCGAGACTTGTGGCCGACAAATCGATGGCTTTGACTCAACAGCAATGTCAGCGTTGCAAGCTTATTCTTGGCCAGGCAACGTTCGACAACTGGAAAATGTTGTTGAACGAGCGGTCCTGCTGTCACGTGATGCAGGTTTGACGATGGAGGATTTACCCCCTGAAATCACCGGACGCAGTGCTCCAGACCTGGGCGGGATTGTGGCGAACGCTCTGCCTGTGCAAACGCTTCCCGATCAGATCAATGGAAAGACGCTTCGCGAAGCTCTCGAAGGTCCGGAGCGTGAAATTATCTTGCAAGCTCTGCGACTTCATAATTGGAATCGTGCCGCAACGGCTGACGCCTTGGATATCAATCGTACGACCCTCTACAAAAAGATGAAGCGACTCGGCTTGGATGATCCTCGTTTGCAATTTGCCTAATGAGAAGACTGCCCGAATCGCAATGTCGAGTCGGGCAGGGAAACCGGAAATGCCCTACCAGATCGAGCTGCGATACAAAAACATGGCCGCCTCTTGTCATCGCTTGCTTTGACTCGATCCACCCCCAGTGATCTCGTGTCGAACTCTAATCTCTCGTTGAACAAGAATCTGAAACAGGACGCTTCTACGAGCAATCCAGTGTTTCGTGTCACGGCTGCCTCGCTTTGCTAGCGATCATTTTGGACTAGGGCATTCACTTTCACTAATCCTCAAGGTCGTGCTGACCGATACAAGCAGACGTGTCTGATTGTTTAAGCAGCGTATGACTGGGACGTAGGACGAGTGTCTGATTCTGCCAATTCCCTCTACTCCACTCAAAAAACCGAGTCTGCCTTTGTGCGCTGGGTTAATCAGTGGGGATCTGCAGTGGTTGATGGCATTACGACCATTGGTGACATGACGTTATTCAGTTGGAAAATGCTGAAATGGCTCTTCACCCGTTTACCTTGCCGAGGCACGGTGCTGGTGAATTTCTATCAGGTCGGTGCATTGAGCTTACCTGTTGTTGCACTGACCGGTACTTTCATTGGTATGGTTCTGGCTGTGCAAAGTTACGCGCAGTTTCACGCCATCGGCTTGGATAGCCGTTTAGGGGCAGTGATCAATAGCACGCTGGTCAAAGAGTTGGGGCCGGTTTTGGCCGCGACGATGTTGGCTGGTCGTGTTGGCGGCGCGATGGCCGCAGTGCTGGGCACGATGAGAGTCACTGAGCAGATTGACGCATTGACTGCGATGGGCGCGGACCCCATTCACTACCTCGTGGTTCCGCGCTTCCTTGCCTGTATTCTGTTGATTCCCTCGCTCACGATCATGGCTGATTTCATGGGGATCGTTGGTGGTTACTTTTATAGCGTGATCATTTTGGGTATCGACCACGCAGCCTACTTGAATCATTCAAGGGATGGTGTGACCGGATTTGATTTGTTCAGCGGTATTTTCAAGAGTATTTTCTTTGGTTCAATAATCGCAATCGTGAGTTGTTATCGGGGGTTCAATTGTGAGCCAGGTGCTGAGGGAGTTGGTAAGGCAGCAACCACTGCTTTTGTTTATTCGTTTGTCCTGATTCTTGCCGTGGATCTGTTTTTGACCATCGTCATGAATTCGATCTACTACACCATTTACCCCAACGGATCTTCCTTTCTATGAATGAGGCATCCGCGTCAGATGAAAAAGACGAGATTTTTGAATTCGACCACTCAGACGATCAAGTTGTGGAAATACAGCAGTCCGATGACGAAACGCCGTTGATTGAAGCGAGGGATGTATCTGTCGTTTTTGATGATCAAGTTGTTCTGCAGGATATTGATTTGCAGATCACGCGTGGTCAAACGGTGGCAATCATTGGAGAGAGTGGTTGTGGCAAGACTGTCTTCATGAAAACGTTGGTGGGGTTGGTGCAGCCTACGCGGGGTGAGATTTATTTCGATGGCGAAGGGCTACACCATATGGGGTATTCGGAGTTGACACAGACACGTCGCAGGTTTGGCTTTGTGTTCCAAAACGCCGCACTTTTTGACAGCATGTCCGTCTTTGAAAATGTTGCCTTCCCACTTCGGCAAAGTGAAATCGTTCCTGAGACGGTGGTTGATGGAAGAGTGATGCAACACCTCGCGGAGGTGGGGTTGCCGAGAAATGTCGCCTACAAGCGACCCGCTGAGTTGTCAGGGGGGATGCGAAAACGCGTCGGTTTAGCGCGAGCATTGATTCTTAAGCCTGAGGTGGTTGTTTACGATGAACCAACCACGGGTTTGGACCCCATCATGAGTGATGTGATTAATGAACTGATACTCGATACACGGCGGCGATATCCGGTGACCAGTGTTGTTGTCACACATGATATGCATACAGCCCGCAAAGTCGCGGATCGTGTGCTGATGTTTTATCCGCGTACGCGACTTGATGAAAATGAATCACAGGTGTTGTTTGACGGACCACCAAGTGCTTTGGAGCATGCAGAGGATCGGCGTGTTCGCCAGTTTGTTCGTGGAGAAGCTGGTGAGCGATTGACGGAGTTGGCGCACGGGTTGTCTGGCTAGTTGGATAGGTTTAAGCCTGATGAGAATGAATCATGGATGAAAATAGACTGCGATTTGGTGTAGGGGTGTTGGTGATTTCGGCAATCGGAATCGGCATCATTCTGACATTTCTGTTTGGGGCCTTTCCCAGCGTGCTGCAGCGCGACTATTCATTGTCAGTGGTCTTTAACTCTGCAGAAGGAATCGGTGCCAATACCCCTGTTGTTCGCGATGGTGTACGGATCGGACGCGTCTCCAGTATCAGTCTGCGAGATGAGGGGGGCGTTCTTGTGACGCTGGCGATGGACGCTACCAAACAGGTGTCTCACTCCTACATCCCACGGATTGGGACAGGAAACTTTGTCACTGGGGATGCGCAGCTTGAGTTTGTACGGGGAAAACCAGCAAAACTCAGATCCATCTGGGATGCCAACGGTAAAGCAGAGGACTATCCCGAAATACTCGGGCAGCCGTACATCGATGGTGAGTACTTCTCGAAAGGAGAGAACTCGGAAAGCCTGTTTGAAATGCAGTCTGATCTGCAGCAGACGTTTGAGGCAATCCGCAAAGCTGGCGCATCCATCGCCGTTGCCGCAGAGAGCATCAACAAACTGGCGTCTGGAGTAGAAAAGGTCGTGGGGGGCAGTGATTCGAAAATTGAGCAGGTTGCGGATGAAGCGGTCCAAGCACTGCGCGAATTCAATGGAGCGATGACCGATATCCGTGAAATCGTCAATAATCCAGTCATCCGTGACAATCTTGAAGAGTCTGTCGTGCAACTACCTGAGGTGCTCAAGCAAGCAAAGGAAACGCTTGAGTCCACCAAACGCACCTTTGATAGTTTTGAACGTGTTGGCGAGCAATTCGAGAAGGTCGGCGAAGCCGCTGTCGATACCGTTCACAGTGCTCAAAAAACGGTGAAGAATGTCGAGCAGTTCACTGAACCCCTGGCGACACATGGCGATGAGTTGGTGAATCAGGTTCTGACGACCATGGCTCGTTTGGACAGCACTTTGACTGAAGTCGATGAGTTTGGAAAAGCTCTCAACAACAAGGACGGCTCGGTACGCCTGTTGCTCGATGATCAGGAAATGTACTGGAAGATTCGCCGAACTGTTGAAAACATTGAAAGCGCTACCGCGAGAATCAGGCCGATTCTTGACGACGTGCGTGTATTCACCGACAAAGTTGCAAGAGATCCCCGGCAGCTAGGGGTCCGGGGCGCAATTTCAAAAAGACCTAGTGGTCTGGGACTCAAGTAGAGTCGCGAAAAATTCAGTGGTGAGATCCCACATCGCGACTGAAATCTGTTGATGAGGCAAGGCGATGCCGAGAGCTAGCTCGATGCGCGAAGTTGACCGCGAGCACGGCGAACAGCGGTGTCCTTGATTTGTGCCTCTTCGGGTGTCGCACCCGACATTGCTAATGCGTTGTCCAGGTCCTCATGAGCCTTGTCACGATCGATCAAGTCGATGGGTGTTGAGCGACCCGTCAACACGTTGATGACATCACCCTCAATGTGGGCGAAGCCACCATCGACGTAGTAGCGTTCAGGACCTGCTGCCGTTTGCAGGCGAAGAGTCCCAAATCCCAGTCGACCGATCAGTGGTGCTCGACCACCCATGACGCCCAGTTCCCCATCAAACATCGGGAGCGACACATACTCGGCCTCGCGGTCAAGTTCCGTACGTTCAGGCGTTACAACTACACAGCGAAGTGTCATGACTCTTAGCCCTTCTCTTCCATTTTCTTAGCCTGCTCTTCCGCCTGCTCGATCGATCCGACGTACATGAACGCCTGTTCGGGCAGATGATCCCACTTTCCATCGCAGATTTCTTCAAAGCTACGGATCGTGTCAGCTAGTGGTGTGATCTCACCAGCTTTGCCGGTGAACACCTCAGCGACCAGGAACGGCTGGCTCATGAATCGCTCGATGCGTCGTGCACGATGGACAACCATCTTGTCACCCTCGCTCAGTTCATCGACACCGAGGATGGCGATGATGTCCTGCAACTCTCGATACCTCTGAAGGATCGTTTGTACTCGTCGAGCAATCGCATAGTGACGATCACCCACGTACTGAGGGTCGAGAATACGCGAGTTCGATGCGAGTGGGTCAATCGCCGGATAAATACCTTTCTCTGAAATGGAACGCTCCAGATAAATGAAAGCGTCCAACTGTCCGAAAGCGGTTGCCGGAGCCGGGTCGGTTGGGTCATCAGCAGGCACATAAACGGCTTGCACCGACGTGATCGCCCCTTTCTTGGTCGAGGTGATTCGTTCCTGAAGTGCTCCCATCTCGGTTGCGAGGGTTGGCTGGTAGCCCACCGCAGAAGGCATTCGACCGAGCAACGCGGATACTTCCGAACCTGCTTGCGAGAAGCGGAAAATGTTGTCGACGAAGAGCAACGTGTCAGCACCGGTTGAATCGCGGAAGTACTCCGCCATTGTCAGCGCGGACAGGGCAACGCGAAGTCGAGATCCTGGTGGCTCGTTCATCTGACCGAACACCATACAAGTTTGCTCGATCACCTTTCGACCGGTATCACCAATCTCAGTATCCTGCATTTCCAGCCACAGGTCGGTGCCCTCACGTGTTCGCTCACCAACACCCGCGAACACTGAATAACCACCGTGGCTGCTGGCGATTCGAGCGATCAACTCGGTCAAGATCACAGTCTTGCCAAGGCCAGCACCACCAAAAAGTCCAGCCTTACCACCACGAACAAACGGCGTCAGCAAGTCAACGACTTTGATGCCCGTTTCGAACACCTCGGTGTTGGTTGAGAGCTCGTTCACAGGAGGGGCTTGCCGGTGAATCGGCATGTATTTGTCTGCTTCGACAGGACCTCGCTCGTCAATTTCTTTTCCAAGCACATTGAACACACGGCCAAGTGTTGCGGTTCCCACAGGAACACTCACGGCTTTTCCGGTGTCCACCACGTCCATGCCCCGCATCATTCCTTCAGTGCTTCCCAGGGCGATGGCACGTACTCGACCGCCACCGAGGTGCTGTTGCACTTCACCGACCAAATCGATGTCAACACCTTTGTGCTGTGACTTGATTGCCACAGCGTTGTAAATGGGAGGCATATGACCTTCGGGAAACTCGATGTCGAAAGTCGAGCCGATCACCTGGGTGACGCGTCCAACAGTGTTTTCGGTTGCGGTAGACATGTTCGTATTAAAGGCTGGGGTTAGCTAATTGGATGTGTGAATTTGATAGAAAAACATAGGACGGATGGCATGGTTGGCGGTTAACCTTCCAGTGCTTCAACACCACCGATGATTTCCATGATTTCACCCGTGATTTGACTCTGACGGGCGCGATTGTAAGTCATGGACAGTTGTTTGATCATGTCCCCTGCACTTTCCGTTGCACCTTTCATCGCAATCATTCGAGCGACTTGCTCGCTGACCGCAGAATCCAGAAAGCACTTGAAAAGCTTTGCTTTGAAGCTGGTCGGCACGACCTCTTCCAGAATGCTTTCGGCGGACGGTTGGAATTCGTACTGTGTATTCGTACCCTCATCTGTCTCACCGACGCCTTCATCGAGGGAACCAAAAGGCAACAGTGTTTCGATGGTGACTTCCTGTCGGCTTGTGCTGATGAACTTCGTGTAAATCACATCAAGGCGATCCATCTGGCCGGTGACGTACAACTCAAGGTACTTGGAAGCGATCTTTTCAACTTCGTCGTAGGCCGGCTGGTCCTCGAACTCCTGATAGGTGTTGTTGGTATCAATGCCGCGAAACTTCAGTCCGTTGATCCCACGCTTGCCACTGACGTCAACCAGCAGATTCCCGACGTCCGATTTCATTCCAGCGATGTGCGGTACCGCGGCCCGCAGGACACTGGCGTTATATCCGCCGCACAGCCCACGATTGCTGCTTAGCGTGAGCAGGCGTCCCGCCTGAGGGTTCTCGCGTTGCTCAAGCAGTGGATGCCTGACCTCCGTGCCCGAGTCAGCCAAGCTGTTGACGATTTGCGACAACCGGTCGGTGTAAGCCGTCACGGCCGCAGCACGATCCATCGCTTTCTTGTAGCGCGCTGTGGCAATCAATTCCATGGTCCGCGTGATCTTGCGGATGTTTCGGATTGATTTTCGTCGTTTGTCGAGGGCGCGGGCGTTGGCCATGAGTCAGTTGACGCGTTTCAGTTGGTAAAGGAAAAGATGAAGTTCAATAGGGACTACAGTTCGCTCTCAACGGGCTTGTAGCCCTTCTTGAATTCAGCGATGCAAGCTTCGATCTTCTCGACAACATCGTCGCTCAAGTCCTGCTTTTCAGTGAGCAAGGTAATGAGGTCACTATGCTTGTCGTGGGCAAATTGTTGGAAATCAGCTTCCCATTGTTGGACTGCCCTGACGGGCACATCATCGATGAAACCTCTAGTTCCGGCATACAGGCTCAACACCTGATCGGTAACGCTCATCGGTTTGTACTGAGGTTGTTTCAGTAGTTCGACCATCCGGTATCCACGATCCAGTTGAGCCTGCGTCGCAGCATCAAGATCAGTTCCGAGTTGTGCAAAAGCTTCCAGTGCACGGAAGGCTGCGAGGTCCAGTCGTAAACCACCCGCAACTTTCTTCATCGCCTTGACCTGAGCCGCGCCACCCACTCGCGATACCGAAATACCGGCGTTCATCGCAGGGCGGATACCTGCGAAGAAGAGGTCCGGTTGTAGATAGATCTGTCCATCAGTAATTGAGATCACGTTGGTTGGAATATAAGCAGAAACCTCACCTTCCAGCGTTTCAATGATCGGGAGGCTAGTGATAGATCCACTACCGAGTGCGTCTGATAACTTTGCGGATCGCTCAAGTAGTCGACTGTGGCAGTAAAAAACGTCTCCAGGATACGCCTCACGGCCGGGTGGACGCCGCATCAGCAAGCTCATCTGACGATAAGCGGTTGCCTGCTTGGACAAGTCATCATAGACCACCAGTGAGTGACCACCGTTGAACATGAAGTGTTCTGCCATCGCTGTTCCGGCGTAGGGAGCAACATACTGCAAGGGTGCTGGGGCGGATGCACCGGCAACGATGACCGTCGTATATTCCATGGCGCCGTAACGTTCCAGTGCATCAACCACGCCGGCAACGGACGAATCTTTCTGGCCGATCGCAACGTAGAAGCATTTGACGTTCTTGCCTTTCTGATTCAGGATCGCGTCAATGCCGATGGCTGTCTTGCCAGTTTTTCGGTCACCAATCACAAGCTCTCGTTGGCCGCGGCCAATCGGTGTCATCGCGTCGATCGCTTTGATACCCGTTTGCATTGGCTCGGTAACGGGCTGCCTTTCGGCAACACCTGTTGCGATGATTTCAACCGGGCGTGTGGCATCGGTCTGAACCGGTCCCTTGCCGTCCAGTGCGTTGCCCAGCGGATCGAGTACGCGACCGACGACTGCATCACCTGCAGGAACCGACAACAGTGTTCCGAGTGCTTTGACTTCGTCGCCTTCCTGAATGGTCAGGAAGTCACCGAGAATGATCACGCCGACGGAGTTTTCCTCGAGGTTGAACGCGAGTCCAATCGCACCGTTGGGAAACTCAACCATCTCACCGGCCATGACTCCAGAGAGTCCGTAAACGCGAGCGATGCCGTCACCAACTTCAAGGACGGTACCGACTTCGCGAACATCGATTTTGCTATCGAATTGCTCAATCTCTTCTTGCAAGACTGAGGCGATTTCGTCACTGCTAAATTTCATGGGTCTGAATCAATAGTGTTGGCCCGGCAGTTCTGTCGAGCGTTGATAGTTGGTGCCGGTTGGCCGGCAAGTCAAAACCTATTCTGATGTGAGCTCACCAAAGCGTTGAAGCAATTGGCTTGAGAAACCAGTTCGTGTGCGGCGTGCGAGTGCATCCAAGCGGTTGGATACGCTGCTGTCGAACACTCGGTCTCCCACGCGGATTACCATGCCGCCGATCAAATCTGGATCGACTGACTCTGACAATCGCACTTGCTTTTGCATGATGGAACCAATTTGCTCTTCAATGCTGGATCGAAGAGCGTCGTCTAGAGGAACCGCAGTTTGAACTGTGGCAACCAATCGACCAAGCATTTCGTCATGGATCGTATCCGCAGCAACGCGTACTGCATCAACGTGAGCCAGACGTCCCCGGCCAGCCATGACCTTGAGGAATTTTACCAAGAGTGGATCACAGTTTTCGCCGAACAGTCGGTCGATCACTTTGATCTTTTCGTTGTCATCGATCTGGGGCGAGGCGAAAGCAGCTCTGAGCTTTGGACTCACCGCCAAGCAGTCATCGACCACTGAACCGAGTTGCTCAATGATCTTGTCTGCGATACCAGCACTCTTCGCCGCGCCGATCAACGCACGGGCATAGGTTTTGCCCAGTTGTTCGGCTCCGGTATCGAGCACCGTGTCGTGTTCAGCAGCTTCGTTCATGGGTTACGCTCGGGAACTACCCGCGTTCGATGGAGTAATGTTTCTTGACAACATCCAAGTCGATCAGTTGTTACTGGGGAGTTGATCCAGCGACTGCCGGATCAACTCAGCATGATCTTCCGCCTTAAGTTCCCTACCGATGACCTGCTGGGCAACTCCAATCGCTAGATCAGAAGTTTGTCCGGCTAGGTCAGCAAGTGCGACCTTTTTGGCTGTTTCGATTTCCGCAATCGCGCGTTCCCGCTGACGCTCTGCCTCTTCTTTCGCCTCGTCAACAATGCGCTGTCCGCTGGCAGTCGCATCGTTACGTGCGTCTGACAGGATTGACTGAACCTCCACTGCAGCACCATCAAGCTTGCCCTGATAGTCGGCCAGCAGGGTCTGAGCATCAGCGTTCGCCTTCTCCGCGTTCTTCAGTTCGTCAAAAATCTTGTCTTCTCGTGCTTGCAGTCCGTCCAAAATGACCGGCCACACAAACTTCGAGAGGATTCCGAGTACCCCCAGGAAAATCAGAAGGTTGCAAACAGCGGAACCAATATCGAAGGAGAGTAAAACAGGAGCTTCCTCGTGGTCGCCAACTTCCGTATGGTCACCATCATGGCTGATTTCGGCCGCTCCATCCTCTGACGCTTCTGCGCCATTCAACGCAGGGGCGATGCCAACGCTCATGACGGAAGCGGCTAAGCAAAGCACGAAGCACCGCATTGCTGCTCTTATACTTGCGTGCTGGTGTGACATCCAACTCATCGTGATCATCATCTTTATCCTAGTCAGCAGTCAGTCAAAACTGTTCCATCGGAGTACCTGAACCGGTGAGGCCAATGTTTCGACAGGTGGTTACCACTGCGAGTGGAACGCTGTCAGCATTGACAAACACAGCCTGCCGTACGCAATGGTTAAGAGATATAGAGAAGAATCAGGGCGATAACGGTCGCACCCTCGATCAACGCTGCAGAAATCAGCATTTGAGTCGAGATGGTTCCACCGGCCTCTGGCTGACGTGCGATCGATTCAACCGCTGAGCCACCGATGCGGCCAATTCCTAAGCCAGCGCCGAGAATAGCCAAGCCCATACCGATACCGATACCTACGGCTCCATCTACCTGTGCCAGCAACATTGCCATTTCAAACATCTTTGGATAGCTCCTAAGTTATCTCTCGTGAAGTGCTCAACAACCACGAACGAGTTGGGTGTGCTGAGCAAAAATTGAGTTTGGGTTTTAAAAAAGGGATTTGAGTACCATGAATCGTTCCAGCGACTTGTTTAGCCAGCAGGATCGGGCATGGGAGTTATTCTTTGCGGATCTGCGAGTTTGTCGAGGTCCATTTGGTCTTCATCTTTAAATGGATGCTCTTCCAAGTGGTTGTCGTCATGGTGACTTGCAACCAACGAGATGAACAGCACGGTCAAAAATGTAAATATAAAGGCCTGCAGGAAACAGATAAACAGTTCGAGAAGCGTTAGCACGATGCCGGCAATGATGACGGCGACTTGAACCCCGTATGCCAAGCCGCTACTCACTTCTACTGCAACAAAGATCAGGCCCATGAACGCAGCGAGCACTAAGTGACCGGCCATCATTGTGCCAAATAGTCGCATTGCTAAGACCACGCACTTGATAATCAGGCCTAACCACTCCAAGAAGTAAAGTGGGATGCCGATCAACAACATCTTTTTGTCTTGCCAGCCCAGTGGATTGAAGTGAGCAAAAAACGCCTTTGCACCAGTTTCCTTAATGCCGATGTAGATGATCGCGATAAATGTACCAGTCGCGAGCACAACGTTCAGGGACAAGTTCCCGGTCGCTGTGCCCCCGATATGGGTCAGATGGGGGTCGTCGATACCTACCGCAAGAGCAGCCAAGTACAACGCTGAGCCGATTGGGACCAAGCCCAACACATTCGCGAACAGAACGAAAAAGAAGATCGTCCAAATGTAGTAAATATATTTGTCGGTGAGCTCATGCAGGTTGGGGCGAACCACCTCATCTCGCATAAACGAACACATGGTTTCAAAAATTTGGGCGAAACGACCACGAGTCTTGTATGCCTCGAGTCCCTCGCCCTTCACTCGAACACGACCCGCGACAAACTTGAAGACCAGGATCACAACGACCCCAGAAACGAAGCTCATCAAAAGGTGATTGGTGATGGAGAACTCATACACCCCTTCAATGATATTCAGAGCAGGTATGTGAGTGTCTGGAACCTTCACTTCAAACAGCGGTCCATGCACGGGATGCGGGATCACGTGTGAGGTGGGGTCATTTGCAGATGCGAGTAGCGGGTTCATTCCAGCAATCATTTTCAGAAATCGGTCCCATCAACGAATGCGTCTGATGCTGCGAGCGGTACCTCTGCCGTTACTGCATTGAGGGCAGAGGCTTTCTTGGCAAGCCAGAGGACCTCAAATCCAGTCAACGCGATGTACCAACCACAAACAAAAAGAACGATTGTTTCGACTGGTAGGCCCATTTGATAACGACACAGCGCGAGAAGTGCAACGGTGCCTATGACACGAATAATCATGGTCGCTTGGACACCAACCAAGAACAGCCCACTTCTCTGGATTCGATGCTGTCTCGAAAGCTTCGATTCGACTGGAAACTGAGGTGTAGCAAGTGTCATGCCGGGGATGAGAGCACAGATCGAAATCAGTCCACTCATTACCGCGATAAAAGTAGTTGGCCAGAGGAGTTCAGCCGCAAAACAATATACGGCAACTGAAGAAAATACTGCCAAAGCTGCCCAAACCAGCAGCATTCGACTCGTAACCTCACCGAAAAGGCTACGGATCGAGACTGCCTCGACGGTTTGAGTTTCTGTTTTCATGCTCTGGGAATACCTGCGACTGGGGAACGCATGTAAGTCATGCATTACTTTCCTCGATCTGCCGCAACGCTTTCAAAATGAATCGGAACATCGCTATACCGAAGCCGATCAAGCCACCAATCGCAAAGCCAATGCTGCGGTCTACACCACAGTACCGGTCGACCAAGTGACCAATTCCTGCGAAGACAACGGTCGTCCCCGCAAGTTCGAAGCCCATGCCTGCCACGACCGCGAGCGACCGGTTCGGGTCACCTTGCCGTGCCAGCTTTTCCTCTTCAGTGTTGCTCACAGGCGAGTGCAATCTCGAGTCGTTGTCCCTGCCGACGCCCTCGCCGGAGTCGAGCGGCGGAGTTTGGTCGGGCTTGGACAAAGAATCACTTTCGTTTGCGTTGACTCTGAGCAACCAGCATAATGTGAACGGTATTTCTCGAGAATCCAGTGCCAGCGACGTATGGTCGCACCCCGCCTCGGTCGTTTTGCGGTCGAAGCTAGCGTCTCGGTACCGTCATTGTCGTTCTGGACAACATATCCGCATCTGTTTGAGGCCGTGATTCCCATTGCAGCCAATCGCTCGTGAGTGCAACTCGTTCTCGTCGGTGCAACTCGAGGCGGTCCGGTGAGCCAAATTTTCATTTTGTCTCAGCCCTGCATGCTTTCGTCTTGGTTACTGGTGGACCATTTAACCTTATTGGGCGTTAAGGGAGCGAGGTGCTCACAGGGTCTAGGTGGTTGGCTCACCCCGCTAAGGGTGTCCCTTAGGCCGAAAAGTTTCACTTTTCTACCGATTTGTCAGGCTGTAACGGTTAATTTTCCCTGCTTTGTGTCAAAAGGGTGGGGTGAGTCTCTAGCTATTTTTAGATCCCTTGGCATAATGATTCCGGTGACGATTGTGCCGTTAATGCTGGTCCGATGGTTCTAATTTTGTAATTATCCCCCGCCTTGTGCGGAAAAACTGCAGACCATCGCCCTCGTTTTCGGACCCCCGCCTGGTCACAGCCTGCCAAACGCTGAGCCATGCGGTGTCATCAAAACAGCTGGGATGCTGAACACACGGGGACACGGTAAGCACTCAGGAGGACCAGCTGCCGAACGCGATAGCAATAGTCAACGCCGCAATGCAGTATGCAGAAGCGGTGTCACGATCTTGGAGGTGCAGGTGATCACGACCGCAGATTTAAAA
>Ga0315322_10000392_pt1 | contig 32494 bp, 27 predicted proteins | sample M110021515metaG_FD_203461 | JGI IMG/M metagenome (GOLD analysis project Ga0315322, IMG submission 203461) | Ammonia-oxidizing marine archaeal communities from Monterey Bay, California, United States - M1 100m 21515 | ecosystem: Environmental > Aquatic > Marine > Intertidal zone | place: USA...
TAGCCTGTTGAACTAGTTTGTTCCACGCTGCGGCCCTTACGGGGTTGCAGCGTGAACTTCTTCCGGTACCGGATTAGCGCTCAAGGCGCCCTCACCCTGACAGGCCTCACCCGCGCGACTCCCGGAGTCGCCGGACAATTTCATTTAGAACCTGAACCCAACTTCGGGCATAATCCTCACTGCATCCAAACAGACCTCATCAAGATTTATTTATGCTTCTCACTATCGAGAAAGTGCTCATTTTAAAATCCGTCCCTATCTTCTCTTCCGTTCCCGAGGGACAGTTGGTTGATCTTGCGACAATTGTGGAATCCGTGGAATACGAAGCCGGGGAAATCATCATGACCCAGGGCGACCTGGGCACCAGCATGTATATCGTGGTACATGGCCGCGTTCGAATCTTTAAGGGCGATAAAGACCTGGGCGAACACGGCACACGTGCCGTGTTCGGGGAACTGGCTGCCCTTGACCCGGAGCCAAGAGCCGCGTCCGTACAAGCACTTGAGGACTGCACCCTGCTCAGGCTCGATGGAGAATCCCTGTATGACCTGATGTCTGGAAATAAGGATGTGACCCGCGGTATTGTGCGCGTTCTTTGTGACTATACCCGCCAAAACCTAGCCCGCACCCCGAATTAGCACCGTGATCAGGTTTCTTGCGTTCGTTTCATTGTTACTGGGGCTTGTGGCTTCAGCCACCCTCTTCCTATTGGAAAACCCGGACCGCTTCAAGAACCAAATATCACAAGGCATTGAGTCCGCCACGGGCTACGAAGTCACCGTTAAAGGCGAGTTGTCATGGCGATACTGGCCGCCAATCGCCATCAATGCGCAGCAGATACAGCTTGGCACCCCTGGTGAGGCGCCCTTCATCAAACTGGACCAGGTATCTGTTGATATCGATCTGATGCCACTCATCACGCAACAGCGGGTCATCGACGTCAATGAAATAGCCATCACAGGCGGCAGGGTTTCACTACTGGTCGATGCGAGCGGCAAGGCTAACTGGGTGCCGACCACCACAGATACACCGCCGCCGCCTGGCGATTCGAGCCCAACTGAAATCGCCCAGACATCCACCTTGCAACGGCTCTGGATAGAAAACCTGGAGGTCAGCTATATCGATGAACAAGCCGAGTTGGACTACCAGGTGGTGCTGACAAAGCTCACCACCAGCGCACTCACTTCGGACCGGCCATTTGATATTTCCGTGATCGTTAAAATTCAGGATAACCTTGAGAACCTGAAGGCATCGATTGAGTCCACAGGGCAGTTGCAGTATCACGCGACTAACGACCAGATTGGCTTTGATGACCTTATTACAACCATAAAACTGGTCGTTGACGACGAACCCTACCCCGAAATCAATCTGGCCAGCAAAGGGCAATGGCGACCTTTACAAGAAGCTATTGTATTAACGCGTAATGATATCCGCGTGAGTTCGGCCAATATCAGTTCTTCGGGTGTGATCAACCTCGGCGGAGATACCCCCAGGTACGACGGCGTAGTCAAACTGCAAACAGCGGACCCGGCGCAACTATCCAGGGATTTCGACGTGGAACTTCCCGTCAAATTCCTGCAGCTAACCGCAGATGTTGCGATAGCCCCCACCTTCATTCACATGCGCCCTCTCGAAGGGGTATTCGACGAGTCAACGTTCAAGGGAATGGTGACGCTTGAAATGTCACCCATTAACGCAATCACCGCTGACCTTCGAATAGACAAGCTGGATATCACCAACTATCTGTCAGATTCACCGGGCACTGATACTGCAGGCGTAACCAACACTGCCACTAAATCAGATGTGCCGATCGACAGCGAGCTGATCCCCGTGGGGTTACTGCGGCACACACACCTTAAAACCATTATCAGAATAGACGCATTGAGTGTAGATGGGGCTGAGCTGCGCAACGCAAAGATGGAACTGAGAAACAACGGAAAGGTTCTTGATCTTATTGGCAATGCATCCGGCTACGACGGCAGGATCGTTCTTAGCGCCAACACACAAATGACTAAAGACATTTCGACGAACCTTAAACTCACCCTGGATCGTCTCGACATTTCCAAGCTCATCGAGATCGAAGGCATTACAGGAACACTAACCGTTAACTCTGATGCTGATTTTGATGGCAACCTGTTCAGGCAACTGAACAGGACGCTCGAGGGCAAATCAACTTTCGTCATCAAAGATGGAACACTTGACGTGCGTCCGCTTAAATCCGTAGCAGGCACAATAGACGCTCTTACGGGAAAAACATCTTCGATCAGCGAATGGCCCGACATCATGCCTTTTGACAGAATGGCGGGAGATCACGTCTTCACAAACGGCATCGAGACGGGACAAATTTTTAACGCTTCTCTGGACAACATTTCCATCACTGCGCTTGGCGGGATCAACCTGCAGGCGGAAACATTAAACTACGATGTCACCACCACGCTAAACAAAACTGAAGAAGGGATGTTCAAAGTCAGCGACCAGTTATCCGGTATCCGCTGGCCACTGATTTGTTCTGGCAAATTCTCGGATTCACCAGCCGACCTTTGCCTAGGAGAAGAGGGTGCCATTAGCCAACTGGTCGCTGAAATTGTCAAACAGGACCTGCAGCGCCGCGGCAGCCAAAAAATAGAAGAGCTGATTAACGACAACCTACCGGACGAGTACAAAGACATCACCACAGATCTATTCAAAAACCTGTTCAACAGAAAATGAACCGCTTTAGCGTGCAGTTGCTCGACTGGTTCGATCAGCACGGGCGCAAAACACTTCCCTGGCAGACCAACAAGACACCTTACCGCGTTTGGATTTCCGAGATCATGTTACAGCAGACCCAGGTCGCCACCGTGATTCCTTACTACCACAATTTCCTGAATCAATTTCCTTCTATCGAGACACTTGCTGCGGCAAGTGAAGATGACGTTCTGCATCTTTGGACCGGCCTTGGTTACTATGCGCGCGCACGAAATCTACACGTCACTGCCAAAAAAGTGATGACAGAGTATAACGGCGAGTTCCCTGACACCGTGGATGAGCTAATGACATTACCTGGCATCGGCCGCTCCACCGCCGGCGCCATCGCTGCTATTTGTCACGGCACACACGCGGCAATCCTTGATGGCAACGTGAAAAGAGTACTGGCACGGCACTTCGCCATCGAGGGGTGGCCCGGAAAGTCCCAGACTCTGGCTCTATTGTGGGACAAAGCAGAGTCGCTGACCCCCGACACTCGCATTGCTGATTACACGCAGGCAATCATGGACCTGGGCGCCACTGTCTGCAGGCGTTCCTCGCCTGATTGCAAAGTATGTCCCTATTTCAAAAGCTGCAGCGCCAGGATCAACGGCACCATTGGCCAGTACCCAGGCAAGAAACCAAAGAAAACGATGCCCGTGAAAAGTACCGTGATGCTGATCGTGGAACTCAACGACGAAGTGCTGCTACAAAAACGCCCTTCGAAAGGGCTCTGGGGCGGCCTGTGGAGTTTCCCTGAATGCGTATCCGTTGAAACAATTGACTCGCTGCTCCAATCATTAAATCTTGAAGAGCTCGAACGAACCCGATTGCCTGAATTCAGGCACTCTTTTACCCACTATCATCTGGATATAGAACCGATCCGGGTCACTGTTCGCGCAACGAACCGCATTGCTGAAGGCGGCGCGGAAATCTGGTTCGACGTAACGGCGCCCCATTCTATTGGACTCACAAAACCCGTCACGAAAATATTGGCTGAACTGCCAGCAAACCAGGCCAGGTAAGATTTAAGGCTATTTTTCGTTGCTCCGATAATCCGATAAACTGCGCATCCCGAAGACCGAGAATTAACATGACGCGCACAGTACTCTGCACAAGAATACAAAAAGAACTCCCAGGCCTGTCAGCACCGCCATTCCCTGGCCCCAGAGGCCAAGAGATATTCGAGACGGTCTCTGACAAAGCGTGGCAGGAATGGTCTGACCTGCAAACCATGCTGATCAATGAAAAGCACCTCAACATGATGGATAAGGAAGCCCGAAAATACCTCAACCAACAAAGAGATATATTTCTGAACGGCGGTGAGGTCGATCGGGCAGAGGGGTACGTTCCCAAAGCCTGAACGCGGAACCCGTTAACTTTCTGCCACTTGACCCTCTGAAAAGCGCGATTTACTTGACTCCGGTCACCTCTTTCGTTTTAATCACGCCCTTCTTCGCAGCGGTCACTTTGAAGGTAGCGAAGAATGCCGAAGTATCTACTTCACGTTGGCCGGATAGCTCAGTCGGTAGAGCAGGGGATTGAAAATCCCCGTGTCGGTGGTTCGATTCCACCTCCGGCCACCAATTTTGTGGCTTTCGCTTCGCGAAAACACAAAAGGGATCCCGCAGAAATAGTGGCGGCAGCATTTTCCAACGGAAAATTGCGAGAGCCCCGCCAAGCATTACCAATTTTCAGCACCTAAAAATCAGGGCAGAAAAGTCGTAATAATCCCATGGCCCACCATCGAGGCCACGTAACCTGCACAGACGTAATAGTCCATCTCTCTCAGCAGCTATATTCAGCGTAGTACATCCACAACTTTGTAAATCTCGCAAGATACTGCGATGGAAACATCTGCACAGCCAAGTTCACTATCAAAATCACCCCGCGGTTTTGCTTACCAACGACACAAACCTGAAGAAACTAATTTATACACAATTATTGAGAAAAACCTTTCTTCATTCCAGTCCCATCTTTCGAATACTGAGATTTCGCTGCCAGGTTTTGTCCATGAAGAATTCCGTAGTTACCTCCGATGCGGAATACTCAAGCATGGATTTCTTCGTGTAAAATGCAACGGTTGCAGGTTCGAACACCTAGTAGCTTTTTCATGCAAGCATCGCGGTTTCTGCCCCTCCTGCGGCGCTCGTCGTATGGTTGAAACATCAGCACATTTGATTGATCACGTGATACCTGCGGTACCAGTAAGGCAATGGGTGTTCAGTTTTCCCTGGCCATTACGATTGCTCTTTGCTCGTCAACCCAGCACGCTTGGCCGATGCCTAGCCGTTATCATCCGTGCAATTGAAACAGACCTCATTCATCGCGCTGGACCAACGCGAGCGAGCGGCGCCCAAACTGGGGTTGTAACACTGGTACAGCGATTTGGAAGTGCATTAAATCTAAATATTCACCTACATATGATCGCACTCGACGGTGTTTACAGTGTCTGAGTCCAATGCTTACCTTTCCGTTGACGAACACCGTTATTGTATTACTCGATGGGTTATTAAACAGAGCCTGTTGTTCAAAGGTTTCGCTCTGATCGACCAACAATCCCACTATGACAGTCCGAGTGCTAAGCTTTGTTGCATGAAAGAAAGCACCCTTAGAATTCCAACGTTGACTACCACTAGGCTTAGGCTGGAACCCTTGTCCATGTCTCATTCGCAAGGGATGTTCCAGACGTGGCGGCATGATGCTGTGCAAGAATTTTCCGGTCCAGCCAAAGATGAGTATGGAAACACCATTCAACTTCCAGCTCGGACTCACCATGATAGTGACCGCTTGATCCAATTTTGGATAAAGGCCGCAAAAGATGGCTGGGGTTTCCGATGGGCGATCCTCATAGAAGAAAGCGATGAATTCGTCGGGCATATTGGTTTTAACTCACTGACTGAGTGTTGTGAAATCGCCTATCACATGAACCCAGTATTTTGGGGAAAGGGGCTAATGACCGAAGCGGCGCAGGCTGCGTTGGAATGGCGGAGTAGTGAGGGAGCCACTGAAATTGAAGCATTTATTGACCCCCAGAACTCAGGTTCAATTGCGTTGGCACTCCGCTTGGGTATGGAAGCGACAGACACGTTTTCCGAAGGTGCCCAGAGATATCGAGCTTGCTGCGATATGCTAGCTGCATCGCCCGAGAAATGAGGAAGGAATCCTGCCCGACCAGCAAACCCGGTCAGTGATCGCCCTTACCGTCTGTAGGCTAGTAGGTCAGTGGCCACTCAGACGTTGACCAATTTCTGCCGAAAAGCTACCACCCTGACTTTCTGAGATGAAAGAAAGCGTGATCAAGATACTTTGGCAACCCTGGGGAATAGGTGGTTTAAAGTACCTATCTACCAGCGCACTGAACACTTCGGTGACGGTCGCATTCGGCCAGCGTCTGGATTCGAGGGGCAAATCACCAAGTTTTCAACCGTTGAGCCAAAATTTTCGATCACACAACACATGTTCAGATGGGCTAACGGGGACGGCAGCTAACCGGCTGGAATCAGGATACTTTTCTCAGGGTGGGAAAAGCGTGGTTATTCTTCCTAACCTCAGCTAGTCCGTGCGGTGACGAGCGTTCTACCGAGGGACGAGAGGCTGGTGCGGGAAGGGACTATAATGGTGCTTGATTATACGGGGATGGATAAACCTGATTGTTGAATCGTCAGGGTAAAAGTAGTCCTGAATAAAATGCTGATTCGATACTCAGACTTTCGATCCTCATCCTCCCAACGCCGCAGATCACCATTTCATTGCGGAGCGAGCAGCGGTGCGACCCTTGCCCTCCAGAGCTCATCGATAAACGCCATCTTCCGTGCACGGATGCCATCTTTTTGCACCGTGTTATCTTCAAAGACAATCCAGCGAACCGGTTCAGACTCGGCCGCAGCTGGCCATGACACTAGCCCCTTACCATTTGGATTTCCGGTCTTCATAAAATTGAAAAAGTAATCGCGCATGGCCGCAGCGACCGGCAGATCGAACTTGCTCCACATGGTTACCTGGTCCGCAGCATGAGCAGCCCCAGGAACTTCAGCTCGCAGCTCGGGAGGAACGTAATCGAACATAAAGAGGTAGCCGGAGCGCTCCACATTATCCATGCTACGCGTCATATTCTGGGCCGAGTATAGATAGCGAAAATCGCCAAAGAAACGAGTGAAACCCTGCTCCTCGCTGACCGAGAAATCACCGGCCCAGAGCTTACGCATACGGTCGGCTTGGCCGTCCGTCATGCCGATAAGATCTTCTCGGCTTACACCGGATATAACGAAACTGTCGCCACCGTCGTAGCTCGCTCCACCGCTCATATATGGGACGGGGCGCTGCTTTCCTTGGGCAAAAATAACAGCCGCCTCCTCGGTCTGAGTGATTCCATCAATGATCGGCATAGTGAAACCTCTGACCGCATCAACCCACTGCTTCGCTGTCGTCGCATAGAGATCTTTGCGCGTCACTTCATCAGCCGGTTTGCCTGTCACTTCGCTGGCTAATTCAAGCCCCATGGCTTCAGCGCTTGGCGCATCCGCGAGCGCAACAACGTTACTTGTGCGCGGCTGTCGTGCCCAGGTACCATAACCGCTCTGTGAAATGGCGCCAGCAATAAGGCCCTTGGTGTCAGGCGAAGCCATCAGCATGTTCACCGACATTGCTCCAGCGGAGACTCCAATAATCGTCACCTTTTTCGGGTCACCGCCAAAGGCGGCGATGTTTCGGTTTACCCAGCGCAGCGCAGCCGTCTGGTCCATAAGACCGAAGTTAACACCCCGCCCCCCGTCGAGCTCGGGATGCGCTAAGAAGCCAAGACCAGCAAGACGATAATTTAGCGTAACGAAAATGACGCCTTTTGCCGTCATCAGTGGGGCCAGTTGGAATAAATACTCGCCACTGCCCGTGACAAAACCGCCACCGTGAATCATCACTAGAACTGGTAGGTCAGCAGCCCCATTGGGGGCCGAGACATTCAGACTGAGACAGTCTTCGTCCATCGCTCGACCTTTGGGAATCATATCAAAGTCATCGACGACACGTTGCGGACAGGCCGACCCAAAATCTTTTACCTGCCGCGTGCCTGACCAATTTTTAACGTCGCCTGGCGGCTGCCACCGCTGCTCTCCTGTCGGGGGCGCGGCGAAGGGGATACCCATAAACGCCTGCGAGCCGTTGAGGCTAAGGCCTTCCAGATTGCCCTCTCTGGTCTGGACACGAGGTCCTGCGTCAGGCGCAGCATCCGTACCCCCAGCCCATGCACCAGGCTGCACACCGACGACTGCGAGCACAATGAAAAGCATTGCGAGCGTGCACGGTCCGAACATCCTCGAGGTCTTGTTCATGATATTTCTTCTTATTTATTATCTATAAATTCTAGCACGGTCTCACGGCAATCGATCCGGCCGTCTGTAAGCCATCAGGCCAGCACCACTACAGTCATTGACCTCAAAAGGATCACCACGCCACAGTGTCTTAAATTTGAATGATTATCTGCCCGACCAGCAAACCCGGTCAGTGATCGCCCTTACCGTCTGTAGGCTTGTAGGTCAGTGGCCACTCAGACGTTGACCAATTTCTGCCGAAAAGCTACCACCCTGACTTTCTGAGATGAAAGAAAGCGTGATCAAGATACTGTGGCAACCTGGAGAATATGTGGTTTAAAGGACCTATCTACCGTGACCACCCACAGGAATCGTGAATCGTTCAAAGGGTTGATCAACAACGATCCCTTTATGACCCTGGCATAGTCCGGGTCGTTCACCTTTTATCGGTGAACAGACTGTGGGTGGCAATGCGCGGCGGTTGTCGAGAGGCTTAACCTAGTAACAGGAGCCTCCCAATCTACTGCGGCGGCAGTACAGTGAGTACAAAACCGAACCGGGTCAGGGGGTAATGTCTATGCGATAGGCCCATACTGCCGCGGTGGAAGTTAGCAACCTGATCATTTGACAGGATGCTGCCCGTTACCTCTCTAATCCTGACCTGACTAATGTCGTGTTTACGATCAGACCCTTCTTCGCAGCGGTTCGCTCATCGCTGACAATAAAGTACTATCGTGACCAATATTTTTTATTGCCCTGGAGCAAAAAATGACTTTTGAAGCACTTCTCTACGAGATAGAAGACAATATTCTGACCATTACCTTTAACCGTCCAGAAGCGATGAACTCGTTTAGCGGCCCGATGTTTGGTGAATTATTTACCGCGCTGGATATGGCCGACGCGGACGACGAGGTTAAAGCAATCATCATTACGGGTGCGGGTCGCGCGTTTTGCGCGGGTGCAGATCTTTCCCAGGGTGACAAAACATGGGAGGGACACGAGGAAAGGCTCGAAGCGACCCAAAAGGGCGATGGGGGTGGTGAGATTACGCGCCGTATCTACGCGTGTTTAAAACCAGTGATTGTCGCTTTCAATGGTGCGGCGGTAGGTATGGGGATGACGATCACCCTCGCGGCGGATTTCAGGATGGCCGTCAAAAACGCCAAGATGGGTTTTGTGTTCGCGGCTCGAGGAATCGTGCCAGAAGGATGTTCGTCCTGGTTCTTGCCAAGACTCGTGGGCATCAGCAAGGCACTGGAATGGTGTTATTCCGGAAAAGTGTTCAGGTCAGAGGAAGCCCTTGAGGCGGGTTTGCTTCGTAGTATTCACGAGCCCGAGGACCTGATTCCAGAGGCAAGAAGACTCGCTCACGAAATGGTCGACGCAAGTTCGTCTATTTCAGTGACCCTGACACGACACATGATGTGGAAAATGCTGGGTGCATCAGACCCGATCGAAGCCCATAGAATTGATACGGCGGGCATCAACGCTACCGGTACCTCGCCCGATGCCAGTGAAGGCATCAACTCGTTCCTTGAAAAACGCGCCCCGGTATTTCCCGGAAAAGTCAGCAAAGACCTGCCAGAATTCTTCCCCTGGTGGGACAAGCCGGTATTCTGATGCCTCGCTTTGCTGCCTGCTCGCCGGCCATTATTCGCCGAGCGACGCTTTGATGGTCTCAAGTGGTGCTTGACGAAGATCGCGTTTCATTCTCGCATAGGCAGCGGTAGGCAATGCCGACAGCCCGGTGGCCAGCTCACGGCATCGGGCTTCAAGCTCGCCGACGTCAACCGTTTCGTCGAGATAACCGGCATCTACGGCGGATGCAGGGTCATACAACCGGGACTGAACAACCGCTGCAGTCAGATGGCGCTTGGACAACCGGTTGCGTGCCAGCTCGAGCCCGAATACAGGTAATGACATGCCAATGGCCGTCTCGTTCAATCCTAATTTGAAATCACCGCGAACACCCACCCGGGTATCACAGCTCAGCAGAATAAGTGCGCCGGCAGCCATTGCGTGACCTGTGCAACCGGCGATTAGTGGTAACGGATAATTAAATAGTCGATAAAACATCTCAGCGCCGCGGCCCACGAGTGCTGCTGCCGCGTCAGGACCTTTTTGTATTTCTTTTAGGTCGAAGCCGGCAGAAAAAACCCCTGATCTGCCAAGCAGCACCACCGAGGCCGCTTCAGTTTCTGCCTGATCCAGCGCGGCATTTAACGCATCGATCAACGTATGGCCAACCGCATTTGCCTTGCCATCATCCAATGTAATAGTGGCGATCTTATCGTTGAGTGCGTAGTGCATGGGCAGCGGTTCCTTGTATTTGTAGGTAAGTGCGTATGGGTACGGAAATAGGGACGGAAAGTTAGTTGTGAAGGGAACGCTATCGCGGCAAACGCCCTGAGGCAACTATAGAATCCAGATAGTAACCAATGCCTGGAAAATTAGTGACGACCACCCTGCTCAATTACTCTAATCAACGGAAGGACATTGATACAGCGCTACTTCAACTAAACAGGTGTTGGCGCTGGGCCCCTGGGCCAGTTTTGAGGTGCCGATATCGGCAGTCAGAACATTCGGGTTGCCATTTGCATCTGTAAAGTCATCAAGCTGAGAAAACCACGAACCAGTGGGCAGGGAGACGACATCTTTGAGGCGATTGTTGTCGAGTTGCAGGGCCGCAAGACATGCCCCGCGATCATTAAATACCCGGACGATATCTCCTGCTGACAAACTGCGAGCGGCTGCAGCTTCCGGGTGCATGGAGATTATTTCCTTGCCCTGAATCTTTCCGGCCTGACTGTGGGCACTGTGATCCAACTGGCTATGCAATCGGCGTTCTGGCTGGGGTGTGAGAAGGTGTAAGGGGTAGTGTTGGCTTCCGGCACCTCCTAGGCGCTCAAAAGGTTCAAGCCAGGCAGCATGTCCAGGACAGTCGCTATAATTGAAGTCGGCAACAGTCTGGGAAAATAATTCTATTCTCCCAGAGGGTGTTTTGAGCGGATAGCCCGTGGGATCAGAACGAAAATCCGCCAGCCAGATTGGTCGTGGCCCCGATTCCGGAAGCCGAAAAATACCCGCAGACCAGAACTGCTCAAAACTGGGTAGTTCAAATTGTTCACGTGTAGCAAGCTCACTTGATCGGCGCCACATGTCTTGCAGCCATTCGCGCTCACTGCGTCCTTCCGTGAACTTTTCTCCTATACCCATTCGGTTGGCCAGACCTGTAAATATCTCGTGATCCGACCGGGCCTCATGTTGTGGTGGTAGGGCAGCCTGCATCACGTGAGCATAGGGGTCATGGGAGGATGCGCAGATGTCTTCTCGTTCAAGTGCAGTGGTGGCCGGAAATACAATATCAGCCCATTGAGCCGTTGGAGTCCACCAGGGTTCATTGACGATAACCGTACTGGGTCGTCGCCAGCCTTTGATCAATCGGTTTAGATCCTGGTGATGGTGAAACGGGTTACCACCTGCCCAGTAAATCAGGTCGACTTCAGGGAAAGTAATGTTGCGACCATCGTAACTGATCGTCTTATTTGGATTGAGTAACATGTCGGTGATACGCGCTACCGGGATAGCAAACCGGGTTGGGTTCATGCCTTTACTGAATGTTGCCCAGTTAAATCTGCGTGAGTCGCTGCCTACAAATCCTTCTGCACCATAGCCGAATCCGAAACCACCACCGGGTAGTCCTATCTGGCCTAGCATGGCAGCGAGCGTGACGAGCATCCAATAGGGCTGCTCACCGTGATGAGCTCGCTGCAGCGACCAGGCTGCGGTGAGGAAGGTACGTTGTTTAACCAGTCGACGAGCCAGTGAGGTGATATCGGATACGGAGACGCCACATATTTTTTCAGCCCATTGGGGCGTTTTTGCCTGTCCGTCATCGAGTCCTAGCAGGTAATGACGAAACCGGTCATAACCCGTGCAATGACGGTCTAAGAAATCTCTGGAGGTCAGGTTTTCAGTTTCCAGAACGTAGGCCAGGGCCAGCATCAGGGCAACGTCAGTGCCTGGGCTGCAAGCAAGCCACTGGGGCGAAGTAAAGTCAGGGATATCTGACTTAATCGGTGAAACGTTGACAAACTGTACGCCAGCAGAAATCGCGTTTGTTAGCCCATCTGCACTCTGGTGTTCCGTAATACCGCCATAGGCGACCTGGGTGTTTCTGAGTGGGATGCCCCCAAATGCCACTACCAGACCGGTGTTGTCTGCAATATCCTGCCAGCAGGTTTGTTCTGCCTCAATCTGATGCCAGGGCGCAACCACGTGAGGCAGAATGACCTGGGCTGCCGCGGTGCTGTAGGAGTTCATGGCGCGAGTTGAGCCGCCCAGCAGGTTGATAAAACGATGTAGTTGCGACTGCGCATGATGGAATCGGCCCGCACTGGCCCAACCATAAGAACCCGCAAAAATCGAGGTATTGCCATGCTCTTTAATGACCCGGGCAAGTTCTTCTGCCGCTATATCTAGTGCTTCATCCCAGGGTACCTCCAGGAATTTGTCAGCACCTCTCTTTGCCCTATCTCGATTCGAGCCATGCAGCCATCCTGACCGTATGGCAGGACGTCGAATGCGCTTGTCATGCTGAATGCCATCCAGGATGTTTTGGCCCATAGGTGCGGGGGCGGGGTCTGCGGTGATTCCCTGGACGCCAGCGATCTTGCCGTCCAGCACCTCTATGTCAAATACGCCCCATTGCGTCGCTGTTTTGTAGCGCATCATTTTTTCATTGGGTTGAAGAATCCTATAGGGTAATCAATCCGGTCCGTTTTCGCTATGCAGCTCAAGCCTATCTATGGGCGTGGTGAGTTCCTGGATCGCCGAAGGCTGTAACGGTTCGAGCCTGATGGTTTTCCTGCGGCCTGGCCAATCTGTTACGTGATATAGGCGTTTCGGCAGGGCATGGGTGATGTGGAAGAGAACCTGCTGGGGAACATGTGGTTTAAAGTACCTATCTACCAACGCTTTTTGACTTAGTGTGATTATTAAATGAGGCAATACGAATAACCAAGATAGTCGTCGCCAAACAAGCAAACGCGGCGTCTCATTTGTATCCTCTAAAAACAACAGAAAATTAACGCAGAAGTCTGCACACCCGCCGAGCGCCATGCCGCCATGCCTCCATGACCTGGGCCCAGCGCCTAAAACGAGTGTTCAGTATCGACATCGAGGCCTGCAGTCTTTGTGGCGGATCCGTTAGGGTCATTGCTATGTGCACTGTGTGCGGCGGTACATTGCGTATCATTGCCGAAATCACTGACCCAGACGTCATTTATAAAATCCCGCATCACATGAGGGGGCCACCCAGGGCACAAGCACCATCACTGGAGTCTGCTACAGCCCGCCAATCCTGAGACATCGTTTGATTAACAGGTCAAAGTCCCCTGCCCGACCAGCAAACCCGGTCAGTGATCGACCTTACCGTCTGTAGGCTAATAGGTCAGTGGCCACTCTGACGTTGACCAACTTCTTCTCTTACGTGGAAGGAAGAATAGAAAACTTGGGGCAAAAATACCAAGGATGTTTGGTTGGGCTGGAGGAGTACAGGTCACCAAATTTGAAGCCCCTATCCAGCCTCAACCGCTCTACGCCGTTCAATTTCAGCCAATATCTTTGCATGCTGATGACGATCAAGTTGGTATAAAGAATAGATCGCGAGTGAAACCAATGCTGATGCACCCATGATGGGCCCGGCGGTGATGGCAAGCCGAGTTAATACATCCTGATCAAGCTCACCGGGAATTGCAGCTCCCGGTAATCGCACGCAAAAATCTAACATGAAGCCGGCGAAGAGCGTCGCCACTGAATATGAGCCTTTTCCAAAGATAGCCCGCGCTGAATAAAACAAACCTTCTTCGCGCAAACCGGTGACTAATTCATTCTCATCTATGATGTCACCGATCATCGACATGATGGATACCGAGCAAAGGCCAATGCTGAAGGCAAATCCCGCGGCATTTGCTAACAAGCATGGCAATAACATTGGATCGCCGTTTTCGGGTAGGATGCCCAGCAGACGAAAATTGAAAACGAACTGCGCAAAGAGCGCTATACCAAATAGCGCACTCACCATTACCGGCTTTCGATCAAAGCGCTTCATCAACACTGGTGCCAACGTGGCGCCGGCCAAACCAGCAACAACCCCTGCAAGAGGGAATAATCAAATCTGACTGGCTTCCAATTGCCAAAGGTAGGTTTGAACAAAGACATTCATCTTGTCGTAAACCCCGCTAGCAATCATGAAGAAGAAATAGCCGCCGAGGAGGATAGGAATTATAGTAGGGCTTTTCGATCGAAAGTTTGAGTATCGAATTAGATCGGTTGCCTGCTTGTTTGATGAAAGCGTGTAGCGGTATGACGAGTAGTGGTTAAACGCTACCAAGTTTTTTGTGGCTTGTGGTGATTGGCTGACCTGGTGATGGCCGATTCGCCAACGTAATTTTCTGTTGGCGCAGGGGGAAATGCGTTGCCGTGGTTTCAACCATCAGCTAGCGGCAAAGAAATCGTTTTGCGGCCCTTGCCCCGGCCTTTGCCGGGCGTGCGGTAGAGACGATCGATTTTATGACCGCAAGGTGGGCGCACCTACCTTATGATTTTCTAGAGACGGTCAGCGGGCGAATTATCAACGAGATTGAAGGCATATCACGCGTCACCTATGACATTTCGAGCAAACCGCCGGCGACTATTGAGTGGAATGAGGGTAGCTATGAGTAAATCAATTTTTAGAAAAGACGGTACAGCCCAGGGAGTAGCCAAGCAACGTTTGATAGAAACTCTCGCCAAATCTGATGAACGCGTCATAAACGATCCTTACGCCGATAGGTTTGTAATAGGTGCTAGCTTTATCAAACTGATGGGACATAGACTCAACGTCTGGTTGGGTCAAAAAGTTGTACCCGGTTTTCACGAACATCTAATTTCGCGTACGCGCTTCATCGATGATCTAATTAAAAAAGGTGCTGCCAGTGGGGTTGAGCAATATGTCATTCTGGGAGCGGGATATGACTCCCGAGCTCATCGGCTTGAACTTCCTTCTTCACTAAGAATATTTGAAGTGGATCAGCCTGAAGTTCAGGCTAGAAAGCGCTCTAAACTTCCCAAAGAATTACCAAATTCAGGAAATGTAACTTATGTGAATGTTGATTTCACTCACCAGTCGTTAACTGAACAACTTATGGATGCAGGTTTCGATCAAAGCAAATCCACCGTCTTTACGCTCGAGGGCGTCTCGCAGTACATCACTAAAGAGGCTTTCAATTCTACGATCAAAGAAATGGCTACGATTTCTCAAAAAGCCAGTTCAATTTTTTTTATATCGTATGTTAACGAACTTCTTAATAAAAATCCTGAGGCTTGCTTTGGTAAGGGTTATCCAAATGCTGAAAAACGAGCTAAACTGATAACCTATGGATCAGCGAAAGTAGGTGAGCCTTGGATATCATTCTACGGTGCTGAAGAAATAGAAAGCGTACTTTCACAAAATGGTTATTCAATAAAAGAAAACGTAACTTTGAGGGATCTCAACTCTCAGTATTTTGCCCCTGTTGGAAGAACCCTTCCTGAAAATCAATTATTTCACCTCGAGCATTTCGTGATAGCGAAATCTCAGAATTGATTTAGCGTCTCGCCACACACTGTGTAGTTAGCATATGGTAGGTTATTGATAATGACGGAACGGAACAACTTGAAAATAAATTGTTTACAACACAGTCACAACACACTCCGTTTCAGCTGCCCTCAAAGCCAAGTAGCATAAGGGTTTCAGAAATCGTCACTATTGAGTGGGAGTAAAGACCGAAGCGCAAGTGGATAGATCCTATAGTTTTGAGGATAGGAATTATAATAGGGCTTTTCGATCGAAAGTCTGAGTATCGAATTAGATCGGCCGATTGAGGAAAAGACCAAGCCGCGTCATATTTCCTTCTTCACCGAAGCATTAGCGCCGAAGTACTATGGTCGACGTGCCCATCCAGGAGAGATAGGAGGTGCTCTGACAGCGCTTGGTTGGGTAAGACGCAGAAAATGGTCGCCAGCTAAAGATTCACGCACTTTCTGGTATCCACCGTTGGATAGGTAGCATTTGGTAGTTAAAGTGGCTTCGTATCAAGACGATAGTGTCTATCAAGATGTTTGCATGAGGATAATCAAGTCCGGTACCCCATACCTGAAGTCCAGGCTCCAAAAAGAGACAGATCAGCTTAAGCGTAGGTTTGGATCGACTGATCTGACAGAACAGGAAAAAGCTGAATTAGAGCAGTTTCAGGAAAAATTATCCGAGAAGTTTCTCGTTCGAAAAACTAACCGGCAAAACGATCCAGGTAAGCAGTCCCAAGACGATTTCTATGAAGACCTACCATGAAATCTCAAATGTATAATCGCTCGCCTTTAGACGGGACCTTATTTAGGAAAGCGCGAGAAATCCGAAAGCCAGTTTGTGAAGTATGTAATGGGCGTGGGTCCATCACGAATTTCAAGGAGCAGAGTTGCCCGCATTGCAGTGGCAACGGGTGGGCGCTCTCCGAAGACAAACAAGAAATTGTCTGTCCAGTATGTAAAGGCGACGGGACCGCGACAGTTAAAGTGGCGGATGAGTGTAAAGAGTGTGGTGGGCGAGGGTATTCCATTCGAGTCGTTGAGATACTCGATAAACCGATAGACGGATGTCCGGAGTGCCAAGGTATTGGTTACGGATTTGTTGATCGTGAATGCACTTCTTGCGATGGTACGGGCATAGAACCAGATACAGAAGTTTGCGAATTATGCCTTGGCGCTAGGAACATCGACGGATGGAAATGTCCCCGTTGTGAAGGACAAAATGAACGCAGCCTTGTAGGGTGTGTTTAGTAAAGAATTCTCCGCAATTTAGACAAGAACGGGAGGAAGATCGGTACTTTAAACCACATATTCCCCAGATTGCCAAAGTATCTTGATCACGCTTTCTTTCATCTCAGAAAGTCAGGGTGATAGCTTTTCGGTAGAAATAGGTCTCGTCTGAGTGGCTACTGACCTACTAGCTAACCGCACAGGCCAGGTAATCATAGTCGGAATACTCGCCGCGCTTTTAGCGACCATCTGGTTCACTCAGGTGCAGTATCCAGGATCAATACGAGTCTGTAGGCCATGCGGTGCTGCTTCGGCAGCTACAGCACCTGCAGGTGAGTCAGGCTAGCGAGTCAATGGTTCAGCAGTATCTTGCCTTGCCTGATAGACGTAACAGCCGCAAGGGAATGATCGCCGGCGGCAGTTTATCCCCCTTATTGGGTGCGGTGATGCTCACGTCTCTCGATCAGGTGATGGCGGCCGAGATTCGCACCGGGCAAAACTGGTACATCCGCTACATGGATGACTTCGTGGTGTTGGCTAAGACCCGTCATCACTTTAGACTTACCATGAAGCAAATCCATGCTGTGATGCGGCAGTTCAAGCTGACGTTACACTGAAAACAAAGAGGTTAAACGCTAGCAAGTTTTTTGTTGTTTGTGGTTATTGGCCGACCTGGGGATAGACGATTAGCCAACGGGCTTTTCTGTTGGCATATGGATATCGGCTATGACGCGCAGTCGTGTTGACCCAAGTTAGCGATCAAGCGGTTTTACCCAAGCGCCAAGTAGGCTATCGTTGACCTCAGAAAAACCACCTTAAGACGGAGAATACAGCAATGAGTGAAGATCAAGCCATACTTATAGAACGCCGTAACCGCGTGATGATCATTACCTTAAATCGTCCTGATGCAATGAATGCGATCAACGGCGCGCTCTCTAACGGGCTTTGGAATGCGATCAAAGAGCTCGATGCAGATGATTCCCTTACGGCTGGTGTCATCACCGGCAATGGCCGTGCTTTTTGTGCTGGCATGGATCTAAAAGCCTTCGCGCGAGGCGAAGACATTGGCCCTTTAAACGAATTTGTTCGCACCGGTGCCCAGAAGCCCCTAATCGGCGCAATCAACGGTTTTGCGCTTGCGGGCGGCTGCGAAATCGCACTCACCTGCGATCTTCTCGTCGCCTCTAAAAACGCCAAGATAGGTATTCGCGAAGTCAAAGTCGGCCTGTTCGCAGCTGCCGGTGGCGTTTTTCGATTACCCGCCCGCGTCGGTTACTCCAAAGCCATGGAAATGGCCTTAACCGGTGAACCTATCACAGGAGAAGAAGCCATGGCCGCTGGGATGCTAACGGCACTAACCGAACCTGAAGACGTTTTGGAAACCGCCGTCGCCCTGGCCGAGCGAATTGCCGAGAACGCGCCGCTAGCCGTCGCCGCCTCGAAAGCACTCGTGCGAGCCGCGGCTTCCGGAATTGAAGAGGACAAACTCTGGGAAATGCAGGTCCCTCTTCAGAAGAAAGTCTTTAGCTCTAACGACGCCAAAGAAGGCCCGGTTGCGTTCGCAGAAAAGCGTGCCCCAAACTGGACTGGAAGCTAGCGTGATCCAATTGTAACTCGTGAAGCAGGGCCTAGCCCGCTTCACGAGTTATTAATCAGTGCACAGAAACCATAAGGCGATGGTCCTGCGAGGCCCCTCACCAGCGGCATCCACGGTCGAACGAATGGCTTTATGAGCCCGCTGCAAACTATCCATCAATCCATCGACCCTATGGCCGCGACAAATAGCGTCTTGGTTTTAGCGCTTCGCCCGTAATCACTTAGCAGCAACACACCGACGAGGCCACCCTGGGATAGGAATTATAACAGCGCGTTTCGATCGAAAGTCTGAGTATCGAGTCAGCTCGGTTGTCTGCTGCGGGTAGCGGGTAATGGTGCTACCCCTTTTTAAGGACGGTTCATTACACGCAAGTATTTTAATTTGGTTTTGCCCTTGTTGTGTACGCGGTGAAAAATACCGGCTTGAACCGTAACGATGTCCTGTGCATTGACTTCGTATATCTCCTCTAACTCGCCTTGGCCTTCGTCAGGGTGGCGAAGGTAGATTTCCCCGGAGCCTTGCGTAAAAAAGAATATTTCGTCTTGTAGCAGGTGCTTATGCCCAGCCGTTTCCTTACCCGGGAAAAGGTGCGTGCTGCTCAAGAGGAGGTTTTCACCAACAAAGTTGTCTTTGACGGTGTAATTGTCATTCTCTTTGCTGATGTGCCCACCAATGTCGTCAAACTCGTCTTTCATTTTCACGTTCCTTTCTTCTGTAGTACGCTGTAACGGAAACTTTAGCTTTGTTCCGCCTCGCTGCGTGTATGAAACGCTGCCCACAAATCATTCATTCGAGGCCTGTCGGGGCGGTGATTTAGAAGATCATGCCATAAATTGCCGGGATCGTCTTTGCCCCGGCATCCGTGCAACGTGTTTTTCGAACCGAACTTGTTGCACCACAACCTGATTGACTCATGCGTGACAATAATCCCACGTTGTGCCAACAAATCTTCAATGTCACGATGGCTTGAGTAAAATCGGAAATACAGCCACACAGCGTATTGAACGATTTTAGGCGGGAATCGGTATCGTTTGCACATTTTGTGCTTTGTTCGTCCGGAAATTGTCGCTGATTACCAGTTAGCATACGCAATTGCTGTACCCGACCATTCTTTGAAAAAGTTGGTTTATAACACCTATCCTCGGTTGCACCTGACATTAACAGTGAAGAGACCGTATCGGATACTTAGCTGGTTTATGCTAAATCATCTGTTCTAGAATGCCCATCGACACGCCCAAATGGGTGAGCGGTGCTTTAAAAAACCGTTACCCGACACTTTGACCCAGGCAGATGAGACACTATAACGATGGCAGAACATGGCATTCAACTTCTCGATGGCAGCTCGGCGAGCCAGATCATGCACTACAGTCTGAAGGCCGCTGTCGAGGCCTATCCCCTGGTCTTTAATGAGGTGAATTTTCCCGAAAAATTGGAAGATTTTAAGAAAGGCTATGTTGGTATCCTACCTCAATTTGAGGCTGCAAGAGTTACCAGCCACGCGCGTGCGGACATCGCCCGGCTGCTTGCAGAAGCCTTTCAGATGCAAATCATTTACCGAAATCATGATGGCCAACGTCAACTTCAGGAACACCTGCAGCAACCTGCAAAACCCCTGGAGATCGCGCGTCTATCGCCTAACTGCGAACCCGGTTGGAAACCTTCGTTACATTTTCTAAAACGTGACTGGCCCAATCTCACGCGCCTGGGCAACGCCTTATTATCCGAGAACATCATTTCGCCGGCCGCGAGTGAAGCATTGGCGTGGTTAGCGCAAGACCTAGGGAACGATGACCAAGTAAACTTATCTCAACGCAAGGTCGTGGTCTTTGGTGCAAGCGCCGAAATGGCGCCCACCCTGCAATTTAACGCTGCCGGCGCTGAAATACTCTGGCTAGACCTAGCCCCCCCGGCGGCACTGGTTGCGAGCCAGTGTCGCGGTAGCGGCGTGCAGTATCCGGTCAATGGCGTCGACCTATTGAGGCAACCCGCAGAAACATTAGCCACCATTTTGGCCTTTGCGGACGGCCAACCACTCGATCTTTGCCTTTACGCCTACGCGCCTGGCCAAGCTCGCGAGATGCGCCTGGCGGCGGCTATGAATGCTCAGGTGAACGCCCTACCGCGCGACATCGTCAAGAGCGTTACCTTGTTGTTGTCACCCACGACGGCAACACCTCTCGATGAAAAAGATCTGCTCGCACTGGTGACACGCAAAAAAAACCGTCCACGGTGGGAAGCTGCGTTGGATAGTCTTGGATTGCTCGGTCAGGGTGGCGGCGCGGTCCAGCAGGGGGCGCTTGGTGCAAGCCGCTCTTTGGTTAGTATTCAAGGCGCTAGCTATCAGGCAGCCCAGTACCTTGCTAAATTGATGACTGCTGAGGCGTGGGTCGCAAGTGGGCAACTCTCTCCACGCCAGCCTGCAAATGAACAGTCTCGACAGCATCCTACGGAACCACTGCGCGTGTCTGCCAATACCGCACCCATTACCCAGACTCGATCCATCGCCCACCCGATTTTTGATGCAGCTTTTGGCGGTGCGGCTGCACTTGGTGTGCAAACCTTTACGCCGGCGCAATCACAAACTCTTAACGGGCTTTTAGCTGTTCACGATTGGTGCCACCCCGACCCCGCCATACCAGGAAAAATTCGCGTTCACGGCGGTATTCATACTTTGCCTTATCCGATGGAAACAGCGCTCAAGGTTGCTGCAGCGATTGGCTTCGCCCAATCCCCGAGATTATTGGGCGGCTTGTTTAGACCTTAGGAGGAAAGCGCTGACGCCCTGCCTTTATTGAGTCAAAGAAGGTTCGGCAAAGAATCACCCCGCCACAATCCGCTAAATTCAAGTACGCATCAGCTATTGCTGTACCCGACCATTCTTTGAGAAAGCTGGTTTATAACACCTACCCTCCAATTCGACTTTTCTGACGTCGACCAGCGCTGATGGGGTCTGGATCAATTCTACAAATACTCGCAAGCGCAAATCAAAATAGTGGTAGCGGTGTTTGTGCCTGCGATGAGTCTTTAGCCTGACAGTGCCAGGTCTTGTTCTTCCGCCAGCACCTTTTGAACATCCGGCAGGCGCAACATTCGAGCACGATGATCTAACACTTTACTGAGACTTGTCGTGTCCACCTTGTCTGCCTCCAGCCATCGGGCAATCGCTAATAGATAAATATCACAAACGGAAAAATCCTCGCCTAACACCCAGGGACCCTGAAGCATTTCTTTTTCGATTAACCGAAAGCACGCACCCATTGTCTGCGGTACTTTCCGCGTCATATCCTGAAACGAGGCCTCTTGATCCGCCCATCGGTAACCGCGATGACCATGTGCATGTGCAACATGAACAGTCGCGCAGAGGTAGGCAGAAAATGATTGCACCTGCGCAAATAGCCAGGGATTCGACATTGGTGCCAGCTTCGCCTGACTATAGGTTTGTGAGATATAACAGAGAATAGCCGGCGTCTCAGTTAACAAGCCGTCAGGCGTCACAAGGGCAGGCACTCTACCCTTGGGATTAATTTCAAAAAAATCTTCTGCCGTCCGTCCCTGCTCTCTAGGCGCTAGCCGTACCTCGTAATCTGCGCCGGCCATCTCAAGCGCGACGTGTGAAGCAAAACTGCAAGACCCAGGCACAGAATATAGAATCATAAATAACCTCCAGGTGCCGCGGTTGTAGATCGACCTGATGTGTATACCAATGTCCCCCTGCTTGCCAACATCTACCAGGTAAAGCGCGGGCTATTTAAGGCTTACTAAACGCGATGAAGCCGCACCGGCACGTCTTTTATCCCTCTAATAAAGTTATTAGGTAGGCGCTCTACGTCCCCAACGATTTCAACCCGGTCATAACGCTTCATAATCTCTTCCCAAAGAACACAGAGTTGCATTTCGGCCAGGCGGTTACCCATGCAACGATGTACGCCAAACCCAAAGGCCACGTGCGCCCGCGCATTGGTACGATCAATGATGAATTTTTCCGGATCTTCAAAAACCGACTCGTCACGGTTTCCCGAGAGATACCACATGACGACTTTATCGCCCTCTTTAATTTTTTTACCGCCAAGTTCAATATCAGCCAATGCCGTTCTGCGCATATGGATGACCGGCGTTTGCCAGCGAACAATTTCGGCTACCATATTGGGGATAAGGTCTGGATTTTCGCGGAGCTTCTGATATTGATCTGGGTATTTGTTGAGCGCCAACACGCCACCGCTGATGCTGTTTCGCGTCGTGTCGTTGCCCCCGACAATCAGCAATAAAAGGTTACCAAGAAACAATTCAGGATCCTCGTTCATTCGGGCTGTTGCCTCATTATGCTGCAGCATTGAAATGAGATCGAAGGAAGGCGGTTGCCCCTGCTTGGCTATCCATAGCTGATAGAACGCTGCGGCGGCACCCATTAACTCATCGTAACGTTCTTTCATATCGATACTGTCGTCGCCTGTCACTTCTGGCACATTGGTCGCCAGGTCGGACCAATGAACCAATTTGCGCCGCTCTTCGTAGGGGAAGTCGAACAAGGTGGCTAGCATTCTCGCCGTCAACTCAATGGATACCTCTTCTACCCAGTTAAAAGTTTCACCGATAGGAAGGTTGTCCAAGATGTCACTAGCACGTTCTCTGATCAAAGGTTCAAATCCAGCCAGATTTTTTGGGGCAACGGTTGGCGCCACCGCCATTCGCTGCTTAATATGCTCGTCCCCATCCATAGAGATGAAATTCTTGCCCTGCATTTGTCCTTCTTCAGCGACATAAGGATCGACGATCGCTATACCCTTAGCTTCTGAGGAAAATATTTCGTTGTTGGTATCAACCGCTTTAATCATTTCATGGCTGGTCACAGACCAGAAGGGCCCGTTTACGCTGTCTGCCAGGTAATGAACGGGAGCCTCTTTGCGCAGACGTTCGAACCAGGGTTGCCAGTTATCGTTTAAGAAAATCTCTGGTCGGCTGACGTCGATTTCATCGAGCGGAACGTCGTTTACATTTATATCTTCACCGATACCCATCTACTTTTCCCTGTTTTGAAATAACACCGGTAACTTAGTGGAATTCCCAAGAACTAGTCAAGTGTTTACTTTCTGCGTTGATCCTTTTAACGTTATTCAATGATGAAGAATCACCTAATGGACGACTCCCCCCATCGCCTGGATCCCAGGATCGCGCGGTCGGAGACTGCTATCCGCAATGCTTTACTCGAACAGCTAAGGTCCGGCAGAAATTTTAACTCGCTGACGGTGTCAGAGATCGCAGAACACGCGAACGTCACCAGAAAGACCTTCTATGCGCGGGTTGGGTCGTTGGATCAGTTAGTTGAACGAATGGTTTTAGATTTATTCAAAGAGATTTCATCACAAATTGATGATCGTATGCTGATCATGCCGGTCGTGGGCAATACGCTTTCGATAATGGTCCTCGGTCAGTGCGAGGAACATAAGGCAGTCCTTGCACCACTCGTGCGTCGCTGTTCAGCCAGCCTTTTTATGGAACCACTCAGCGAGGTCCTTGCGCATATGCTTGCGCGAGTCACTGAGGTCAACCAGACCCCAAAACTGGAGCCGGTCGAGCAGGCCTATTTGGTTGCCGCAATCGCCAGCATCATACACGGCGTACTTTGGGTATGGGTAAAGCGTGGTTTCTGCGAAACCCCCGATCGCATTGCAAATTTTGTCGATACGCTACTGGTCGAGGGGCTACAGAAGATTATGCAGGCCGGCGGCTCTAAACCAGCGTCATCGACTTAAAGTCGATCTAGCGTCAGCAATTGCTGTACCCGACCATTCTTTGAGAAAGCTGGTTTATAACACCTACCCTCCCCCAAACCACACCCATGAAGCACATGAGCAAGCCCAGAGGCGCTCGCTGGGCCCTTGATGTCACAGACCAGTGAACTCCTGCGCCTGGATTCATAGCGATACATGCAATCATCAAAGGAGGAATAATAAATATCAAAATAATGGAGCCTATGAGGCGTCGATTATCGCCATGTCCTAAGCAGGTTCATCCAAAACGGCATCACGGAAGAAAGGCTTCTGAAACTCTTATAAAGAGGTAAAGATAATTGCTTCGCATATCTAGCCACCAATGACTATACGTCCCGGAAACACGTTAGGCACAATGATGCCCTGATTAACCACTAACTGGCCGTTGACGATTACTGCCATGATTCCGGTGGAGGGCGAATATGGTTGATCGTAAGTTGCACGATCCCGAATAGAATCTACATCAAATATGACAATGTCAGCATCGGCACCCGGTTGAATTCTACCCTTTCGCTTAAATTTAGGCGCGATGCCCTCTAAACGTTTCGCCGGAAGATACGACATTTTCGAAAGCGCTTCCGAGAGGCTCAATATTTTACTATCTCTTACATACTCGGCGAGCACTCTGCTAAAAGTTCCAATAGCCCGCGGATGTGATTTGATCTTTCTGCTGAAGATTGGCATTGCGTCGCTACCGATCATCATTACGGATGACACCATTGCACGCTGAGTCCAGTCCTCTCGGCCATAGTGATGGATGATGGTGGCGCCTGGATCCTCTGCTCTCACCTCATCCCAACGGGCTTTGGTAAAGAATTCACCCGTCTCTGCCAGTTGAACATCGCTGTAGGTGATACCAAATATGCTTTTCCAGTCTCGGTTAAAAACATCAGCACCAATCGATGTTGACCCCGCGTTGTAGGGATAGGATTCAGCACTGATATCGACCCCTTCGACGAGCGCCTCATCAACGAGTTCGAGAAAGTTGTCGATACCACCCATCGCACTCGCACTGAGATGACAAATGTGGATTGATGCTCCGGTACGTTTTGCTAACTCAATGACCTCTATCAAACCTGAAGGGTCGCCGGCTATTCCACGCCTGATATGAATAAACAGTGGCGCGCGCCGATCAGCTGCCATGGAAAACAATGCTTCGAGTTCATCATCACTCACAGCAGCATCCAGGTAATCTAGCAGCAAACCGATACCTATGCCCCCTTGATCAATACCCAAGCCCACGTGTCGCATTGTGCGCGCTATTTCGACTTCATCCATCTGTTTTGTAAACGCTGCATCCTTAAAGCTAAAAGATTTACCAGCGAAGAAAATGTAAGGCTGCTCAGTGTTTGAGAGAACCTTTGCACGCATTGAGGCATAACTCGCCGACGCGCCAAAATTGATCAATGCTTGATCGGAAATATTGTTCGCTACAGCAGCCACCGGGTACGCACCGGCCTCAAGGTCCAGCGAAGTGGTCACACCATCTCTTACCTGATACCGCTGACCGAGTTGGGTTTGCGCATGACTGTGTAAGTCTATGAATCCGGCCGTGACAACCTTGCCCTTCGCGTCTATCGTTTCTCTGCCTGACAAAGGCCGTTCGCTCACAGCGACTATTCGGTTATCAATAATCCCCACATGGCGCATGGCATCGGTTGATGATGCAGGATCAATCACACGACCATTCGCAATCACAAGGTCAAAAAATGTTTGTGCTGATACCTGGATACTGAATATGCAAGCGAGTACCACGCAAACCCAAGCTTGTGTACGATGGCCAACAAAGAATTGATTCTTAGTCATGATAAATTTTCCTGTTCATGCCGATGGCGCTGATTAAATCTATTGGCCCTCCCAACATACAATCGTTGAGGGCATCACGTGCAGCTATAGAGGATAGGAATTATAACAGGGCTTTAGAGCGAGTGGCCGCGGTATGAAGTGGCGCGATGGTGTCTTCCGGAGGAAGGTAATGAGCCGGGGTGCTGCCGGTTTCCAGAACGCCTCGTCCCCGGGGCGTGGCTAAAGCATCGTTAACAACGATTGTGCTCATCTAGATTATTCTCTTTAATTGCTCCTGCTGAATGGACATGCAAGGCTAGCATCAAATCAAACATTTCGGGGATCGCTATGCGAATAGAAGTTAACAACACTCGACTGTATGTGGACGTGGTCGGATCTGGTCTCGTTGCTGAGGGCCCCATGATGGTGGAGCGCCCAGTTATATTTGTGCTGCATGGCGGCCCAGGATTCGATCATTCTACAATGAAACCCGCATTCAACCCGCTTTCTGAAATGTCACAGCTCGTCTACTACGACCATAGAGGCCAGGGCCGCAGTGACCACGACAAACCGGAAAACTGGAACCTTAACCAGTGGGCAGACGATCTTCGCGCCCTAATTGATACGTTGGGGGTTGAGAAGCCAATCGTCCTGGGGCTGTCCTTTGGAGGATTTGTCGCCCAGAACTACGCCATTCGTCACCCTGACAGGCTACACAAACTCATTCTGGCAAGTACGGTAGCCCGGATGGTTCCGCAGCGGGTGTTTGATGCTTTTCAGAAATTTGGCGGCGATTCAGCTAGATTGGCAGCAGAAGATTTCTGGGCCGGGCCCAGTACCGAAAATACGGCAGTCTACATGAAAGAATGCATGCCCCTGTACAGCCGTGTTGAACAAGACCCAGATACTATCAGGCGACCCGTTATGGCCCCTGATGTCATTTCTCATTTCTCGCGGGAAGGCGGTGAAAACTGGAGCTTCGATTTCAGGGAGCAGCTGTCAACTATTAGATGCCCGACACTTGTCACTGCAGGTGATATCGACCCGATCACACCCATTGAAGCAGTAGAGGAAATGGCAGATAACATTCCTAAAGAGTTTGTGCAGTATGAAGTGTTTGAGAATTGTGGGCACGGAGTGCATCGAGATGACCCTGGAGCATTTGAGGTGATGAAGAAGTTCATTGAACAGTGAAGATCTGCACAGGAGCAATCTTCTTACCAACACTGGTTGATTGGAACTCGACCCCGGATCAAAATTGACGCCTCCATTTCAAGGAAGTGGCAGAGCTTCTCCCAGAATGGCAGGCAGGCTGCAGGATTACTGACCGTGAGTTGTATATGAGCAATACCATTAACTCAGCACTTGCTGTTCCCGACCATTCTTTAAAAAAGTTGGTTTAAAACACGTATCCTCGCGACCGAATTTATACCGCCTGCTGTCAGAGAAGGTGTCCTGAATTTCTAAAAATCCCATTTGACAGTGAGCGATTTTTTACCTGTGATGACTCATCCAGAAGAACATGTTCAATATCTTTTCGATAACCTGAGGGGCTGCAATGCTCGCTATGATCTTTTTCAAATACCCTTGAGCCAAACTTATCATCCATCCCAAAGGCCTAAACCTCGCAGTGACTCACGAAAACCTTTAGGTTTAGCCAGAAAAAGACAAAAAAAAAGCCGCACCTCAAAAGATGCGGCTTTTCGACTTATCACCTAGTCGTTAGCTACTGAATACTGTAGTTCACGCCGAGCTTAATCATGCGACCAAAACCACTATGGTTGTAAGGATCGTAGTTCAAGTCGTTAGCAACCTGAGGCGGATCCTCGTCAGTGAAGTTAAGCACTGATAGTGAAATAGTGATGTCGTCGAACATGTTGTTGATGTAATGCAAATCGTGTGTCGTGTGGTCATCAATATCATCAAGCGCTGCTACCGGGCTGTTGGCATCTTCCATACCGTCAACAAAGCGCGCCGCATAAGTCACGCGGTGAGCATCGTTGGCCCACTTCGCAATAAACGAAGCTTTGAGCTCTGGCTTAGGCTGAAAAGGCGTGCCTTCATTCAAGCGTCCAACGAAGTCATCGCCCGGCGCTAGGACGAAGCCATCGCCTGTGACGAAATCATCTGACTCGTACTCGAGCGTGTAGCTGCCTTCAACGCCCAATGTCAGCGCACCGCCAGCAACCTCATCGAAGCTGTAATTTGCAACGAAGTCGATACCCGAAGTGTCAATGTCGGAGCCATTGATGACGAATCGCGTGATTCTTTCGACGCCCCCGACAGACGTTCCTGTTGGTGACATCCGTCCGCGAAGCAGATCACAAGCACTGGAACCCACACCCGCGCCACCATCGGCACAACCATTAGCACCGTAGGCCGCTACGATCTGGTTAGCACTTTCTAGCTGCAATGGGTCTTCAAAATTGAACGACCAATAATCGACAGATGCGTAGAAGTTGTTATTTTGATAGATCGCACCGAAGTTAGCCGCAAGCGCTGTCTCTGGATCCAGATCGGGGTTGCCGACGGTATCCGCCGCTTTAAACGCTAGCGCTGGCGCAATGAACTGCAAAGAGGTACTCGTGCCGCTCAAGAAGCTACTCGGTGGGCCACGAAAAGTTGTCGATACAGATCCTCGCAGACTAAACTCGTCCGTTAACGTCCAACTGAATGCCACTTTAGGATCAATTGTGTCGCCACCGTTGCTTGAGCCGTAGTCCTCATATCTCAGGGCTAACTGTACGTCGAGCGCTTCGGTGATTGGCAATGCCAATTCCGCAAACACACCGTAAACACTTCGGTCAGTGTTCTCTTCGTCCGTTGCTGCAAGAAATGCCAGCTGACCTGCACCACCGGCGCCACAATCAAGTGTTGCCGTATGACCCAATGTCACTGACATGGGATTGTTGAACGGACAGGGGTTAATGGCGCGATTCGCGACATCTTTAACTGAGAAATCAAAGGTGTCTTTTCGGTATTGCAGACCCGCGGCCCAACCTACGTTGCCGCCGCCAAGTTCCCAGCTGCTGTCGCCGGACAAGATTGCCTCAAACACCAACTGTTCATTGTCAGTTTGCGAACCCGTTTCTGCCGTCAACCAATTGATCAACTCATCGGAATTAGCAACCGCGGCATTATATTGCGGGTTCGTCGCGCCCGTCACTGGCGAGAATGATAGCGCGTTTGAGAACGGGTTGTAGTACTCACAAGGGCCTACACCTGAGGTGCCCGTCGCTGGATCACAACCTGCACCACCGAGACCGTCGAAGGCAAAGGCCATTCGTTCGATATACATGTCGCTACCGCCAATATCTCTTTCGCGTTTGGACCAGCTAAAGCTGGTGTCAAACGCAATACCGCTATCGGTTTCACCGACCAGGCCAAACGATATTCGCTTAGTCTTGGTTTTACGATGTGCGGACTCGGGCTGGCCATTTCGTCCTGCAATACCGAGCATTCTTGACCAGCTATACGCACCCGCATCGGCAGGTAAAAGGCCTGGGTTTTTAGCTTTCAAATCGATAAGACCGGGATGCGTGGGCGGCACAAAGCGATCAGCACCTGTCAGTGCCTGGGGAGGGTATGAAGGCGATGTATCCCAGTCAGGAATATCCATGTCATGGTACAGCGCTTCAGCGTGAAAGCTGATCTTGTCGCTGATGTCGTAATTCACTTCGGCAAATACTTTGTAGCTTTCCTGCTCTTCGATCAGGTTGTCAAAGAAGGTGTACTGGAAACGGCAGAAGCCACCGCTTGAAGTTCCGCCTAGCAATTCGCACTGTGGATCGGGCGCAAGACCTAATGCAAACGCTGGCGTTGCTGGCGTACCGTCGGGGTTCGCAAGTCCAGGAAGAATAGTGCCTGGATTGCCAATACTACTCCATCCACCCGGTCCGGGGTTCTCAGCGAAGGGGCGAAGGGCCCAGTCACGATCACGTATCTGGAGCTCTGAACGCTCTTCATATTCTGCAGAGATAGTGTAATGCAGCGCTCCGCTGCGTCGGCCAAAGATCGCCGCCACTTTCGTGTCGCCGTCAGAATCATCAAGATTGGTGAAGTTACCACTGATCTCAAAGCCTTCGAAATTGTCGCGCGTAATGAAGTTAACAACACCGCCGATAGCATCGGAACCGTACAGCGCTGCCGCGCCGTCTTTCAGCACTTCAACTCGCCCGATGGCAATACTCGGTATTGCTGAAATATCGACACCGATTGTTTCAGTCGCAACGTGACGTTTACTGTTGATTAGCACCAGAGTCCTTGCGGGACCGAGGCCACGAAGATTGATAGCAGTTGTGCCTTCCGCTGCCTGTGAACCCCGTGTGTCGAACTGGTTAGTTTCACCGATATTACCTGATGTCACTCCCAGGTTTCTTACCATCTCTATCAAAGAGGGATTACCAACATCCTCAAGATCCGTTCGAGTTAAAACATCGACCGGCAATGCCGCGTCTTCCGGCGTGCCTTTGATGAACGAACCAGTAACAACCATCTCTTCCAATGCTTGTTCCTCTGCCAGCGCCGTTTTCGGACCTAACACAAGAATCGTCATCAGATACAGAGCAGGCCAAAACAGCCTATTCCCCTTAACATGAATCATTCTTTTTCCTTATAAGTTTTAGTGAATCTTCTTTTTAATTTCTAAAAGTTTTCATAAACAAGACTTAAAGCCCTACAACGGACTCCCCAAGAGAGATGCTTTCGCTACTCCCCCCATAAGTCTGCAGCGCAACTTAATGACTGATGGGGGCAGCGTCAATGGGACAAAGAAGATTTCCCCAAAAAAAAAAACCGAAAATCATTCCGACGTGAGATCCAAAACAAGCAATAACCTTTACTTTGCTTCCGCACTGCCCGCACCTTTCTGTTTCTATGGCGAAGGCCCGCTTCAATCTTTTTGCTCAAGTCATCAAATGAGTTTTGCTTTCAGCACGATTCCTCGCCTCTACGTCATCGGCAACGACGCTAACCAACCGGGTTCACTCTAGTTGTTTGCGCAGGCGGTTCACGGACCGTGTTTCAGGAGGGATGAAACTCAAATGTTAGACAAATATTTGACAAAACTTCCGAGCCATTATCGTAGCGCAGGCTGGGGAGGCTGTCCTCTCAACGTGCTTAGGCTGAGAAGGGTTGATTGTATTGCTGCGTGTTTGCCTTTAGACGGGTAGGCACAGCGCGCAGCGATAGGCACTAAGCAATTGCTGTACCCGACCATTCTTTGAAAAAGCCGGTTTGTAACACCTATCCTCGTGAGCTACCGTAAATCATCCAGAGATATCAAAATTTGGCGGCAGATTGAGAAGCCTCAGATAATGTTCCTGTGTTGTGCATACGGCCGAATAATCAAATTTCTCGGTTCGATCCACTCGGTTAAGACGTTCGATCAGTACCTCACTCACAGGGGCGCGTGGGTCTATCCAACGAGCAAACTTAATGGCCTCGAGGTGTTTGTCATATTCTTCGCTGGTGAATTCTAATAGTTGTTTCAACCGTTGAGCAGAATTCCTAACCCTAGCACCATCAGTGTCTTGGAGGGTTGCAGCATCCACTTTCCTCCAATCGATACCGATACGAATTATTTTCCGTCGTTTCAGCAGAGGCATTTTCGCTAATACACTCAATATAGCCTCATCGGTTTCTGCCCCCACTAATTCACCCCAATGCACTAAAGTAAGCAGGCCCCATTGGTCATCAATTTCGAAAGAATAAGCCATATATTTTTTTTGCCAAGATAATGAAAATGTTTCGCGCTTTCGCCTCAATCGCACGGCGCATAAACTAGAAAACATGATACAACATAGCCGGTACCGAGATCATTGTAACGAGTGGTATGCCAATTGGTTTGCCCTAGATGAGCGGGCAGGAGTCCCCTATCAAGCCTTTGAGTCATGTTTAGTTGATATTATGACAAGTTTGCTTTACATTTTACTCAATTGGTGTAAAGTGAGCTTTACATTTACTTTGGGTTCTACACGCCATGAATACTGAACTGAACAAACCTGCGACGTCGCTGGTCAACAAGACTTTAAACCTTGCCCTCTGGACAGGGGCCTGGCTGTTGGCTACCGCACTGGCGGTTTTTGGCCCACAACTGGCCTGGGACTTTCAAACAAGTCTGACGCTTGCTGCTGTTACTCTCCAACTGGCTGCGGGTGGAGGCATGGCACTGGCATGTGTTCAGCATTTGCGGGGTCTGGATGAATTGCAGCGAAAAATACAACTTGACGCAACCGGTGCGACACTGATCGCGGGTATGGTAATGGCTGGCAGTTACCAGATCCTCGAAGAGATTCGATTGATCACATTCCAGCCTGAGATATCCCACCTGATGGTGGCAATGGCTTTCACTTATATGTGCATGGTTTTTCGCGGCTACAGGCGCTACCAATGAAGAATCATCTAAAGGTACTGCGTGCCCAACGCGACTGGACACAAGCCCAATTGGCGACTGTGCTAGATGTTTCTCGACA
>Ga0315322_10000393_pt1 | contig 32493 bp, 21 predicted proteins | sample M110021515metaG_FD_203461 | JGI IMG/M metagenome (GOLD analysis project Ga0315322, IMG submission 203461) | Ammonia-oxidizing marine archaeal communities from Monterey Bay, California, United States - M1 100m 21515 | ecosystem: Environmental > Aquatic > Marine > Intertidal zone | place: USA...
GCTATTGCAATAATTATACAAAGAATCGATAGCGGCTTTGGCAAATAGTTAGAACCCCATAATTCACCACCGGATAGAGACAGCCACCAAAGTATTGCTGCAGTGAGTAATAGTGATGACATGATGAGGTTTTGAGCCAGCAGTTCAGCCTTCTCACTACGTGAAAAGGTAGCAATAAATGTGAAACCAAATAGAGAAATAAAGCACATCGATTGAGCCAATATTTCGATGATAGCCGTCTCAATCATGGTTGTGGGAATAGGCAGGGGTTCTTCAACCCGCATGCAGTCGACGAAACATGGCAGGTGGATCGTGGAAGTTACCCAAGCCCCGCCTCAATGGCCCTCCATTCTTTAGTAGGAACCAAATTAGTACCGCTCTACATCAAATGGCTATCCTACTCGAACTATCGGGAGCGAATATGTTTCGTACCCGCTCTTACCAAAATGGCTCACGTCTAATTGGGTCATTATCGCAAGACCTTGGAGAGTTGGTTGCTAGTGGAGAGTTATTCGAATTGAAAGGAATTGGCAAGGGCTTAGGCTCGGCTATTAGCCAAGCAGTTGGCGAAGGCAGATGGCCTGAAGATTGGATCACCTTGCATGATGAAACACCTGAAGGTCTAATCCAAATGCTTGGAATACCAGGCGTAGGGCCAAAGAAAATCAAAACCCTACATGATGAGTTGGGTGTCCAAACAATTGCTGATTTGCAGGAGGTTTGTGTCAAGAACGAAGTTGCTCCAATGAAGGGATTTGGTGCTAAGAGCCAACAGAAGATTTTGGATGGAATCGATTTACTAGCCCGGTTTTCTGAGCGTAGACGACTAGATATTGGGTTGCGCTATGGACAAACTTTCCTTGGTATGATTCAGGATTTAACTGGTGTAGAAAAGGCTGAACTGGCTGGATCTGCACGTAGACGGCGTGAAACAATTGGCGACCTAGATATTGTTGCAGCCGTACAGCCACAAGATGTCGAGAGAGTTACTGCCGAGATTCTATCTCTAAACGGAATTGCCGATGTCAAAGGTGCTGGTGATTCAAAAGTATCTGTCATTCTGGATACATCAATATTTGAAGGCGGCTTTAGCCTAGGCCACTTAGATGCAAATGTACTGGAAGCAATTGGTGGAGAAGGCTACGAACAACTGGAATCCGGTGGAACAATTGATGCTCAAGTTCGATTGGTACCCCCTCATGTATTTGCATTTACACTAGCTTACTTCACTGGATCAAAGGAGCACAACATCAGAATGCGCCAAGTCGCTCAAGAAAAGGGTTTGAAATTAAATGAATTTGGATTGATGCCCGAAACAGAATTAACTGGTTTAGAGGCTGCAGAAACCTCACTCCTCGCTACTACTGAATCAGAAATTTATGCGCATCTAGGATTAGAATTTGTCACTCCAGAACTGCGAGAGGATATGGGTGAGATAGAGGCCTCTGCAAGTAAAACACTACCTGAATTGACTACCTTGTCCGATATCCGGGGTGCACTTCACAACCACACTACACTTTCAGATGGTGAAGCAAGTCTTGAGCAAATGGCTGATGCAGCACAGCGTATGGGTTGGAATTGGTTGGGAATTGCCGACCACTCACCTACTTTACAGGTAGCTCACGGGGCTAGTGCTGATGACCTTCTAGCACAACATGCAAAAATGCAGCAATACAACACAGAATGGAAGAAAAATGGAGTTGATTTTAGATTATTCAGTGGAGTTGAATCGGATATTCTTGAAGATGGAAAACTCGATCACCCGGATGAAGTTCTAGCACAAATCGATTATGTGGTTGCCAGTGTCCACGCGATGGGTCGGTGGAGAAGCCGTGATGAATCTCAGAATACTGAAGATTTGTTGAAGTGCTTAGATCACCCTGCGACAACGGTTCTAGGCCACCCAACGGGGAGAATTTTGCAAGGCCGGGATGGTTATGAGGTCGATCTTCATACCGTCCTTGAAGAAATGTCTGAATACAATAAATCAGGAGTACTAAAGGCAGTAGAACTCAATGCTTCACCATACAGACTAGACCTCGATTGGAAACTTTGTAAACGTGCTAAGGAGTTGAATGTACCAGTTGTGATCAATCCAGATGCGCATTCTATCAAAGGACTTGGCGATATTGATTATGGCGTGATGATAGCACGTAAGGGCTGGCTTGAAAGGAAAGATATCCTCAATTCCTTAACCGCAGATGAAATGAGTGAAAGGCTCATGGGGTGATTTAATGAGGTTTCTACGCGCATTGATAATCGGAATCCTTTCGATATTCCCTGGCACGATTATTGGCTACCTTGGGTGGCTAGCAGTTGGCGGAAATGAGAATAATTTTTCATTGGAAGTCATATTTTTCTGTAACATTATTCCATTTGGATTCATGGCATTAGGATTCTTATGGGCGTGGGCGAGTGGTGAAGAATACGGCGTAAATTATCAAGGGTGATACTGTGAAGCGATCAGAGAAAGCATCGCAGATATTGGAAATGCTCGAACAATTATATCCTGAAACACCAATACCTTTGGATCATACATCTCCATTTCAATTGTTAATCGCTGTACTGATGAGTGCTCAAACCACTGACAAAAAGGTGAACCAAGTAACTCCTAAATTATTTAGAAGAGGGATTGATGCTAAGGAAATGTCCGAATTACCAGTAGAAGATATTCAATCGATGATTCGAGAAGTTGGATTAGCACCAACTAAAGCACGGAATATTTCCAAGTTATCTAAGATGCTATGTGATTTGTATGGTGGAGAGGTCCCTCGAACTTTTGAGCAATTGGAAGATTTACCAGGGGTTGGTCACAAGACTGCAGGGGTAGTAATGGCGCAATCATTTGGTATTCCGGCATTCCCAGTAGATACTCACATTCACCGATTAGCAGCACGGTGGGGGCTATCTAATGGTTCAAACGTGGTCAAAACTGAGCGTGACCTCAAGGCACTATTTCCTCGTGAATCCTGGAATAAATTACATCTACAAATTATTTTCTTTGGGCGAGAATATTGTCCTGCAAGAGGTCATGACCTTACATTATGTCCGATTTGCTCTTGGACTGCTACCAAGAAAAGAATCGCTGAGGAACAACGCAGGCGCTAATATCTGAAATACAGAGATAGTAAATCTATCATGCTGAGAACATGCCTGATGCTCCATCAAGAATTAATGATGAAACTAGGCTAGCAATTGCAGCAACCCATAACAACTGGATTGTTTGGCCAAGTGCACTAGTAATGCCACCGCCTCTTAGACGAGTTGCAATCATAGAGACTGCAAATACCTGTATCAGAATTAATATTGATGCAATGATTTTGAACATCATGATATTGTCATCAACAGCGCTAGGGTCTTCCATTACAGGTAAAGCAAAGCCACCTGCGGACTCTGTAATTGCTCCAATATCTGTTGAACCTGCAAGACTTGTAGCAACACCGGCAATTGTTTCACCCAATTGTAATACAATTGAGATAGTAACATTCAATGAAATCACTGTTGAAATCAATAATCCAAATGCTACACCCCACATTGTAGCAGCAGAAAGGCTACGACGGCGCCTAAGAGATAGTAGATTTGTAACGGACTGCGATACCATATCCGCAGTAGCAGCCGGCTCGCCAGATGATTGTGAACCCTCAATGTAGATTCTATTGTAGCGTGAAATGACTGCAGAGTTAGTATCTGCTGTAAAATAATCCCATGCCCTATCACTGTCGATTCGTGTTGAAAGACGCTTCTCGAGCCTATCGATTGAGGAATCTAATGTACCGAAATCAATTCCTCTTAAAGCACGTATAGTAGCACTAGGTTCAGCACTTCTAGCCTGGGCTGTACCACCTAAGGCACGAATGAAATCGGGATATGCTTCATCCCTGCGTAATACATTTTTTTCTTCTCGTCTAACAAGGGTGGCTGGAATCAACAAGGGAGTTAGTGGGACTGCCAAAAGAACAAGTCCGTATTTATCCCAGCTAACTGTTAGCCCTTCCCAATAAGTAATTACAACTGCTATTGTAGCGACTAGTAGGATCAGACTTACAATAATTGCACCAAGCAATGTTTGTTTGAATAATGTTCTAAATGGTGTTGTAAAGTCGTCTCGGGCAAAGGTTTGGTCGTCTGGAATTGTGGCACGAAAGGCAAATAGGGCTCCTATTTGAACTACCACGAATAGGAATCCTGCTAGCAATAACCAACGTATTCGTGTTGCAATTTCGAGCGGGGTACCACTACCTCCATTGCCAATTTCGAATAAGACTAAATGAATACCAGCTACTACTAATCCAAATAATCCAGCAGTTACAAGGGATACATAAATTTCTTTCATTGTATCGACGCTTTCTAGGCGTGTATCGTAGAGAGTGTTGTACTGCTCGGCAACTGTGTCTTGTTCTGACCTCATAAAGGCATCAATCGGTTGGCCTGCTTCGATTGAGAAAGCCATACGGTCTAGGAAATCAGACCACAAAGGAGAAGGTGATTGTTGTGCAATTATTCTGGCAGCTTCTGGTAGCGGAGTGTGCCATTTGTCTACAAGTGTTTCAATCTTCTTGACTTCCTCGGCTAGCTCACCATAATCTTTCATCTGTTTTAGAACATCGAATATCGTATCTGCACCAATTTCTCCAAGGGAAAGAATCCCCATACGAGTAATGAACATGTGCATTTCTTTTTCAATTTTAATTCCTACTCGGTTGACTTCTATTACCGGGAAGTAAAAAGCCGCAGCACCAGTAAGAAGTGGCATAATTATCAAGAGAAAGATTCCACTAAAACCAGCGAATAAGCCACCCTCGGCAAATCCACCAGTCAGCCAAATAATTAGAGCGGAGGTAATCAATCCCGAAAGTGCTGCAGGGAAAATATATACCGCGATGAAACGAGAAACTGGCATCTCTAAACGGCGTAGGGCGATTTGCCAAGTCGCCATTCGCTCCATCTAAATCATCTCCAATATCAGCGCTCAGTAATGCTGACCCATGTTTCTACAGCCGAACGGAATGCGTCCCATCCGCCATTGTAATACAAACCAAGTAAAGCAAATACATCGTTATAGTTAATTATTCCTCTATCCACCATTATCTGAAGTGCATCTGTTCGTCGCTGGATTTCATCATACACATCTCTCTTATTTTCAAAGCCTGCCAATGCTGCAATCTTATTCTCTAATAGATGTGATTGGAACATACCACGGAAGTGGTGCTTATCCTTAATCGGGTCCCATTCGAACATTCCCCTAGTTAGAACACCATCGCTGTGCTTATTGTAACCAATAACTTCGTCAATTCCCGTAATACGACGAGCTATCGAACCATTTAATTCCACTACTTCTTGGAAAATTGCGAAGTTTAAGTTATCGAAGAAACGAATTGGAACATTGATTGGGTCACCAGTGAATCTCTGGATCATCTTGACGATCGATGATGCGTGGAATGTTGCAATTACTGGGTGCCCTGTCTGCATTGCTTGGAATGCAGTGGCACCTTCAACACCACGTATTTCTCCAATAATGATGTATCTAGGACGAGAACGCAATGCTGCCTTTAGCAAATCGAACATCTCAACACGACTCTCTTCATTCTTGGAATCACGAGTCACTAATCTTTGCCAAATCTTATGTTTAACCTTTACTTCAGGAGTATCTTCTGCCGAGTAAATCTTGACATTGTGGTCAATGAAAGGCAATATTGCATTCAGTGTTGTGGTTTTACCAGAAGCGGTTTCACCACTTACCAGAACGGACATTCCATGTTCCAAACACATCCAAATGTAAGCTGCCACTTTAGCACTCATAGTACCCCACTGGATTAACTGAGTGATTGAAATCGTTTCTTCGGCGAATTTCCTGATTGTGAAAGATGGCCCTTCCATAGAAACGTCATCTGAGAAAATTATGTTTATTCGAGACCCATCGAGTAATACCCCATCGATAATCGGCTTGTTATCTGAAACTGGTCTTCCAATACGCTCTGACATAGAACGTAAATATCGAATAAGAATGTTTTTTTGTCTAAACGCAATGTTAGAGCGAACGGATTTGAACACCTTGTGGTCCATGTAGATGTCGTTCAGACCTACAGAGTGTATGTCTTCCAAACTTTCATCTGAAAGGAGTGACTGTAATGGTCCATTATGAATTAAATCTCTGGTGATGACATAGCGTAATCTATCACGCTGTTCTTCGGTGACAGTTATTCTCTTGTCCTCCATTCCAAGAAATGCCCGAATTTTGCTTTGCCGACGAGTAGCCAATCTCGTACCTGTATCAAGAGTAGTATATCTGTCCACCATACTTGAAAGTATATTTTCAAACTCAGCATCAGTTTGGAAAGTTCCGGAATTATTTGGGGCCTCCTGAAGAAGAATCTCAACTAAGTCTGTTTTCATTTTTTCTTCTACGTCCGTTAATTGAGGTTCTAGCCCGAACCAAAGAATTCGACCTTTTGAGCCATCCTCCTCGATTGGTTGATAAATATGAACAAAGATTGGCTCCTTAGTTATGTAAATCAGATTCAACGGCTCTTGTTTTTTAGCACCTTTATCGAGAGGTCCATAGTAAGTGGGCCTGCTGCCCCATTTTGCTTCGAAGTCTTTGACCCAAAGTGCAACATGGGGATGAGCATTCATAACCGATTCAAGGTCGCCACGCTGGAATTTTAGTTCTTCATCACCCATCTCAACTCACCGCCGTAATATCTACAATAAAGCCCATGAATGGCTCAACACGCCATCCAACGCTTGCCTGGACGGGCCCAGCTGCACGTAAAAATCGTGTAACTACAAGCGTTCGCTTGAGATCTCCGCCCACGAATCCTGCCTTCATGTCGAGGAGCACTTCACAAGTCGAACGCATCTTATGGAGTAGTTTTTCATCCATTTCAGAAGGATCCATGGTTAGGAGTAGGGAGCGAGATTCACTACAAATACGTCGTAGTTTTTGGAGGACTTCTTGTTGCTCATTTGAATCTAGGCCGGTTGGCATCAATGCAGATGCGGAGTCTACAACTACCACATCTGCCTTTTCAATAGCATCTGAATCTAAGGCGTCGAAAAGATTGACTCCTTGCTTTGCCTCCGCTATTACTCCAAATCTTGAGAATACCAACAAGCGTCCTGAAGCAATGTGCTCAGTCACGGGATAGCCGATAGATTCCATTTGTTCAATCCATCCGCGTGTTGTCAATTCAGTAGTAATTACTAGAACCTTAGAGCCATTCTCTAGTAATCCAAATATTAATCTTTGACTAATCAAAGATTTTCCACTTCCAACCTCGCCTTGTATCATCCAAAGGCTGCGATTTGGTAATCTCTTACCCATGGCATTGGATAGACTGTCCTGTTCAAGAGTAAATTCATAGCCGTCTTCGACTGGTTTTGGAGGTTCATCAAACACTTAGCCTCACCTCTGCTGATGCGGAAGAAGTTCCTTTGACTCCTTCACTTACCGTTGATTGAACAACAATATTTACAGTGACTCTGTCATTGTCACTGTAAGCGAATGAAGCATCGGAAACCGTTACTTCTAGAACATGATCTGAAGCCCAAACTCCACTAGCAGGATACAAAGTCGCAGCGCCTACTGGTGCAGAATATACTCCATCAATAAAAATTGAAAATGAGGACTTATCTAATGAACGGATACCTGTATTTTGGAAATAAAGGGTGATTTCTTGATTAGTACCTGCTGTATCTAACAAAATATCACTTCTGTCTCCGCTAAATGATACATCTGTCTCTGCATCAGCAGCACGACCAGAGGCATTGATTCCGTTGGCCTCAGTAACTTCACCCCATGATTGAATCAGAACAACTGATGCTGCACCACTAAGCAAAAGTGATGTGATAAGCATAATCATTGTACTTGTACCACCGTCTGCCATAATATCACCTCATACAACGGTTGACGCTTTGGTCACACCATCGATTGTGACAGCAATGCGGCTAACCGTGGATTGGGCACCGCTGTCATAGTGGAATTCGAAATTCTCTCCTGGGAAAATAGTATCCTGAAGATAACCATCAAAACCATTGGAGATATTTATTGGAGCACCACCATCTGTAAACACCCATGCGAAATCAGTATCAATATCTGTAGCGCCGTCATTGGTTAAATTCAGATATACAAGATTCCCCAAATCTGCTGTTATATTCAGGTTAGTGCCAGTGTTAGGACCTGTGACCTCCAAGAAGTACGTGGAGGCGTAGAGATACGATGATCCGTGGTCAAGGATGTTTAATCCTGTAACAGTACCACTGGAGATCACTAGGTCCGCGAGGAAGGAGCCTGCACTACCATTCACTTCGACTTGCCCAGCTGAATAGCCGGATCCGCCGTTATTTATCGTGAATGATATTACTGCTCCCTCAACGTTGGTCGCATCCTCAATTGTGAAGAGAGATATGGGTTCAGCAGCCGCTTCGATTTCTGCAATGGAGTTATCCACTTGCGATTCGAGTGTAGCCATTGCTAATGCAAAAACTACGAGCATGGAGGTTCCTACCACCATTGCTCCAACTGCTACGCTACCCATTCATTCTTCACCTCTGAGGGTTCTTGCTCTTCTCCAATTGGAGATAAGAGCCGAGAATGTCAACAATTCTCTGTGTGGCAAATGGTCCTCTAAAGCACTCTCAGTATCACCTGGAGCAGCCATTTGAACTATTGCCAGCACATGCTTTCCTTCATCTGATGAGAGCATGCCCGAATTCATTGCCTTCTGTGTGAAGGAAACGGCGGCCATGCCAGACAGATTGTCAAGCAGAAGTGCTGCTACGGTCGGTGCTCCGACCGTTCCACCTGCACCATCTCCCAAATGCTCTGGGGCAATTAGGAATGGATTAGATGCCAGTGCTTGAGCTTCATACAACTCTAATAGAGGCGCTGAATCTTCCGCTTTCAGACGCTCAGATGCGGTACCAGAGATTACTTCTCCAGAAGCAGTAACGGTTGTATCGTCATCGCTACTTTCGATCTCGCTGGCACCTTCTGAACCTGAAACAGTAACTGGTGTTTCATCATCAAGTCGGTGTTCAAATTTACGTAGAACGTCTTCCACCAGATCCATTCGGGTAGAAATTAGACTTTCTAGACGTGATGTATCGACGTTAGCCTGTACTTGCGTAGCAACTGCTGGCCCCGAAGGTGCTGCTGCTGCCGGCAAAGATCCAGTATTATTGAGTCGCGCTCGTGTAGGTCCTGGAGAAATTGTCCAAGCATCCTCTTCAGTGAGTACACCCTCTTCGGGCATTGGTACTTGCTCGATGGCAAGATTTGCCATTACGCGCAAGCGTTCCTCTGTGAGGTCACCTGATCCTTCATTGGACCTATCACTACTACCAAATGGCCAAGCCATTTTAGTACCTCCTAATTTTCATTGAACCCCGTACTCAAAGAGTACATTGGGGCTCAGTTCGAATCAGATAACTAGTGCTCCGTCTGTGTCATCAAAGATGTACAGTGTCTCATAGGTTGAGCCACCGCCCTTTGCGTGTATCCAGAATGTTACATCGCCGTTGATCCCAACACCAGCTGCAGAGCAATCTGCATTTGCACCTGTGTTAGCATCAAGAATGATACTGTAGGATGTACCTGGGTCAATGGTTGCAGATGCTACTCCATCCATATCTTCGGTTGCTGCGAAATCATTGTTTACGTAGTTGTAGCCTCCATTATCACAAGACATTTGGAATTCAATATCTGCCGCTGTTAGGATTTCTGAACCAGGGGAAGATTCAAAGAATACCAAATAGGTGTCAGCACTGATATCAACAAATACTGAATTGATTGAAATCTTTCCAGAAATTTCTTGTTGTGTATCTGACCCTGTTTGTTGAGCATTCTGTTGAAGTTTTTCACCAGTCTGAATAATTACAGCAGATGCAACTGCTGCGACTAAAATTAGAGCAATAAATACAATCATTGCACCAATTCCGATTGAACCGAGTTCATCATTTTGAGTTTCCATATTATTCTTCATCATAATCACCTCAAATAATTGCTTCTCCTTCATCTGTACTCTTGTAGTACAGTGTTTCGTAAGTTGTTCCTCCGCCATTAGCAGTAATCAATAATTGATGCTCAGCGTTTAATGCAGGTTCACATCCTGCAGTACCTGCTCCACTTACATCGACATGAATCATGTAAGTAGCACCTGGTATAAATGGTCCAGCTCCAGTAGCATCGTCCAAATCAGTTGCTGCTGCAAAGTCGGATTGAACTTGGTTTACACCTTGTCCTGCACCTGTATTATCACATATTACAGTTGAAAATACATCTGTGTTCGCCATTGGCTCCGATCCTGGAGCTAATTCGAATACTATTGTAATCTCTTCTGCTCCTGCTGCTTGGTCACCGACCCAAACAGTAATTATCGAAATTTTACCCGATATTTCCTGCTGTGTGTCGCTTCCGGACTGCTGCGCGTTCTGTTGTAGCTTTTCACCAGTTTGTATGATTACTGCGCTAGCGACTGCGGCAACCAGAATCAGAGCGATAAATACAATCATCGCACCGATACCGATTGAACCCCAATCGTCGTTCATTTCGTTTATTTCATTATTTTTTCTTTTCTGCATTGGTTTTTCACCTCTTTTATTTTCGTATCTCTACATCCTCCCTGACCAGTGGCAAGCCACCATTGCAGGGTGGAAAATGATTAGGCGGCGGATTCACCTCCGTCGCCCATGTCAATCACGAGTGGCATACTAACCACTCCGATTTCGTCTGGTGAGATTTTTTCCAAAAGTGGAAGTCTCTCTGTAACATACCCTGGTGGCATCCAAGGTTGAAGAAGAAGGTCGCGTACTGTTTCCATACTACGATTTTGAATACGCATTGTGACTCTTACTTGACCCGCAGAAACTTCGTATCCAGTTTGTATTGCGAGTTTTCTCGAAAGTGGAATTTCATCTAAACCAAATCTAAGACCTGGTTTCACTTCAAATCGGATTAGAACTACATCTCCAGGGCGCAAAATTGGAAGGTCGATTGATGATGGTACACATTGCCACCCTTCAGGAATTGGTGGAGCAAGGCGCATTTCAGGGATTGGACGAGTTCCGTCGTTACAAATTCTGACAATCATTACACCGGTTTCACCACCTGCTGGCCAGCGCGTGTCAACGCCCATCCAGAAATTACGGAATAGGAATGGATTGAGAGCAACTGCTGAGTCTACGACTAGGTCTCCAATCAACTGTTCAACTTCACCAGCAGCAAAGCCAACATCACCTAATTCGGCAGCACCGGTCGCATTACGAAGACGGCGAAGGATAATTTCAATTTCCGCTTCTGTAAGCGTCTTTTCCTTCAAAAGGCGGTTCAACATAGCAATATTACGACGTAACTCAACTACATCTGATTCGACTGATGCCAGTGCTTTCTCTGCTCTTTTAACTGACCTCTTAGCACGGAATAACTTGTGCTGTTCAAGACTAGATCGAGCATCTAGGATATCGTATTCGGTTGCAGAAAGCGAAGAATCTCCACTAGATACGCCATATACGATATGTTCCAATTCGCGGCTTGCCTGGATAAGGCGATCTGCACTGGTTTGTGAATCCCTTATAGCTCTACGAGCATCTTCAAGATCGGAAACTTCCACATCATATTCTTCAGTCACCGTCGTTCACCTCCTCTGCATCATCTTCAAAGAGGTCTTCGATATCAATTGTCGAAAGTGAATCATTCGTTTCTTCAGAATTTAGTAATTCATTCTCCACTTCAGTATCTGATTCTTCATCAAGTTGGAGCTCTTCATCCCAATCTATTACCTCAGAAGTCGAAGCGCTTCCTTCCGCAGCAACATTTGGCCTTGGTTGAGATATTATTGCTGAGAGATCTAAGCCGTCACTAGCTAGTTCAGTGAGTAAACGCGCTGGATCGCCTAAGTCTCTCTCAATACGGCTCGCTTGAACTTCGACTTCGGTCAAGCGCCCATAGAGTGAACCATACATTCTGTTAGCATTCCATATGATGAATACAACGCCAACGATTACGGTAACAAGGTAACCGATTAAAGTAATCAGATTATTGGAGTTTGAGTTAATTTGTGGAGGGAATCCAAGGATTACCACAATCATACCTAGCACAGGCATAGCCAAAATAATAGAAAGTTGGCGTTTGGAATCTGAAAGAACATCGAAATGGTCACTGTAAAGAGTACTGATTCCTTTACGTGCGCGTTGGTAATCCTCGTGAATTAATTGGAATTCAACTGTTGAACGCCAAGTCATAGTCCATACCCAAAGAGCCGCTGTTAGCAGTACTACTGGGCCCCACCAGACTAGTTCCAACAAGTGGAAGGCGAATCCTAAGCCCAGAACACCAGAATAAATTGCTGCAAGACGGAATTTATCATTTTGCCCAACCAATCTCAAGAGGCCAATTGAGGCCCCGATAAGAGCTAGCATTGCGATGAATGAAATTCCAATATTCGGAGACCAAGAGTCTACTGTTCCTTCTAGTTCTTGCGATTTAGTATCCAATGTAGTTCCATTCCAAGATTTACCATTTAGATAAAGTTCGCAATCGACATCAGTTGATTGCGCCCACCAGTCTAATTCATCTGTTTCGACTTCGAATTCATAGGTGAATTCTTCCGATGCTCTCATGAATCCAAACTCGTAAGTTGGATCTGTTACTTCTACGCCATCGCATTCCAACTCGAGTGTTACTCCCAAAGCGAGAGATGTTCCTTCGTTTCGGATTGTTGCCTTAATTGTTGAAAAGTCGCCTTCCTGCAAATCTTCTTCACCAAATTCTAATTTTGCGATTACAGGATCTGCAACAGTTGCAAAGTAGAATGAAAATGTTGCTTCGGTATATTCTGTAAACCCATTGTTATCATCGGGGTGGTAGAGTCTGAAGGTCAGATCATATCCATCGTTTTGAAGGATATTTGGCCGATCAGGGGTATCTATTACAACATTTAGAGGATTGATGGTTTCCCAACTTTGCCTGGAAGGTAATGTAATCGTAGAATGGGTATTTCCGTTACAATCGTTTTCTAAATTTAGTTCTTCGATTTCACCAGCAATTTCTAGGCCAAAGTTCCAAGTGAAGTCGGATTCAGACAATCCAAGTTCGGAAACATTGACCCTTCTTTCTGCATTACAAATCTCAATCAAGTACGCTGCATCTAAACCAATTCCTTCTGGAATATGCGACCAAGTAATTATTTCAGATAAATTCGAATCATCATTTGATGGAATTAGTTTGTAATCTTGGTAAGGGAAGAGTCTAGACATTTTGAGAGCGGTTTCAGCGATTGATGTGCCCGTAACCTCAGGATCATCCGGTGTCATTTCTAATCTGAGTAGAGCTTCAAGATAAATATCCGGCTCGAATTCCTTGGCATCGACTGAAAATCTCAATTCAACCGGAACGCCGATTGGTAAAATCATTTTATTTGTGGCATTTATATCCACTTCCCATGCCAATGACTGAATCTCTAAGCCTGGTTTCAAAATGTCATATTCCAGATCAACTACGACGTCCTTATTTCCGACATTCGTGACTGTTACTCGCCAATCTCCAGACCACTGCCGATGATATTTCATCTCTGCAGGCCAATTATCAACCTCTACTAGGAATACAGGGGCTACAACTAATGTGATGGTACGAGTTGATAAGAATCCACCATTTACTGAATGATAAAGAGAAATTGTGACATTATGTAAATCTCCATCTGCCAAAGAATCATTTCCACCAAGTGCTGGCACGGTAATAGTCAAATCATTTGCTAGACTACCATCTATCGGCAAAATAATTTGATCTTGCTGCCAACTAGTTTCCCATCCACCTTCGACCACTGCTGTTACATTGAGTAATTCTTCCAAATTTCCTGTATTAGAAAATGTAACATCGATGACCTCAGTCACACCAGGTGTTACTGAAATTGTGTCTTGGACATTGATTTCAAGGTGATGGTCTGCGGTAATATTTGCCACGATTGCCGCAGATAAATTCATCCCACTAGATACATTTGCAACCCATAATGTAGCCATATGAACCTCATCAGCACTCGCTTCCAAATCAGGGGTCAATCTGATCTTAACCGATTCTGAATATCCCGGCGCTACAATCAGTTCAGTAGCAGATTCAGATGTGAATGACACATCATTCTCTAGTGAAGTATCTAGCCAGATTAGGAAGGTCGTCGCAACGTTTCCAGTATTATTGATGTAAACTCTTGTAAGTGGTGTTTCATATGGCGATAAGTCAATCGAGTGGTTGGTTGGAATCAGTTCAAAGTTAACAGATTTTTCAACTCTTATTTGCAGAGTATTCAACGAAAGAATCTCGCCTGTTTCTCTATCTTCGACACGAATCGTTAGCGGTTGAAGAGTATCGGCTGGGGCCTGTGGATCGGTGGTTACCTTGAGCGTCACATTTGAGATATGTGCATCACCGAGAGTTGGATGGTCCGCCATTGCCGCTGAAAGGTTTGCAATAATCGAAGGATTATTCAGATCGGAGGTAACTAAGCTTGCAGACCACTGGTCCGGCAGATCGTCCTCAATAATTAGTCGATAAGAAGATAAGTCATTTCCTGTATTTGCAAATTCTATTGAGAAATTAGTAAGATTCCCGACATCTGCATCTAAGTAATCTTCTGGAATGATTATTTCGCCATCGGTGATAGTTGGAATAATAATAGTAATATTGCGGGTTACAGGATATGGCAATACGCCATTAGATTCTTGACTGGCTGTTAGGATTGGAGTTGCAGTAACCGGTATCGATAATTCTCCTGCCAGTGGCATTTCATCGCTTGGCCCATCAATAGTAAGCCAGGATTGGAACACTTCTCCAATGTCAAGTCCAGATACTGTATCCGGAGTTACATCTGAAACCCATCTTCCTGCTTCTCCATTACCTCCTGTATTTGCGGGAGTAAAGGTGCCATTCCCTACTGTAATATTTGCATCAACACCCACTGTAATAGCGCCTCCCATATTATGTCTAACCTCTACAGAGAGTGATAGAATCTTATCTACTCCTCCAGAATCTACGCCATCTCTGACCTCAGATTCTGAAAGAATTATCTCCTCGGTTTCAGGACCGGGGTCGACTGCAATTACAGCCCTAACAATTAATTGAGTTGTATTGAGTTCTGGAACTCCGCCGTTGACTGGAGTTGCGGAAAGCCATGCATACAAACTGTCACCTGCGCTATTTCTCTCACTCGAGAGAAGTGGTGATGAAATCGGTGCTGGAGTAACGAATACTGTAACTGTGACATTTTCTCCAACTGCAATAACGTCGGTGCTACTTAGTGGTGATACCTGCCAATTTTCAGCAGATGCGGAAAGTCCCGCATCAATATCGAAGGCGGTAGCAACGTTTCCAGAATTAATAATTGTGAAAAGAAGCGATTCAGTTTTTGCAGGTGTTACTGTGAGCGGCCCTATAGGAGCTATAACCGATGCTTGATATTGGTCACCAACTGTAACATGGGCAACACTGCGTGCAGTATAAGGGTCCGTTGAAGCACTTGAAAGATTGAAGTAAATATTTTCCAATGTTGGCTTCACAGCGTCGATTGGAACGGTAACTTGTATCACTTCGGTTACAGATTCGCCTGAGGCTAAATTGATTACCATTCCATTTCTGGAATTATCATGCCAGCCGAGATCGGAGCCTAATTCGATTGTCAAATCATCTGCACTACCAAGATTTGTGATAATCCAAGTTAGACTAGTAGTTGCACCGGGTTCAATAGACCTAGAACCGGGAGTTGAAACATCAATTATAAAGTCTGAAAATGTGACCGTCTCAACATTTGATACAATTGTATTTGTCCATAGAGTTCCATTGAAGTGAACTTTAGCAGCAAGTGTCCAAGACCCAAGGAGTGTTGCCGCGTCAAATGAAACTGAAAGTGCACCACCAATTGGAGGATTCAGTAGATTCCCTGGTTCCAAAGTCAGGGTATTAGACCAATAAGAGATTTTGTTTGTTGGATCTAAATCATTAGTAAAGTTTAGTTCGAATACTGCAGAGATATCCATTACGCCATCGTTTCTAACTGTGGCTTCGAATGTGTGAGTACTGTGGTCAAGGCGGAGATCGCTGAAGCCTCCGCTCGGTGCCGGAATATCATCGCCAAGTACTGTTCCTCTGTGAAGAATAGTAACATCGAATTCCAGAGATTCTTCATCATTAGCCGGATTGGTATCGCCGGTTGATACGACCTTGGCAGTCAGAGTTTGCCCATCGCCTGAAAGTGCAGTCCAATTAATCAGAATTGGATTTGTTGAACTTCCAGCAGTAATAGACGGGATATCGATTGAGGTAACTTCGGTTTCCGCAGAAGAAGCCGATGCTTTATGCATTAATTTCAGAACTGCACCTTCGTCACTTGTGCCAAGGTTGGCAATTACTATGCGGGTGATGTGATCGCCAGGTGCTAATTTGTAATCTGGAGTTCCGGTTGACCCATCATTGATTGAACCTCCAGAGGACAAAGTGAATACTGTTACATCAAAATCATGGCTTGCCCTACCACTGGTAGCGGCATCGGCCGGAATCATTGGAACTGAAATTTGAACCATCAAAACTGCAAGGATTGTTAATGCAATTTTTCGATTAGACATCTGCCATCCCTCCTTTGAAAGCATGAATCTGAACAGACTTACCTTGACGTGTCCAAGCCGCTAGTAATTGCTCCATCAATAAATTATGAACTTCGCCACCGATTCCAAGACGGCGGCGCTCTTCCCACAAAAGTAATTGTTCGGCTTGAGTAAGTACTCCATCTCGCAAGTATAATTCAAGAGTGCGACGGTACGAATCCCTGTCAGAAACGGCATAGACGATTTCATCACCAGGTAATGTATCGGCTCTGTCTTGTAAGATATTACCCAGATTCAATGCCTCCTCGTATGAAAGATGGCGGCGATCTAAATCTCCTTGGATACTAGAAGCGATCTCTTGTAGTGCGTATTTTGTCGTAGCTTTGTGAACCTGCCGCATAAACTTACGGCACCTTCGAGACATACGACTAACTGCCATGGATTTATCTTAGTGCGAGGAGGATTATAAGACAATCGCACAACATAGTAGAAATGATGCACTATGCAAGGCATATGATGCACATCGTATAAACGACTTACTAAGCCTATTTTATCCCAGATAAAACCTAATGCAAGGCTTGATTTGCCATCGCTTCTTGGGCTGGCCATGACAGAACAGGTAACGCTAGAAATGGGAGACGCTTCACCAGAATTTAATGCAGCAGATTCCAAAGGAGTCAATCATAGTTCAGCAGAGATCATGGCGAACGGTAAGAAAACAATACTATACTTTTATCCAAAGGATTCGACGCCTGGATGCACTATCCAAGCATGCGATTTTAGAGACGATATGGCGCGCTTAACCGCACATGGATTCCAAGTATTCGGAGTATCCAAAGATTCGATTAAAAGCCATGAAAATTTTATTGACAAGCAAGAACTTAATTTCCCATTATTGATGGATGAAGATGGGTCTATTCACGAAGCTTTTGGAACATGGAGAATGAAGATGAACTATGGACGTGAATACATGGGATGCGCACGTTCGACTTTCGTTATCGGAGAAGATGGAAATTTGATATTTGCTCGATACAATGTCAAAGCCAAAGGGCACGTTTCAATGTTGATGCGAGAGTTGGGAATCGATGGCTGATTTATCAGGCGAGCGGATTGAACTTGCAGGTGGAGCCACTGCATGGCATCCCTGCCATATAGGGACCGATTCTATTGGCAAGGGAACAAATATTGGCGCACTATCACATATTGGCCGTGATGTAATCATTGGTCAGAATTGTAGAATTCAAGGATCGGTATACATCGCAGATGGTTGCTCTATTGGAGACGAGGTATTTATTGGCCCAGGCGCTGTTTTGACTAATGATCGCCACCCCCCATCTAAAGGTAAATGGACACCTGTGATTGTGGGCGACGACGCGGTGATTGGCGCCAATGCCACAATAGTTGCCGGAGTCAATCTACAAACCGGTTGTGTTATCGCTGCAGGCGCCGTGGTCACATGTGATATACCCTCGCAAGAAGTGTGGGGTGGAAATCCAGCCAAGCATTTGATGATGCGCGAGGAATATGAATTACGGAGAGAACAACATGAGTAAAATTGTGATTACAAATTTTCTACGTCGTTGTATCGAATATGCAGACTCATCTATTGCTCGAAAGGAAGCCAGATCTGAAGATTCGGCTATTATTGCAGAATGGAATGCTTACAGAGACTATACTCAATATGCACTCGATGAGGTTGAAAAAGGAGATTTAGACCACTGGATTGAACGGAAATCGGCACTTGCACAGATGGAAATAAGCATGGACGATTTAGACCATCCGAGCCGCAGCGACTGGCTTTCTGCGGTAATTTCACCTAGGCCATTAGCACTTGTATCAACCAGAAACGATGGCAAGGAAAACCTTGCACCAATCACTAGTGTGAGTGTTGTCTCAAATTCTCCTCCACTTGTTGTGATGTCATTATCACAATCAAGAGACGGTACGTTAAGAGACACCTACAATAATCTGAAAGCCAACGGTGAGTGTGAATTGCAATTCTTATCTGCATCGATGGAGGCGGCAAAGGATGCCGACCTCGCAGGAACAGTAACCGAAGAAAGTGAATGGAGTCTTTTGGAAAGTGATGGGCCGATTCACCCACTAGCTGTAGTGGTGATGCGCTGTAAATTGATCGAAGACAATCCTCTGCCAGAAGGGGCAGTAGCTAGGCTTCTTGTGCTCAGGGTTGAGAGTATGGTTGTTCCATCACATACGCCACCAAAAGATGGACTCTCATTACTTTGTCAACACGGCATGGATAGATTAACGCCAAGTCCAGAAGATTGGGGCTATATTGCCACACATCACCGTAATTGAGACAGACCTTGTTGTAAGGTAGTTGCCGCCTTCCAAGAAATTGTTTCATTCATTGATAAGTCGGGTAATCTTCTCCTACTATCACCATGATTGGATTCTCCAAAAATAATTTCAACACCTCGTAATTTAGAGATGATTTGTGCTAATTCTAGCATTGTAACTTCTTCAGTAGAACCAAGATTGAATGCTTGTCCATCCAACCCATCTTTATCGGTTAAGGTTAGCAATCCTTCGATTATATCACCCACCCATGTAAGGCTGCGCGTTTGCATACCGTCACCGTGAACAACGATTGGATTAGCCTCCATCATCATAGCAACTACCTGTCCATCAGAATTGCCATGTAGACGCTTTCCATAGGCATTGAATGGACGCGCGATACGTACATCTAAGCCGCTTCTAACTTCGAATTGACAAAGTAATTCGCCGATGTGTTTCGAAGAACCATACGAATGCCTTTGATGCAAATGGGCCGGAGTGAATTGGCTAGTAGAATCGTTCGAAAGTGGCATTACTTCCTGCTCTCCGAAGGATTCCGGAGATGAATAAAATATCAATCTCGAAGAAAAGCGTTTAGCCATCGCTATCGCATTTCGAGTGCCGTTAATGTTCACATCAACTACCAAATCTGCTTCTTTGTGAAATCTCCTGGTTCCATTCACTGCTGCAAGGTGGTGAATCACTTCAGGTTTGAAATCTGAACAAATTCGTTCCCAGTCAGATTCTAAGCGAACATCTCCTTGTTCGAATTGTGCCCTGTTATCGATTTGATCTTTAGAACCTCTAGACAAATCATCGAATACAATAACTTGATCTCCACGATCAAGCAATGCATCTGTTAGGTGCGAGCCTAGAAATCCAGCTCCCCCGGTAACCAGAACGCGCATTCACTCACCTGCGCGCTGAATGACTTCGAGGTTAACTTCGCCTGAAGATTTTGAAATACGAATCAAGTCGCCGTCATTTACTGCAAGGCAGGGATCTTCATCGAATCCGTGACTATATGGAACATTTAGTAAACTGCAAGCAGGTAAAGTTAGTGAACAAACATCTCGATTTACAATGGCCTTAGGACCTTTTCCAGTGTATACTAATCCCATCAAAACATATGGTGCAACGGTAGAACCAGAGCCTTTTGGATAAATCAGAATTGTATCTTCAATCGCCCTTCCATCAAGTGGGTGCCCCGTTTCTTCGACAACACCTGTGTCACGGTTTACATATCCAAGATAGGTTATTGGAACATCACTTACCATTGCAATTCCTTCAACTTCCCAATCACCTTGCGAATTTAGGCCCTTACCCGAAATAGTACAATCTCCACTCTGGTGAGTCTTTGAAGAGGCATGCTGAGGTTGTGCCTTAGGAATTAATGGTGTGACTTCACCACTACTCAATTGTGGCTCAAATGCATGTGCTACGCAATCTTGAATTGTTCCTACAGAGGTAGGCATCTTGTTTAATCCACTTGTCAAATAATGTTCTGCTTTGAGGGAATTAGTCATCAAATGATTGTACAAATTACGATTGTATGGGGTTACTTCCGGACAAGTATCGCGTAAAACTACCGCTCCAGATTCCTCCAATATTCCAATTGATCCATCTGCTTCTGCCAATTCAAAATTGTACTCTGATGTAAATACCCACAATCGTTCATCTGGAATCAATAAGCCCATTTCGCTACGTCCACGAACCGCTGAAGCGGTGATTCTAATTTCTTCAAGACTTGCTTGAGGGCAACCGATTACCACCAAATCAACTTGCCCTTTAGGTGCAAGGTCTTCATACCGAGTCTTGAGATCGGATTCAGTAAAAATAAGTGATTCTTCATTACCTGAAAGTTGAGGCGCATCGGTATGACCATCCGCCCATAGCATTGGGCAGCCATAATTTGCTGCTGCTGCAGTAAGTGCTTTCTTCGATGCAAAACTGATGTATTCAGGTAGACCACGAATAAATGGCATTGGCCCGTAAGGCACATTCCACCCAGGGCGGACTTGCTTACCGATCCAATCACCAAGAATTGACCAATCTGAGAGCGTTGATAGTTCGCAGTCAACATCAACTACAATATTTGGAATTCTATTTTCTTCTAAGTGCAATCCCCAGCGTGGAGCATATCCTGTAAGTGCAGTAGCAAGGGCTGACAATCCGGATTCACGATTTGTGATTAAATCAGTCCATGAATTAGAAAACGCAACCGCATTGGATTCGGCCCATGATGCGACACCTACTCCATCATCGACTCCCCTATCGTACGGTGTACAAGACAATGAAGCATCTACTCCGAGGCTTTCATACGCCATAATTATCTCAAATTGTTGCTCCAAGAAATCTGGATAATCGATATCCATTTCTTTCATTCGCCTCTTGTCGCAACCAGCTGAGTTCAAAGTAGTAGGAATTACTACTGAGCCTTCACCTGCCAAATCAGCAAGGAAGCGCCTCAGTCCGTGCCCACCTGTGATTACTGAAACTCCTGAAACATGGCTATGATTTACTTCGATGAAACCATCTGCTTCTGCTGTTTCTGCGAGATCTACAACTAAACGTGCAGCTTTTTGACGAGTTAAACCTTCATCGCCCGCAAGCATTGATGCGAGCCTATCGGGTAACTCCATGATAGGGGGCTGGAGAAACATACCCATGAACACTTTGTAGGGAATACACTCTAATCCGAGAAAGTATCTCTCTAGCACATGAAGGACAACCAACCGTCAAAGAAAAAACGATTTGTAAAAACTATAGGCATTTTTTCAATTATTTCTGCATTGATTATGAGTAGTTTCGCGTTATACAATACCATGGATAATTTAGATCTAAGTTCAGGTGAAAGTGGCGACTCCTCACTATCGAGAATCGGTCCTCTGTATGGCACAAATGGATGTGAAGACGGAGGATTTAGTATACAAATAGGAATTGATTCTAACCAAAATAATATTCTTGAAGATGAAGAGGTTTCTGAAATACGTAACCTCTGCCATGGGACACAGGGTGAATCTGGCCCAATGGGAAATAGGGGTTACCAAGGATACAATGGGACCGATGGAATAAACGGTTCAAATGGAACTGATGGCATTGTAGGTGAGTCCGCTTTTATTGAATCTTTTACTGGCGCACACGGGCCCTGCTCGGATTCTGTGATTATTGAAATGGGAAATAACTCGACATCAAAAGCAGTTGATTCTAGCATCAAAATATGTTTCCAGAACCTAACAAGTGGAAGGCTTACTGATATACAACAAAACTCAGGTGATTCGTTCTCAACACCTTGTCAAGGAGGATTTGCAAGTGGTGAAATATTCGTATTCGCAGCTGTTCAAATAGACAAATGTCTCTTATTTACAATACAGGATGATCAATTGAATCTTCTATCACCAAATGTCGATTTTTCACCCGGTGCTAATCTAGGTTTCACTGAACACGGTGGAAGGATTTGGTTTGATGCGACTGATGAAATGGGAGTTGAACTTTGGTCAACTAATGGAATATCTATCTGGAAAGAAACCAATCTTAGTTTTGATATTTCAGATGATGATTCATTGATAAAAGTTGGAGAAGAGATAGTTCTGACACATTCTAATGGAATGTTAATTTTCGGAGAATCTGAAGTTATAATTGATGGGATTTACACAAATACAACTTCTGCAGGCGGGACACTGCTTTACAATACGCCATCTGGAATCTCGATTGGAGGGGCTGTAGTGGCCGGTGAAATTCAATCATCGGCGATTTTCCATGAGGGATATTATTGGTTTATTGCAACCAGTGATGGTAATGGTGCGCAATTACATCGCTCTGATGGAACAATTCTTGAAAGAATGACATCTACTCTTCAAGGACTTCCTGGGCAAACGATATCCCCTACTGTAATTGGAAATAGTATACTCTTCGATTCGGGAGGATTGTTTGCATTCAATACGAGTTCATCCTCTCTGTTTCAGCTAAACTCATCTCTACAGGATGTCGGTGACACAGCAGGTAGTATCGTATTCGATGGTAACTTATGGTTCGATTGTGGGGTTCCATCTGCGGGTTATGAATTGTGTTCTAGTAATGGAGAAGATGCATGGCTGCATTCAGATCATATCGCTGGAATGGCATCCTCAAATCCATCACATCTTGCAATTGTTGGTGAAAATTTAGTGACGATAATTACTGATCCAATGGATGGAGGACAGTTACATTTAGTCGCTGAGAATGGATTGATTCAATTGTGGGACCATGATGATGGCAACCTTGCTGCAGGGGTTCATGGAGATATATGGGTCGATGAAGAAATGGTCTACTACGTCGCTGATTCAGCAACATATGGGCTCGAATTATATGGCTGGGCACACGGAGAGTTAAGTGAGGATTGGATTATCATTCACTGACGCCAATCATGTCGCGCTGCCAAGGGTTGACGCCATCCTTGACCGAACGCTCGCATCGAAACCCTAGGAGCCGGAGGCATTTGCCATCGCTTGTGTTCATTTCTAGCGAGGCGAGTTAAAACATCGCGTACAATTGCCCCGTCATGTCCTCTTGCTGTGATCTCAGTGGCATCTAAACCACCTTCAATATGAAGACGCAATATCTCATCTAGAATTGGATAAGGAGGGAGACTATCCTCGTCTTTTTGGTCTGGAGCGAGTTCAGCACTTGGGGGTTTAGTTAGAGTAGATTCGTTTACTGCTTCTAAACCAATGCGACTGTTAAATTCACGAGCCAGGGCATATACTTCCATTTTGTAGAGATCACCGAGGGGGGCATATCCACCCGCCATGTCGCCATACAGAGTACAGTATCCCTGACCTAATTCTGATTTATTTCCTGTTGCAATCGCCATTGCACCATTTGCATTTGCGTGTGCCATAACGATTAATCCACGAAGTCTGGCTTGCAAATTCTCTCCGGCAACTGGATTACCATTTGCTAAAATATCCGCTAAGGCACTATCTGCAGCATCATGTAAATCCATTATTGGTTGTAATGAAAATTCGATTCCGAGGGCTTCAGCAGTTGAGCGTGCATCATCAATGCTGTGCTGGCTTGAATGTCTAGAAGGCATAGATATCCCCGTCACATTTGTTGCACCAACCGCTGCACTTGCTATACAAGCAGCCAAAGCAGAATCTATTCCTCCGGATAATCCCAATACTATCTTTGAGATTCCGCTTTTTCTACAGTAATCGGATAGCCCGATGATTATTGCATCAAGCAAATCATCATCATCATCAACGATTTCTTGGGTTGGTGATAAAATTGTAAGTTCTCCTTCTCCTAACCAAATACAATTTTCAGGATTAGAAAGATCGGCAATAAGAGCCCCTTCTACCCAAGCAGGAGCAACTACTGCTGTTCCATTAGGCCAGGCAATTACAGAACGCCCATCGAATAAAAGATCATCATTTCCACCCACTTGATTTGCCAAAAGGAAGGGGTGGTTTAGGGACGCTGCTGCACTTCGAGCAACTGCAAGTCTAATTCCTGATTTATTTGCATGGTATGGTGAGGCTGAGAGATTGACTGTTGCATCGAGTACAACTCCTTGCCTGCCCCATTCAACAATTTGAGCAATTGGGTCACTATCGTAATCATTAGGTGTTGCGCCACAATGTTGCCAAGCATCTTCACAAATTGTAACTCCTATATCCAATCCCGCTATTGTTCGAGCAATACCTGGTCTTTCATCTGCTTCGAAATACCTTGCTTCATCAAAAACATCGTATGTTGGCAATAATTGTTTTCGGGTGATTTCACGCACCGAATCCCCTGCTCTAACCACGCCATTTCCAGGAAGAGAACGCTCTCCATGAGAGGGAACTGGTGTTCCTACAAGTATTGGAATCGATGATTTCAGAGAATTAGCAGCAGCATTACAAGATTGAACAAAATCGGATTGTAATAACAAATCCCTTGGCGGGTATCCACTAATTGCAAGTTCTGTAGTTACTGCTAGGCTAGCTCCTGACCGAGACGCCTGTTCGGCGAAATCGCTCACCAGTGAAGCGTTTCCACTAATATCTCCTACGACCGGGTTGATTTGGAGCAAAGCGATTTTTGATGCCAAGTCTCTCCCTCATTTTATTCCAACAAAAATCAGCATCTATGCTTTGTGCAAAATCAACTAATCCTCAAGTTCCATTTCTTCTTCATATTCCCATTCCGATTCACTTTGCTTTACAGTTGCAAAACGCATCCATGAAAGAATGAAGAGAAGACCAACACAAATCATCGTTAACGTCGTACCAAGAATCCACGGATTAGTTGAACCGATAGTGTCCTGAAGGAATGACCTTTCTTGAATTGGTTTAACATCAATAAAATCTGATGTTTCCGTTTGGTCAACCAGTGTAACTTCAATTCTTTGAATTCCTGGTAGTTCGGGTTTCCAATCTACAATTACTGTTGAAACCGATTCAGATTCTACGAATATCGACGTTTTTGTTAATTCGGTACGGTCACCGTTAAGATCAACTACTTCAACAATAACTTCAGCCTCACCACCGAGTTTACCATCATTTCTAACATGTATTTGTACAATGGTAGGTTCGTCGACTTCAAGATTAGATTTGGATAATTCAATACTGTTCGTATCTAGTAAAATATCTGGTTTGTGGTGTACTAAGTCCCATATGCCAGCAGGATTATTTTCATTATTATCTAAACTTTCAAATTGATTCCCTGCAATGTCACGTCCTTCAAATCGAATCTTAAGAACGACCTGCTCTTGCAAAAACTCAGGTGAAATTACAGACAAATCAATTGAGCCTGTAAATTCCAAACGCAGTCCTGATGTTTCGTTCCCCTCAAGTTCCATTACAGCGTTACCAGAGGAAATTGCATTGTTACTACCCTTTGCAGTCACCCACCAAATTATTTCTACCGACTCCGTATCGATTCCATAATTCTCAGAAATAATCACTTTGACAAAGTGGGTTTGTGCTTCTAGAATTGATGTTTCCCTCGGTGATGAAAATTCGATCACCTGTGGCCCAACTGCATCTACAAGTACCCATTTTACAGCCTCGGTCGGACTGGTTAGGTCTACACCTTGTTCCGGCATACAATCAATATTCCAAGTCATGGCATGCTGGCCTGAAGTGACAGGGGCGTTGAGGTATGCTGTAAATGACCCATCTATGGCAGTAGTTGGTGCTTTTATGCCGTTTAAACGCACTTCTACCTCGCAATCAAATTGTGGAACCTCCAAGCTTCTGACAAATATCAAATCACCAGATAATTCCATTGAAGAGCCAGGCGAAACACGAGCGCCTTCTTCTGTAAGTGCACCGTTTTCCACCCAAAGGGAGACTTCGTTTGTCACCATCATTTCAGCGGAGAACCGCCAACGGTTTTGAGGGAAATTTGCAATATCTGTATTACCTGCACGGTCAGAGATAGTTACGATTGGTTCACGACGTGTGTCACCAAGATCAGGCAGTGTCCATTGAGGAACAATCTCGAGATACAATACTAAATCTTGGTCATAGGGGCTTGGAGTTAATCCTAATTGGTCATTCAATTTGCACATCGATATCACGATGTGTATTGTGTCACTGCTGCATTGGCGAGTTTGTGAATTCCATCTCAAAGACAGTTTGTCACTAGCGATATTGTCGGCTAATGAGATTTCGATTTCTTCAATATCTGAAATTCCATTTAACTCTGTAAACGAGACATTTAGTCCATAGGTCTGCCCAGGATGAAGCCATGCTTTACGCCCGCTAGTCCATTCAAATCCATCGCTATCGATAGCAGGGACACCATCATTCATTATCTGGTACATGAATAGGTGGTCATCAACCATTTCAGAACCGCCACCTAGCATTACATGGCCTGAAGGGTCGCTTCCAATTACATATCCTGCTACCTTTTCACCAGGGAATGCAGCTGTATCATCAATAATCGAAGTGTATGTGCCATAGGTATGGCTGAAATCAGAAGGATTAGTCATTGTGCGAGGGATAAATTCGTCAACATTTGGCCAACCATCTCCATTGTAATCATTTGCCCATTCGGTCCACAGCATCAAAGTTACATCATTAGGAAGCACAGGCTGGTCTGTGATATTGATGCTTATCTCTTGATTTGTAGATGGCTGTAAATGATCAAAATACCGGATATTTGCTCCGGTCACTACCGGTGCAAGTGGATCGATGACAAATGTTCTGTTAACCGCGGTTTCGTCACCTAAACCGCCACCGGAGGTCGGAGTAATAATCGCCTCATAGGAGACATTTCCGCTTGTGAAAGGTGCTTTTGTTTTTACAATCCAATAATCGCCTTCATAATCACTAGTATTGGCGATTAATTCACCATTACGGTAGAGTGATAATTCGTATTCTCCTGGGAATGGCTTATCATCAGCATCGCCATTTTCAAATCCAATATCAATATTGAAAGTCATGTTATCTTCTGCTTTCAGGTACTCTATTGCAGTAGGGATGATTCCTCTATCGGTGAAGATACTCATTGATTCGATTTGAATATCATTGTCAATTGCTGGGTTTGCCCAATACTCTATTGCCGGCATTGAGACAACACCGTTTGTTAATTGAATACGGGTTTCCAGCCTAAGATTAGACTGATCATCAAAAGATTGGGCTGTTCTGAAATCTAGTAAGATATCATGGATGTCTTGTGATGAGTTGTGACTGATTCCTTCATCTGAAAAGACTAGAGTATCATGATCACCAGTAGAAATAATATTTCCTCCAAATATCGGGATGAACCACATTGCAGTGTTATCATCAGAATAAAGATTCAGTATCAGCCTGTTAGGTGATGCTTCATGCACTTGAGCACGAGTATTTACCTGTCTCCATTTTTGTGATGGAGTCAATGTTTGAGATTCATTAGTCCATGAAAGAGCACCCATTGTAACATCACCAGACGACGTTGCTGAAATGATACTAACTTCAAGTATGCAAGCGGATTCTGCAGTGAAGATAAATGGAAGACTGGAGGCCTTATTCGCATCTAATCTTGCCCGATTCATTGCCAGTACAATTTCATCTATCGCAGTGGCACTAACGGTATCGTTAGCCTCATACATCACAGTCAGTCCTGCTAATCTATGTGTTCCAGCATCTGAAATTAATTCAACACGACCATGTACAAAATCAGTCCCACCCACTTGTTTGACAAATGGTTTGTTGGACGTTTCAATATTGAGAATTTCTATTTCACTAGCATTCAGAGACAATCTTAGTCCGTCGACATACCCATTACCTCCATTTTGTGTAATCATTTGATTTCCAATCCACAGTGCCATGGTTTGGACTCCAAGACCGACTGTTCCAATATTATCTGCTGATATTTCGAAGGATTTAGCATCCCTTGGAATTAATACGCTGTGCCATGTTGTTGGATTCAAACCTACTTCGAAAATCGAACTAGAGTTGCCATCCATTAGTACATCTTGGTTACCCCATGTGCCGATACCAGAACCTGAAACCGACCATTCGGGACGACCGTCATTATCAATATCTAAAGTTGGAGAGATGATTGAAGAACTTGGATATAATTGCAGTAGAAGGTTTTCTACAGACCAAGTCTCAATCATACCTTGGAAGCGGAATTGAATTACTGATGCAGGGGTTGGAAGATCCGTTCGGAGATTTGAAGCATTTATTTGGCTCCAATTACCTCTGTCCACTGAGACATATGTTGTTACATCACCCTGCATTTGCGAATTGAATTTGTATGAAGAGAAGGGCATGTCAATATCAAATTCAGGGGTTAGAATTGTTGCGTTTAGGCTTCCATCTAGTTCTAAGTTTGAGGAGTCCCAACTCGAATTTACAAAAGTCCAACCATCGTTTTCAGGATTATTATTGAAGTCATCATAGATTCGTCCTCCACCTGAGATACCGTATAATCTAGGAGATGAACCAGATTGGTTTGAAACGAATTCTAGATTTAATCTAAGGGATTTATGTGACTCCCAATCGACTACTGAGAGATCAATCCACTCTCCTGAACGATTGATTAATCCCGGAATTGGGTTATTTGTATCAGCATCGATTACCGTCCAATTGAGATGTGCATCTTGTGGAATGATAGCATCCAGCAATATTGGAGCATACCTTCCCTCATCGATTTGTTCATTCGCACTTGGTGACCAACCGAATGAACGAGTGGACAAATTAGCACCACTTGTACCCGGAATAATTACATCATCGAAAAACCAGTAATCACAGCATGTTCCTGAACCTGAGTTTTGTCTCGCTCGGATTTGGAAACTCGAATGATAAGCATCCGATGGTAGATTGTAATTCACATTGGTTACTGAGCCGCCAGTAGTAGACCCTGGGAGATATTGTATCTGACTCCATGCATTGCTAGATGTCTTGTATTCGAGATAGAAATTTTCATTGGTATCTGGTTCTTCACCACATTGATAGTTGCCTTGCTTAAGCCATGCTTGAACTGCTAATCCTTGATGTCCTGCTAAATTTATTTGTGGACTGGTTACCGTTACTGCACCACCACGAGTCCACCATGATGCTCCAGTTGCTCCATTCATCCCACATGTGATGGCTGTATTGTGTTGCCCAAAATTCGAGTTTGATGAAGTCCAACCATTATTCCCTTTATCGAAATTCCAATTTACACCTTGAAATCCGAGTATCAAAGCCCCGTCATCATCTTCCATCAAACCAGGACTTGAGAACCCAGATTGGCCCCAATTAGACCAATTGAAACCGGTTGCGCTGATACTATCTCCAGCGGCAACTGAGAAGGATATTGTCTGCAAAGCATCGTTTTGGTCTAGCTCTAGAGAGGGGCCTACACCATTTTGGCCAGCTCCATTAATCACAACTTCTGTAATAGTGCCAGTATTACTATTTTTGAAAACACTTTCATCTAGAGTTTTTGGAGCATGATCTGCAACAAAAAACTGTGACATCGGCCCTGAAAGAACAAACAGAAGAGCAAGCGCGAATGCCTGAGCCCCTCTATTTGCTGACGCCATATGCTCACTGGATGAACTCAATGTAATTCAAAGCAACCCCTACCATTCACTTCTACGAAGTGGATTTTACCTCAAATTGGGCTAATTATTGAACGAGTGTTTCAAGTCATGTTCACATCTCGCCCGAGGTATGGCCAGCCCAAAGACGACTAACGAACTGGATACAGTTGCGTTGGAAACAGGTCTACTTTCCACTTGGCAACAAGAAAAACTATTCGAAACAAGTGTTGGAAATCGTGCTGAGGGAGAGCCCTTCATTTTCTTGGAAGGTCCACCTACTGCTAACGGTAAACCGGGTATTCATCATGTTGTAGCACGCACCTACAAGGATTTAGTTTGCCGTTGGAAAACTATGCAAGGTAATTTCGTTGAGAGAAAGGGTGGATGGGATACACACGGCCTACCTGTGGAAATAGAAGTGCAAAAGCGGCTTGATTTGATGAGTAATGAAGCGATTGAAGCATTTGGAATGGAAGAATTCAACAAAGAATGCCGAGAATCGGTTTGGACTTACGAAGCAGCATGGCGTGATATGACTGAAAGAATGGCTTATTGGTGCGACTTGGATGAACCATATGTCACACTTCACAACACGTACATTGAATCATGCTGGTGGGCATTGAAGAAAATGTTCGAAAAGGGCTTGCTATACCGTGGATACAAAGTTCTTCCATATTGTCCTCAAACAGGTACTTCATACTCCAGTCACGAAGTTGCTCTAGGTTACAAAGAAGTTGAGGAACCATCGGTTTATGTCAAATTCAAATTGGAAGATACTGATGCCTCAATTCTAGCTTGGACTACAACTCCTTGGACACTTCCCGGAAATGTAGGACTAGCAGTTGGACCAGATGTAGAATATGTTCGCGTTAGAGTCACTGCCAACCCGGAAAACTGGGAAGGTCATGGTGGGGCAGAAATTGGCGAGGAACTGATTCTGGCAAAGGATCTATTCAAGGAGGTCATTCGACATCACTGTGAAGAAATTGAAACATTCCCCGGTAGTGATTTGATAGGGCGCTCATACACTCCACTATTCCCTGGCGCTGTCGACCGAGGAGATTCAAAAACCGCATGGACTGTAATCGGCGCAGATTGGGTTACAACCACTGACGGAACCGGAGTTGTCCATACCGCAGTAATGTATGGTGAAGACGATTACAACCTCGGTATGGAGGTAGGATTACCTGCACAGCATACTGTTGGAATCGATGGTGCTTTCCTTGAAGGAACCCATTCGGAACTCGATGGACGCTACGTAAAAGATTGTGATTCTACAGTAATTGAATTAATGCATAATGCTGGATTACTTTACCGTGAAAAAATGTATCTCCACGATTATCCACACTGCTGGAGAACCGGTCACCCGCTACTCTACTATGCAATGGACTCCTGGTTTGTTCGCATGACTGCAGTCAAGGAAATGCTTCTTGAATTCAACTCTCAAGTTGAATGGGCGCCAGACTGGGTTGGTGAAGGACGCTTCGGAGAATGGTTGCGGAATGTCAAGGATTGGGCAATCAGCCGTGAAAGGTATTGGGGAACGCCATTACCGGTGTGGGTCTGTAACGAATGCAATCACCAGCATTGTGTTGGTTCTACTGAAGAAATGGCAAGTATGGCCAAAGAAGGAAGTCCTGTTGCGGAAGATCTACATCGACCATATGTCGATGATACAATTCTAGTCTGTTCAGAGTGTAATGGCGATATGAAAAGAGAGCCTTTCGTGATGGATTGTTGGTTTGATTCCGGCTGTGCCTCATTTGCACAATGGCACCATCCATTTGGAGAAGATGGGAAATTCGAAAATAATTTCCCGATCGATTACATCTGCGAAGGTGTTGACCAAACTAGAGGATGGTTCTACACATTACTTGCAGTAAGTACTACTGTATTTGATTCAATATGCTACAAGCGATGCCTTTCATTAGGATTAATTTTAGATGCTGAAGGAAAGAAAATGTCGAAATCAAAGGGCAATATTGTTGACCCTTGGGACCATTTTAATCGAGAAGGAGCCGATGCTACACGCTGGTATATGGTAACTGCAGGTGCACCATGGAATCCAATGAAATTCGATCCTAATGGCGTCCGTGAGACATATGGAAAAATGTTCTTGACACTCTGGAATATTTATCGTTTCCATTCGGATTATGCTGCACTGGATGGGTTTGACCCAGAAACATCACCTAAGGGAACGAAGACTCCACTAGACGAGTGGGTACTTTCACGACTTGCTGAAGTTGTAAAAGGAACAGATAAGCAATTCGAAGAATGGGATTTCCACAAGGCTTGCCGAGATATTGAAGAATTCGTTGTAAACGATGTTTCAAATTGGTATGTCAGAAGGTCAAGGCGTAGGTTATGGGATGAGGCTGATGGAGATGACAAACTTGCATGCCAACATACACTGCATACTGTTCTTGTTACTATTAGCCGTTTGATGGCTCCGGTTTCGCCTTTCATGCCTGACACAATTCATAGAAATTTAGAGGGAACTTCGGTTCACCTTACCGATTGGCCTGAAGCAGGAGAAATTAATTCCGAAATTATAGAGACCATGGCTCTAGTTCGTGAACTTGCTGAAACAGGTAGAAGAATCAGAGTCGATGCAGATAGAAGGC
>Ga0315322_10000394_pt1 | contig 32479 bp, 28 predicted proteins | sample M110021515metaG_FD_203461 | JGI IMG/M metagenome (GOLD analysis project Ga0315322, IMG submission 203461) | Ammonia-oxidizing marine archaeal communities from Monterey Bay, California, United States - M1 100m 21515 | ecosystem: Environmental > Aquatic > Marine > Intertidal zone | place: USA...
AGTTGAGATCAGTTTCTTCATAGCCGGGGGGGGGTGAGAGCAGACGAAATGAGTTTGAGTGCCTTAGAGGCACGGATTGGCGTCCCGAAGGACGCGGTACGGAACGGGGCGAGCACAATGGTCGATATGGACACTATACAGCCCCTGAAAATCTAGGCGCCAAAGCTTCCCTAGGGAAACCTTTAGGTCGCATGGATTCCTTGATAACTCCATGCATTCTATCGGTTTAGACGGAAAATAAACGCAAGGGAAAAATCTGAAACTAGCGGGCCCAAGAGGTCACCTTGCTAGAAAAGTGAGGCCGGATCCACGTCGATGCTCACCCGAGTCGCCCTCTTCTCCAATGCAAATTCGATCAGGGCGCGTCTTGCTACCGCAAAAGCCTCGGGTCCCTTGTCAGATCTTTCCGATGCCTTAATAACGATGTGCCGGCGATGGCGTCCTCGTAAAAGGGACATCGGCGCTGGGGCTGGCCCGAGGACGGGCACATAGTAATCGGCCAGCGCTTTCGACAACAGCTCTGCGCAGAGTGCCGCGACTTGATCCACTCGGTCGGCGTCTTCGTCCTCAAAGACCGCGCGCATCAAGCGCCCAACCGGAGGGTAGCCCAGCTCTTCGCGCAGCTCGCATTCGCCCTTTGCGTAGCCCTCGAAGTCGTGCTTCGCTGCAAACTGCAGCGACGGGTGCTCGGGCGAGTTCGTCTGTACGTAAATACGACCAGCGAGCTCGCCTCGGCCAGCTCGACCCGCAACCTGCGAGACCAACTGATAGGTTCGCTCGGATGCGCGGAAGTCGGGCAGGTGCAGTGAGGTGTCGGCCGAGACGATTCCGACGACAGTCACGCGCGGAAAGTCCAAGCCCTTGGCGATCATCTGCGTACCCACGAGCAGGTCGAGCTCGCCACGGCCAAAGGCGTTGAGGCAGTTTTCATAGTCCTCACGACGGTGCATCGTATCCGAGTCCATGCGCTGAATGCGCGCATCCTGGAACTCGTCGCGCAAGGCGGCCTCAACCTGCTCCGAGCCAGCTCCGAGCATTCGCATCCCTGGTGCCGTACAGGCGGGGCACGCCTTGGGAGCCGAGGTCTCTTCACAACAGGAGTGACACACCAAGCGATTCAGGCGGCGGTGCCACGTCAGACTAACGTCGCAATGGGAGCACGAGATCGTCTCCTTGCAGTTCGGGCACCACATCACCGGTGAGAAGCCTCGACGGTTCAAGAACAGGATGCCCTGCTCTTTGCGATCCAAGGCGGCACGGAGTTGTTGGACAAGATGGCGCGAGAACAACCTCGATTCACCGGGTCCTGGCTTTTCGAGCTTCATGTCGACGATCTCGACATGCGGCATACTCCCCCCACCGACGCGGGTGTTCAGCAAAATGCGCTCGTACTCCCCACGCCGTGCGCGATCCCAGGTCTCGAGCGAGGGTGTCGCCGAGCCCAAAATGCAAACCGCGCCAGAGCGGCGCGCTCGCTCGACGGCGACCTCGCGGGCATGGTAGCGCGGGCTGGATTCTTGCTTGAACGAGGGTTCGTGCTCTTCGTCCAAGACAATGACTCCCAGGTTGTCGACTGGTGCGAACAGCGCCGAGCGCGCGCCGACGACGACGCGCGCCTCGCCAGTCTTAACACGCATCCACATCCCCAAGCGTTGCACATCGGTCATGCGACTGTGCAGGACCGCGACTTCGCCGAAGCGCGCGCGGAACCAGGCGACGGTCTGGGGCGTGAGGACGATTTCGGGCACTAGCAAGATCGCACCTTTGCCTTGGTCGAGCGCATTTTGAATCGTCCGCAGGTAGACCTCAGTCTTCCCGCTGCCGGTGACTCCTTGCAGTAAGAACGTGTGCCCTTCACCCGTGTCCTGCACGGCTGCGATTCGCTCTACCGCCGCGACCTGATCGTCGGACAGCGTCGCGTGGGTCGGGCGCTCCGGCGCGGCGTCGGTCCAAAGCGGATCGCCGGTCTGTTCGACGTATTCGATTTTGACAAGGCCACGCTTCGCGAGTGATTTCGCGGGCGCGTCGGACAGGTTGCTTTTGCGTAGCAGTTCGGCCAACTCGAGGCGCCCCCCGACCTCCATCAGCAAGCGCAAAAGCCTGTGCTGCTTCGGGTGCTTCTCTTCGAGCTCGTGATAGACGTCCGAGGGAATCTTCTCAGCGTATTCGGGATGCAGCACTAAGAAGCGAACGCGGCGACGCTTCGCCTCGCGCTTCAGGGGCGCAGGCAGCAAGATGGCGAGGGCCTCACCCCAAGCGCAGGCATACGTTTCGGCCATCCAAGCCGTCAAGCCAAGCAGCTCTGTGTCGATCAATGGCGCCTCGTCGAGCACGCGCGTAATCGGACGCAATCTTCGCAAGTCGATTTGGCAGTGTGCCGAGGTCGAAACGACGACGCCGACTTCGCGCTTGGCGGCGCCTCGTCCACCAAAGCCAACCGAAACTCGCATGCCTACTTGGACTTTCTGCACGAGCTCCTCGGGAACCCCGTACGTAAACTCGGTGTGTACGGGCCGATTTAGCGCGACGCTGCAGTACAGCGGATACTCTTTCGCCGGGCGCGTAGGCTTTGCCTTCTTTGCCTTTGGCTTATCGAAGGCATCGGGGAACAAGCTACCGGGGTTGTAGCGTTCATTGGGAGCGGGATCTGACACAGGCTGCTCGTCGTCCTAGGCGTGCGGGCACGCGCAAGGCGTCGCTTCGCAGCGTGGGCAGCCCTTGCCGTACTTCTTCTCGACCGCTGCCGTTAAATCAATACCAGCCATCGATGCGAGTGTGGACATCCATGCAAACACGTCGGCGAATTCGCCTTCGAGCTCTTCCTGTTGGCCGCGTCGAAGCGCGCGTGTGAGTTCGCCGACCTCTTCTGCAAACCACATGTGCGTAGCGTGCAGCCCTCGCTCGCTGTCGCGCTCGTAGTAGATGTCCTCGATTAGCTTTTGGAACTCAGATATTTGCATGGGTTATTGCTCACGCAAAACGGTGAGGATGGAGATGTCAAACGGGACCGGCTCGTCGCCAGCAAAGTCGTCGATACACGTGCGCAGCGCGCGCAGGAACTTCGGGGTTGGAAGGGCGGCGGCGCGGCCAAATGCACGGAACCAAGCGTCTTCTCCCAGCTCTTCGCCATCCCCATTGGACACCTGCACAGGCCCCTGGTTAGAGATCATCAGTCGGTCGCCCGGGTGGATCTCAATGTCGAGTACTTCCAAGCCACGCTCAAAAACAGGCCCCTTGTCAAAGCCTAGAGCGATGCCACCGGGGTGGATTTTTCGCAGCTTCTTCTCGGCAGCGAAGTAGTGCAGCAGAGGCACCTTATGTCCCGCGCAAACGACCTGGGCTGTGCCCTCAGCGGGGTCCACAAGTAGGTAAAGCGCCGTCACATACATTCCGCGCCGGACGTCTTGTTGCAGGGCCCGGTTCACTCGCTTTAACGACTCAGCGACGTCTTCCCCGCGTGCGAGCTCGCCTGCCAAATACGCTCGAGCTGTGGCGCCGACGAGGGCCGCTGGGACACCCGTGCCACTAACATCGCAGACCAAGATGCCGACGCGTCCATCATCGATCTCAATGAAGTCATAGAAGTCGCCGATCAACTCGCCCGAGGGCATGTGGCTCGAGCGCACGTCATAGCCAATAACATCAGGGGTGCCGAACGGCACCAGCGCTTCGCGAACACCCGAGGCGAGTTCGAGTTCGCGCTCGCGCATGGAGAGCTCAAGTTCAGACTCACGGGCACCTTCCAAGTCCGAACTCATGCGGTCGATGGCGCGTGCAAGCAGCTCGATTTCGCCACCTCCTTTTGCTCGTGTCCGATGACCAAGATTGCCGCGGGAGATCTGACGGATGTCGTCGATAATGCGGCGTAGGGGCCCGGTCACTTGGCTAGCGACCCAAAGCGAAACGCCCGCGCCCGCGAAGATCACGAGCAAAATGATCATCCCAATCACGCGAGCAAGCTGGGAGCCCAAGCTCTCCTTTGCGACAGGTACCAGCCAGGCCTCTTTGCGGGGCGGAAGATCGCAGCGATAGAGCAGTGCTTTCTTGCCGTCGCCGTACGTCACGTTGAACACGGTCACCGCGGGAGAGCCATTGACGATCCAACCCGTGCTCTCCTGATCGTAATCAGGCTGATCCAAGGTCAACCGGATACCACCCGCGATTGCGTTATCACGCCCCTTGGCGGCCAGATTGTCCGCGCTCGAGTGAATCCAATAGCCGGCAGCCGCCATGACCAAACTAAGAGCGAGCGTCATCGCCAAGGCGAAGCGTGCACTCAGCCCAAGACCCTTCACTCGTAGATCATTACTCCGGCCCATAGGAACTCCCTACTGCACCACCCAAGATGACGGCTCGAGTAGGTATGTGCGCAAGAGCGCCATAACCGCGAATCCATAGATGCCCGCCATGACGTCGTCGAGAAGGATTCCATCGCCGGGACGTGCGCAGCTCGCATCACCCTTGCCCACCTTTTCCAGAATACGGCACGGGAAAGGCTTCCAGATGTCGAACAGGCGAAACACAAAAAACGCGCAGGCCAGTGAGAGGATCGTCGGCTCACCAATCCACGCAACGGTGACAAGGTACCCCACAACTTCGTCCTGAACGAAGATACCGGGGTCCTTCTTCCCGGCGTACTGCTCGGCCCACTCGCCCATTGTTCGCGTGATGAGATAAATGACGAGCGCCAACCCTAAACACCAAGCCCAAAATGGTTCGGCGCCACGCATCAGGTAGGCAAATAAAACGCCGCCAAGCGTGCCGAAGGTCCCTGGCATCACGGGTGCACAGCCAAGAAAACCACAAGAGACGATCGCTAGTTTGAGGCGTTCCAAAATGGGCACGAGGGAGGCGGACTACTCGTCGCCTGCAAAGTAGGCGCGAGCTTTGAAAACGTAAGAGAGTCCGGAGCCTATCGAGGTCACGAGAGTCGCCCACACCAAGATGTGTGTGCACCAAGAGAGCCAGACCAGCTGGATGCCGAGGGCCTCCCAGTTGAACGAAATACGCCCGAGCGCAAAACCAATCGCCAAGCACTGCACGACCATCTTGATTTTACCGAATAGGTCAGCGGCGAAAGAACCACCTTTGCTTTCGACATAGCTGCGGATGCCTGTCACCAGGAACTCTCGCGCTAGAACCACCACAATGATCCAGGCGGGGAACCACTCTTGTGACCAAGGCATGACAGCCAAGAAAATCATCGAGCCGAGCACGAGAACCTTGTCGACGAACGGATCGGCAATGCGGCCGAAGGCGCTGACAAGGTTATCGCGACGCGCTAAGTAGCCGTCTAGGTAGTCGGTCAACGCGGTGACGACAAACAACCAGAAGGCGATTTTGGTCGAGGTTGCGCGCACAACGGCCTCGTGATTTGGTGCGCCCCAGCTCGCGAATATCGAGAACAGAACGATGGCGCCAGCGAAGCGGATCGCCGTGATTCGATTGGGCCAATGTCTAAAAACGCCGTGGGTCATGTTTGGAGTTCGCGGCAGGTGCCGACGAGGTTGAACTCATCATCCACTCCCGACACCCGCATCGGCAACCGAGAACCTGCGGCAACTTGCACTCCTTCGATGATTGCAAGTGGATCGACTTCGGGTGCGTCCATGCTCGTATGCCCAACCACGCGAGTCTCGTGAACTTCGTCGATGAGGACTTCGAGCTCCTTGCCTATAAAAAGGGCCTGATCGGTGCGCAGGACGTCGTCCCTGGCTTCCAAGACGGCCCGGCGGCGGCGCTCGGCCTCGGGCGCGGGAATGCGACCCGGTAGGTCATAGCCCGTCGTTCCCTCTTCAGGGGAATAGGTAAAAACGCCCATCCGGCCAAGACGATACTCGCGAACGAAGTCGACGAGCTCCTCGGCATCCGCTTCGGTCTCCCCCGGAAAGCCAACGAGCAAGGTCGAGCGCAGTGTGACGTCGGGCACAACCTCGCGAATGCGATCCAGCGTGCGGCGAACAACATTGCCATTACCCGCTCGGCGCATCGACTTGAGAACGCCCGATGCGATGTGCTGGACGGGAATGTCTAGATAGGGAAGGACACGTGGGTGGTCGCGCATAAGGTCGAGCACGCCACTCGGGAAGTTGTTCGGATAGGCATACATGATGCGCATGCCGAAGTCGGGATCCGCACCAGCATCGAGCTCCTCATTTGTGAGCTCGATGTCGGCGAGTTCGCGGACCAGCAAAGACAAGTCGTTGCCGTTCTCGCGACCCCAAGCCGTCGAGTCCTCGGCGACCAGTAGTAGCTCGCCAACACCGCCCCGGATGAGATCGCGCGCCTCGGCAACTACGCCCGCCGCATCTTTGGAGCGGTGCTTGCCGCGAATACCTGGGATCGCGCAGAAGCTGCAGACGTGGTCGCAACCGTGTGAAATCCGCAGATATGCGTATGACTGAGGAGTAGCGAGAAGGCGCGACCCTTCGCGTTCGCCGCCGGGGCGTTCGGACGCGATGTAGGGGTCGATCTCGCCCCCATCGAGAAGCGTCGCAAGCGAAGTCGCGAGCGCTGAATAATCGGAGATCTCCGAGAAGAGGTCGATGTCGGGGAAGCGCTCTTGGAGATCGCGCGCGTAGCGCTGGACCATGCAGCCCGCCACGACGACGGCGCGAATCTCGCCGCTCTTCTTACGCGCGATCAGGTCGCGCATAGCACTCTCGGACTCCTCGCGTGCAGGGCCGATAAAGGAGCACGTGTTGAGCACAATGGCGTCGACACCGCGGTCGTCGCCACTGATGGCAAGGCCGGCTTCGGCAAATCGAGCCAGCATCAGCTCGGAGTCAATTAGGTTGCGCGCACACCCGAGGTGTACGAGGGAAACCGCTGATTGGTTCGACATAAACTAACGTGCGGCGCCAAGCGCTTCCCACTCCTCGAGGGTCATCAGAATATCGCGGCGAGTTCCACCGAGGTAGGGTCCGATTAGGCCCATTTCCTGTAGCTCGTCGAGGATGGCGGTAGCCTCCTGAAAGCCCATCTCGAAATTGCGCTGCAACATCGAGACCGCGACGCGGCCTTGATCAAGGAAGAGAGCACCACAGCGGTACACCTTTTCGTCGTGTGAGAGTTCGACGACAGGCTCGGACTCGCGCGCGTCCCCTGCAACTTCGGCGACCGGCTCAACTTCTTCGGCGGCCGCCTCTTGTGAGGGGAGGACGAACTCAGGTTCAGCGGCGGCAGGTTCAGCGGCGGCAGCTTCATCTGCGACCTTCGCCTCTTTGAGAGCGAGCGCCTCAGCGGCTGCGGTCTCTCGCAGCAACTCTAAATCCTCCTCACCTTCAGCAGCCATGCTCGGATCGCCCGAGGGTGTCGCTGTTTCATCCTCACGGTCCATTTCGACGAGAGACTTTTCAGCGACTTCGATTCGCGCAGGCTCGGCGGCGGACTCAACGCTGTCAAATAGTCCCGGTTGTTCCCATGCGGCGCGAGGCATCGATTCGGAATCCTCGTCGAGATCAGCGACGATCTCGTCGCCATCCTCAAGCGAGGACTCCGTTGCCTGGCCGACAAGCTCGGCGGCAGCGTCCTCTTCGAGTTCGTCCTCCTCTTCGTACTCGGCGTCCTCTTCCTCTTCGGAATCCTCGTCGTCAAGCTCGGCGGCAGCGTCCTCTTCGAGTTCGTCCTCCTCTTCGTACTCGGCGTCCTCTTCCTCTTCGGAATCTTCGTCGTCAAGCTCGGCGGCAGCGTCCTCTTCGTACTCGTCCTCCTCTTCGTACTCGACGTCCTCTTCCTCTTCGGAATCCTCGTCGTCAAGCTCGGCGGCAGCGTCCTCTTCGAGTTCGTCCTCCTCTTCCGCAGCCTCCCAGCTCGGAGAGCTCGGCGCACTACCAGGCTCTAGCGCGGTGACACCACCCTCTAGTGGCCTTACTTCGGGTTGGCTTTCGCCTTCGGTGCGAGTCCAGACTGCGCCCTCAAGGTGGCCTTTGATGGTTCGGGAATCATTCGTGGACTCGGCGTCAACCAAATCAGCGCCAAGTGGCTGGGGTTCGGAAGAGCGCTCGGCAGACCCCGTGGGGCCTGTCGTAGCTGAATGGTTACTTTCGGATTTGCTTGAGCCATAATCTTCAGGAGTCGGGTCCCCTAGCGGACGAACGCCAGCTGGCAGCTCGCCGCGCGCACGCTGCTCGTACTCGGTCACGCCAGGGGCGGCGGCAAGCGGAGTCGGGGGCTCGGGGAAGAGCGCTTCGGCCTCGGCCTCAGACACTCCATCTGTATCTACCTCACTCAATGCGGTAGCAACCGGATTGAACTCGACCACTTTCTTCCTTTTTTGAGGCAACGGCGCGCCAATCGCTAGCCATGCGCCCAAGAACGTAACGCCCAAGGCCAAAACAGCGTTCACGATACCGCCGCCAATGCTCCCGAGCGCACCTGGTAGCAGCCCACCAAGGCTGCCTCCCAACTCGGCGCCGAAAGCGCCCAGTAAAAGGCTTAGCGCAATGCCGCCACCGGTGAGCAGCGACATGGGTAGCGACAGCGGAAGGATTGACGGACGCAGGAACATCGAGCCCCCCAATACGATGCAGCCTATCGACAGCGCCATCGTGGCGCCTTCGCCTAAGCTGTTAATGATCGCGTACATTGCCGTCGTCGACAAATTGCCGGAAGCTCCAGGTTCTGAGAACATTGCCATGCCCACGGACGCCGCGCAAAACGCACCCCCGAGGAACACGGCCATGGACAGAAGTTCGTAGCCAATGTGCTTATCGTTCTTTATATCACTCATCTATTTCACCTGAAGTTACACCGTGCATTTCTTCCCAATCCTCGAGCGTCAAGAAGACCTCTCGAGCCTTGCTCCCTTTGTGCGGGCCGACGATCGCTTCCTCCTCCATCATTTCGAGGAGGCGCGTTCCGCGCGTATAGCCAACACCCAGCGAGCGCTGCAGCAAACTTGCCGAGCCGCGCTTCGCCTTCAGGATGACGCGAACGGCGTCATCCCATAACTCGTCCCGATCGGCGGGCGCCGAGTCGCCTGGCTTGCCAGCTTTTGGCGTACCCGTAACACTCTGCACCAGCTCTTGGCTGAAATTCGGCGCAGAGTCCTTCGTCACGTAGTCCACGATCGCCTGAAGCTCGTCATCTTCGGCCCAAGCGCCCTGAACGCGGACAAGCGACGACGTTCCCGGAGGCGCGTACAGCATGTCGCCACCACCGAGCAACTTCTCTGCGCCGCCCTCATCAAGGATCACGCGGCTGTCGATCTTACTTGCAACCTGGAATGCGATTCGTGTCGGCAAGTTACCTTTGAGCACGCCGGTAATAACGTCCGTCGAGGGGCGCTGCGTCGCAACGATCACGTGGATACCAACCGCGCGCGACTTTTGCGCAAGGCGTGTGATCGCCATCTCAGCCTCTTTCTTCGAGACCATCATCAAGTCCGCGAGCTCATCGATCACAATCACGATGTACGGGACTGAACGCGGTGTGCGCTCCTCGCTAAACAAGTCGCCAAGTTTCTCACGCAGTTTCTCTTCGCCGAGCTTGTTGTAGCCCTTGATGTTCTTGACGCCAGCGTCCTTGAACTGCTCATAGCGGCCGTCCATTTTCTCGCAAGCCCACAAGAGTACATTCGTCGCTTGGCGCGCATCGGTCACCACGGGCAGCATCATGTGCGGCACGCTTGTAAACATCTGCAGCTCAACCATCTTCGGGTCGATCAGAATCCACTGCACCTCGTGCGGCGAGCGCGTCAGCAGCATCGACGCAAGAATCGTGTTGATGCAAACCGACTTACCCGAGCCCGTAGTTCCGGCGATCAAAAGGTGAGGCATCTTCGCCAGGTCCCCGATGATCGGCTCGCCCTCGGCATCCATGCCCAAGAAGAGCGGCAGTGCATACTTCTTGATGTCGTACGCCTCTTGGCGCACGAGCCCGCGCAACGTCACGGTTGCACGGGTCTTGTTCGGGATCTCGATGCCGATGGTCGCGCGGCCGGGGATCGGCGCGATGATGCGCACGCTCTTCGCTAGCAGGGCGCCGGCAATCTCTTGGGAGAGCGCCGTAACCTTGTTCATGCGCGTGCCCTGAACGACTTCGAGCTCGAACAGAGTAATTGAGGGGCCGACGCGAGCTCCGACAACTTGCGCCTCGACCTTGAACGATGCGAGTGCGCGCTCGAGCTTCATCGCTGCGTCCTCAAGCTCTTTTTCAGAGGTGCTCGAGACAGCAGCGGCCTCTGTCAACAGCGACAGCGGCGGTAGCTTCCAAGGACCCGCAGGGGGCGTAACGGGCTGGAGCGGTAGACCTTTCTGCGAGCTCGCCTTCACGACGGCCTTGCGACGAGGCTTGGGCTTGACGACAAACGCCTCTTCCTCTTCCTCTTCCTCCTCGTCTTCGTCTTCCTCTTCCTCTTCCTCTTCCTCCTCGTCCTCCTCTTCGTCCTCGTCTTCGTCCTCGTCTTCGTCTTCGTAGACGTACTCCCACTCTTCGTCTTCGTCTTCCTCTTCCTCAACTTCGTCCACGACGACTTGTCTCCTCTTCGCTTTGGCCTTAGACCCCTGGGGCGCTCCCCCCTTGATGTCCACGCCGCGGATGAAGCTCCAAAGCCCGCCGAACAGTCCCGCAAGCCACTCGCCAATTGCGGCGACGGCACTCTTGCCTCGCTTCTCGCTTTGCTCGGCGAACCAGTCGCGCATCGACGCAAGTGCCGGGAAGAACGCCATTTCGGTGGCGAGCATGAACGACACCAAGGACACCAGGCCCATGATCATCCACATGCCCGGGCCGCCCAACTTCGTCACAAGGAAGCCAAGGCTCTTCAGCGCAAAAAAGCCACCGGGCCCGTAAGGCGTTGTGTTCGACGTGCCGTAGCTATCGCCGAAGGCGAGCTGGAATAGGTACGCGCTTGAGATCAGAAAACAGAGCCCGCCAAAGACGCGCAAGACCGGCACACTGAGCTCTTTCTGTGTGACGATCACGCCGCCCCATGCGCACATCAGGAAGCAGACCATGTAGCCGCTCCATCCGAACAAGATGAAGACGTACTCGGCCAAGTAGTAGCCGGTTTGCCCACCCCAGTTCAGCCCTTCGGCCAACGGATCAGCCCATGGCGCATAGAACGTCACCATCGACACAAGAAGCCACGCCGCAAAACCCAGCATCAACAGACCCTTAATCTCTTGTACGTGCTCCAAAGCCTCTGACTCGCCAGCCTTCTTCTTGGCGGCCTTCCTCTTCGCCTTCCTCTTAGGTTTAGACGCACCGCCTCCCAAGAGACCAGACATCCAGTCTTTCGTACGCTCGAGGAAGCTAATCCCCTTCTTCTTTGCCTTTCGCTTCGCCAAGTTAGTGCCTTGATGCTCCGAGTGTTTTAGGAGTTCGTGTGATCCAAGCGGACGAGGAGGCGAGCCACCTCGCGTTTCGTCCTGTTCTGAACGCAGTCCTTGCTGCCATCCTTACCGAGGATGGTCACCGTGGTCCGCGTTGCCCCGAGGGCAGTCTCGCCGTTGAGCACGATAAAGTCCGCACCCTTCCTATTTAACTTTGCCAGAGCCCGCTTCAAGCCCGAGCCAGTCTCGAGTGCAAACCCAACGACCAACCGACTGCCTTTGCGTCGTCCGACAGTTGCCAGAATATCGGGGTTGCGGACCAACTCCAAGGATGCAACTTCGTTCCCGTCGTCCTTTGCGCGCCACTTCCCAGAAAGTCGGCGCTTCGGGCGCCAATCTCCGACGGCGGCAGCCATAAAGAGCGCGTCCGCACCGGCCTTGCCAAAACTGCCCTTCAAACGGGCTTCGGTGCCAAAAAGGGCGTTCTTGACAGCTTTAAGCATGTCACGGGCACTCTCGACATCGATCCGGGTGACGCCCGCGGGAGTTTCCTGGTTCACGGGACCCGCGATGAGGATGACTTTGTCGCCGCTCTCGGCCGCTGCGCGTGCAATCTCGAATCCCATCAATCCGCTCGAATCATTTGAAAGATATCGGACCGGATCGATGCGTTCACGCGTCGGACCAGCCGTCACGACGACCTTGCGGGGAGCGTGCTTCTTGGACTGAGACCTAGGCACCGAGAAGATCTCCGAGGCGTTCTAGCACCTCAAAGGTCTCGAGGAAGCGACCTGGTCCCTCGTCACCACAAGCGACTTCGCCAGTCGCTGGCTCTTCAACGCGCCAGCCATCTTTGGCGAGCGTCTCCAAGTTTCGCTGTACGACGGGCTGGGCATACATATGCGGGTTCATCGCAGGAATCAGCACGCGCGGAACGCCGGCGGGGATCGCCAGAGTCAGCGTCGTGAGAAGATTGGGGGCGAGACCGGCCGCAAGCAATCCGATCAGGTCGGCCGTTGCAGGTGCAATCAACAGCAGCTCTGTTGTGCGCGCCAAGTCGATGTGGTCCATGGCGCAGCGCCTTTCCGGACCGTACTCGGCGACGTGAACGGGGCGCCCGGTCAGCGCCTCGAATAGCTGCGCTGAAATCAGCTCGGCGGCATTGGGCGTCAACACCACGTTGACCTCGTGCCCGGCTTGGCGCAACTTGCTCGCAAGATCGGCGGCCTTCGCGACCGCGGCTGAAGCACTAATGCCAAGAAGGATGCGGGTCATGACTATTCTCCGTCAGCGCAGCTCGCGCCATTTGTCAAACCGACTAGCTCGCGCAATTCTGCGAAGGCTATGTCTAGGTCGTCGTTCACTATCGTTACGTCGTACTTATGTGCCTCGAGCATCTCATCGGCGGCCTTCTTCAAGCGGCGCTCGATCACCTCTTGCGTGTCTGTCGCGCGGCCCTCAAGCCGCTCGCGCAAGACTTCGGCAGAGGGCGGAGAGATGAAGACGTACAAACCCTCGATGCCCAGCGCCTTAAGCTGCAACGCACCCTGTACGTCAATCTCAATCAAATAGATCTTGCCGGCGGACAGCGCGGACTCCATCGGCTCACGTATCGTTCCGTAGAGGTTGCCATGCACTTCGGCCCACTCGATAAAATCCCCAGCCGCAACGCGCTCGCGGAATCGCTCCTGGTCCAAAAATAAATACTCGCGGCCGTTTTGCTCGCCGGTGCGCATCGGGCGCGTTGTCGCCGAGACCGAAAACTGCACGCGGTCATCTCCAAGGAGCCGCTTGCACATCGTGCTCTTCCCGCAGCCCGACGGGCCCGAGATCACAAGCATGCGGCCCTCTAGATGGCTTTGGGATGCGCTCATTCTACGTTTTGAACCTGTTCGCGCAGACGCTCGGTGAAGTTCTTCATGTCGACGACCAAGTACGCGACAGCGGCGTCATTGCACTTGGAGCCGATTGTGTTGACTTCGCGAAGGAACTCTTGAATCAGGAAGTCCAGCTTGCGGCCGATGCCGCCCGCGCTCTCATCCACCGTCGCGGCGTCGAGCATGTGCGCGAGCTGGTCGAGGTGACTGCGCAAGCGCGAGGTCTCCTCCGACACGTCCAGCTTGTCCCCGATCAGCGCGAACTCGCGGGCAAGTTCCGAAGAACTCACGAGCGCTTCCTTATGCCCAGAGCCCTCGATCAAATCGTTCACGCGCTTCTGCAGAGCCTCGCCGTGCTCGGACACAACTTCGGGCATCCGCGCTTCAACTTGCACAAGGCGTGCTTCGAGCTCGTTCGCGTTCATACGTAGGTCTTCCGCCATCGCGACGCCCTCGCGCTCACGCATCGCGATGAGATCCCGAAGCGCTGCGTCCAGGCACTCGTCGGCTAGGCCTTTGGCTAGGTTCTTCCAGCCCTCGACGGACTCGGCGCCAATCACGCCGGGCATCGATAGGATGCGGTCCATGCTGACATGATCCGTGCGGCCAAGCTCCGTTGCCACGGCGTCCAGCTCGGCGGCGTAGTGCGCCATCAAACCCTTGTGGATTGAGGCTGCGGCCAACGCGCCACCGCGCTCGAGACGCAAGAAGACGTTGACCGATCCGCGCTCAAGTTTGCCCTTGACCACCTTCTCGAAGCCAATCTCGTGAGCACTCAACTCACTCGGGCCCTTCACGCGCACTGTTAGGTGGCGGTGGTTCACAGAGCGCACTTCACAGAGAAGGCTCAACCCATCGCGCTCGATCGAGGCGGATCCGAAACCGGTCATAGATCGCAGCATTCGAGCTCCTTCTAAAAAATAGTTACTTGACGCTAAGCGCCGGGCCGGGAACCAGGCTTCACTGCCTTTCCGCCAGCGGCGCAAAGCGGGCACTCGGCGGGTTGCCATGTACGCGCCTCGACGTCGGACAATGAGACCAGCGGAATCCCCATGTCTTGGAAAGGATTGCCGCCCGAGCGGTTCACAAGACAGGCGGCGGAGACAACTTTAGCGCCGAGGGACTCAAGCACAAGGATGACTTCGCGTGCACTACCACCCGTGGTTAGCACGTCTTCGACGACAAGCACGCGCTCGCCCTCCTCCAAGGAGAAGCCACGCCGAAGAGCCATCTCCCCTTCTTTACGCTCGGTGAAGAGCGCGCGGGTTCCGCAAGCGCGACCGACTTCGTACGAGAAGGTCACCGCTCCCATGGCCGGACCGACGACCACGTCGATGTTGAGCTCCTTCACGACCCGAGCGATGCTCTGTGCAGCGGCGCCTGACTCTTTGGGGTACTGCAAAAACAACGCGCACTGAAAGTAGCGGTCGCTGTGCAGTCCCGAAGAGAGCTCGAAGTGCCCTTCGAGCAGGGCTTTCTTCGCGCGCATCGACTCGAGTAGAGTTGCCGAGTCCATTCCCTGGCCAACAGTCGGAGTCATCGCTTAGTTGTCCCCGGAACCGTCGCCCTCGGGCGGAGCGCTGATGCCAACGCTGCCGTCGTCAAGGACGGACGAGTTGCCAGCTTCGCGGTTCATGACTTGAATGCCAAGTGCCGTCACAAGGAAGACAACGGCGACCCAGCCAGTGAAGCGGTTGATGCCAGAGGCACCAACGCCAAAGGTAGCTTGGCCGTGTCCGCCAAGTGCCTCGCCGAAGCCGCCGCCCTTGCCCTCTTGAAGCAAGATCACGACGATTAGAACGATCGCCGCAAGGACGAACAGAATGTAGAGAAGTGTAAGAACCATGGTGTGATGTGAGTTAGTTGTCGAACTCGATAATCGCAGTGAAAGAATCGCCTTTGAGAGCAGCGCCGCCAACGAGGGCGCCGTCGATGCCATCTACGGACATGAGCTCTTTGACGTTGCCAGGGTTGACGCTGCCCCCGTATTGAATGCGCGTCGCATCGGCGAGCTCTTGGTCAAAGAGCCCGGCGAGCACGCCCCGAAGGTAGATGTGAACTTGGCCCGCTTGCTCGGGCGTTGCGGTCAGGCCCGTGCCGATGGCCCAGACGGGCTCGTAGGCGATCGTGACACGGTCGGCGTCGGTGCGGGAGACGCCCGCAAGACCCTCCACCAAGTGGCGGCGAACGACGGCTTCCGTTTGTCCGTCCTCGCGCTCCTCTTGCGTCTCACCAGCGCACAAAATCACGTCCAGGCCAGCGGCGAGCGCCGCCTTGACCTTGGCGTTGACGAGTGCGTCTGTTTCGCCATAGACGTGGCGACGCTCGGAGTGACCAAGCACCACTAGCTCGCAGCCGACATCTTTGAGCATGCTCGCGCTAATCTCACCGGTGTAAGCACCACTAGCAGCCTCGCACATGTTCTGCGCTCCCAAACGAACGCGTGAACCCGCAAGGGCGCGCGCAATCTCGTCCAAGTAGACAAATGGCGGGAAGACAGCGACATCGACGTCCGCGCGGCTATCGGCCGAGGCGCGGACGGCCGCAACCAGATCGCACGCCGAGCGGCGATCGGTGTTCATCTTCCAGTTACCAGCTAGGAAAGGGCGTCTCATGAAAGGTTGGCTTGCTTAGCTGCGACCTCGGCGGTCGAAGCGGATTCAGGAGAGGGGGAGGCGCCACCCGAAGTGGCGCGGCTGTTCGATGTGGATGAGGGCGCGACAAGCGTGCGCCCCAAAGCTCCGCACATGGTGCGCGCATCGTTTGCAATGTCGGCGAAGTGCTCGGGCGAGATTGCCTGCTCGGCGTCGGACTTTGCGCGCATCGGATCTGGGTGGACCTCGACGATCAAGCCGTCGCCGCCAACCGCAACACCGGCGCGAGCCAGCGGTCGAATCAAGTCCGCACGACCGGCCGCGTGGGATGGGTCGACAAGAACGGGCAGGTGCGTCGCCTGCTTGAGGTGTGCCACGGTGCCAAGATCCAAGACGTTGCGCGTCGCGCTATCGAAACCGCGAATGCCGCGCTCGCAGAGCACGACGTCTTCGCAGCCGCCGGACAATAAGTATTCCGCCGCCAGCAGGAACTCTTTCGAAGTCGCGGTCATGCCGCGCTTGAGCATGACGGGCATGCCGGCCTTCGCGGCTTCGCGCAGAAGCGGCGTGTTAATCATGTTGCGCGATCCGATCTGCAGCATGTCGCAGACCTCGCGCGTCTTTTCGACGTCTTTCGGTTCAAGGATCTCGGTCACAACCGCGATGCCGACCTCTGCCCTAACGCGTCCGAGCAGCGCAAGGCCGTCGTCACCAAGTCCCTGGAACGAGTACGGCGAGGTGCGCGGCTTGTGCACGCCACCTCGCAACAGCGTCGCGCCCGCAGCTTTCACTCGGCGTGCCACATCGAACAGCAGGTCCTCTTCATCCACCGAGCACGGCCCGGCCACGAGGGAGACATACCCGCCGCCGAAAATCGCCTCGCCAACGCGAACGACCGTATCGGACTGCCCCTTGGCGCGGGCAAAACGCTCTGCCGCGACACCGGCATCTACGATGCTGGCGACGGCGTACTGGTCGCCGAGCAGCGACAGCGTGCGCGCGGGATCCACGTTCACGTCAGCCATGGGCGCCAAGTCCACAAGCTCGACCCCACCCGAAACGCCCGCTAAGACACTGGGCTCTAAGCCGAGTTCGCGGCACAGCCCAAACAGGGCGGCGCGATCGGCGGGGGTCAGGTTCTTTCTTAACTTGAGGAGCATGGTCACTTGCTTTCCAATTCCAGCCCCTATCTTGCAGCTTGTGCGGACTGGGTGGGCCTGAAAATGAGGCGCAAGATTATAAGTAGGGGCTTCTATTTCCGTCAACGCCTGCAGCCCTCGAACATGCAAGAGTTCTCACCACTAGAACCACTTCTTCGCGCCACCCCTCTTGGGGACCTCCCACGCACCGGTTGGATTCAGGCTGGACTGGGCGATGCCGAGTCGATTGGAGCCCATTCCCACGGGGTCGCGCTTGTGATTTTGGCGTTGGGGACGCAAATTGCGGCGAATCGGAAGGCGCGTGGCGAGCCCGAGATCGACATCGACCGCGCCCTCAGCTTGGCGACCGTTCACGACTTGGGCGAGGCTCTGCTCGGCGATATTCCAAAGTTGGGCTCGCAGCTCTTGCCCGCGGGCGCTAAGGCGAGCGCCGAGAATGCCGCTGCCGAGGACCTGGGAGGCGCCCTTTCGGGTGTGACCTTGGAGCGCTGGCGTGAGTTTGCGGCAGGCCGGACGCCCGAGGCGCGCCTGGTCAAACTCTGTGACAAGCTGCAGATGGGCCTGCGTGTGGTTCAGTTCCAGCGCCGTGGCGCGACCGGGCTGGGCGACTTCCGCGAGTCGGTTGCGCTGCTGGATTGCGGCGAGTTCCAGGCCTGCGAAGCGCTGCAAGAGCAGCTCCTTGAGGCCATAGACGGTGCGAGCTAGCCAAAGTGGGAGAGTCTCTGCAATCAAGAAATGGCCATAAATAGCCCCATATTGGTCACTTATTGGCCAAAAAATGAGCGTTTTCGATCAAAACTAACATTCTCCTCTCCCGACGGGCGCGCGCTTCGCTCGCCACCTCAACTCAAGCAAACATCCGCGCGGGGAGCGGCCCCAGAAAAGCTAGGCTGTCCACTCCCGTCGGCCACCATTCACTCCCCATGCAACGCGACCCAGCGATCATCGCCGCCGCTGCCGGCCTGCTGATTTGGCTTCTCGCCCAAGTTCTTGGAGGTGCCGCGGGGTCGGACACTCCCCTTGGCGCCGACCGCGTCGAGCCCACATCCGCAGAGGGGCCCAGCCAGCGTGTCACCTTCCAACCGGGTCGCTGGAGTAAGCGACGAGGTCGAGATCTTGCCTATAGCAAAGGAAGGCATGTAAGCGCGGCCCACAAGAGGTGACGCGGCAGCACTGGGACTGTAGATTCTAGTCGTCCCACGAAATTTTGAAGCGCTTCCTACTCGTACTCTCCGTTCTGATCTTCGCCTCGCTCGGCGCGTGGGTCTCCGTGCTTCGGCGCGGGCCCGGCGAGATCGTAAGTCCCGACATTTCTCCGTGGCCCAAAGAGCTCGATAAAATGGAGGTCGCCCCCGAGGCCCCCGGCGCTCTTGCTGGAACCGTTTTACTTGAGAACGGGGACCCTTGCGTCGAGTGTTTAGTCGAATTGCTCCAAGAGGGCCGCGTGCACTGGTCGTGGACCGACGATCAGGGCCAGTTCCGCCTGTACGACCTGCTGCCGGCGACGGAGCAAGAGCTGATCGTTCTTGTCGAGGGGCATCTACCAGCCAAGTTTACCGTCCCGATCGGCGACGGGGCACCGACCCAAGTTGACTGGAAGCTGGGCCCAAGACTACAACCACCGCCGACGTTGCCCGACATTTCGTGGGGCAACCTTCAGGGCCAGCTCCTGCGCGGGATGCCCGGCGCAAGTGGCGACCGCAGCTTGCAGGACTTCGAAATCTGGATCGTGCCCAAGGAAGGCGCGGACCCCATGCTTGCGCTAGGCGAAAGGCGCGCGCCGGTCTCTGCCTCCGGCGAGTTTACTATCGAGGGTCTTCTCGCGGGCGACTACTTCGCGCGCGCACTTCCAAGCTGGGCCCACGGCGGCACGTGGCCCATCCTAGGCGAAGTCTCGTTCAGGTTTGACCCAAAGGACGAGCGAGCCACACTCTCCATCCCCATGGTCGAGGGCATGATCACCGGATCGCTGCTCGAGAGCGGCGGCCGCGAGCTCTTTGGCGCGCTGCTAATCCTGCGAAGTGTGGATGGAGATCGCATCTGGCCACCCGTAAAGAGCAACGAACAGGGGGGCTTTCAGATCTCGGACCTGCCCCCAGGCAACTACATCTTAGAACTCCTCGCGGGCACGACACGGGAGGAGCAAGCAGTCGAAGTCCGCTCCGGCTCGCTGGAAGTAGTGCACTTCGGGTTGATTTCAACAAGTGCTGAGCAGTAACGGACTAGGTTCAGAACATCTAGCGCAACTCCCAATGGCAGCCGCCTCCGGCGAATAGCTCGTCAATCGAATCTACACCAAAAGTGGCATTAGAGCGCGATTGCGGCCATGAATACGAAAAACGGCGCGAGGACCAAGAGCCCTCGCGCCGTTTTCTTTTGGCCCAAAAAGAGCCAGCCCATTTGGGCCTAACTACTGAGCGCCCAAGTACTCTTCGAGCGCGTCTTCCAGGTCGTCGGCCATCGCCGAATCCGCAAGGGCGATCGCCATCTCCTGTAGCTCGATTGCACGATCAATCCCACCCATCCAGAAGTGAACGCGCGCGAGTGTGTCGAGGATTGCTGGATCCTCGTTATTCGACAAGTTCGAAGCGACCGTCGCCGCATAGAGTGCAAGGCCCAAGTCGCGTGATTCCACCTTCGCAAGCGGGTCCACGATGCCCCAAGCGATTTCGTTCAGGGAGCCGAAATCCTTGCCAGTGACGGCGGCGTTGACGATTCTCCAGCCGATCGCGGCAGCTTCCGAAGCCTGCCCATCGGCGGTCAGAAGTTGGAAGTGCGCCAACTCGATCGAATCGGCCATTGCCGGGTATTCTTTTAGGAACGCTGCGACTTTCTTCAGTAGGGGCCCTGCCGAGTCCTTAGTTGCGCTTCGTGCGCCACGTTGGATTGCGTACTTAGCCTCCTGGATCTTCTCGATCATGCCAGGGCCCTCTACCACGTCCCATGTGCCATCGACAACCATCGCCATCGGAAGGTCCATCGCCATAGGGTGCCCGATGTAGGCGATCATGCCTTCGCGATCCACAAGGAACGATGTCGGGATGCCGCGCTGCCCAGAGGCAGTCATGTAGTCGGCGTAGGTCTTGCCCTCGTCATCCCATGCGACGGTATAGGCCATCGTGTCGCCCTTTTCCGTCGTCATCTTGCGGACGGCCTCTAGGCTGTTGCTCGGGTCTTCTTTTGTTACACCGATGATGGTCACGCCATCATTCGCATACTGTCCCTGTAGTTCAGACAGGTGCGGCATGCTGCCAATGCATGGGCCTCACCAGGTGGCCCAAAACTCGATCAGGTAGATCTCGCCCTTTTTCATTTCGGAGTGGGCGTCGCCCTTGACCCATTCGCCGACGGACAATGCCGGGGCCGGGTCGCCAATTTTAAGCGTTTCGCCCACGGCGGCTGGAGCGGAGGCCGCGAGGCCCACGAACAGTCCAGCGGCGAGGAGCGCATTTGAGAGTGTTTTCATGCCGCCACAATACGCTTCTGTGGCCCATCTCCAAGCGCCTCTACAAAAGGCATGCATTCCGAGCCCCCTGCGGGGACGAAACGAGCCTAAGTCTTTATCATCTTTGCCCCTTGCCCATGAACGACTCCATTTACCTCGATCACGCTGCGACTACTCGCGTCGCCGAAGACGTCGCCGCAACGATGATGCGTGCGCTTGGGCCCGAGTTCGGCAACCCGTCCAGCCGCCATCCCCTTGGCAGCAGCGCCGCGGCTTCTATTGAAGAAGCCCGCCGCGCCGTCGCTGGCGCACTGGGCACACGATCCGAAGGAGTTCTGTTCACTAGCGGCGGCACCGAAGCCAACAACCTAGCCGTTATCGGGTTCTCGCGCGCACTTCGTAGCGGGAAACACGGAGCTCCGTCGGGCCACATTCTGATTGGACCAACCGAGCATCCTTCGATTCGCGCCTCGGCCGCATCGCTTGTAGAAGAGGGCTTCGAGGTTGAGATCATGCGGCTCACACCCGGCGACAAGTCCGGCGGCCTGGATATCGCGGACGCCGCTTCGCGACTGCGCGGGGACACCGTGCTGGTCGCACAGATGATTGTGAACAACGAATACGGGACGCGCTATGACATCGCGCGCCTGTCTCGGGCGATCGCGGCGCGCGCTCCGCAAGCGCATCTCCATGTGGACGCTGTGCAAGCGCTCGGCAAGATCGAGTTGGACCCCGCAGGGCTTGTCGATGGAAGCGTCAGCAGCAGCTTTGCGGTTTCAGCGCACAAGATTCACGGGCCGAAAGGCACCGGCGCGCTCGTGCTATCGAACGCCTGCTTGGATGCGGAGCGCTTGCCGCGGCCGATCATTCACGGTGGCGGCCAACAGGGCGATGTACGTCCTGGCACGGAGAACGTTCCCGGCATCATGGGGTTTGGAACCGCGATCGGCGCGGCGACCCGCGACTCCGCAGGAACGACCATTGCATTGGTCACGGCTCGCAAAGCGCTGGAAGCAGCGCTCGCCGAACACGTCCCTGCGGCGCGCGTCCTGATCCCCTGGAGCGATGAGAGCACCTCGTCCATGGCGCCCCAAGTCGTGTCGGTGCTCGTCCCCGGCGCACCCAGCGAGGTGTGGCTACACCATCTGGAGGAGGTCGGCGTCTTTGCGAGCGCAGGCAGTGCGTGCCAAGCAAAAAAACAGGACCTGTCGCCCGCACTTTTAGCGCTAGGCCTAACAACAGAGCAGGCGCGTCGCGTCCTGCGCTTCTCTTTCAGCTCGTCTACCACCACCGCCGACTGCATCGAAGCCGCACGCCGCATGGCGTCCGTCTCCGGCAGCCTGGCGCGCCTGTAAATCAGGCCTACAACTAGCGCCACAAGTACTCGCCCAATGTCCAACCTTCCCGACACTATCCTCCTGCGCTACGGCGAGCTGGCGCTCAAAGGTGGCAACCGCAACTTCTTCGAGAAGATCCTAGCCACCAACATCGCGACCGCAACGGCACACATCGCCGAGGTCAAAGTGCTGCGCGAACGCGGTCGCATGACGGCCACCCTAAGGACCAACCCCGAGCGCATCGAGCGCGTTGCAGCGCGAATCGCTGAGGTACCCGGGCTGTCGTCGCTCTCGCTTTGTATTCCTTGCGCTGCTGACGCCGACACCATCTCAGCAATGATCAACGAGCGTCTTCTAGAGATGTTCGAGTTCGCCTCTCCAGACGCGCCGCGAATCACCTTTCGCGTCGAGACCAAGCGCGCCGACAAGCGCTTCCCGAAGAGTTCGACCGAGCTCGATCTCTACATCGCCGAGCGCTTGCCCGAGTCGCTTTGGGACAAACTGCAGGTGCAACTCAAGCGGCCAGAGCTCGTCATTGGCATCGATATTCGCGCCAAGGGAGCCTATGTTTACTTTGGGCGCACACCTGGCCTAGGCGGCTTACCCGTCGGAAGCCAAGGCCGTGCCGTGTGCTTACTCTCGGGGGGAATCGACTCGCCCGTCGCCGCTTATTGCGCGATTAAGCGCGGGTGTCGTGTGGACTTCATCTCTTTCTTGTCGCCGCCCTACATCGGCGAACCGACGCGCCAAAAGCTGATCAAGCTCGTCCGCAAGGTCGGGCGCTTCCAGCCTAAGAACCGCCTGCACATTGTGCCGTTCACCGAGATTCAAGAGGCTATTCGCGACGATGCTCCGGAGGCCTACCGGACGATTCTTTACCGCCGCATGATGCAGAAGATCGCCTCGCGCATTGCCTTCCGCAACCGTGGTAAAGCGATCATCACGGGAGAGTCCATCGGCCAAGTCGCCAGCCAAACACTTTCGAACATCGCGTGCATCGAGGACGCATCGCTCCTGCCCGTGATCCGCCCCTTGATTGGTTTCGACAAGCTCGAAACAATCAAGATTGCGCGCGAGATCGGCACGTTCGACATCTCGAACGAACCCGAACCCGACTGCTGTACGGTCTTCATGCCTCACGGTCCGGTCATCCACGGCCAGATTGAGCATTGCCGTGCCGCGGAGGAGAACTTGGACATGAAAGGACTCATCGACCGCGCGCTCAAGGGAATCGAAGCCATTGACATCGACACCGATGCCTGAGTCGCGCCTCTCTCACCGCGTGCTCGTCTTGTCGCCGTACTCTAAAGGTAGTGCGCGCGGCAACGCGGCGACCGCACTCAGAACCGCAACACGCTTGGAGCAATCCGGCGCGACCACGCGCATCGTTCAGGTCAATCCGGACGAGGTCGCGACTGCGATTCACGACTTCAAACCCGACGTCTTGCACGGTATTCACGTCGGGCACTCTCTGCGCGGATTAGGGGGTGACCCCGCGAACATTCCCGCGCTGCCCATCGTGTTGGGAATCGGCGGCAACGACCTTTTTGAAGATCTTGGTGTCGACCCGAGCACGAGCGAGGGCGAAATACACAATGTCGAGGCGCGGCCCGCCTCGATCGAGTTCATTCGCCTAGCTTCGTCGGTCGTCGTTGCGACCAAAGCCCAATACGATGCTGCCGCGGGGCTGCAAGGATCGAGCGCAAGCGTCTTCTTGGCGCCCCGATTTCCAGAAGTCGGTCACCAGCCGATCGCAGGCCTCGAAGAGCTGATTCTGCGCTCAGCGGCCGCCAGCGGCAAGCCGCAAGGCGACCTTACGCATAAGCGCTCCGAGCAGCCGCGCCCTGGACCGCGACCCAAAACGATCGCATGGTCGGGCGCGCTACGGCACCAAAAACGCCCTGAGTGGATCGTGCCGATTCACCGCGCACTTAGGAGCGAGCTTCCGGATCTGGTCACCATTGTCGCCGGCCCGGAACCACGCAACGAGAGCGAACGCGCCTTTGCCAATGTGCTCGCTGCGGAACCCGGCATCGCACTGCTGCCTCCCTTTCCTGGCGGGGGCCCCGGGATAGGCGCGACGGGCACTCTACTCGGAGTAGCCGATGTCGTGCTGAACACTTCACGCACCGAGGGAATGTCAAATTTCATCCTCGAAGCCATCGCCGAGGCCACCCCGATAGTTGCATCCAACACGCCTGGCAACCGCGATTGGATCACGAATCAGGCCATGCTATTCGACACCGAAAAGCAAGCGGTGCTGCACTTGCGAGCCCTATTGCTTGACGCCTCGCTAGCCAAAACGCAAGCCGCGATCGCGACGACGTGGCTCTCGGAAACGGCCTCGCCTAGAGCCGAAGCGGCCGCAATCTGCAAAGCCCACGAAGCTGCGCTGTCCGATCGAGGCTAACTCGGCTTAAATTGACTTGCCGCTGAACTGCAGGCACTTCAACTCCAGCGGACCGGCTGCCGGAACCTATCGAGACTACGAAGCAGCTAGGAGTTCAACTCAACGCCGCAAAGCCGAGCATCACAACTCGCGCTTTGCCACCTAGCCCCTCGCGCACCCTTATTGTTGCGCCCAAGTCCTTCGCTAGGGTCAATGCGCTCGGTGCGACCTCTCGCATGGGCAAGGGCGCGTCGTCGGTCGCCTTGGTCGTCGCCATTAGAACAACCCTAGTCCCAAGCTCGACCGCGCGGAGCTGCAGTGTCGTCGAACGGCGGACAGACTTCAGCGGGCGGCACTCTCCAACCAGAATGCCCAAAGCCAAAAGCTCCAAGCTGACGGCATCCACTTTGGTCAAAGTCACCCCCAAGGTCTCGAACGGCAGCAGAACGCAACCACTCGCTTTCGCAACGGGGTCGAGAAGCTCGAACAAGCTCGTAAACTGGTGGGACAGGTCGAGTGCGGTTGCAACCTCGGAAGTCGAGCGGGCATGATTGCCAATCGCGCGAATCAAGTCCGTGGAGCGACGGGCACCATCACACACTGCTGTGAGCTGCTCAAGCTGGTCGGGATCGGTCTCGTACATCGCCAAAAGATCGGCAGTTCCAAGAACTACTGTGAGCAGATTACCTAGGCGGTGGACGGCATGCGGAACCAACTCGACAAGCAAGTCTTCACGCCACACTTTCGTTGAATGAGATTCCATGGATTGCTAATTATCCTACTCGTTCGGGCCTCCCACCGGAAGTCTTGGGGAATCCGCATGTTCAGGATTCATCGGCAAACCGCATGTGATGTGATCTTTGGCTCGCCATGCGTTAGGCTACGACTATGAATCGGACGACCGTTTTGGTCCTCGCTCTTGTCACACTGCTCGCTCACATCCTGGGGTTGCACCAAGACAGCACGGGGGCTTTTGCTCTGCCTAGCGACGAGGCGCATGTGAACTTTCACATCGCCCGCAACCTGCTGCACAACTACGGCACAGCGTGGAGCGCGGGCGCAACTCCGGCTGGCATCTTAGAAGAGGGCGGTACATCGCTCCTTTGGATACTCATCGCGGCCTTAGGTGAGTGGTACGCCTATTCTCCGATTCGCCTAACCGCAGTGCTCGGGATCCTGTGCGCCCTCTTCACAACGGTCTCCCTCGCGCGGCTTTCACGAGATCGCCTGGTCGGCGTGACGGCGCCTGCACTGCTTGTCGTCAGCGGACCACTCGCAGCATCGGCTGCGAATGGCACGGAAACGGCGCTGTTCACCCTGCTCATTGTGCTTTCGTTCCTTGCCCTCGAGCGTCGGCGCTCCAAGTGCCTCGGTGCTAGCCTCTGCCTTCTGGTCCTTACGCGTAGCGTCGGCATCCTTTGGGTGCTGGGCTTCCTCGCAGCGGCACTCCAGCAGCGCAAGCAGTGTGGAGAAGGGGAGCGGCCCAACCTTGCCGTCGCCTTCATCCCTGCACTCGTCGCGTTTTCCTTGTTTAGCTTTGGCAGAGTTCACTACGGCGCATCTTTTTTTGCCCCCGATCTACGAGCGCTCTTCGACACAAACTCCGAGACCGTCATGCTTGGCCTTTCCAGCCTGCTCGGATTGGTCAAAGGAACCGCGGCCCCACTGCTCATTCTGCTCCCCGTTATTCACCTAGCGATCGGCAAGCTCAGTGGCACGGGCAAGCGTTCACTGGGCCTGACCCTGGTCGGAGCCGCCTATGTCATCCTGACCGGCGGAAGCGTTGCTCCGATGCACGCTGTATGGGTACCCGTTCTCCCCTTGGCCTTCCTCGCCGTGCAAGAGAGCCTGATCGGCGGCCTCGATCGGCGCCCAAAGTGGGAAGGTCTAGCATGGTGTGCTCTATCCGTCACCTGCCTGCTCTCCGTCTTGGCCAGCAAAGTCCCCGGCGACATCGGCCCGCTTCGAACGCAGTCCGCCTTGGAAGCTATGGCCCGCAATGACGCGCGCAGCACCGAAGCATATGGCAACGAATGGGGAGGCCGTCCCGCCGTCAACCACGCCATCCGCGCCTCAGAGCGCTTGCGCGCTGCAGCCTTGTTTTTCCGATTCGGGGCCAATATCGCCCATGACTCGGTCATCCTGACGCCTTGGCCGGGCGCTATGGGCTACCTCTCCCAGCGCCGTGTCGTCGACCTTCTCGGACGCACGGAAGCGGCCAGTGACAAGGGCTCCGTCACGCCCCGCACTGGCCGCGTACGCGCCGACACGGTAGCTGCACTCCTTGCACGCCCCGACTATGTGGTGCCCATCATCATGGACCGCCTCCACCCACCGTCGCGTGACCAACTTATCCAAATCTGGCTAGAACGCTACGACGAGGTCGGCCCCACAAAAGCGCGCAAAGCCGAGCTTGGGTTAGCGCTTGAGCCCTATCAGCTCGTCGCCGTCCCTATCCCTGCACACGAAGAAGATCGCGGCGCGCCCTCGGACACTCCGGCGTTTTTGCTCCGCCGGCGGGACTTGGGGTTGCAACCCGAGCTCGAAGTCCAGCTCGAATCACTCAGCCGCTTCCGAGTCCTTCTTTCGCACTCTGGCCACCACCAGATCGCCGAGCTCGAAGTTCGCGTCGACACGCCCGAAGGGCTGACCTGGTATCTTCGCCCCGATGGCGTGTTCGTAGTGGGCACCCCCATCCGGACCAGAACCGAAGCGCTACTTTTCCCGACTGGTGACCGCAAGGTCGAGATGGTCTATGGGCAGCTCCCCTCGCAACTAACTGTCGGTGGCGAGCCGCTGCCCGGCCTGCGCATGACGGTCAGGCTACTCAACCCCTTCAGCGATCCAAAAGGTTCGTTTTCGGCCGTCTGCGAGCCACTTGAATTGGGCATGTAGAGAGGTCAACTCGCAGCCCAAACGCACTGCGATTCAGGCGCACTCGTTCTGATCATTAGCGGACTCTTCGCGATCACCTTTGAAGGCGACGGCCAGACATTCGACATCGTCATAAGCGCTCGAGCGAACGATGTAAGACAGGAGCCTGTTAGCGCGAACCGTGCCCCGGGCTTGAATCGTGATTTCGAACAGGCCTTCCTCGGAATCTTGACGGTCGGCGGCGTTGATTCCGTCGACTCCTAATTTTGGTGAGTGTTTCATATCCCTTTTATCAGCTCTCACAGACTCCGCGTCACGGAGAAATAGGGCACAAGCTTCGCGTGTTCCCATTTTTGGATTCCATCCGAATCCGCAGGAGCAAGTACGCTTCCAGTATCTGTACTTGGAACGTATCCAAAGTCCGCGTCCAGGACGCGAGACGTCCCGGCCCTTTCGGATAAACCACTGTCGGTGTAGTTCAGCGCGAGAACGATCTCGCCCTTCTGAGGAGTCGAGCCATCCGCAGGAATTGCGGGCAGTCGCGCGGGCCTAGGATTTTCGCCTTACACGCCCGCGCCACCAGCTGAGATTATGCCGGTCGTTCGGCGTCGCTAAGCGCTTGGCGACTCGCTTGGACATCCTGCTTTGCGCTACGCAATTCCGTGGCGTTTCAGTTTTCGGTAAAGCGTACTCTTCCCGACGTTCAGGAGCTTTGCAGCCGCCAACTTGTCGCCGCCAACTTCGTCGAGGGCGCGCTCAAGAGCAAAGCGCTCGTACATCTCCAAACTGACGGGTTCCCCGCCGTTCTCGCCGTTAGGAGATCTTGCCATTCCACCTGCATCGGACGCCCCTACAGCTTGAGCTAGGCGTGGAGCCGGACGGAGCTCGACTTGTTCAAGTGAGCTGCCCGCCACAGATCTCTCACTGTGCGTGATCTCCCGACTTCGCTCGGCCAGCGGCTCGGGAAGAGAGGCAATACCCGATTCGTCGCCGAGTGCGGCCGCGCAAAGGACTTCGACACAATCCTCTAGCTCTCGAACATTACCTGGCCAGTCGTGAAGGTCAAGTGCGCACAAATCGCCCTCGGTCAACTGAACCGAGCCACCGGAGATGTTGTGCGCAAGCCCTTGGGCGAGTGCAGCGGCATCTTCTAGGCGCTCGACTAGAGGCGCAATCTCGATACGGTTCTGATCGAAGATGGCCAAAAATTCGGGTGTGACGCTGCTGTCCCCTTCCAACTTGCACAGGCTTTCGCGAGTCGAGACCACCAGGCGAACCTGCACGCGCGTACCCGTTTTGGAACCCTCCGGTGTGAACTCACCGCGCTCGGCGAGTTGAATCAGGCGCTCTTGAATCTGCTGAGAGAGACTCTCGAAGCGCGAGACGTAAAGCGTGCCAAGGTCGGCGCACGCAACGAGCCCCTTTCTATCCGAAGTGCCAAACAGTTCCGTAGCGGCCCCCTCGGGATCGACCGAAGCTGCGTCAAAGTGCAGGAACGGGCCACAACGATCGCCGGAGAAGTGCAGGCAGCGCGCGTAGAAAGTCTTGCCCGTTCCCGCCTCGCCCTGAAAAACCACAGGAGCGCTTCCCTGCGAAGCGCGCTGAAGCGCTTCACGGTTACCAACTGTTTGAAGGCTAGATCCGATGATCGCACTAGGCCGAAAGACGCGTCGAGCCGCGTCGAGCAGGGGAACGTCGATACCCAGTCCACCTGTGATTGCGGCATTAGCGCCAATATCTTGGATGCCGATCGAGTCGTGGAAGGTCACAACCTTAAGGCCACCCAAGTCCGAGTCCCCTTTAGGCATCGTCGGTGCCACGGAGACCAACAACGAGCGCTTCGTACGGCCTGCACGTGGGGCGATATCCATACGGAATCCGGTTCGAGCGTCGGTCCGAGCGTCGCGGACAAACGCCTCCAGGCCGCGCGACGGAGCCAACACCCCCAAGTGTTTGCGCTCCAACCCCGCACCAAATATGTCGCGGGCTCCTCGATCCGCGTATTGAACCAAGCCATCCAGGCCAACTAGCAGCACGCCGAGTGGACGCTGCGGGCCTTGGCGCTTCGGATTGTCGCGCGCGGCCCCATCCGTGGGATGGTTACGCATCTCCTCCTGGAAGCGGCGATTTTGACGCTCGAGCAGGTAATTCTGCACGCCGAGGTCGTCCTTGAGCGACTTGATCCGCAGCATGGCACGCAAGACGTCCTCGAGCAGGGTCATATTGCCCTTCATGAGGAAGGACTCGCAGCCGGCGTCGTAGCCGCGATGCAAGTCTTCGCGTGTGGTGCTCTGCCCACTGATTAGAATAACGGGCACGCCATTCGTCTGAGGCACAGCCTTCAGACGGCGGCAGACCTCGAAACCATCCACACCGGCGCCAAGGCCAATGTCGACCAGAAACAGATCGAACTCATTAGAACGAGCAGTCATAAGGCCCTCGGCCCCGTTAGCAGCTAACGTGACAAGGTGCCCAAGGTCTTCAAGGCGGTTTTTGAAAAGAACCCTAGTGCTAGGCTCATCGTCGATAACAAGGATACGTCCCATGGGAGTGGTTTGGAGAGAGGGTTGGGGCCAACGGGGAGTCGACGGGGTCGGGGAGAGTCACTTAGTCGGACTTCCCACATTTGAACACGCCCAAAAGGCAGAGGCATGAAAGCCTCTAGTCCAACAACCTCATTATTCCCACTTCTGGGAAAAGCCGCAACCATTTTAGAGCGGTTTGACCTTCCAGTGGACGCTTTGGCTGCTCGTAAAGTCCTCGAAGGCAAGACGCCGCCCGAGATTGCGCGCATGGCCATACAGCTGGCGGCACTTCGCGTACGGGCTCGCGACAAGACTCCCTTGGCAAGCCGCATGCTCTTTACTAAAAAGGGTTTAGAGCAGTCAACCGATGGGCGTATTTGCGCGTGGCGAGCGCGGGAAATAGCAAGAATACTTCCCAATCGGTTCATCCTAGATGCCACTTGTGGCATTGGAGCCGAGAGCTTGGCCCTCTTGCAACAGGGACAAAGGGTCGTTTCGTCTGACCTCGATCCGCTCCACGCTGCATGCTGCTCCGCAAACATTGCCGCCGCAGGATTCCCCAATAGGGTCTTGGTAGCCGATGCCCGATTCCCAGTTCTCGACCCAGAAATCCTAGTTCTAGACCCCGACCGCCGTGCCAAAAATGAATCAAGTGCTGGCAGTAAACCCGGCGCTTTCGCGAGTCGTTTAGAGCCCGCGGCATGGTCCCCGGACCTCTCCGAGGTCGTAAAACTCCTGACAGCCGTCCCCGCGGGTTGCGTCAAGCTCCCGCCAGGGATCGATGCAATGGAAGTCCAGGCGCTCCTCGACGCGGTTGCTCCCGATCTTCCGCGCCGCTTCACCTGGACCGAGTCGGGAAACAACCTGCGCGAGCTCGCTCTATGGACGGGTGAGCTCGCTCCTCCGAGCGAGCCCACCCACATGTCTGTGCGCATCCTTGGAGGCCCCATGAAGGCGCTAGACGCGCCCATTCAGGCCATCACGCTAGGGGGTGCGAGCACTGATCTTGTCGATGAGCCCGCCCTAGCCCCCGAAACGTCGTGCACCGAGCCCGGGCGGCCGATTTTGCGTTGGCTGGTCGAGCCTCGCGCATCGGTCATTCGCGCAGGGTTGATTGGCGCTCTCGCCCGAGAGCTGAGCATGGCCCCCATCGACCCGTTCATGGCCTACCTGGGCGGCATATCCGAAGCGCCACCGAAGCCCCACCCCCTGGCGCGAACCTATCGCGTCCTGGATGCTGCCCCCTTGGACAGGAAGCTGGTCCGCAAAATGCTAAAGGCGCACGACGTCGGCCAGCTCACAGTCAAGAAGCGCGGGCACAAAGCGTCGGCGGATGAACTAGCCGCACGCTACCGCGGCCCCGGCAAGGCTACTGGGTGGCTTGTCATCGCACGAGTGGGCAGGTCTCATCGCGCCTTTCTTGTGGAACCTGTCGAGTAAAACAGCCCCTTGATAGTCCGATCTACGGCAAGCCCCGAGCGGCGAGAAAAGTCCCCTAACGGGCCCGGCATGATGGAAATGGTGGGCGATGAGGGATTCGAACCCCCGACCTCTTCCGTGTAAAGGAAGCACTCTGACCAACTGAGTTAATCGCCCATACCCCGCATTAGGGGAAGTAGGGTATCCTTTTCGGCCCTGAGCGCCATAGTTAGGCTCCAGGAACACTGAAATGCTGCTCCAAACCTGGCTTTAAGCAGCCCGCGCCCCGCGCACCCCTCCCTACACCCCCAGCTCAATAATCCCATGCGTATCGCTGTCGTCGGCACTGGATATGTCGGACTTGTCGCAGGTACCTGTTTCGCCGAAAGCGGAAACACTGTCACCTGCATCGACATCGACGAGAAGAAGATCGAGAACCTCAAAAAGGGGATTCTCCCGATCTACGAACCCGGTCTTGAAGAGTTGCTCAAGCGCAACGTCAACGATGGCCGCCTTCACTTCACTACGAACTACGAGGACTGCATCGGCACTTCGCAAGTCGTATTCATCGCTGTGGGAACGCCTCCGGGTGAAGACGGTAGCGCCGACCTGCAGTATGTCGTGGCCGCCGCCGAAACCATTGCCCAGCATATTAGGCAGTACACGGTTGTCGTCGATAAGTCGACGGTCCCTGTCGGTACCGCAGACATGGTTCGCGAAGCTATGGCAAGAAACACCGAGTGCGAGTTCGACGTCGTGTCGAACCCGGAGTTCTTGAAGGAGGGCGCTGCCATCGACGACTTCTTGAAGCCCGATCGCGTTGTTCTAGGCTCCTCAACCGAACGCGCGGCTGACATCATGGGTGAGCTTTATGCCCCGTTCGTGCGCACCGGAAACCCAATCATCCACATGGACATTCGCTCGGCCGAGCTCACAAAATACGCCGCCAATGCCATGCTAGCGACGCGCATCTCGTTCATGAACGAGATCGCTAACATCTGCATGAAAGTCGGAGCAAACGTCGACCAAGTTCGCCGCGGTATCGGCTCCGACAGCCGCATCGGTTCGAAATTCCTGTTCTCAGGCCTCGGCTACGGTGGTTCATGCTTCCCGAAGGACGTCAAGGCCGTCGTGAGGACGGCTTCAAAGGCGAACTACGACTTCCGCATCCTCCAAGCTGTCGAAGCTGTCAACGAAACCCAAAAGCGTCTGCTGTTTGACATCGTTATGGAGCATTTTGGCGGCGATATCGCTGGTAAACACTTCGCGATTTGGGGTTTGTCGTTTAAGCCCAACACAGATGACATGCGCGAAGCACCCGCACTGGTTGTTATCGAGCATTTGCTTGCATCTGGCGCAACCGTCACCGCATTCGACCCCGAGGCCATAGAAGAGTGCAAGCACTTGCACCTCGGCGATAAAATTAAGTACGCGTCTACTCCGATGGACGCCCTCGACGACGCGGACGCCATGATTCTCGTCACCGAGTGGAACGAGTTCCGCCGCCCCGACTTCGACGAAGTTAAGAGTCGCATGAAAGGCGACGTCATCTTCGATGGACGTAACATCTACACGCGCAAGAC
>Ga0315322_10000395_pt1 | contig 32459 bp, 19 predicted proteins | sample M110021515metaG_FD_203461 | JGI IMG/M metagenome (GOLD analysis project Ga0315322, IMG submission 203461) | Ammonia-oxidizing marine archaeal communities from Monterey Bay, California, United States - M1 100m 21515 | ecosystem: Environmental > Aquatic > Marine > Intertidal zone | place: USA...
TGATCAGCAGCAACAAGATCAGCAGCAACAAGATCAGCAGCAACAAGATCAGCAGCAACAAGATCAGCAGCAACAAGATCAGCAGCAACAAGATCAGCAGCAACAAGACCAGCAGCAACAAGACCAGGAAAACAAATCTAACCAGAAGATAACTAACGCTGAAGAGCAGGCTGACTCAAAGGACGACAGCGATGACTCCTCCGACCCACCCTCCGGTGAATTGACGGCAGTCAACGAACAAGACGCGGCAACCGATCAGGCGCATGGGGAACCCACGCTCATCAAGACCGACCAGATGACCGAAGAAGAAGCACGCAAACTGCTGCAATCCATCCGCGACCGTGACATGTTACGGCGTCTGCGGAAACAGGCTGCGGAACGTGCGTTGCGTGTGCCAGTTGAAAGGGATTGGTGATATTGATGTGTAAATTACTGGCCCCTTGGGCACTACCTTGCTTCCTGCTGTTGACCTGCGCGACATCACCCGTTGATGCTGCCGACGTCCAGAGCAGCGTATCTACTCGTGAAACGTACGTGAATCTGCCTTTCACTTTACAGATACAAATCAACAATGCGAGAAGCCAAGGCACCCCCGTGATTCCACCGGTCGACGGTTTGGAAATTGTACCGCAGGGTCCTCCTTCCCGTAGTTACCGAACCACAATCATCAACGGCAGAACAGACCAACGAAACACGTTGACCTATCTATACTCAGTCACTGCTAATCGCGAAGGCACCTTTACGATTCCCGCGGCAACCGTCTTTATTGATGGTGACGAAAGGCAGACCCGTGCATTGCGCGTGGTTGCTACCCAAAGTGAAACCGATGATTTGCTGTTTGTGGAGATCGAGGGCAAGGATAATGAGATCTACGTAGGCGAAGCGCTGCAACTGACGCTAAAGATTTGGGTACGTGCTTACCGAGACAAAGAGTTCAACGTGACGCTGAATGAAGCGACCATGTGGTCTTTGATCAGCAAACAAACACGATGGGGTAACTTCCAGGAATCGCTTCAAGAGATGACCAAGAACCGGCAACGTCCCGGTGGAAAACTAAGGCTGAGAGAAGACAGCGAAGGGCAGGAACGCGAATATTTGCTGTACGAACTGGATGCCACTGTTTACCCGGACCGACCCGGAAAAATTGACGGGAATGATGTACGCGTCATCTTGAGCTACCCCGAAAAGCTGGGGCGTACACGGAGCCCATTCTCTGCTTTCGGTGACGATTTTTTCGGCGGAAGTGGCGGCCTCGGAAACGATATATTCCCAAGCTTCGGTTCGCAGCTTGCCATCACGAGTGCACGCCCGATCATTGCGGAGAATGAAGTCGAACCGATCACGGTCAAACCGATTCCTGAGCAGGGGAGACCAGCGAACTACCGCGGTGCCGTTGGAGAGTACCGAATTGTCAGCGAAGCAAGTCCGGCGGTGGTCAAGGTGGGCGACCCCATCACACTCAACATCGGGATCGAGGGCAAGGGCCCGATGGATCTTCTGAGAGCTCCAGCGCTCGTAGAGCAAAAGAATCTGATCAACGAGTTCAAAGTCCCCAACCAGCCGCTCGCCGGCTTCGTCGACGGCACTCAAAAAGTATTCTCAACAACCATTCGACCGCTGACGGAAGGCACGAAGGAAATCCCTGGTATCGAATACAGTTACTTCGATCCTAAGCTGGAAACATTCGTCTCGATCAAAAGTGATCCCATTTCTGTCACGGTCGAAGCAGCTGACCTGCTTGCCTTGGATGCCATTGTCGGGACTCAGTTGGGTGATTCCCCCACTTCGACCTCACCTGTTTCTGATGGCCAGACATCCGAAGTCAGAACGTCCGAGTTTCCAACAGGCTTGCTTTCGAGAACCCAACGGCCAAATCCAATGCCGACAGCACTGATTGTTTTTTTCCTACTGCCCCCTGTCGTTGTTACTATCATCGCTGTCTTCGTGCGTCGGCATTACCTGAGTGGTTTCGTCTCGGCGAAATACCGTTTCAACAAGGCGATGGTCAGAGCAACAACGCCCCGCGAGATCGCCTTGGCCATGGAACAACTGCTTCAGCACCGTTATCGTCTGCCGGCCAATTCGTCACTCCAAAACAGGACAGTGGGTGCTTTGCGTGCTGCTGGACGTGTCGATTCCGCCATTGATGTTGAGCGTCTTTACCACGACTGCGAACGAAATGCTGATCCATCAAGAACGGGTCAAGTTCGCGAGAGTGCGGAAAGAATATCGGAATCGCTCGCACGTCCGAACGTTCGTCGATCGCCACAACTCAACGTCCGTTCTCTCAAGGCGGAATCTGCTCTTGTTCTAATTGCTCTTATGCTATCGCCGCTGGCGATCTCTCCATCCCAGGCAGCTGAATCTGAAACCGTGCACCCCAGCATGGGCAACGCAAACCTTCCGAATGTTGAGAACGGGATGCGGCCCAGCCGTGCCACGGAGCCCCCCGAACTTAGCGAACTCCAAATCAAAGAGTTACTCGACGAGGCGTCGAGGATGTACGTAAGGGGCATGCAAGAAGAAGACGAGGTTAACAGTAGCGGCATGCTTGCCAAGGCGGCCCAAAGATTGCAGGTGCTCGCTGACTCAGGCATTGTGAACGACCAGTTATTCGCGACACTTGCGAACGCTCAGGTCGGATCAGGAAATCCGGCCGAGGCGGTTGCCAACTATCGCCGCGCCTTGCGTTACGCCCCAAGCAGCCAGCAGCACCATACTCAACTGCTGGCAGCACAAGCAGCAATCGATTCAACAGCAACGAAACCATTGAGCCAACTTCAGCGGATTCGAAGCTACAACGACGCACTACTGCGATTTGTGCCCCCCAAAGGCATGCTAACAGTCGCGTTGCTGGCTTGGGTCGCCGCATGGGCCTTACTTGCGTGGCGGCTTGTCTGTGGCCCTCAGCCCTGGAAATTATCCACTGCTTGCCTCGTGCTATTGGCTGTCACCGCTTTGAGTTCCTACCAACTCAGAGTGTCTGAATTTTCTGTCGATGGTGTCGCGGTCGTCACTCAACCTGAAGCCTCACTTCGGGAAGGTGATGGCGTTGAATTTGCGGTGACCAGTGAATCCCCCTTCCGCGGCGGCGACCTGGTTGAAGTGCTGGATCAACGTGGCATTTGGCACAAAGTCAAGCTGGGCAACGGCCAAAGCGGGTGGATTCCGTCGAACGCTTTACAGTTAATTTAGTTGCAATTTTGTTTCGTTTCGCGGGAATCCTACAGCCGTGCGGCATAATTCCATGGCTTTACATGCTCGATGGGGATGCCCTCTTTTCTGAGGGTGGTTCCGTTCCCGCGGCCGATGGTCGAAACTCTTGCTCATGACCGTTTCACCTGACCTGCTGCCGTACGTTTCGAAGGAGTTTTCAACTTCGGGGCAAATGCTTCGTTACCTTGATGAGGGATCAGGGCCCGAAACGCTTTTGTGTGTTCACGGGAACCCGACGTGGAGTTTCTATTACCGGAAAATTGTCGAGCGATTTTCAGCCCATTACCGCGTGATCGCCGTTGACCACGTGGGTTGCGGACGCAGCGATAAGCCACCACCAACCGAATTTCCGTACACGTTAACTTCTCACCGTGACAACCTCGTCGCCTTGATCGATTCGCTGAACCTCGACCAGATCACTCTGATCGCCCATGACTGGGGGGGCGCCATTGGACTCAGTGCGATGCTTGAACGCCGTGATCTTTTGAAACGCATTGTGCTATTGAACACGGGGGCATTTCCGCCTCCCTATCTTCCCAAACGCATTGCAGCTTGTCGAATTCCCGGGCTAGGTAGTTTTGGGGTCAGGGGCCTGAATGCCTTTGCCCGCGCCGCCATCACCATGGCAATGTCGCGTAACAAAATGACTGCGGACGTCGCTCGCGGTTTGCTTGCCCCTTACGACAACTGGCAGAACCGTGTCGCAATCGATGCTTTTGTACGTGACATTCCGATGTCCCCGTCTCACCCAACCTATGAGCCACTTGCACAGTTGGAACAGCAATTACCATCACTTTCCACCCTTCCCTCATTGCTGGTTTGGGGAATGAAGGATTGGTGTTTCCGCCCAGAATGTTTACATCGTTTCCAAGCCGCCTGGCCCGATGCCGTCTCGGTTGAGATTCCTGATGCGGGACATTATGTGATCGAGGATGCCCCCGAGGAAACTCTGCAAGCGATTTCCTCTTTTCTGAGCCAACCTCAAAGTACAACGTGACGACGTAGATCATGCATCGCCCAAGTTCGCTTTCCCCGCAACATCCCATGTACGATGCAAGCGACGTATGATTTCAGAATGATGCTTGATCCACTCCAACCGTTCCGCCACCTCTGCACCAGTCCGTCAGCAGCCATCCGCTGGGCCTGCATTCTGGAAGCCACTGCCCCCAAAGCCGGTAACGTGTACCCTGGGCGTTGCTTCGCAGATTTATCTTACGGCGATTTCATCGCCGCGGCCGAAATCACCTCGCAATGCTTTAACCAGAACTCGACGGGTATCAGTGAACGCATGCTCAACTCGGTAAACGAGGTACGTGCGCTGCAAGGAACCAACGTAAATCTTGGCATCGTGTTGCTACTTGGGCCACTCGTCGCAGCCGACGAGGCGATTCACCAGCTGTTAACACCGACGGACGCCTCCGCTCAAGAAGACTCCCAAATCGCGAGCCTTACCGATTGGAACGATCCAATCAGCAAGTCCCTTGAGCAATTCGACCAACTTGATGGTGCCCGTATCTATCGCGCCATTGAATTGGCTTCGGCGGGAGGGTTGGGCACCTCTGACGAGTTGGATGTCAACCAGCCCCATCAGGCAATTGACATCTGCGAGGCAATGAATCTTGCGAAAGATCGCGATCAAATCGCCAAACAATACAGCAGCGAGTTCCGTGAATTGATCATGGAAATTGCTCCCATTGTGTACGACAGTATCAGCACCACGGGAGACGTATTGCGAGGTATTTGCCATGCCCAAATCCAATTACTGGCGAAATCCCCCGACACGCTCATTGCACGCAAAAATGGCATGCAGGTTGCCCGTGAAGTACAACACCGTGCAAAGTCCGTGGATCCACAGGACACCACTCAGGTAGATTCTCTCGACCAGTACCTGAGGTCAGATGGGCACCAACTGAACCCTGGAACCACAGCGGACCTGCTTGCCGCAGCTCTCTATCTGCTGCTCAGAACCCAACCCTTGGAGAACCATGATGAGTAAAGCGACTTACCGAGTCGACGTTAGTAAAGAACAGTTTGTATTTTCAGCAGCACACTTCATTACATTCGCTGGTGACATTTGCGAGCGAATCCATGGGCATAACTATGGTGTTCGGGCGAGTGTGGAAGGCCCACTCGATGACAATCGCTACGTGGTTGACTTCATTGCCCTTCGCGATGCCGTACTTGAACAGACCCAAGCTCTGGATCATCACGTGATTCTGCCAAGCGACCATGCAGAAATTAAGATCACGAACGACGAGAAGGAAACCACGGCAACCTTCCGAGATCGCCGTTGGGTATTCCCAAACGAAGACTGCGCACTCCTGCCTGTGATCAACACGACAGCAGAAGAGATTGCCCGCGTGATCGCCGAGCGTGTGATCGCACAGACCTATGCAAAGTTCGGCCCCAACCTGTCATTCTTGGAGGTCGCTGTGGACGAGAACTGTGGGCAATGGGGCGTCTGCCGTATGCCATGGCCCAAAGAGCCCCCCGCAAACGTTGACTGATCGGGTAAATTGTCTACACATGATTCCACGCGTTGAATCGACGCCTACGCACAAGTCCAGCAAACGATTACGCATGCACCGTCAATTCGCTCTCGGCACCTTTCTCCTGTTCGTTGTTTTGTCTGCGACAAGATTCACCAGCGCTGCACCGCCAAACATTCTGTTTGCGATAGCTGATGACCTTTCGTTTCCTCACATGGGTGCTTATGGCACCGAGTGGATACAGACCCCCGCATTTGATCGTGTCGCACGCGAGGGACTACTTTTTAATCGCTGCTACACACCGAACGCCAAATGTGCCCCGTCGCGTTCCTGTATTTTGACAGGGCGGAACTCATGGCAACTGGAAGAGGCGGCAAACCATTGGTGTTATTTTCCTGCGAAGTTCCCCAGCTACGTCGAAACACTTGAAAAACGCGGGTACAGCACAGGCATGACGGGGAAGGGCTGGGCTCCTGGTATCGCCGTAGACAGTGAGGGAAAACGCCGGCAAATGACTGGCAAGCCCTACAGCAAACGCAAAGCAAAACCACCCACCACTGCAATCAGCAACAACGACTACGCTGGAAACTTTCGGGATTTTCTTGATGCAGTTCCCAACCAGGAGCCATTTTGTTTTTGGTACGGGGCAACCGAACCGCATCGACGATATGAATACATGAGCGGTGTGAAGAAGGGAAACAAGAAACTATCCGACATCAATCAGGTTCCCTCATTCTGGCCAGACAATGACGTTGTGCGACACGACATGCTCGATTACGCACTTGAAGTAGAGCACTTTGATCATCACCTACAACAGATGCTCAACGAGCTTGAATCACGAGGGATGCTGAATAACACACTCGTGGTGGTGACTGCGGACAACGGGATGCCCTTTCCTCGCATCAAAGGTCAAGAATATGAGATGAGCAATCATCTCCCCATGGCAATCATGTGGGCCGATGGCATCAAGCACCCCGGGCGAACAATCGAGGATCTCGTTTCCTTTATCGACTTGGCCCCGACCTATTTAGAAGTAGCTGGTGTCGATTGGCGTGACAGCGGAATGGCGCCGACCCCCGGCAAATCCCTCACCCCGTTTTTTGGCGAAATCCAGGCACAGCCTCACAGGGAATTCTTGCTCATTGGAAAAGAACGGCACGACGTCGGACGCCCCAACGACGCTGGCTATCCAATACGCGGTATTGTTCAAGGGCCGTTCCTTCTGATTCGGAACTACAAAACGGACAGGTGGCCTGCAGGTAACCCCGAGACTGGATACCTCAACACGGATGGCAGCCCAACAAAGACGGAGATTCTCAATGCTCGCCGAAAGGGGCGTGATGACGCCCATTGGCAATTGGCGTTCGGTCTTCGACCCGAATACGAAATGTTCAACATCGAAACGGATCGTGAGTGCCTGAGCAACATCGCTGATGCAACACGATACGCGGGGGTGAGGGCTCAAATGGAAAAGACCATGAACCAATCACTGCGGACCGAAGGCGATCCACGGGTGCTCGGCAATGGAGACGTTTTTGATGAATATCCATATGCAAATACTCGGGAGCGAAAATTTTACTCGCAGTATTTAAACGACCCCACCTCGGTACGCGCAGGTTGGGTAAACCCCAGTGACTTCGAGGCGTCAGTCCCCAAGACCCCCTAACGTTTTGATTTTAGGCATGGAAAACAACCCGACTTCCTCGATAAATCACCACCGCGATGCGTTTGCTTCTGGTCAAACCACAAAGCCTCGAATTAATGCCGGAATTGCCTTGAATGCTTTTCCCAAGTTTATTCTGCCTACATGGCAGAACCAGACACCACCGCCCACGTAGGACCTACAGGGCCCCCCTGCTAGCGTTGGAAACCTGCAGAGGGATTGCCAGAACGCTAAAATTACGGGACCTCGGGTGAAATCTCATCAGGTTCGCTTCCCAAAGCAAGTCGCGGTCTACCACCTCATCTACCTATCGGGCATCTGCGAATGCTGACTGTCGAATCGCTACAGAAGAGTTTCCAACTCGAGGAGGATGAGATTCGCGCCGTTGATGACCTGTCGTTCCGCGTTGAACCGGGGGAGGTGTACGGCTTATTGGGGCCCAATGGTGCTGGCAAGACGACGACACTGCGGATGGTTCTCGGGCTCGTAAAGCCTGATTCAGGATACGCCGAAGTCAGCGGTTACCGCACTGCAGTCGATCCTACGGCAGTGAAGTCGAGACTAGGATTTGTCTCCGCAAGTGACGGAGTATACCCCTGGCTCACTGTTCGTGAAATGCTTTTGTACTTTGCAGATTTGTACGGGGTTGATCCCAGCCAGGCGGCGGTCCGCTGCGAGCGTCTTGCAGATTTGATGGGAATATCAGCGTTACTGGATCGCCGTGCTGGCACGCTCAGTACCGGGCAACGACAGCGCGTGACTCTCGTGCGTGGACTGATCCACGATCCACCCGTGATGCTGTTAGATGAACCGACGCGAGGGTTGGACGTGGTCGGCGTCCAGACAATTTTTGAATACATCGAACATCTGCGCGAAGTCGGCAAGGCTGTGGTCGTTTGTACCCATCGGCTAGATGAGGCAGAGCGTCTCTGTGACCGTTTTGGTTTGTTACACCGGGGTCGTATGCAGCAGACAGGTACGCTCGACCAACTTCGACAACAGAGTGGCCACCAACACTTGGTTGACATGTTTGTCGACCTATTGCGGAGTTAATGGGATGTCAGGTGCTAATTTGAAAGGACGCCTCCTTCGACTGTGTCAGAAGGAACTGAAGGAAACGATTCGTGATCGTCGGACGATCGTGACACTGTTGCTGATGCCGTTGCTGGTTTATCCGATCATGAGCATGGCATTGAATCGTTTCCTGCTCACCAGCGGCGAGATTGAGGAGGGTTTCACAATTTGCGTCAACAGCGAAGTTGAACGCAAAATATTGGATCAATGGTTAAGTAACCCCAAGAGCGCCCCACCCCAGGCCGTTGCTGACAGCAGTGGCAATGAACTCGCAAGCTTTCGAGTGACAGTAATTCCGGACAAATCGCCTGCAGACGCTGTCGCGAGAAACGATGTTGACGTAGGTCTGGAACTCTCCAACATCGAAAGCGGTAGGCCGACCGCGACCTTTTATGCCTATCGGGGAGACAGTGTCAGCCAAGCAGCCAGACGTGTTGTGGTCGAGCGTCTGCAGTGGCTCAAACTTGCCGAAGCGGAGAGGCTTTTGAAGGCAACCGTACCAAAGTATCGCACTCCTCTGTTGGTCAAGGCGGAGGATGTTGGCACGGTTGAAGAAAACTCATTGCTGAGCACGATCGTGCCATTGGTTTTGGTTCTCATGACGATCACTGGCGCGGTTTATCCTGCGATTGATCTGACAGCGGGCGAACGTGAGCGAGGCACCATGGAGGCTGTGATGGCTTCACCGGTTCCCCGGGGTTACGTACTGTTCTCAAAGTATGTTGCGGTAGTTGCTGTCGCGCTGTTAACGGCGATTGCGAATCTGGTGGCGATGTTCACAACATTATGGGCTGGAGGGCTGTTGGGCCTGTTGACCGGCGGCGACGCGTTCCCGTGGCTCACGATTCTGCAAATGCTGGGATTGCTCGTTCTTTTCAGCGGATTCTTCTCTGCCGTTCTGCTATCGCTCACCAGTTTTGCCAAGTCGTTCAAAGAGGCCCAAGCTTATCTGATTCCAGTCATGCTGCTGTCATTGACACCAGCCATGCTGTCGCTAATGCCCGGAATCACTCTGTCAGGTGCATTGACCATTCTGCCACTCATCAACATTGTCTTGCTTGCTCGAGACATGTTGTCTGGTTCAGTGGATCCGAATAACACATTTGTAGCTGTGGTCAGCACGTTTGCTTACGCCGCGGCGGCACTGTCGGTAGCCGCACGTCTGTTTGGAAGTGACGCTGTCACACGTACCAGCGAAAAGTCGATTGGCTCGCTGCTGCAACGACCCCGCGAAGCATCGGCACATCCAACGCCCCAGGCTGCGGCCCTCATGCTCGCACTGCTCGTGCCAGTTTATTTCCTTGTTTCAAATGGCTTAATGCGCTTCATCAAAGCTTCGCAGGAAACAAGCGTTGAAACCACGCTGTTACTTAACGCCATCGCCCTGATCTCCACATTCGGCCTGGTACCAACGTTAGCCGCATGGCTGGGACGCAACCGTTTCAAGACCACTTTCCGACTGCAGCGTTCAGGAATCGTCTCTATCGTGGGTGCGATCTTGCTGGGCCTTGGTGCATGGGCATTCGCTCATGAAGCCTTTGTGATCGCCGACGCCCTGGGCATTGGCGGGTTATCGGATAAACAGATCGCTGGTGCCGAGGCAACCGTCGCAAAAATGCGAGAGACCTCACCTCTCTTGCTAATCGCTGTTTTTGCCCTGACCCCAGCGGTAATTGAGGAGATGTGCTTTCGGGGATATCTCTTTTCAGCAATACGTGGTGCGGTGTCACCGCTGCGCACCGTTCTGATCACGGCATTGTTGTTCGGCCTGTTCCATGTGTTAACCGGCAGTGCTCTACTCGTTGAAAGATTTGTTCCTTCAACGCTGATGGGCCTAATCATCGGTTGGGTTGCTTACCGGACGGGCAGCATCTATCCCGGCATTGTGATTCACTTTGTGCACAACGGCCTGCTCAACACGGTCCTATACTACCAAGATCAGCTTAATTTTCTCGGAACAGGTTTCGACGACCAGACACATCTTCCCCCACTTTGGCTTGCGATTGCAGCCGCACTGGTCATCGTTGGGGGCAGCCTCGTTTGGGCTTGTTCCCGAAACCGAACCGAATCAACGGAGGTGTCTTCTGTGGATTCAGGAGATCCTGATAGTGATCCACCAAACGCGGAAACGGGTGTGGTTTGAGATGGGACACGACTCACTCCACCTAGGCTAAAAGGTCCCTGAACAACCCATGAGTCGATGTCGGTGAGCAGCGATAGACGGACCTGCCTCAACGGCCCAGTGCTCATGATGCAGCCACACCTCACGCTCCCTCACTCTTACGCCGTTTGCAATTGAATCCCCATGCATGACTACTCCACAAGACCTCACCACAAGCTCGCCTCCTTAAGCCTCCAAGCATGGTTTCTGTTTGCTGTTCTTGGAGACAGCGGCATCAGTCGGGGTGATTGGCCTCAGTGGCGAGGCCCACTCGGCACTGGCGTGTCCCCCAACTCAATACCACCAACGCACTGGGACGAGGCGAGAAATATTTTATGGAAGACCAAAATCGAAGGTGAAGGACACGGAACCCCTGTCGTCTCACGCGGACTGATTTTCTTGACAACCTCCGTCCCCACTGGCATCCCGTTCGCACCGCGAAAAAGCGGGCGTCCCGGCGCCCACGACAATCGCACCGTCACGACCAAATACCAATTTCAAGCGTGGGCTATCGACGCATCCGATGGCTCCCTTCGCTGGAAAAAAAACCTGAACGAAGCCATTCCTCTCGAAGGAGCTCATAACACAGCAAGCTTGGCATCAGCATCACCGATCACTGATGGCAAATGCTTTTATGCTTTTTTTGGTTCCCATGGGCTCTATTGCCTCGACCGGCAAGGCAAGTTGCTTTGGGAAAAGCAACTTGGAACCATGCACACCAAGCACGGCCATGGCGAGGGCGCTTCGCCCGCCTTACACGGCGACACCCTCGTTGTGAATTGGGACCATGAGGGTGATTCTTTTTTGGTAGCTCTCGATACCACGAACGGGAATGAAAAATGGCGTGTTGCGCGTAACGAATTGACTTCATGGAGCTCTCCGATCATTACCACAGTCGATGGGGAACAACAGGTGATCGTATGCGGTACGGACAAAGTTCGTGGATACCAACTTTCAAGCGGTGACGTGGTTTGGGAATGTGGTGGAATGTCGGCAAACATCGTCGCAACGCCGGTTGCCGGAAATGGTGTGCTGTACGTGGGCAGTAGCTATGAAAAACGCGTCCTGATGGCGATCAAACTTAGCGGATCCAAAGGTGACATCACTGGTACCGACCGAATCCTTTGGACTCGCTCGCGAGGTACACCCTACGTTCCTTCGCCATTACTCTACCGGGGTGGGCTTTATTTCTTGACACACTATCAGAACGTACTGACTCGCGTGACGGCCGAAACCGGGATAGATGCTCCCGGGGCACTCAGACTTGGGCCACTATCCAACATCTACGCATCTCCCGTTGCGGCAAACGGGCATGTCTACATCACAGATCTCGAAGGGCTGACACTCGTCATCACGGACACGGAGATTCCGCGGGTCATTTCAGTCAACCCAATCGGCGAACCTGTCAGTGCCTCTCTGGTAATCGACAAATCAATGATTCTCATTCGTGGCTCGACCCACCTTCATTGTGTTAGCGCCCCCTAACGGACTCCATCTCGACTTTGTCAGGATTTTTGAGACAATCGGGAGCATGACCAACGCCCCTCCGCTGCCGATGTTGATAACCGGAATCGCCGGCGTTCCCGGATACAACGCCTTCCACTACTTCCGTGCCCGCTATGGAGACCAAGTCATCGGTCTGCGTCAGGCTTCGATGTGGCCTCTTACAGGTGACGGCATCGTGGCCTGTGATATTGAAGATGCAACAGGAATCAAACGCGTCTGGGATCAATACAAATTCAAAACCGTACTGAATTGTGCCGGAACTTGCCGCCTCAAATCGTGTGAGCTCGACCCCATCATGGCGCACCGAGTGAATGTTGCCGGGACAAGTAACATCATGACCGGAGCTGCGAAACATGGTGCCCGTACGATTCACTTGTCCATCGACTTGGTATTTTCTGGAGAAAATCACGGCGAATACACCGAAGAAGATCCTCTTGACCCAGTCACGGTTTACGGTGCCAAAATGGTCGAGGCCGAAACCGTTGTAAAAACCCTCTGCCCCGAAAGCTGCATTCTTCGAATCTCGCTGCCCATGGGAATCAGTTTCAATGGTCATGCTGGGGCGATTGACTGGATTGCATCCCGCTTCAAACAGGCAAAGCCCGCCACGCTTTACTACGATGAAATCCGGACCCCCACCTACACGGACTGCATGAACCGACTTTACGAGCGGTTATTTGTCCGGCCGCTCGCGGGCACCTATCATGCGGGCGGTCCAAGTATCCTCAGCCTTTTCGAAATCGCTCAAATTGTTTCTGTGGTCGGAGGGTACGATCCAACATTGCTGCAAGGATGCCCTCGCATTGATGCAGGCCCGATGCCCCCCCGAGCCGGCAACGTCACAATGAACTCTTCGAAACTGATTGAAAAACTAGGCTATCAGCCATTCGACCCGTGGCCATTCCACGCACACTTGATGCCGACGCACAGGACATGGCATCTCGAACAAACAGAGTTTGGTGGTTCACAAGAAAGCGTTCATTCGCTTCTGTACCAGAACCCCAATGCACCAGGCACAGTTCCTCCTAGTCGAACCGAACTGTGGGGATCCAAACGTTTTCCAACTTAAACGCAAATGGCTACCGCGGCCGCGGTGTTCCATTCAGCCAGAACTTCAAACAGCCGAGCAATAACTTTTCCCATTCACTCGATCGGCACACTAGACTGAACCTCCGGACCCACGCTCGATCCCCACCTTTTAACCACTGACTTTACAAATCTCATGCGACCTTCAACTCTTCAATGGATTGCCATTAGTCTTTGCACCGTGGCAACATCCCTGGTCTCAGCCCAGTCACCGAACGCGACCGCAACTGCCGAAACGACCGCCACTCAAAGTGAAGTCGCTCGGGGATTTGTTTTTGATGACAAGAACGCAAATGGGAAACGTGACGGCGACGAGCCCGGCATACCGAACATCCGCGTCAGCAATGGAACATCCATCGTAAAGACCAATCAGGATGGACTGTATGAACTATCCGTGGATGATGACTCAATCATTTTCGTTATCAAACCAAGGGACTGGGCAACACCGTTAAACCGCAACCAATTACCGCAGTTCTATTACATCCACAAACCCAACGGTTCACCTAAGAACTTCAGGTTTGCGGGGGTTGCCCCTACTGGATCTTTGCCCGAGTCCGTTGACTTCCCACTGCTTCGCAGAGTTGAACCTGACAAGTTCAAGGCCATCATGTTCGGTGATCCCCAGCCCAAGAATGTTGCTGAGGTTGAATACATGTCTCACGATGTCATCGAACAGATCATCTCGGAACAAGCACACGGTGCAGCCTTCGGTGTGACACTGGGTGATATCGTTTTTGACGATTTGAGTGTCATGGAACCACACAATCAATCTGTCGCGCTGATTGGCATCCCTTGGTACAACGTGATTGGCAACCATGACTTGAATCTGGAAGCGAAGACTGACGACCAAAGCGATGAAACATTTGAACGCATCTATGGCCCACCCTACTACTCATTCGATTATGGCCCGACTCATTTCATGGTCCTCGACGATGTTCACTGGCATGGCCCAGAAGGTGAGAAAAAAGGGGGGTACCACGGGGGGTTCAGTGATCAACAACTGACCTTCATACGGAATGACCTTGCGTTGATTCCCAAGGACCAGTTGGTTGTTTTGATGATGCACATTCCACTTGATGGGGTCCGAGATCGCGAGGAGTTATACCGATTGATTGAGCAGCGGCCCGCTACGGTGTCACTGTCGGCACACACGCACTACATGGAACATCGATTTCTCGGGAAAGAAAATGGATGGAAAGGCCCCAAGAAGCATCATCACATTGTCAACGTGACTGTCTGTGGTAGCTGGTGGCGAGGGCGCAAGGATGAACGTGGGATTCCTCATGCAACCATGAGTGATGGCGGCCCCAATGGCTACTCAATCATGGAATTCGACGGCCAGAGCTATAAGCTTGAAATGCGTGGTGCAAATCGTGCCGCTAACTATCAGATGAACATTTATGCCCCAGAGACCGTCACTCGGCAGGAACTCGCGGAAGCTGATTTGATTGTGAACGTATTCAACGGCTCAGAGAAAACAAAAGTCCGTTTTCGGGTTGGAAATCAGGAGGGAAACTTTGGAGCATGGAAGCCGATGAAGGCTTCCCGCAGAGCGGATCCTGCTTTCGTCGCAGAAAAGAAGCGAGAAGAAGAAGTTCCGAATAGACCGTGGACATCTTTGCCTGGCGCTCACTCAACCCCTCATATTTGGATCTCGAAACTTCCTCTCGACCTTCAACCGGGCACGCAGATCATCGAAGTACGGGCGACCAACGTGATTGGCAAAGAAGTCAGCAGTCGACGCGTCATTCGCGTCAAAGCAAAGTAGCAGCCACCGCGTTCTTCGAATTGAATCCACTCGGAGACACCACAGCAGAGTTCGAATGCGAGCTGTGCTGGAAAGCAACCCGATCAGGGCAGGCATGGAGAACCGTCAGTCGGCCGTTGGCTCTGCCTCGGCCGTTGGCTCTGCCTCGGCCGTTGGCTCTGCCTCGGCCGTTGGCTCTGGAAATTTCCGGAAGACGCGAACCGCAATGGCGATCGAAACCAGCAACAAAATAAAGCCAACGAAAAAAGGTGCACCGGGCACCTGTGTGGGTGCATCGTCGCTGATGAAATAGCTAAACAACAATGTGTTGAACAAAATCGGCGCGATGATATTGGTAAGGCTTGTCAGCGAAGTCAGGGCACCTTGAATCTTGCCTTGCTCAGTCTCGTCCACTCGGCTGGTGACGAGGCTTTGAATGGCGGGTCCACTGACCCCTGCAAACGCTCCAAAGATAATGATTCCGGGGATCATCCAGCCTTGGGAGGCCAACCCGTACCCCAGAAAAGAGAAGGCACCCACCAACGTTCCGATGATCACGGTACGACGCTCTCCCAAGCGACGCACGGTAGGTCGAACAAGGCCGCCCTGCACAACGACCGCCATGATCCCAACCAAGCCCAATGCATAGCCATTCATGCTGGCATCCCATTCGTAGCGAAATCCGGTGTACAGCACCCAGACGTTCTCCAGCCCACGTTGTGCAAGAGACTTGCAGGCGAAAACCGCTGCCAATCCAGCAACCATGGGGTACATCCGAATGCGCCGCAACGTCCCAAAAGGATTCGCGTTCTTTAGATTAAATGGGCTACGCTTTTCGACCGGTAACGACTCAGGCAACACGAAATATCCGTAGAGCCAATTCACTAACGCCAGAGCCGCCGCCGCAAAGAACGGCAGACGAAGGCTGTAACCACCTAGAAATCCTCCCAGAGCAGGACCGATGGTAAACCCAAGACCAAACATCATGCCGACAAATCCAAAATTTCTCGCCCGCGTATCATCCGTCGACACATCCGCAATGTAAGCGTTGGCAGTTGTGAAATTTGCCCCCATGATCCCAGCCAGCAACCGCCCCAGGAACAGCCACCAAATGCTCGGCGCGAAACCCTGAATCAAAAAATCGACACCAAGTCCGAATAGAGAAACAAGAATCACCGGCCGCCGGCCAAAACGATCCGACAATGCCCCCATGATCGGCGCGAATAGAAACTGCATCAACGCGTAGGTCGCACTGATAACTCCCACGTACTTGCCCGCACGTGCGAAATCTTCAGAAACCGAAAGATTCTCAGAAGCCCCTTCGGTCGAACTTGCCACAGCATCGACAACTCCATCGGGTAAAAGCCCAGTTGAATCGGATTCCACCAACTGCTTCACCAACTCTGGCAGCACTGGAACGATGATTCCGATTCCCAAAATGTCGATGAACAGCGTCACCAAGATGAACGCGATGGCAGCCTTGCGTTCTTTGCCGGGGGGATGGGTCATATGGTTAAATCAGCCGAGGAATTCGCAGCGAGCGATAATGGGGAGCCGCATTCTAGCCACTGAACGCTCGACCAACAGGACAAGCAAACGCGTGAATTCAAATTTGAAGAATCTGCGACCAACCTGTCTCTTCATTTCCCAACGAGGGAAAGTCCCCAAATCGTTCCCTAGCCTTCCAATGAAACACGATTTTGAATAAAGAAAGCGATAGCAGCCGCAAAAACACAGCTGCTTGGCAGTCCGCCATGGTGGATTACCCTTTCCTTGCCCCTCATGCGATCTCCTGCTTTTTTCACTAAAAGCAAGCTGTACCCGAAGCTCAGGAAGATTTCACAACCACGCAGCGGCAAGGGCAGCCTCGTGAGGTTCTCCATCCGCGATCTGGAGCCTGCCCGCTCAAGTTCACTCCTTGTCCAAATCTCCCAAGCTCAGACCAATCCCTCCCCTACTCTTCTGGCAATCACTCCCCTGTCTGGCAATCACTCCCCTGCCGACTTTTCTTCTGTTCAAGGGTCACGCCTTGACCCACATCAGTTCCCTGCGCGGGGTCGCAGAAACAAATTTTCCCGCCAGAGATGTGAAACAGCTGTTTTCAGGAACAATTGGCCTTTGTAAAGGCTTCCACGCCGGTTGGAATCTTGCCAATCCGGTCACTCGTGGGTAGTCTGTTTATCCCCCGACCAACCCCTCTGGAACCGTTCTGTCGATGAATGACACTGATCCCTCCGCGCCGCAAGAACTAAGTTCCGACGATGTTCAGAGCATCCAACTTTTGCAGGAGTGTCACACTCGGTTAAAAACCGAACTAGGCCGCGTAATCGTGGGCCAAACGGATGTGATCGACCAACTAGCCACAGTGTTGTTTTCGAGGGGGCATGCCCTATTGATGGGCGTTCCCGGTTTGGCAAAGACCTTGTTGATCAGCAAACTCGCCGAAACGCTGTCGCTGGACTTCAACCGCATTCAGTTCACACCCGACTTGATGCCGATGGACATCACCGGCACTGATATTCTGCAGGACACTGCCGAAGGTCGCAGGGAATTTCAATTCATCCACGGCCCAGTATTCGCCAACATTGTCTTAGCTGACGAGATCAATCGCGCGCCTCCTAAAACACAGGCAGCCATGCTTGAGGCAATGCAAGAGCGTAGGGTCACTGTCTTGGGAAAACCCTACAAGCTGGAAGAGCCATTTTTTGTTCTGGCGACACAGAACCCAGTGGAGCAGGAAGGCACCTACCCGCTTCCGGAAGCGCAACTCGACCGATTCATGTTCTTAATCGAATTGACTTACCCAAATGAAGTCGAAGAGATCGAGATTGCTCGAACCACCACTGGCACCTCATTACCAACCTTGGAACCGTTACTCAAAGCCGAGGAGATCACAGCCTTTCAAGATCTCACACGTCGAATTCCTGTACCGGAACACATTTATCAGTACGCAGTTCGCCTGGTTCGGCAAACCCGTCCGCAGGAAGGCACGGCTCCTGACTGGCTGAAGCCACTGGTGTCTTGGGGTGCCGGTCCCAGAGCCGTTCAGTATTTGATCCTTGGTGGTAAAACTCGTGCAGCCTTGCATGGTCAGTACATGGTCCGTCTGGAAGACATCCAAGCGGTTGCTGAACCTGTGTTAACGCATCGCATGATCACTACGTTTGCCGCACAAAGTGAGGGCATCGATGCCAGAAAGATTGTCAAACGTCTGGTGAAAGAAACCACTCCAAGTGGGCTAGCGCCAACAGGAACAGCAGCGGCACGAGGCTGATTGTGGGTACTGATTTCGAACATCAGAAGTGTCGCCAACTGGCCTGTGTCATCGTTGAGATGGCGGGGCCGCCAGTTGCCCGCCACCTAACTGTTGCATCCTGCCGAGCGCCTCTGCTTTTGTTATTAGCATTGGCTTGGGCACTTCCCACCCCAGCTTCATCACAGTCCCCACCAACGCCGCCAGAAGCAGCAACATCGACGCCCAACCCACAGAAAGGGCAAGCGTCTTCCACTCGCGAATTTACTCAATACGATACCGACAACAGTGGCGCGCTGTCCCGCGATGAGCTGCGGATCGCCATTGAAAAATCAACTCAGGAATTGGGCACTTTTGAGGAACTAGATACATCGGGAGATGGGCTCGTCACCCCGCAGGAATTTTCGGTTGAACCAGACAACGGTGTACTGGAAGATCAAGCTTTATCTGGGGCCGACCCATTTCAACGGATTCTCCAACGAGCCATTGAGGCAATGGATGAATCCTACGATGGTTGGCAGTATCGTCCCGAAGAAACTGTCGACAGCACCACGTTTACGATCAATTACAACGCATCAATATCACCCGATGGCCAACGTCGCTTGGACCGTGGATTGATTCTTCATGCCGATGGTGATGGCAATCGTAAAATTTCACGGGAGGAAGCGGTTCGCTTCCTGGAAACCCAGCTTGGTATCCGCTGGATCACAGGTGACCTACTCCGTACCGAGAATGGCGGGGTTGTGGACTTTGCCAACTTCCTGCGGTGCGATGTCAATAAAGATGATGTGCTGACCAAGAGTGAGTTTGTCGACACATGGTGGAACAGCGAAACGGATGAGCAGGACTTCGAGTCCTTTGACATCGACAGCAATGGTGCGGTTAATCTTTCCGAGTTCGCAAGACAGAAAGGGCCTTACCTTCGACAACCAATCCAATGGTTCGAAAAAGCTGATACCGATGACGACCAATTGCTCAGCCAAGCGGAAGCTCAAGCGGCAATTCGCAGTCCTCGAAAGCACCTGGTAGCATCCAATATCAAAGCGTTTGATGACGACGGCGATGAGCAACTTTCGCTTACCGAATATCGCGTCTCAATGTTAGCCAATTTCAACTACCCTTGGGAAATGCGGCCCAAGGATATCGACCGCGACGGACTGCTCTCGTACAAGGAATTCAAATTTCACACGCGTGACCTTTTCCAACTTCAGCGACGATACTACTTTCATCGTCTCGATCGTGACGGCAACAATAAGCTGGATGCCTCGGAGTTTGATTTCGAGCCCTATAAACTCCATTCACTCTACCGTGTATCAGTCAATGGAGAGCATACGGAAGAAATCTACCGCAACGAAAAATTCCCCGTGGTCAGCTCACCCTCCATTGCCCCGGATGGTACTTGGGTTTTGTTTGATGCTTCACCACCCGACCGCAGCAATCTCACCCAGATCATGTTAATGAAAGCAAACGGTGATGATGTTCGGGATGTCTGCAAAGGGCAGATGCCGTCCTGGTCCGGCAAAGGATCACGGTTTGTTTGCTGCCGTTATGAACAGGGGGCAAGCATTTGGATTATGAACACGGATGGCACCGCTCACAAAAGAATTGATGATGGCTGGTCGGCACAGTGGTCACCGGATGGAACGACCATCGCGTACACCAATGACAACAGCATCCGGCTGTACGACGTTGCATCCGGTAAAATAACCACAGCACTCGCCAAAGGAGCACACCACTACCAGTACATTTACTGGAACATGTCGTGGTCACCTGATAGCCGACAACTGGCGTTCCGAGGCAAAACAGAAACGCATCAGGAGATTGGGATCTTATCCATCACCGGACCTGCCGGGGTGCGAAAGCGATTTTCAACCAACGAGTCCATGGGCGAAGACCTGGCCTGGTCACCCGATGGAAAGCGACTGCTTTTCAATATGTACTCGCCAGCGCACCACCGCGAACTAATTTTCCAACTCGATGTGGATGGCGTTTCCAGTCCCAGGCTTGTCCCCGAAATCAATACATCCATGCCATGGACGAGCATCTGTTTCTCGCCAGATGGAAAATGGATGATTTTGGCATCACCCAATTGACCAGAGTGACTCCCTCACCCGGTAAACCATTGAATGCAACTTCTGCTCTGAGCCATTCGCGCCAAGACACCGTGAACACGTGGCAGCGATCACAGCAACTGCGTCTGTCATCCTTGGAACAACTTCGTTTTAACCGCATTGATCGGTTAAATGCTAAGCACCCGCACAGTTCGCCTCACTCACCCAAGACGGTGGCTACAGTCGTCCTTTGCTGGTCTGGGTCCTGCAGTCCCGGTTTTCGTGCTATCCTGACCAGTACCCTCACTTACACCCACTTGAAATACGTCTCGGGTCAGGGTGGGCACGCAAATTCTGCTTCGGTTCCCTTCACAGCGAGGTAAAGTCCGATAGTTGACCAGCTGTTCCACTGTCGTCAGTGCCATGCCAGATTTCATGCATCCTGAAACTCCACCTCCTGCTGACGACGCTTTCCTCACAGTGGCCCAGAATCAATCCCTGCTGAGCGCTGAAGACGCATTTGCGCTGCATAAATTCGCTCATTCCAGATCTTTGGATTCGTCGGAAGCTGCATTACAAACCGGCATGCTGACACCGGTTGAAATTGAGATTGTTGAAGCTTTTACCTCACCTGAGGACTTGGCGCCCGGCTACAGGCTAAAGAATGTACTTGGACATGGGGCTTTGGGGATCGTCTACCGTGCCTACCAGCCTCGGTTGCAACGAGATGTCGCCATCAAGTCGATTATCGAGTCGCGCGTCACACTGCAGAATGTGATCGCAAGATTCGAGCAGGAGGGAACGGCAATTGGGCGTCTAAAACACCCGAATATTGTTCGCGCCTATGACTCGGGATGTCACAATGAACGCCTGTATCTGGTCATGGAATTGGTTGAAGGCCAAGACTTGCGGCAGAAGCTTGAATCAGGTGCCCTTGATGCGCAAACCAGCCTCTGGATCCTTCGCCAAACAGCGATGGGTTTGGCTCACGCCAAGTCCCATGAGATCATTCACCGGGACATCAAACCGGGAAACCTGATTCTCACCGAAGCTCCGGCGGGCTTTGATCTTCCGGCAGGTATCCCACTCGTAAAAATTGCTGACTTTGGCTTGGCCCAACTTAATGCCAAAGACGAAGATGATGACGACCAAACCCATCTGACGCTCGTAGGCGTGGCGATGGGCACTCCTATGTACAGCGCGCCTGAACAGCTTTCCGGAGACCCGGTCGATCACCGAGCGGACATCTACGCTTTGGGGGCGACCCTGTTCCAAATGCTGGCAGGCGAAACACCTTATGCATCAGGTAAGATCAACGCGCTTTTCTCTACCAAAGCAAGTGGAACACCGCCACGTCTGGAGCTGCTACCCAAAACGTTGGACCCAGCCATTGTTGATCTGATTATCGATCTGACGCAGCACGCACCCGAGAAGCGAATTGGCGATTACCCCGAACTCGTTGACAGGATTGATGAACTTCTACAGCTGATCTCATCCGCCAGCACCCGCCACACGGGATGGAGCCGCCGAACCCACACAAGAATACCAGCGAAAACGACGCAGAACCCAAGCGTTTGGGAATGGATCACCAACCACATGAAGGTAGTGCGTGCCGTTGGCGTGGTCATGATTGCAGCCGTGCTGTTGACCATCATGATCAATCCACCCAGTTTTCTGCGGGTTCCCGTGAACCCAAGTTTGGTACCTGATGGATGGGAACAGGCATTATTCGACGGTAAAACGCTGATAGGATTTCAGTCGCCCGTAGGGCTCTGGCTGGCCGCCAACGACAGTGAAGGTGGAGCAGTGCTTTCCGGCGAGGGTTCGATCGCCCGCCCCTTACCCATTCCTCCGAATCCAAACGCGGAAAACGGGTTCGGGTTTGGCTGCCGAGTCGGCGTCGATCTGATTTCAGCATCACAAACTGAACTTCATTTTGGGTTTGCGAACTCATCACTTGACGATTGCGAACGCTACGTCCTGCGTTACAATCGCGATTCAGCCTCATTCGGCGTCAGCACTGGACGAGACGGTGAATTCCACCGCCTGTCCCATGAAGTGCCAGTGAGTGCCGCCGTTCAGATAAAGACCCTCGAAGGGACACCCAATTACGCACAACTCGCAGTAGAACTTCATAATGCTCAGTGGTTTGTCTTTTTCAATGGAGACCTGCTAGGCAACGTCACGGCAAATCGAGAAAGCAATCGTGAAATACTCGAGTTTGTGTCGAGGGGTGGAACCGCGATTTTTGAAGCGCCAAGCGTCTACCGACTCGTCGAAAAAACGCCTGTACTAAAATAGATCTTGTGCGGTGAACAGAACAGGTTCATCGAAGATGGCACCACCGTGCAGATCTCTCCGAATCAAACACCAAACTTCACGACACATGCCAAATCGAAAATCTTCCTCCAAATCCAGCCTCAACTGGAAGAAGAAATTACTGTTTGGCACCGCCATTACATTATTTTTCTTTTTTGTGTTGGAGCTCATTCTCACGCTGCTGGGCGTGTCGACGATAGCCAGCAACCACGACCCCAGCGCGGGATTCTCCAATCAGATCCCATTGTTGGCTTCGTCAACCAACGCCGACGGCGAGCAAATACTGACCACGGCCGCCAACAAAGAAAGCTGGTTTAACATCCAGTCTTTTCCCTGGAAAAAGGCGTCGGGGACGAAACGTGTTTTCTGTGTTGGCGGGTCGACAACGTTTGGCAGGCCATTTTCGGACTCAGCATCCTATGTACGCTGGGTGCGGGAATTACTTACGGCAGTACAACCCGATGTTGAATGGGAGGTGATCAACGCGGGGGGCGTCAGCTATGCAAGTTATCGTGTCGCGGCGGTCATGCAAGAGCTCGCGCAATATGAACCAGACCTGTTCATTGTCTATTCCGCACAGAACGAGTTTCTTGAGCGTCGAACCTATGCCCGCATGTTCAAAAACCAATCGTGGCTGAATGACTTCAGTGCGGTCCTGCAAGGCACGCGAACAGGATCAGTTGTCCAACAGCTTTCTGACCGCATCCGCTCAGCAGCACTTACCCGGGAAGAAGAGGAATCAAAGGCACTTCCCGAGCGTGCCGCAGCTTTCCCAAGCGAAGTTGATGAAATGCTCAACCACTCTGTTGGCCCCATACAATATGAGCGAGACAAAGAATGGCGTGCAGAAGTAATTAGTGAATATGGTATTAACCTACAGCGTATGATCTCAATCGCCCGCTCCGCCGGTGCGAACATAGCGTTTGTCACACCTGTTTCCAATCTACGGGGCACCAGCCCATTCAAGTCTCTGTTCGATGAGGACACGGACGTCACAGCGTTGGCCCTGCAACTCGAGGAAGCGAGAAACTTCTTCCGATTGGGGCAATTAGACGAGGCCCTCGCAACAGTCCACACGATACTGGCAACATCACCAACCTCGGCTGACACACAGTATCTATTGGGGCAGATTCTCTTCGCCCGTGAAGAATGGACTGAAGCAGAACAGGCTTTTGAACGCGCATTGGATGAGGACATTTGTTCCTTGCGCGCGATCACACCTTTACGTGAAACGCTACGTTCAGTCGCTACTCAGGCTGATGTTCCATTGGTAGACGCGGAGAATCTGCTGCGTCAATTCAGCATGGACGAAAACGGCCACGCTTGCTTCGGTGATGACTATTTCCTTGACCACGTACACCCAACTCTTGAAATACACCGCTCTTTAGGAAAGTGGATTGTGGATGCACTGATTTCGAATGGACTGGTCGATGGAAAGCTTCCCTCCGACGCGCTCATGGAAGAAGTTCAAGAACGTGTCGATTTATCGATCGACTATCAAGAGACTGCAATCGCATTTCGCAATCTTGCCAAAGTAAATCACTGGGGTGGAAAATTTCAGGAAGCAATCGTTTCTGCAGAGCGTTCGCTTGCCATCTCTCCTGACGATTTAGAGAGCCGGTTTCTGCTGGCCGACAGCTTGAATAACCAGAAGCGTTACGCTGAAGCCCACTCTGAGTACAGAAGGCTATTCGAAATTGATGACTATTCACGGGCCCACCTGCCCTACGGTGAACTGCTGCTGGAGTCGGGGATGACTGAACAAGCAGAGCCGTACCTGATCGCAGCATTGATCACTGACAATGAAGAACACATGGCACGCGCCTACTACGACCTTGGTCTCCTGTACTCTGCAACTGATCAATACGAGGTCGCGATATCTTCGCTAGAGAATGTGATCAATGCATATCCGGATGACACCGCCACAATGATCCTGCTCGCCTATTGCCTCCGAAAAGACGGACGGCCAGCCGATGCGATCAAACTCCTTGTTCGATTACTGAAGCTGGACGCGACCGACGCTCGCGCGAACTATGAGGCCGCCGAGGCTCATTTTGACTTGGGTGAACTGCAAAAAGCAAAGACATACATCAAGGCGGCAATCGAAGCGGAGCCCGGCAATCCTGAGTTTGAAGCCACACGGGAAAAGTTTGAGCAGCCCGATTCCGCTGCATCTTGACGAGCAACTTCCCCCTGAAATCTCGAATGAAAAATAAGATTCAACCGGCTTCACTGTGTCGCATCGAGGCTCAGCCGATCGCTCGCGTCTCCCATGAAAAGGCCCAGAGCAACGTTCCAACGCCGTATTACCAAAGTCACGCAGCCTTCTGGGCATGGTAGTTTTTGGGACCAAAACTCCACGATTGACGACAAAACATCGAATAAGTCATGAAAAGTGGCCCCTCAGCGTGGATCCCGAAGCAGTTTGCCTCTTGAGGAATTCCCCGTTTCCGGCTAGATTGCTGCAAAATTAAGCAGTTCTCAGGAAATCTCTGATCGCAGGTAAGGAAAAATGGCACATAAGAAGGGGCAGGGTTCGAGCCGTAACGGACGTGACTCCAATGCCCAACGCCGTGGCGTCAAAAAGTTTGGTGGCGAAGCTGTCCGAGCTGGAAACATCATTATCCGCCAAGTTGGCACCAAGTATCATGCCGGCACCGGTGTGGGCCAGGGTAATGACTACACGCTTTACGCATTGGTCGACGGCAACGTCATGTTCGATCGCAAGGGCCGCCGTGTGAACATTGTCACTGCCTGAGCCTACGACCTCGATGATCTACGAACAACGCCTGCGAACAACGTGGGCGTTTTTCATGCGCTCACGGTGATCCTCGGTTTGTAACTCAGCAAGTGTTGCAAAGAGTGTCCGAAACGCGTGTGCCCCCCAACGTTCAGCAGTCTGAATATGGGTAACCGAGCAAGTTAGGGTTGGACTTCGACCGTGATTGGAAACGTAGTGACGTTACCGTCCACTTCAGCACGCAGAAAAAACGCGCGTTTGCCAAGCTCTGCGATAGGATCAGCCCTCAACACAAAGCCCCTTTCATTCTCTCCTTGCCGAACTAACAAACCATTGAGTCCGATGTTATCCACATAGACCCCGTGTGTTGCATTTCTGCCGGCGTTCTCTTTGCCAAAACTCACCTGACCAGTGAAGCCTTCTTTACGGCGAACGACAACGCGTGCTGCCACGCTTTGCCCTCGCCGCACCTGCAATGTCCACCCCTCAGAAACACCAAACTCTCCCTCAACGGGTTGAATCGAGGGAACGACACTTGGTTGATCCCCCAATTTCAGAACTCCCAAATCACCCACCTCTTGCACGGTCACTACACCCAACACGTTTGCACTAGCAACGAGCTTGGGAGACACGTCACCCTGCCATGGTTCGGCTGCTTCAGCCGCCCAAATCGTGCCGACGGCGTAACGCTGCCCACGTTCGATCGTCACAGGAAAACTTGAAACGAGTGATTTTGGTAGATCCTGCAACTCAAAAGTCACTGGCCCATCAAAGTCATCGTAGCGGTCGACACGAACGACCACCTCTCTGCCAGCCCCTTTGCGAATATCAGGTTTGGGCTTTTCCACGGATGCTCTGAAAGCTGGCCGCGCCGGGCGAATCACCAGTTGGTAGCCATACCCATCACCGCCATCTCCACGAGTGTCTGACACTCTCACGGTGTAAACTCCATCCTCGGGAACCGTAAAAATCAAACGACTATTCTTTCCCGCAAGACGCGTTGGATCATCATCGTTTTCATAATACACCTCAAACACGGGTAATCCATTTGCCACATGCACTCCATCGCTGGCGATCGGGCGTACTACATACGCGGGTTCCCCAAGCGCATGCGTTGTGTGCGACGTGCCAAAGTAGGTCCATCGCTCACCTTCGTTAGGATAGACGTTGTAACCTGAGTCTGGACCTCGTGGATACATCCACAAACGAGTCACCTCACCCGCAGCGTACAAGAAATCGTTCAGGTGCATATTTTGCCAATTGAAAAGACGAAAGTCACCAATCTGCTTGCTGTCTTTGCCGCGAAACGTGAAGTACGAATCACGAATGGCTTGCAGACGCACCCGCAGCACGGGTCGATCCTCCGCGTCAACAATTGAAACAAACGGATCAATCTGACTTCCATCACCGGCATCCGCATCGATCGCCCACACTTCACCTTGTTTGGCTAGCCACTGGTAGGCATCGAACTCACCACGCTGGCTTATCGTGCCCGCGATCACCGCGCCGCCTTGAACTTGCAGCACTCCATTTTGATTTTGGTGATCACCATTCCGAAGCTCGCTTTCCTTGACTTCAACGGATTCAATCAATTCGAGATAGCGTGGCTTTCGTGCAGGCGACCACTCTTTCTCTGTCCGACGAACCTCCCCTATCGACTGTTTCATCAACTCGCCGTTGGCCAAGGTAACCAGCACCGAATTTCCATCAGGTGTCACCGCAAAATCAGTCCGTCGATTCGACAAACGGTCGAGGGTCAACACCGTGTTCCATGAATCGGTATCGATGACCAACAGATCACCCTTCTCAGTCAACCCGAGCAAGCGTTTGCCGTCCGCATCCGCTTGCAACTTAAGCAGTGGACTATCCGAAACCGACCGTGTAACAAAAATGGGATTGGTTTGAGTCTGTCCAGACTCATTCAACATCCAGACGCGCAAACGATTATCTGAACTCCCCGCTATGATAAATTTACCGTCACCACTGACATCAATTGCTAAAACTTCACCCTCGGGCTGTCCCAGCGTATTGAGTCGTTTTCCCGTAGCAACACTCCACAGCTTCACCGTTTCGTCTGCACACCCGCTAATGAGCACTTTCCCGTCAGGGGAGAAAGCAAGATCATAGATCGCGCCATTGTGCCCCACCATTGACCGTAAAGCTTCACCCGACCGACTATCCCACAATTTAATTACGCGATCGTAGCCCGCCGTGGCAATCATTTTCCCATCGGGTGAAAACGTTGCCGCATACAGGACATCGCGATGCCCACCCAACTCATGCAACAGTTCACCTGTCTGAGTGGAAAACACAAATGCCATTCCATAGGCGCCTGCAACACCCGATGCCACTACCAGACGATCGCCCGCAGAACTGAACTGCAGTGAGTTGACTTTTTCAATTCCAGAATCCTGCGTTGTTAGCTCGCGAAGCAACTTGCCATTTGGGTCCTTGATTTGCACAAGTCCCGTGCGGCCCACAGCAGTCACCGATCCCTGCAAAGAGACCGCGACAGCACTCAGAGGCAACAAGACATCTGATTGAGTTTTAATCGACGGCACGTTGAGATGGAGCATCACAGGCACACTCCCATCGGGCCCAGTTGCCCCCTGCTCTACCCATTTTGCCAAGGTGGCGATCTGCGTTTCATTCAACGGTTCCTCGCCTTCTGGAGGCATGCGTGGCTCTGCCTTACCGTTGATTCGCAGGATCATGCGACTGCTGTTGGCTTCCCCGGCGGTGACCACCAGACCGGAGACTCCCCCTCTCATCAAAGCAGCATGAGATTCCATCACAAGGCCGCCTTCCGCATCGTCCGCTGTATGACAGGCGACACAATGCGCCCGCAAGATCGGCACGACATCTTTCACGTAATCGACCTTCTCGGCAGCCTGACTGGTAACAACCACAAACGTGGACAACAGGCAATGGACAAGAAAACGCATATTGAACTGATTCATGTGAGATAACGAACAGAGAGGCCTCAACGCCTGGCAGCGTGCTCAATGATTGAAAGTGAATTCGGAACTGGTAAGTATGCTCCACGCAATATCCTGCAGTGCGGTGGCCCGGTCTTTGCCGTATTCGCTGCGAATTTCCAACAACTTGCCCAGTTCAGATTCGGTTGCTTCCCGCGATAATGCCGCAGCAAATAACTTCTGCACAATCGCAGCATCTGACTCCTTCGCTTCGATTAACATCGCAATGCGGTTCTTCTGGTCCGCCAATTTGGGATTCAGTGTTTCTCCATTGGATAAATGCAACACCTGGACCAGACTGGGCTCTCCACTACGTTCACATTCGCATGTAATCTCGCGTGGATTACGACCAAACGTTTTCAAAAAGTATGAGTTGACGGATGCATCATAAAGCTGGATCGCTCGCGTGCCAGTTTTATAAAAATCCGTTTTCTGTTTATCAGCCCCTGGAAACGCCAACTCAGTAAATGCGGTTGATGTTTGCAATACCTGATCGATCCCATCCAACAACACCTCCGCCATCAATCGACGGGGGTAATATCGGCTGAGATACTTGAACTCATCACGATTATCAGCCAATGGCAGACTGCTGCGTTGATAGGTGTTGCTTTGCAAAATAGCTCGCATCAATTCTTTGAGATCAAAGCCTGAGTCAATCACATGCTTTGCTGCGGCATCCAGCAAGTCTTCATTGGACGCTGGATTGCTGAGTCTCAGATCATCCACCTGTTCAACAAGCCCCCTTCCGAAAAAGTTAGCCCAGACGCGATTGGCAATCGCCCTCGCAAAATACGGATTTTCAGGTTTTGTCATCCAATTTGCCAACGCAATTCGGCGATCGCTTGGATCGTCAAACTCCAGTGGCTGTGAATCCAGGGGTGCTGGTTGCTGCGGGCGACCGAGATTGGGTTGGATTAATTCGCCGGAGTTCGCAACAAAAAGCGTTCGGATGCCATCTCCATTACGCCCATCTCCACCCCAGCCCTTTGCGCGAACGCGAGAGAACAGATTTGCCATCGCGTAGTATTGGTCATTCGTCCACTTTTCCAGAGGGTGATTGTGGCATTTTGCGCATCCAATGGACAATCCCAGGAAAGCTTGGCACGCGTTCTCTGTCATGTCTTCGGGTGCTTGATGCAGAGCATAAAAGTTGGTGGCTCCATTCTGATCACTATTACCAGTTGCCGTGAGAATTTCACGCACCATTTGATCCCAAGGCTGGTTCTTTCGAACCGCATTTTCGACCCATTGATAATAGGCTTTGACTGCCACGGGACGCAGGCGAGTGCCGTTGATCAGCAACATGTCGGACCAACGGTAAGTCCAGTAAGCAATGAAGTCTTCGCCAGACAGCAAGCGTTCAACCAGTTCATCCCGCCTTGTCTTCTCATTGGCAGCAAGAAACGAGTCGCGTTCCTCAAGCATTGGCAGTCTACCTACCGTATCGAGCGTTGCGCGCCGCAAGAACGTCAGGTCATCGCACAGTGGAGAAGGACGCAAGTGAAGCGTTTGCAGTTGCTGCAGATTGAGTTCATCAATGAAGTTACGCCGCCCTGCGTTTTGATAAACGTCCGCAGGTACCTGGTTTGGATACGGCACTGTCATCCGCGCCAGAGCCACCTTGCTGCCAAACCAAACCAATACTGCCGCCTCTCCACTGCCCTGCACCTTCAGCATTCCTGATTTATCAACAGTTGCGATCGCCTCATCAGTTGCTGAGAACTGTGCCCAGTGCGTCACATCCACCGTTTCTCCATCACTGTAGTGTGCATTGACGAGGATCTGAAAGTGATCACCCGGTCGTAGTAGCGCTGAGTCAGGAGTAACCGATATGCGTTCAAGCTTTGCGTCATCATCGGCCGGAGCCTTAGCACCCGCTGCAATCCAATCAGCCAATACCTGATAATCACGCGAAGCCACCGCCAGTTTCAAACCGCCCTTATGCGGCAGCGCAGCGGTTGGCTTGGCCAGCAACAAACTGCGGCCTGGATCTGACAATTCAATACGCCGACCGCGTGCTTTCTGCGTGATAGAGATGTAATCAGCATCGGTGTCGTAGCCACGCAGCGAAAGCTTGAACCCCCCTTTGCCCGCTAACGCCCCATGACATGCGCCCATGTTACACCCGCTCTTGGCAAGCACACTTTGCACATGGTTTCGAAAACTCCACTGCACCTGTTTCTCAGCGTTTGAAACACGAACTTGAGCAATGGCAACGCTCCCATTGACCGTCTCTACCCGTATTTCAGCAATTCCGTTTGCCAGCCCATGAGCCACACCCTGTTTAATCACCACGATCCTCGGATCAGACACGCTGTACTGCAAATCCGCCTCCTCAACCATTCCGGCCAACTTCCCGTCGACAAGATTTACCACGGTGAGCCGCTGAATATTCTCCGGCCCTGCGAGTAAAAACTCTGTTGGCAGTAAGCGGATCCCCTCGCTGGCAACGCTGACCGGTACAGTCATGGCAAGCATGCAAAACGCCAGGCTCATGGACAGCCAGATAAATCGTGATTGTTGAACAAACATGTGCAGTCGTTAACGCGAAACGGAGTAAATGAGTTCATGTTGCCCGATTGAGCACACATGAATCATGGCATCGAGTGAGTAAAAAAAAATCCCAGCTCATCCAATCGTGGGATGAACGAACAATCCGGAGCGTTTGTTTTCCTGAGCCACGGCCAAGTGCCCAAAAAACTGAGCAACGACTTGATATTGGTATTCACGAAAATAGTTCCCTGACTTCCCGCACTCCGAAATCGACCAGCGGGAAAGGACGTCCGCCGGGACCCGGCATTTCAGCATGCAGATCAAGTCCCAGACTCTTGAAAATCGTCGCGATGATTTCCCCTGGATTGGTGGGACGGTCGGCGGGGACAGCACCGATGGGGTCACTTGCCCCAATCGCTCGCCCGCCTTGCACGCCACCACCAGCGAAGGTGCATGAAAAGCATTGCGGCCAATGATCTCGCCCGCCAGCGGGATTCACCTTGGGCGTGCGACCAAACTCGGCAAGACCACAAACCATCGTATCATCCAATAAGCCGCGTTCATGCAAGTCAGAAATCAACGCACTGTACGCTTGGTCGTACATCGGAGCGACGATATTTTTCATGCCCTCAATGGTTGTGAATGGTTTACTGCCATGAATGTCCCATGTGATTTCATTGAAAACGGTCAGGAAGGTATTGATTGTGACAAAGCGAACCCCTGCCTCAACCAATCGCCGAGCCAAAAGACAGCACTGCCCAAATCGATGCATCCCATAACGTTCCCTCGTCTTCTTTGGCTCTTTACTGAGATCAAACGCCTCGCGGGCCTGGGCACTACTCATCAGTCGATAAGCCGACTCAAAGTTCTTGTCCAACATTTTGGCAGACTCGGTTCCTTCCAGTTCTTCGAGCTTCCCTTCGATCGCACCACGCATACGCCGGCGACGATCAATCCGCACATCACCCAGAGTTGAAGGGGGCAGGAGATCAGGCACTTTGAAATTTTCCTTACTGGGATCTGCCATCAATGCAAAGGGATCATAAGCTTTCCCTAGAAAGCCACCCGCCTGACCATTCGGGAGATTCCCACCGCCACGTCCCATCGTTTCTGGCAAGACCACGTGTGCAGGCAGGTCACTACGACGTCCTCGCATGTACTGCAACACTGCTCCAGCATGCGGATAATTCACTCCCCCCGTGAACTGTCGCCCAGTCTGCAACATTTGCCAACCCGCATCGTGGACCGCGGCGGCCGTGTGATAACAGGATCGGATGACCGAAAACTTATCTGCAATTTCAGCATGCCTTGGCAAGATTTCAGAAACCTGGAAGTCGCCTCGAGTCGAGATCGCTTTGAAAGGCCCTCGTACCTCAGAAGGTGCCTCGGGCTTCATGTCGAACGTGTCCAACTGACTTGGTGCACCAAGGTTGAAGATCATGATGCAGGAACGTTTATCTTTGCCAGGATCGACATGCCCCTGTTCAGAGGCAGCCAAGTACTGAGGCAGTCCCAGTCCAATCGCTCCCAAAGTGCCAACTTGCAGGAAATCACGTCGTGTGACTCCGGTGCACGTATGCGACGAAGCCTTTGATGTCAGATTCAGCATGAAGTCATCCCGAAAAGCAGTGGATTCAACCGTAACGGCGGCAGGAAAAACAGGCGGGCTAACTCCAGTCGTCT
>Ga0315322_10000396_pt1 | contig 32420 bp, 25 predicted proteins | sample M110021515metaG_FD_203461 | JGI IMG/M metagenome (GOLD analysis project Ga0315322, IMG submission 203461) | Ammonia-oxidizing marine archaeal communities from Monterey Bay, California, United States - M1 100m 21515 | ecosystem: Environmental > Aquatic > Marine > Intertidal zone | place: USA...
GAACACTTGACGAACTTGATCGCGCCATGGCTCAGCAAGCCCAGGAGAGCCAGCAACAATCTGGCGAACAAGCAGGACAACAGCAAGCTGGTGATCAGCAAGCTGGTGATCAGCAAGCTGGTGATCAACAAGCTGGTGATCAACAAGCTGGTCAACAAGAGGGACAGCCCTCAGGACAACAGACAGCATCGGAAGCCTCCCCCACTCTGGCCAATGCAATGCAGTCTCAAGCCCAACAATCCGCCCGCGAACGGCAGGCCCAAATGAATCCGGGGCAGCCGAGCCCATCCGAAGGCTCCACACCGTCAACCGAATCAGGCAACGGCATGCAAATGCCTTCCGGGGGACCGGTGGACATCACCCAAACAGAACGAGCAGGTGCTGAATGGGGAAAACTAAGAGAACGCCGCACGGAAAACGCATCCGAGAGCCGTGCGGAGAGCGTTGCTCCGCAATATCGCCGCGAAATCGAAGCGTACTTCCGTGCCATTGCCACTCGTGCCGCGGAAAAGTCTGAGTGAAACCATGAACCAGTTAAGTGACCTATTCGATCGCACATCCCGCAGGCGCTGGTTGATGGGGCTTGCTGCCGCGACAGCAGGACAAACCTGCTTTGGACAAGAAGCATCGGGCGAAAAAGGATCTCCCGCCAGCCTCTATATACCTGACGAGATTGACCGTGCCGTCAAGTCAGGAGTCGAGTATCTGGTCAAAAGCCAACGAGACGCGGGTTCCATCTCAGATCGTGGACACGATGTTGCGATGACTGCGTTGGCGATCATGGCAATGGCTTCGATCGGCGTTGAACCGCAAAGCTTTTCCACTGCGGGGCGTTCGATGGCGAAGGCTCTCGACTTTGTGCTGCAGAAAAAGCATCAAGATGCACAGGGGTACCTCGGCGGCCGTGACGGATCCAGGATGTACGGGCACGGAATCACCACCCTCATGCTGACAGAAATGCTCGGCATGGGTGCGACCGTAGAGCAGAACGAGCAGATCCACGAAATGCTGGTCAACGCAATCAAGCTGATTCTGACAGCTCAGAATGTCTCGAAGTCCGAAAAGCTAAAAGGTGGATGGCGGTATACACCGAGCAGCCGGGATTCGGATCTCTCCGTATCGGTATGGCAACTCATGGCACTGCGGTCAGCCAAAAACGATGGATTGGATGTGCCAGGGGAGGCAATCGATCAAGCATTGAAGTACCTACGATACTCGTACGCCTCACCACTGAATCGTGACGGAACGCCACGCAACAAAGTCACCGGCTTCAGCTACACGCCAGGAACACATCACCCCTCTTTCACCATGTCTGCCGCAGGCTTACTTGCAATGCAAGTCTGTGGGCAGTACGAGTCCCCCATGGTGGAAGGTGCTTCGGAATGGCTGATGCAACATCCACCGAAGCCTAGCGAAAGGTTCTTTTTCTACGGCGTGTATTACTATGCACAAGGCATGCATCAGGCGGGCGGTAAATACGCAAACAAAGCAGATGAGATGGTCGCTGACCTCCTGGTTGACGCTCAACGGAGCGATGGTGCTTGGCTGGCGCGAGGGGGTGAAGAGCGTAATGTGGGCGCCGTGTACTCAACTGCGTTGGCGATCCTGAGTCTCAGTGTTCGCTATCACTACCTGCCGATCTATCAGCGATAGGTCTACAACTCATAAGCCCAAACACAGGCCAGACGCAAAAAAACCCGGCCATGCCTGAAAACAGCAAACCGGGCTTTTCTGGGATCGGGTAAAGGTTACCGCTTCTGTCGCGATTGCATCCAGCTTGCGTACTCTTGAACGGTGATTTTTCCGTTTCGGTCGCCGTCCGCAGCCGCAGGGCTCATCAGCATTTTTCCCCACTCGGAGGCAGTTAACTGGCCATCTTTGTTATTGTCGTAACGGTCAATGATTCGCTGCCCAAGTTTGACGTACTTATCATCGGCCTTTCCGCCGCTTGCGGCCGGTGCAGGAGAATCAGAGCCGGCGGAAGATGACGAACTTGGTTTGCCGGAGTAAGCTGCTTGGAGCTGGGAAACGCTGCCCTTCTCTACCTTCTTTAGAGCCTCATCTGCAGTAATCACACCGTCACGATTGAAGTCAGAGTCAAAGAACTCGGCAACAACATCATCGTTCCATTCCTTGGCAAACTCAGCCATAGTGACTTGTCCGTCTCCGTTGCCATCTTTGTCTGTAAACTCGCCGGGAAGGCCTTCGGGAAGCCCTCTCCCCGCGGTAGCCCGGTAGGACTTGCGCCCGTCGAACACATCAGGCACTTCAACTTTTTTCTCTCGTCCACGACTGCGAGACGCAGTACTTTTGGTCCGCTTCGCTTCTTCCTCGCCCTCTCGTCGACGTGCGTACCGTACAGCGAGTTCACTCACAGAAAGTTTGCCATCACGATTTCGGTCGAAGTCCATGGGATTCCCAGCGAATCGGCTGGACAGTTCGTCTTTGGTTAGGAAGCCGTCACGATTTCGATCGTAGCGACGCATTCGCTCTTCAGATTCACGTTGGTCGGCGGGCGTCACCACAACAGCCAGCATTTCTGCCGCAGCACCAAAACCCATCAATAGCGAGGGCTCTGCCTCATCTCCGAACCCTGGCACGAGCAAGTCTGGCGTCAACGCATCGTCAGCAGAGGAGGACGAACTCGCTTGGGGGGTACTGCTGCTTCCGCCCGACTCACGCTGCTCTCGCATCTTCTGAAAGCCATCCGTGATTTTTTTCAATGGAATGGGCTGGCCAGCTTTGATACTGGGATCTGACTGGGCCATCCGGCCAATCAGAAACTGTGCTGGCCCCTGCTGTTCGCTAGGATCAAGCACACCGTTCCCGTTTGCGTCCAGCCGGCTCAGGAAGGAGCTGGAATCAAATCCTCCGCGGCTGCTGGAACCACCTCTTCCACCGGAATCACCACCACGGCTACTGAAACCGCCTCGACCGCCGCTGTCTCCACCTCGACCGCTAAAACCGCCTCGACTGCCCGAATCGCCGCCAAAACTGGGACGTTGAGCCGCCAATGGTGCTGTCATTAGTAGGGAAAGAACCAATGTCGTCAGTGATTGTTTTGTATTCATGTGGATAAAACACATTTCAAAGAAGAGAGTTTCGCCATCTTTAACAAGCTGGCACAAAACTAGACTAAACGCACTCCACTAGCAGCGTCTGAGTCCGCGAAACACGATTTTAATCGTTGAGAAAGCCAATCCTGACGGTATTCCGCCGATTTCTGATTCGATTGAGTGTATTTCTGCATCAAGGCCCAGTAAAACGAACCGAATCCACCAAACCACTCATACGAGATCTATTGGTGGCAGATCAGCCCCCCATTCACTGGTCAGCAACAGGCGGCACACACGGGATCTCGACGAATCTAGCCGAAAAGCTGCTCCACCACAGATTCCCTAGTCGTGAGTGTTGCCAATGGTTCTGCTCGTCCTTGGTGACGTGAGTTACCGCAACCAGATCCCCCACTTAGCTTTGTTAGCGTGATGCGCGTCGCTCGACGTCTCATGCCTCCTGTCCAAGACCAACCTTCAAGCTAACATTTCGATCGACACCACTTTCATGAACCCAGCGGAGCGTCATGAACCCAGCGGAGCCATTCCCCAACAGCCTCACAGGTTCGAAACACCAACTTGCAAGCACGAATCATTTTCGTCCAACACCTCAATTACATTGCAGCCTCTAACCAAGGAACAAGGACATCAACGCCATGACCACCGACAGCGAAACAACCCTGACCGAGATAAAGCAGCTGATCAACCGATTTGTCGAGGAACGCGATTGGCTGCAGTATCACGATCCCAAGAATTTGGTCATGGCGATGATGTCGGAAGTTGGTGAACTCGCGGACCAGTTCCGCTGGGTCAACAACGCAGACTCTCATGCCCTTGCCGCTTCCACGGAACAGGCAGAGGATGTTGCTGACGAACTCGCAGACATCATGATGTTTGCCATCGAATTTGCATCAGTCTGCAACATTGACATCACTTCGGCAATCGCGTCCAAGCTCGACAAAAATGCAAGTCGATATCCGATCGCAAAAGCGAAGGGATCCTGCAAAAAATACGATCGTCTTTGAATACGACCTGTCTATGTTTTTGGGACAGAAACTTAACAGCAGAGCAGCAAGATCGATGGCAATGTCGGCTATTCTACACAACCGACGAAGGCTTCGAACCGCTGATTTTTCGATCAAACAACAAGACCACCCACACCCAAAATCACATTCACAAGTGGATCACGGTCACATACGGTAGATATATTTCAGAAACGAATATTTAGAATGAATCCATGCTAACCGCACCCCGGTTGCTCCATGCAGGAATCCGAGTCTCAGAAAGTACTTGTAGAAGAACGTATAAAAGAAATTAAAAACAGCTCGAAACGGATTCAGTAACCAGTTACGTTTCTTCGTCGATAACTTGGCAAATTTCTTGAACGCAGCATCCATCTGTTCCAAAGATTCATAGGAAAAATGATCGAGGGGACTCTTCAGATTGCGCACCTTTGAATTTTGAGGCAACTGAACACTCTCGTGAACCGCCAGATCGTTGAATCCTCCTAACGAATTCCGAAACAACCGCAACTGATAGTCTGGATAGTACCCACCCCAGCAAATGTACTGATCACCTACGAAAAGTTTTCTTGCAACGCGGTAACCAACCACATCCGCTTCGAGATCAAGACTTTCGATTTCTTCAATCAACTCATCCGTCAAGACTTCGTCAGCGTCAAGGCTCAGCACCCATTCATTGCTGCATTGCGCCAGCGCAAAATTCTTTTGTTTCCCGTAGCCCAGCCAGTCCTGGTGGAAGATTTTTGCGCCATGACTTTCAGCAATTTCAAGCGTCTTGTCGGTGCTGCCGGAATCCACGATCACAATTTCATCTGCGACGCGTGCTGCTTGCTGCAGACAATCGCCAATGATACCTGCTTCGTTCAGGCAGATGATCGAGACGGATAGTTTGGTTTGCATGGGCTAACTGGCGAACGACGCTGTGAATACCAAACGAAATCTCGCATTGGGTTGCCCCAATCTGCACTCGAACTTTCGTCATTTTGGCAACATGAGACCGTAGCCTCCTGTTTATTCATGTCGTCGATTCGCGGTTTCCAACAACACAAATATCGTTTTTTTTGGCAACTCAGAGGCAATCGCCAGGCCCGATTTCCGGACAAGGAAACAGCTCTGATGGTCTGTTAACAGAGCCCAAACGACCCTGAACGCCCAACAGCATAGCTGATTCAACAACGTCGCTGCTTCCAGATCACAGAAACCATCATGACGTCAAAAGCACATAGTAAATCGACTATCCAAGCCCTCCTTGAAGCAGATACCACCTCGGCGATCTCACTCAAAAACCCGCAGCACTCACAATCTTCACCCTATTCTTGCAGTTCTCGCACAGCTGTTGTCAAGCGAAACACCCTCGGACCAGAACTCACTCACGTAAACAGGTCCGAATCCAGTCATCACATCTACATACAGAAGTCATTGCAAACAAAATCATCAACCGGCCCCTGATCACTCAGGAATCCCCCGATAGGTGAATCGTCGGCAACAGTTACCAAATGCGGGTGTTCACACAAGTCAGGCCTACTTACTCATCACGAGTTCGTTCTCAAATGGTGCTGGAAATACACGCGTTCAACAGTCAAAAGCCAAACCGACCGGATGGCGATGTGGCATCGAAACCGTGTAAACTGCGGTAAAACAAAAGTCCCTTACCCCGAGACACTCCATGCTGTTAGGCTCGCACGTTTCCTGCCAAGGTGGGATTTCCAAGGCAGTTGGCCGCGCAGAGGACGTTGGTTGCGAATGCATCCAAATATTCGTAAGCAACCCACCTCGCCAGTGGCCAGTATTCGCAGACGAAAAGCCGGGTTCCGTCCTCGTGCAGGAACTGCAAACAGGCGTTTGCAGTTCAGAAACAGACACGGATTCAGAGAGTCAACCTTGGAGAGCAAAGCCGCTCGCCAGTTCTGCGATCGAAGATTGGAACTCAGCCATCTCTGCATCGGCAGTGAGTCATCCCATCGCACACGCCTCCTATTTGATCAACATGGCCTCGCCCAAGGATGAGTTATTTCGCAAGTCAATTAACGCTTTGGTAATCGAATTGGAACGCGCCAATTCTCTGTCGCTCGACGGTCTCGTGGTGCACCCGGGTTCATTCACAGAAAGTTCTGAACCGGAAGGACTGTCTCGGATAGTGGATGCGGCGTCTGAAGCATTGGGTCGCGTTACCCCCGGCACATGCAGGCTGTTACTCGAAAACACCGCAGGACAAGGGTCCTGTCTCGGGCACTCGCTTGAACAACTGGCCTTCATGATCAACGGGATTGGGCAACCAGATCGCGTTGGAATCTGCCTTGACACATGCCACGCCTACGCCGCTGGTTACGAGATCAACACAAGGCAAGGGTTTGACGAGATGCGTAAAAAGATGGATGACCTTTTACCTAAAAATGCAATCGCAGCTCTGCACCTGAACGACAGCAAAAAACCACTGGGAAGCCGAGTCGATCGTCACGAGCACATCGGGCTCGGTGAAATTGGGATCGATGCATTCCGTTATGTGGTCGAAGACTCGCTACTCGGAGGTCTGCCTGGGTACCTCGAAACAGAAAAAGGCATGAATGAAGAAACTGGCGAGGAATGGGATGTCATTAACCTGCGCGTCTTGCGAGAATTAAAATGACAAAACATGATTCAACGAGGCATGGCAGAAATCAATCAACCCGTTCTGCCTGCTCCGTAATGCTCCTCGTATTCTTTCTCTTCATTCCTTGCACGAATTCAGAGACATGCACCACTGCGAAAGCAGAGTCGCCACGAATGCAACCAGCAACATGCTGGATATGGGCGAACGGGAACCCGCCGTCTGGTCAGAAACTCCTGTTTAAAAAACTGTTTCAGGTACAACACGACGGAACGACCGCCAAACTGAAGTTCTCTCCCTGTTATGCTCATTTGCGCATCAAGATGGATGGGGCAATCATCGGAATAGCATCACCCTATCAAGAGACGAAGGAGACCGACCTCCAGCACTCTTTGTCTGCGGGTAGTCATTCACTGACAGTCGAGGCACTGGGAACAGCCGGCCCCTCTGCCTTCTTTGCCGAGCTGACGCTTGCCAACCGCAATCATCCGAACAAGATCATCCGCACGAACCCCAACTGGGTCGCAACCAGCATAACAACCTTGAATCCAGCTCAACAATCTTTCAAGGCGGTTGCGAATCTTGGTCCCATTGAAGACGCTTTCTCGGTCCCACTGGAACGACGGGTTGGCATTGATGCTATGGATAATTACGAGCAGTGGAAACTTGCTTTGCGGGAAGGTAACGATGAACAAATCAACGCAGCAGTTTTCTCGATAGCAGACCATTTCCAGATTCAGGAGGTACCGTTTTCAACCTCGCCAGAAATGGATTTGGGGTCATGGGTCAGCATGACCGTTGATTCCGCGGGACGCTTGATCATTGCGAGAGAATCAGAGGGGTTGCTTCGATTGACCTTATCACCGCAGGGCGACTCAATCAAATCAACTGAATGGATCAACCGTAATTTGAAGGAATGTCGCGGTCTGACATTCCGAGGCAAGGAATTATTTGCGAACGCGAATAACTCGAAGGGTTTGTATCGCCTCCGTCCCGAGGGTGCTGGATTCGGCGAACCGGAACTGATTTATGCATCCAGCGGTGGAGTGGGACATGGCCGTAACGATCTGGTGGTCGGTCCCGACCAGATGCTTTATTCCATTCATGGCGATGCCGTGGACTTGCCAAACGACGCCATCGATCACACCTCACCGTACCGAGAAGCCGCCAAGGGGACGAAGACCCGTGAGGGTCATCTACTGCGAATGAACCCGGACGATGGTAGCGTGGAAATTCTGGCAGCTGGTTTACGGAATCCATACGGCATCGACTTCAACGAACATGGAGACTGTTTTACCTACGATGCGGATGCGGAACACGACATGGGCGCGCCATGGTACCGGCCAACTCGCATGCTTCACCTGACAACGGGTGGCGATTTTGGCTGGCGTGGAGTCACCGGTACGTGGCCTGCGTATTACCCCGACCATCCTGACAATGCAGTCCCCGGTCTCGACATAGGAAAAGGGTCACCGACCACCGTCAAGTTCGGTACACGCAGCAACTTTCCGGCCAAGTATCGCAAAGGCCTCTTTGTTCTCGACTGGGCATATGGCCGCATTTTGCTGGTCAATCTGCAGCCCCGAGGCAGCAGTTACTCCATGACCAGTGAAACATTCCTGAAGGGGCGTCCGCTCAATGTCACCGACCTCGAATTTGTGTCTGATGGCAGCATGTATCTGATCACGGGCGGAAGAAAGACACAGTCAACACTTTATCGCGTGAAATACATTGGGAATGGCAACGAACTGGTGGAAGCAAATGCAGCAGAAATGACTGACCATCATGCTCAATGCCAGAATTTTTCTTCTCAGTCGCGACGGTCACGTCGCGAACTGGAATCTTTACTGACGAGTGAAATAACTGCCGAACGCTTTAGCCTGGCATGGCAACAGCTTGGCAACCCAGACCCCTGGATCAGCCATGCTGCAGCGCGAGTCATCGAGCGTTTACCGATATCTCAATGGGAAGAAAAGGCATTACGGGAACGAAACCCGGCGATCGCAATCCGAGCCATCAGTTGTCTGGTCCGATCACAGGAGTCTCAAAACCTGCAGCAAACCATTGAACGTCTGGCAGAACTAGCTCAAGAGTCACACAACCAGGATCAACCAGGCCATCATTGCGACAGCAGTCTGCAAACGGCTCTCTACGGTATTCAATTGGCTTTATCGCAGTTAAAGGATCACTCGGTAGAAATCGATCGCAAACTAATTGACGTCTTGTCGCCGATGTACCCTTCTGCAAATGCCGTAACAGCAACCGAGAACTCTGTAGCTAAGGAAATCCATTTCGAAACAGACCGGCTACTCAGCGAACTTCTGGCAACCCTTGGTGACGAACAGGTCGTGAGCAAAACGCTACAACTGATCTCGCAAACCACTGCTCCTGAGCAAAGGCTTCATTTTCTTTACGTCTTACGCCATGTAGACGAAGGATGGACCCCAGATTTTCGCCAAAGCTACTTCAAGAATCTTGCAATGGCAGGACAGGAGTTGGGTGGGGCAGGGCTTCCGGAATTCCTGCAACGTATAGAGGATGACGCAATACAACAGGTCCGCCCTGAGGATCAACCAGAATTGATTGCGATTGTCGATGCATCGCGAACCTCCACCGATCCTGCCTCCTCGCCGACGACGGTTCCACGCGCCACCGTACAAGTCTGGACCGTCGACCAGATTCTCAGCGGCACTCAACCTGAGGGTAACAAAAGCCACGGGAAACAGATTTTCGCAACGGCAGGATGTATACACTGCCACCGGTTTGCAGCGGATGGCCAAATGATTGGTCCGGACCTGACGGCTTCGATGCGACGGTATAGTCGTCGCGACTTACTGGCTGCTGTGATCAAGCCTTCTGAGGTGATTGCTGAGAATTATCGCAGCGTTCAGATTCTCACAAGCGACGACCGCGTTGTAACAGGGCAACTCACGCATGATGGTGACTATCGATCCCCGGTCCTTCGACTGGCGACGGATCCCGCTTTTCCCTCTCGCACCGTCGAGATCCCGAAATCAGAAATCGTGAGCCGGAAGATTTCCGAGGTATCTTGGATGCCCGACGGTTTGCTGGATACATTCACGCGTCAGGAGATATTTGATCTGATCGCCTATCTCGAATCTTCTCCCTGAGAAACATGCGTGAGCCCATTCGCACCGGCAGACCAAATTTCATCGAACTGGGGTTGATGATACTTTCAAACGCATGGAAATCCGGAAGCATCTGCTCTACTTGAAAAAATCCAAGGCGGGTTACCAAAGGATGACAGCGTGTGATAATGCCGCAGATCAGTTTGCTGCCTTTGCTTTGAGCGTTCTTTGACCAAACCTGAATCAGACCGCCTTTACGACCGCAACTTTTGGCTTGCCTTTGTCAGCCAAAGCTGTTTTGTCAGCGCAAACACGCTGATGGCTCATTACTCGAGGTGGATTGAATATCTAGGGGGCAACTTGAGTCAGGTGGGCCTGATCATGGGCATTGGGGCTTTACTGGGGCTATTGCTGCGGCCTTGGATGGCTCAATGGATAAACCGCTTGGGCGCTCGGGTCATGTGGGCTTGTGGCTTGGTGTTCTTCTCACTCTCAGCCATCACGAATCTATTTCTTGAGAGCATTGATTTAGAGATTTTTCTTGTTCGGTCGGGTCTCGTGATGGGTTCAGCAATCGTATTTGCGAGCGGCCTGACGTACATTTCACAAACCAGTCCTGAGAGCCGGAAAACCGAGGCGATCGGCATTTTTGGGATCGGTGGTTTCCTGGGAATGTTGACAGGCCCATTTGTGGGCGACCTATTTTTGGCGAATCGCTTACGCGACAACTTTGAAATGCTATTTCTTGTAGCGGCGTTCGCGAATGCACTTCCTCTGGTGCTGCTGTACTTTCTTCGCCCTACCGTCAACGAGGGCTCAAAGTCTTCACTCCGCCTCACGGATTTCATTGTGATTACCCGACGCTATTGGCCGGGTTCCATCTTGCTAGTGGATTTCGCATTTGGCGTCTGCATGACAGCACCATTTGTGTTTGTAGCAAGTTTTATCGACCGCGAATCATTGGACATGCCGGGTGTCTCTGTGATTGGTCTGTTCTTTCTGTTCTATGCAGGAATAGCAATCACCGTAAGGCTATTATCTCGAAGGCTTCCTGATCGAATCGGCTCAGTAAAAGTTCTGCTGTGCGGCATCTTGTTGATGTCAATTGGAATGTTCTGTTTCAGCATTGTCCACGAGGGTAACCCATGGCTGATCTCAATCCCGGCGACCTTGACCGGTGCTGGGCACAGTCTCATGTTCCACACCATGACTTCGTTGACTCTTCAGCCTTTTCCGATAGCAGTCCGTGGAACGGGATCTGCGATTGCGCTGATGATGCTTGACTTGGGAACATTTCTGGGGGCTCCAGCACTGGGTTATTTAGGGGAAAGCTATGGGTTCTCTGTCTTGTTCGCGACCATCGGCGGATTTAACTTATTCTCTGGTCTCATTTACGCTTGGTTTACAACGAGAGGGCGAGGCACTGAACCCCAAGACGCAACCAACTGACCACGCCACGAGGGTGAAATGAGTCGCAAGGTTCACACAGACTTTTTAAAGTCCTCCAAAGAAATCAGTGCTGCGCTCCACAATGCTCTTTCCGAGTGCGGGCCTCTAGCAAAACAAGAGCCCAATGTTCAGCCACTTTCTACCGTGATGTGTCGGACGATCGCCGGACAACAGCTTTCCGTGCAAGCGGCAAGAACCATCTGGAACCGTGTCGTGGCAGACAGCGGAACTACACCGATGGTCAAGTACTTGACCACTGCCACCCCATCACGACTACGGGCATGCGGTCTATCTCGCGCCAAGGGTCGGTCGATGAAAGAAATCGCGACTGCCGCTGATTCAGGTCGGCTTGAACAAGACGATCTAAAGCGTTTATCGCATCACCTGCGGAGCCAGCGATTGACTGAGATCTGGGGAGTCGGGCAATGGACCGCCGATATGATCGGAATCTTCTATTTTCGTGACCGAGACGTATGGCCGGAAAGTGACATCACAGTAACGAAAACAATGCAGCGGCTCATCGGATACCGACGCAAAACAACGCTGGCAGCTGAACGATTTGCACCCCAACGCTCATTCCTTGCTCGGTACATGTGGAAAATCGCAGACGCTATGCCCAACGCCAGTCGGAAATCCTGAAACTCAGCCCCAAAACACAGAGCGTCCTCACAGGTTGTTTGCTCCTTGGCTTGCCTCGACCTCACACAACTGACAAGAAACGCGTATGATGATGGCAACACAGCCGCATACCCCACCACAGTGCAATCGCTCTCCTGCCACTGCCTCACTCATGGGATTTCATGAACATGAAACACCAACCACGCCGCCATTTTCTAAAAACATCAATTGCCACCACTGCTGGGCTGGGCTTGCTACCACGTCTCGCCACTGCATTTGACGCACCGAATAAGGCTGCCAAGGGCATGCAGTTCGGCTTGGTAACCTACCTGTGGGGCAAGGACATGGATCTCCCCACGCTTCTGGATGTCTGCGAGAAATCGGGCGTCATGGGTGTTGAGCTACGCACTCAACACGCTCATGGCGTCGAACCAGTATTGTCAAAAGCACAAAGAGCGGAGGTCAAAAAACGCTTCGCTGATAGCCGCGTTGAATTAGTGGGCTATGGATCCAATGCCCAATACCACGAAAACGACCCTGCAAAGGTCAAAGCCAACATCGCACTGACAAAAGAATACATACGCTTGATGCACGATTGCGGAGGCAGTGGTGTCAAAGTCAAACCAAATGGATTTGCAAAGGATGTTCCTCAGGAAAAGACCATTGAGCAAATCGGCTTGGCTTTAAATGAAGTGGCGAAGTTCGGGGATGCACTTGGGCAACAGGTTCGAGTGGAGGTCCATGGGCGCGGAACCAGCGAATTGCCTGTTGTACGCGACATCTTTAAGGTGGCAACTCACCCGAACGCAACCGTCTGCTGGAACTCCAACGACGCTGACCTGGAGGGCGAAGGACTCGCTGGCAATTTTGAGATGGTCAAAAACAGATTCGGCGACACTGTTCATATCCGGGAATTGAATGTTGGAAACTATCCCTACGCGGAGTTAATGAAGAAATTCAAGGGAATGAACTACAGCGGTTGGATATTGCTGGAAGCACGAACCAAACCGGCAGACAAAGTTGCTGCATTGATTGAGCAACGAGAAATTTTTGAGCAGATGACAGGTTGATCAGCGTTCCCAGACCGCAGGCCAGTCACTCGCTTCCGCCCCAAATGTTTGCGAAACGACAAAGCCGCTTGCTTGGGACATATAAAAGATACGTCCATTGGAGACAACAGCTCCAAGGCATTCTCGCGAGTCGATCGCAGGCCCCGTTGACACAAGTTTGCCATCGCGTGATAGATCTATCATGTCCATATTGGCACCCAACACGTAGGGTTCCGAAAGTGTGAATCGGCAACACGCATAATTGTGCCCAATGCTGCCAGTCACTTTACCCGTCTTGCGATCAAAGACGTTGCCCTTACCTCGCAAGGCATTTGAAAAAACGAACTTGGGTCCCACTGTAACCACATTCAATGCTGAGGTGATTGGATCCGATCGCCACACCAGCGCCCCATCTTGTGCGTTCAGGCACCAGACAAATCGTTCGTCGGTTCCTTCCTGAGCACGGTTAAAACCACCAATATAGATCTGATCATCTCTTGCACTGAGTGTACATTTGGAGGTGACGTAGTAATCAGTCGTCATCCAAACCTGCTCACCTGTCTTGGGATCCAAGCAAACTGTCAATCCGTTGTTCTTAGCAGGCAACCCACGTCGCAGACGCTGGCTCTCGGAATATCCAAAGAACACGGAATAGAAGAGTTTTCCATTGAGCTCGCAAATGCCACAATCATTTCCACCTCGCCCAAACTCAGAATAATCCTTCTCCCAAACAACCTTACCGGTTTCAAGATCCCATGCCCACAAACGTGGCCGATGATTCCGCGGATAGTACGGATTATCATTCGAGTAAATCCAGCTCATCACCTCTTTACCATTACGTTCAACAGGCGCACCTCGAAACGTGAAAGGCTTCTCGGTCCCCTGCGCGGCGTACTCACCTGACCCCGATGCGTAAATCGCCAAGCCATCAATGACAATCGGCGGAAATTGGCGACTCCAACTTGGCGATCCCGTGAAGGGAGCTTCCCAGATCAAATCTCCTGTTTCAGCGTCAAGACATCGCATCACCGAGCGTTTGATCCCAGCCTGAGGAATGATCAATTTGCCGTCGACGTAGAGCGGCGACGTGAACGACAAGTAGACATCCGGCCAATGACGTCTCCACAACAGCCGGCCTGTGTCCTGTTCGACCGCGATCACCTGTCCCTCAGCTGTATGCATGTAAAGACGCCCACCACCACAAACGGGCAGATGCTTTACCGTTCCCTCGAGTCGGCGTGCCCATCGCATTCGCAAGGGTGGCTGCAAGCCTTGGTCGTTCGCATTGGTACCGCTGAAATCGCCATAGTTTGTGTACCAGTCGTACATTGAATCCGCAAACTTCCCTTTCAACGGGCTACGAATCTCGTGAATTTTCAAATCAAGTGTTGGCAGAGACTGGCGACCACCGGCACCAAAAACATAGAGATAGCCATCCTCGCACGGGACGAAAACTCGATCGTCCGCAACTGCGACAGCCGCACTGATGGCCGCCCCGAAAGCGGTTTCAAATCTTCTGACTTGTCCCTTTTGCAGCGGGACCACATAAAGCGTGCCACTCAACCCACCGTAAATCGCATGCTGACGCGTTAAGACAGGAGGGCAAATGGATCCCGCCTCACACAACAGCTCGGTTTCACCAGTTGCCAACGAGTGACGGCAGAGACCGGCGCCCTGTTCTGGCCTGACCCGGTACACATCGTCACCTCGAACACTGACAGAGGCAAAACTCAATAGGCCTTGCTTGTCAATCGAAGTCTCTGTGCCAGGCACTACCTGGGTAGTGAATTCCCCGTCCTCAAGATTCATGACTTCAACACGGCCTGCATTATCTCGACGATGCCATTGCACGAAGACACGCCCATCACTATCTGCACTTTGCCCAAACGTCGCTGGATATTCCTTACCCACGTAATCCGGGACTTCCCCCACATGCTTTAAAGTGGCAGCAGATCCAGCGTCATTGATAAAAACCGTTCTTCCACCTGCTGGCATGACCACAGTCTTGCCAATCAAACAAATCTCTCGCGAGCAGACAAAGTGATCGCGCCATGTGACACGGTCGCCACGAAAAGCCAGCCAGTCGTCTCCTTTCCAGCGGTCTCCTTTAAAACCAATTACCTCCCGAACAAAATCCCACTCCCAGCAGGAAACCCCATCCGGCTTCAAACAGTACAACCGCGCACCCAATGTTGCAAAATAGACACGTCCGTTCCCGGCTACCGGAGCCGCAAACACAGGCTCCCCACAATCCACGCGGCGCACCAGTTTCCCATCACTGCAATTCAACACGTAATAGAAACCCGCCATTGTGCCGACGTGCACAAAACCATCAACAACGCATGGTGACGCAACATTATTGCAATTGCCGCTGCCACCTTCTGTCCTAAACTGCCATTGCTTCTTACCGGTTGCAATGTCAATGCAGGCCAAAACTCCGGCACCATCAATCACATAAACATGGTTCTCATAAACAACCGGAGAGGCGAGGATTGCATCCGTCATCGGCACGGTAACAAGAAGTCCCAACGATTCATCGATTGAAAAATCAGCCGCATTACCCGATCGCAATCCACTGCCTTGCAATTGCGGCCAATCGGCAGCGAAACTCTGAACTCCCGTTACTAAAACCAACAAACCAGGAAAACAAAATTCCCACACACGATTGGACAACTCAATTGGTCGGGACATGCTGCACTTCACCTTGTTGCCTTGAGGGAACCTAATGTAGCCTCAATTGTAACCTCCTCATGACGCGTTAACATGCGTGATGCTCTATCTTCTCTGCCCCTATCACAACGGCATGAGAGCAATGCGCAGCCCACCGAGCAGGCTGTGCACCGCCTTCGTACGTCTGCTGATCGCCAAGGCTCTGGTCGTCGTCACGTGGCATGGGGAGGGATTTCCGTCTGCGGGTTTCGTGAAACGTGTGACCGCGAGTCTACATCCCCTGCATGTCACCCCGAAACCACACCAACCCAGGAACTGCACCGCCATCCTGATCATCACTCCCGCAGCGTGCTGCACAGTTCGGGCTGACGCCGAAGTCAAAACGCGAGCTGGCTACGGGGGAGGCGGTGGATGGGATGTGAATGCTCGGCGGAGTTTTTTGACCCTACGCCAACAGAAGAAATCTTTCTCGTCGATTCGCTGGACGACCTCGCCGCCACATCCGCAAACGAACTCAGTTGGTTCGTCAAACAGAGCCTCGGCACATATGAATTCGAGCCAGTCGGATATGGGTGTTGGAGAAATTCCTATCAAGTCTGTTTTAAGGTATCCCTACTCTCCGCCAGCATTTGAGTTGGCGGATTCACAGTTCTATTCGTCAACTGTATTCTTACGTGCAAGTTTCACTGCATATAATGCTGACAGTAGAGGGGCCAAAATGCCGAAAAACCCGTTAGATACTATCAATATAGTGGCACGGGTTTCTTTCTCGATTCCCATTTGTTTGGGCACCACAGAACCAAGCAGGAAACTGAGTGCAGCAATGGGAAGAGCTACGAACAACACCATTTTTAGAATTATCTGACCGTTACTTTGCATTGCGTGGTCCTTTTGGCATTGAAGGCTAAAAAAGTTCGGGCAGGTTCCTGCTGATCTGATGCAGGATGCTCTCCGCTTGAGTCTCACAAACTCAGCGGATGCGGCTCTAGTCTTTATCCGCCAAATTCTTGAGTTGAGTCTCAATAGCATCCAGTCGTTGACTGTTTTTCTTAGTTTCGTGCCACGCCAGCCAGCCATACCAGCCAAAGCCAAGTGCCAACGGGGCAAAAACGTTACTAACAGAGTCCATGATTTCACTCCTACTGTGCTGTTCCGCGTGTTGGGAATTTCGCAGTGCCATCCGCCTGAGCCTCACATACGACTCGCCATCATCGCCTGTGCCATCAGCCTATCAGGAAAACGCTGCTGATGCCTCCAACAGGGCTTCGTCTGTGAAGATCGGAACCTGCTTTTCACCATCACCAGTCAGGTTAAGAGCAACGACACGAAATCCTTCATCGAACAGGACGCTGCCCAAGCATGGACGCACAGGTGGCGAAGCAGGACTCCGGTTTTCCCAACAGCAACAATCACCCGGGAACACATTTGGCGATTTGCAATCAGGGAAGACGAAAACAAAGATTGTGGGCGTTAACACAGACTCGCCCCCACTGTTTTACCAGCTGATACTGCAGGCACCACGACAAGAAGCAATTCTGAGAGCAGGCTGCTGACATCAGCCTGGCACTGGCCCGCACAACCAATCCCATGAAATTTCACGACACCCCTGCTCGGGCATCTGAGATTCCAATTCACAAAAACAAGCTAAAACACGAGTAAAATGGGATTCCAGCCAAATCCCGTCGTGTCCAAAGCCAGTTTCACGGCTTGCAAGCCAGGTCACGCAAACGGATCATTCGTGGAGCAACTCTAGAAATCCCGTGAAGATATATGTTTTTGTGTTAAAATCACGAGATTGAACTGGTGCTGAAAAAGCTACATTTCGTATGCACGGAAATGAAGAAGTGGCCTGAACCCATTACTAGCCAGCTGCCGAAGGCATTTGGCGGAAGAAATTACCTTCGTACGTCGGAAGGACGTGTTCTTGCAAATCTACGTTGGCCGTATCGCTCTGATCGCCTATGTCTTGGGTGGGTGGCTCTTGCCCCTACTGCACGACCATGGTGCCCATGGGCATACTTCGTCAACACTGCAAGCTTCATGTGGACACACGTCAACTTCACACGACGCTCTGGAGCTTGGTTCAAGCTGCGATCACTCGGACGACCATCATTCACAAAATGACTCCGCGTCTTCCGGACACAATAAGGCATCTCTCGAGCACAAATGTTCTGAAGGTTCACCTAGCATAGGCTCAGGACCACTCACAACATTCCATGATCATGGACTTTGCGCCCTTTGCGTTTCCCGCTCGGTCAACGGCCAGCAATTGATGCTGATACCGTCAAGCTTCCGTGTTGTCGCCGAAGGGTTCTCGGCACCGCCAGAACTACCGCATTGCGTTCGATTATTGGGGACGTCCGCCTTCGCACGCGGGCCGCCAATCACGGTTTGAATTTCATACCGTAACGCCGCTGCGCCCACGCAGTGGTAACGCCTCAAACCCACAGCTTTCCTAGACGACCTACGTCTCAGCGACAAGTAAAAAAGCCACAGCGCCCATCCGCAGCGGATGTCCACTTGGCTGATCGAACACCATCAGAAAAACTACGTGGAACCCAAACCATGGCCAGATCTGCACGACTCCTGCTGCCTGAGCGTCCGAAAGCACTCCGCCGAGCATTCACACTCGTTGAGCTGCTCGTTGTAATAGCCATCATTGGCGTTCTCGTCGGCCTGCTCTTGCCTGCAGTCCAAGCTGCTCGCGAGGCATCACGGCGGATGTCTTGCCAAAACAATTTGCATCAAATTGGCGTCGCACTGCACAATTACCACAGCACTCACAAACAGCTGCCAAGCGGCTGGATTAATAATCCACGCGCCCACGAGTCGGGATGGGGATGGGCCTCAGCGATTTTACCTCAACTGGAAGAATCAGCAGCTTACGAGGACATCAACTTCAGCAAGTACATTGAGGCCGACACCCACAACGATGTTCGAGTGAAACCCGTCGAAGCCTTGATGTGTCCCAGTGACGTTCTTGAACCAGTGTTTTTTATCGCGGAAGGCGAGGAGCATGACGACCACGACCACGAGCACGATGATGATGATGAGCACTTGCACGAAGATGAAAATGGGCACAATGTCGACGAAGGCCCACACTTCCTCTTCCAAGTAGCAAAGTCTAATTATGTGGGCGTTTACGGAACAAAAGACATTCACGACGATCTTTACAACGGTGATGGACTCTTTTACGGAAACAGCAAACATCGCTTCCGCGATATCCTCGATGGATTGAGCCAAACTCTGATGGTCGGCGAGCGTGACGGTCGAATGGGCGGATCCATTTGGCATGGCTTCATCCATGATGCAAACGCAGCCGCAGCCCGAGTCATCGGCGCTTCAGACCATACACCCAACAGCCCGGTTGGACACTTTGAGGACTTCCGTAGCCATCATGCCGCTGGCGCCCAGTTCATTCTTTCCGATGGTTCTGTCCGAATGATCACTCAGTTCATTGATCTGGATGTGTACCATGCACTTACTACTCGCGCGAACAAAGAAGTCATCGACGCCAAACATTTCTAGCAAACACACCCTGTAAGAAAAACAAGCGTTTATCGGTGCGTGAGAAAATGATGATACCACGCAATAGCCAACGGACCACGACAGGATCGACTGGCATTGGCAAATTGTAGGCGACCAAAGGGCAGCTTTTGGTTCACGTTGCAGCAGACTCTTGTTCACACCGCAGCGGACTTCTTGTTCACACCGCGGATGGCTTGCCACACATAGCAATGAAGCCCGCAACTCATCCGTTGCGAGACTGACGCAGGCTTGAGCGACTGGCATGAACCCGAAATGCGGTCAAGTTGCATGCCAACAATAGGACGCATCGCAAAAAAGATGGTCGTGAACTCGATTCACGTACCAGCGACCATTCCTACCCTGGCCGTAAAGGCGGCTCAGGCCCGGCTGAGCATTCGGTAACCTGCCAACAGCACGACAGCTCCTCCGATAGCAATCAGAAAGCTGCGTACATCAAAGCCATCCACTTCACCGAACCCCAACTGTGTCCCAATAAAACCGCCAACAACGGCTCCGACCACACCAAGCATGATCGTGACAATGAGCCCGCCGGCACCGCTACCAGGCACGAGCATTCTGGCAACTGCACCAGCTACCAATCCAAAAACTGCCCAACTGAGAATACCCATCAACTGCCTCTTTGTCCGAGCGAAAATTCTGCAACAGAATACGTGTCAGCCAACCCGTCAGCCGACTCATTGACGAATTCCCCGTAACGAACATTGTCTTTCAAATCCAAGCTGGTGTCGATACTTGGCCCGCTCATTCGGGCACCTGGGGACTCATTTCTTCGGCCAGTTTACTCAATTGAAAATCGGAGAAGAAAACACGCGGGACTTCATCGCCCCCGACGCTGGCCTCAGACTCTTCATTAGATCCGCTCCCATGAACCACCATTCGGATTGCACTACCTTCAGGTAGCATGGAGATTGGAATGGTGCCAACCAGGTTCTGCTCGAAAAATACGTACCAGTCCTTTTTCTGGCGTTCGATGTACACAACGTGGTACCGACTCGAAAATTCCTGCGACAACGGAGAACGGCTGAACGCCGAAATCTCCTCAAAATCACCAATTTTGGTGCCCAGGATAATCTCACCGCCATCAATTCTCAGTGTCGCTCGCAAACTGGATGGTTGTGAAAAGTCGTCTGCAAAATCAATATCCACCACGCCACCTCCATCCAGCACCCATACAAAGAGACTGATTCTGAAAAACTCAGCGTTTGGCAAGCGTCGAGTGAGCGCCCCGCGATCTGTAGTGCATGCGATCGCCTCAGAGTTATCAGGAGCTTCTACCGTATTCCAAGCACCTACCATGCTTCCATCTGTCCCCCACCCAGCCAACGTTCTACCATCAAACAGAGGCACGTTTGAAACGACCCGGTTCAGTTCGCGCGGCCCCCTTGCTGGTAGCCGGAACAACTCGATACCCGCAATGATGAGCAAAAGAACGAAGAGGGTGGACAATCCCAGAAGCACGCGTAAATTCCGCGGCGTGCGTTCACCGCTGATTGCGTTCTGCGGAGCCACAAGCGGCTGAGTTTCCTGCTGCTGCGTCTCATCGCATTCCAATCTCGCAGCGTCTACTGCTTGGCCGACAATCAATGGTGCAAGATACTCAGCAGTCCGTACGTCTGCAGCAGCACTTTTCTCCTCTGTATCTCGATCTCTTTCAACAGTTGGTTCTTCACTGCCAGCAGGCGTGTTCACACCGATAGCCCCCACTGCGAACTCAGTCGTTTCACTATTCGCGCCCTCAATCTCCAGTTGATCGATCGCCTCGATTAACAGTTCATAAGAAGGCGGACGACGCTCACGTTCTGGATCAAGCAAGCCCATCAACAAACGCCACTGGCTGTCTGTCAGACTAGTGGACATGTTCTGGGCGATTTCACTGGGGTTCTGTTTCTGTTTGTACAGGGCACCGATGCTAGCGCCTTTGAACGGAATCTCAGCAAAAAGCAGATTCCACGCAGTAGCTCCGAGCGAGTACATATCTGCGCGAAAATCAAGTTCTCCGCCACTGAACTGTTCCGGAGACATAAATGCAGGACTGCCAATGATCTTATCAGCAGTCGTCAGTCTATTGTCTTGTTGCGTATGGTCGGTAAACATCGCCAAGCCGAAGTCGGTAATCTTGACGATTCCATTGTTAACATCCGTTTCCATCGCCCCTTCGGGCGCAGGCATGAGAATCAAATTAGCAGGCTTGATATCACGATGAATCAGTCCATGGCGGGAAGCATGCAGCAGCCCGGAAGCAACTTGCCGCACGATCTGCCAAACCTGAGTTTTAGGCAATCCGAACCCCGAACCTACCAACTGTTCACAACTGGGACCTGCGATAAACTCCATCACAAAGTAAAACCGGCCCTCATGCTTTCCGAAATCAAGTGCCTGAACGATGTTCGGGTGCTGCAAGCGGGCAAGAGCTTTTGCCTCAAGCTCAAACCTTGCGGATGTGTTTGAGTCTCCCACGCTGCTCACGAGTACCGTTTTCAGAGCAACAACGCGATCAAGATTCAACTGGCGTGCACGGTAAACAACCCCCATGCCACCGCGGCCAACAAAGTCAAGAATCTCGTAACCTGGCACAACGTCGAGTGGACGTAGCAATGACTGCACAATTTCAATATCAGCAGGTGTCAACAAGCCTCGCTGCAAAGCATCCTGTGCGACAACATGGCCTTCCTCACCGATTGGCTCGCGCAACTTTTCAGCATCATCAGCTGATATCAACTTCAGCTCAACGCACTTCTCAATGAATTGCGTTGCCTGTTGGATCATCCGCTCGGTTGGCATGGCCTGAAACTCCGTCGAAGTTAACCGCCGAGCTGTGACAGTTGTTTCAGAATGGAATCGACCGTTGGGCGATCAGCGATCGATTCCCCCACGTATGCAAATCGCACACGTCCCTCGCGATCAATGATGTATGTCGAAGGTTTGGCCAAGTCAGACCGAATCCCCAATTGATCCACTGACGACAAATTGATATCAAGCAAGATCGGATACGGGATATCTTCATTCGGGATCTGCCCTTTCTTGATTCTTTTTTCCAGTTCGTCGATCTTGACGGCCTCATCCGATGTTTCTGTGGGAAAGATCACCGCGAGCTGAGCGTTGTACGGTTCTAGTTCATCAAATCTTCTTGCCCATCTCGAAGTCTGCGACGCGCAATAGAAACAGACTCCTCCGTACCAGCCACGTGTGATCACCAGCACGAGATAATCTTTGGTCATGATGTCAGCTAACTTGACTTCATTACCTTCTGGATCTGAGAAGACAAGAGTCGAAAAATCATCAATCGTGATCGGCTGGGATTCGGAAACCTGCATGAACTGAATGCCATCATCAGGCATACGATTGCACCCCACAACACAAAGCACCAAAAAGAACACTACACCGAGACGTACCGTTGCCATGCGACACCCAGAATCATATTTCTCACACCAATAGCAGCTGGTCCAACCAGCCCCAACACGCCCCTATGATACCCGGTTCCTGCCAATCACAATCGCTATCGAACAAATCGTGACAGAAACCTGTCTCCTTACGCGTCTGCAGAAAACACTGCCGTAGGCAAACATGCGTAAAGAGGCGATATTTATGGCATAAATCGACAATCGATCGGGAGGGGCAGCACGAGATTCCGCGTTTCACTCCCGACACCAACTCCGCGAAAGGTGAGTCACGTCATCTGAAGCCGAACACTGCTATTTTGCCGCTTAAGCGCTATCGGCCAACCAAATGACAATGTCCCCTTTTTTTCCAATCCACCGTCTTCTTTCCGACTGCTTGCCATGATTCATGTCATTGCCCAAATTGCCCTTACCACGAACAGCCGCAAAGACTTTCTCGTTGAATTCAACCACCTCGTCCCCGAAGTGATGGCCGAAGCGGGATGCATCGAATACGCGGCAGCGGTTGATGCATCCACCGACCTTGAACGACAGCATCGCGATCCTGATCGTGTAACGATCATTGAAAAGTGGGAAACACTTGAGCACCTACAGGCCCACTTGAATGCTCCCCATATGCTTACCTATCGCGAACGAGTCGGCGACATGATTTCTCATGTCCAGTTGAACATTCTCGACCCCGCTTAAAAGACAGCACACAGAAGCATTACTTTTGAGGCTCAAACCAACACCAGGCTTCGCATGCATCCTCGATCGCATTCGATGGATAGCCCGCTGCAACAACCGGAGCCACTACTACTTTGAAGCGTTGCCTGTCTGTCGACATTGCTCAAGTGTTAACAAGGCGAAAGCCGTGCCGTAAGACTTATGATAACTGTACAGCGGGTAATCAAACCAAGATCCATCCTGCTCCTGCCGCTTGATAATCCGCTCAGCCAGATGGTGTTGATAAAGAGAGCGTTGCTTGCTCGGAAGCTGAGAAATGCAAAGCCCGCCGTAATAAAGACCAAAGTAATAAAAGTATCCTGCGACAGCCGCGTGTGACTCATGAGGAATCGGTCGCTTTCTACCCATGTCCAACCAACCATGACGCGTCACAAGTCGGTCCAACCACAGAGCCAGAACTTGATCGGTAATTTGTTCATCACCCCATAGACGCAAAGCAACATTTCCTGCCTGCGACCGTCCTAAGCTTCCGGAAGGTCGGTTGATTAACGCCATCGCTTTACTTTTGTCCACGGGGATTCTCATGGTGTACATGAAGCTTGAATCTGGCTTGCGCATCAGCTGAGTTGCCTCAATCGCCCGTTTCACCATTCGCTCATCTGCGTGTAAGCCAATCGTTCTGGCCCGCGCCAACGCCACCAAAACCGCTGCATTCACGAAACTGCACGACGGATTGATTGGCTGACTCATGCCGCTGCCATAATAAAACCACCCCCCATGAATTGACTGCCAGCGTTTCAAACCCTTCATGTGCTGTTGAATAGCAGTGGCAAGCGCATCCTTCTGTTCATCATCTGCCGAGCTTTGATAAAGACGAGAGAATGTCTGAATGCAGTAGCAATGAGCCCAAACGTTAGGAAGATCTGATGGACCTGCACGTTTAATTTTTCCGGTACGAGCAAGGAGAAAACGCAAAGCCCGCTGTCGACTCTGTTGCACAGCCGCGTCACTAGCTGGATCCGCCAACAACGCTTCAAGGCACATCGCAGTCACTGCAATCTCAAAAGATCGAAAAGAACCAGGCACGGGATCATTATCAACACCCCCTGTCCATTGCGGTCCACCCCAACCACCATCATCCCGTTGACTGGAAACCAGAAATTCAATTCCGTCAGCAAACGCAAGATCTAACTTGGACTCATCAAAATCTTCGATTCGAACCGGCCGGCGTACTCCCCGCTCCTCAACACGCTCCTCAACACGCTCCTCAACACGCTCCTCAACACGCTCCTCACTACGCGTCTCCAGCGTCGCCACAGTGAATAGCAGACCGAGAAACAGGACGCACGATCGTAGCACACGCCGAACATTTGAATCACACGCAACCATGCAAATCCCCTTTTTGCTCACCGATGAGCAAACAACAATATTTGACTACGAATTTGCAGAATTCATTTCCCCCGCTTTGAAGGATACGAACAGAACCAGTGCAGAACGAATTTGGTTGAACCATCAGATGAAAGCCTCGTTTCCTTGCACGTCGTTTTCAGAGTCCTTTCCGTCTGGTTCCTTTCCGTTCATTTTCTGTGCTGCCAATTAATTTGCGTTCAGCAGAAAACACATTCCCAGTTGGCTTGGTGGGTAGAGTTGCTTTCCAATCCACAAGAAGCGTCTTCATTTTTTGTACAACTTCTGCGTGCGTGGCACTTACATTCTTTTTCTCGAACGGATCAGTTTGCAAATCAAACAATTCGCAGTGCGTAGCATCTTTGTTGCAAACAAATTTCCAATGTCCGTTCACGACGGCATACGACACCCAATGAAAGGGCTGTCCTTCGCGTGCAGGCCAAGAAGACTGCATTTTCCAAAAGAGAGGTTTTTCTCGCTGTGCGGCCGACTCACCCATCAGCGTCGAGACCTGACTGACTCCATCAGGCTGATAATCTTCCGGCAGCTCGGCTTTTGCCACCTCACAGAACGTCGGCAACAGATCAACGGCCGAGATCAGCGACACATCATCCACAGCCCCAGCAGCAATTTTACCGGGCCATCTTGCGATGAACGGCACACCGATCCCGCCCTCAAACAACGAACTTTTGTACCCGTTACGGCCACCAGTGATCCCCTTGGCTGCGGCGATCCCGTAACCGGCTCCCGTCGCAGTGTCATGCATCAAAGCAAGATCAGTAGGCCGAGATGCCCGTGCGGGGCCATTATCGGAACTAAAGACAACGACGGTATTATTGGCAACTCCCAAGCGGTCCAGAGTATCAAGCACCTCACCAATACGATCATCAGCGTGGGACAACACGGAGGCATAAATATTATCAGCTTCACTTTTCATATCACGGAATCGCCAGCGATATTTTGGAACCGTGTGAAATGGCGTATGCGGTTCATGTAGCCACAAGTTGATAAAGAAGGGCTTTGCGGAACGATGACTTTTTTCCATGAATTGAATTGCGTTGGCAGCATCTTCGTGAACAGGCATCTGCTCACCAGCACAATTGAATGCACCGTATTCGTCATACCCGTATTCCCCGGGCAGTGGGGAATCAGGAATCATATTATTGGCAAGATGCCATTTTCCAAAGTGAGCCGTCGCATAGCCCGCCTTCTGCAAGAACCTCGGCAACAAAGGTGCGTCCAAGCTAAGCCAGTCGGGCATGTTCCGCTTGGCATTACTGGGCACCCATGCAAAATGCCCGTCGATGTTGTAACGCGCCGGAAAATGTCCCGTCATCACGGCCGTACGACTCGGAGAACAAACGCCGCTAGCGACCGTAAAACGATGAAAATCTGTTCCCTCTCGTGCCAAACGGTCAATATTGGGCGTTTTCACATACGGATGACCGTGACATCCAAGGTCTCCCCACCCCCAGTCATCAGCAAAGATAAATACGATATTCGGCTGTTGGGCACCAACGGTGGGAGCAAACAACGCAACAACATTAAAAACTAAGAAGACGAATCGCATCAACTGGTTCAACGTGGTGATAGGGCAACGGAGGCATTAGTGAGCCTCCAGCATACTCGCAACTGACGAAATCTGCTCGACCTGAACGAGCAGAATTTCACCGGCTCCTTAAAACAATCGTGTGCCATTCACAATTCCCCAAACAAGACAACACTCGTGGAGGTGTGGTATTCTCTGCGAGCATCACAGCGCACAGGACAAGAGTAAATGTCGGAATATCAAATTCTCGCGGTAATTGCGGCGTTCGTTTTTGCTTACTGTCTAGTGGCATCGCGACTGGAGCGGACACAATTCAATGGTCCGCTTGTATATGTGGCCTGTGGACTCATACTCGGTCCGTACTGCTTGAACATGTTTTCGATAGACGTCGACGGGGAAACCCTGAAGACGCTCGCTGAGATTACTCTTGCTGTCGTCCTGTTCACGGACTCTGCGGGCGCCAACCTACCAGTTCTGCGTCGGATCAAAAGATTGCCGGCCCGTCTGCTTTTGATTGGACTGCCTCTCACGATCGTTTTGGGTTTTTTAAGTGGCAGTCTGCTCTATTCCAACCTCAGCTGGATTGAGATTGCCCTGCTAGCAACCATGCTGGCACCTACAGATGCGGCACTCGGCCAAGCAGTGATCAACAACGAGTCTGTCCCAAGTTCGGTAAGAGAAGGCCTGAACGTAGAGAGCGGATTGAACGATGGCATCTGCGTTCCTGTGCTGCTTCTGTTTCTTGCAATCTCCTCAGACTCTCTTGATCAAGGCGCGGTACTGACACAAATGTTGGAACTACCACTGCAAGCGATTGGGATTGGTGCGGTAGTGGGCATTGCCTCTGCTTTGATTGGCTGTAGCTCCATCAATGCCTCAGTCAAAAGAGATTGGATTGATGGGGCTTGGACCCAAATCCCCGTCATCGCGTTGGCGATCGTCTGCTTTGCCATTTCACAATGGCTAGGCGGAAGTGGGTTCATTGCTTGCTTCGTAGGCGGCTTGTTCTTCGGAGGACTGATTCGAGAGCAAAAACAACCGCTGCTGAAAGCGGCAGATGGAACAGGTGACGTCCTTTCCATGATCACTTGGTTCATCTTTGGAGCCATTTTTATCGGCGATTGCCTGCTGGCCCCCGAATGGCGAGCCATCGTTTATGCCTTATTGAGCCTCAGCGTGGTGCGGATGATTCCAGTCTTTCTCTCAGTACTTGGCATGGGCTTACAGACTGACAGCAAACTATTCATGGGCTGGTTTGGCCCTCGTGGGCTCGCCAGCATTGTGTTCATTGTGATGGTGAACGAAGCAAACCTGCCAGGGTCAAAAACCCTCCTACAAGCTGTCACATGGACGGTCCTGCTGAGCGTTATTCTACATGGAACCACAGCCAATCCATTCGCCAACGCCTACGCGAGGCGAGTGAAAGCACGTGGCGAAACGGTCTAAACAGACGAGATACTCAAGCACTGGGCAGGCCAACGCACACCAACAAAGACAAATCCCGTCGTTTACAAAAGTAGAATAACACAACACAGAATGCTAACCTTGGTATGACTCCTAGGCTCAGCGAAACATCTCGAGACAGTTTTTCACACTGTGAATCGGATCACCCAAGACTCACTCCAGCCCTCAAGCCAACTTCAACGCGTTAACAACCGACATGACATCGCAAAAAATCAAATCGTCGCGTCTGACTCGTGGATTCGTTTCCACTCTACTCGCACTGTTGCTGATGTCGTTGACTTCGGCACCATTTCCATCACGCAGCGATGCAGCCGACCCGAAGTCCCACCAAAACATCCTGTTCATCGCGGTTGATGATTTGAATGACTGGGTGGGAGCCCTTGGTGGTCACCCGCAAGCGATCACGCCAAACATGGACAAACTGGCCGAACGCGGCTTGTTGTTCACCAACGCCCACTGCACTGCACCTGGTTGCAACGCGTCGCGAACCAGCCTACTGATGGGGCTTCGACCATCCACCACAGGCATCTACCAAAACGCACATGACTGGCGAACAACCACTCTGGTCGAATCAGCTACCCACTTGCCGCAACACTTCCGGAACCAAGGCTACAAGACGCTGGGCGCCGGCAAGCTTTTCCATGCCCATACTTTTTTCGACCCCAAGTATCTTTCTGGCTTCAGTGATGCCACGGCATGGGACGACTACTTTCCATCCCTGACACAACAGATGCCAGCGGAGGCCGTTCCCGCGAAATGGCCAGTCAACAGCAGCAAGAAGTTCTATGGAGGACACTTTGACTGGTCACCACTGCAAATCGAAACTGCTGAAATGGCAGATGCAAAAGTGGTTGCATGGGCCAAAGAGAAACTCAGTCGAACGCACGAAAAACCACTTTTCCTGTCCGTTGGTATCTATCGCCCCCATGTACCATGGTACGCGCCTCAAAAATACTTTGATCGCTTTCCATTGAAATCAATCCAACTACCAAAACACCTCGACCAAGATGTAACTGACTTGCCTGAAGCAGCTCGAAAAATGACAAAGAGCAAATGGCATGAGTGGATTGTTGACAACAAACAATGGAAGAGTGCTGTACAAGGCTACTTGGCCTCGCTGTCCTTTGCGGATGACATGGTAGGAGAGCTTCTTACCGCCTTGGACAATGGACCACTAGCCGGAAACACAATGGTAATCCTGTGGGGCGACCATGGGTACCATCTCGGAGAGAAACAGCACTGGGAAAAATTTGCTCTTTGGGAAAACACGACGCGGGTGCCACTGATGGTGGTTGCCCCTCAACATACAAACCCAAAAACGACATGTGACACCCCCGTCAGTCTCCTCGACCTCTATCCAACATTAATTGACCTTTGCGATCTCGAACCACCACCTCAAAAACTCGAAGGCAACAGTTTCGTCGACTTACTCAAAAACCCGGGAATGAAGTCAAAGCGGGTAGCGATCACGACTCAAGGCATGAACAACCACTCCGTGCGTTCACGGCAACACCGCTACATCCAGTACGCTGATGGAACAGAGGAGTTGTACGATCATAAAAACGATCCCCATGAGTGGACAAATTTGGCATCCGAAAAAGAACACACCAAAACCAAGAAGCGGCTGGCAAAGTTCATTCCCACGATCAATAAGGAGCCACTTCTACCACCTAAAACATCGGACACTAACTAAATTCACATGATTGAGCGTTACGACACCCATCAATGCTGTACTCCGCCCCAATCAACGGTTGCGTCACATGAAGCCCCCCTTAGGAACGCTCGAACAACATGCCCGCGCCCCATTGTCGCTGGCCACTCGTTTGCCGAGAACGCTGCCTGCCTGACCAGCTAAACTTAAAGCACCTCACCCAACCGATTGAACCTCGCCTCCGCTCGAACCTCACCTTGGCCTGTATGAGATCTACACTTCTTGCTCTGACGCTGCTAACGACAAGTCTTTCAACTTCGTTCGCTGACGACGCCGTCCAGTTCAATCGGGACATCCGACCCATCCTGTCTGAAAAATGCTGGTTTTGCCATGGACCTGACGCGGAACATCGAGAGGCAGACCTGCGGTTGGATTTAAAACCAGAAGCAAAACAGCATGGGATTTTTTCTGCACCTGTCGAGAAGAGTGAGTTCCAGCAGCGGATTACATCCACCGATCCGGATACCCAAATGCCTCCACCAGAATCGGGAAAATCGCTCACCGACGATGAGATCAAGCTACTGAAACGTTGGCAGAAACAGGGGGCCACTTACGAAGGTCACTGGGCCTTTTCCCCTCCAAAATCAGTCGCCCCAAAAAACGACCCGAACGACGCATGGTCCAGAAATCCCATCGACCGTTTTGTATTGCAGCGATTACGAAAGGAAAACCTTTCACCTGCCACCGAAGCGGACAAGTACACCCTGCTGCGACGGATCGCACTTGATCTAACCGGACTTCCGCCCACCGATGCACAAATCGAAGCGTTTGAGACAGACAAGTCCATGAATGCTTATGAACGAGTTGTCGACCGATTGCTTGATTCGAATCAATACGGTGAACACATGGCGAGGTTCTGGCTGGATGCCGCACGATACGCTGACACAAATGGTTATCAATATGACTTGGAACGAGAACAATGGGTCTGGCGTGACTGGGTCATACACGCACTGAACACCAACATGCCGTTCGATCAGTTCACCATCGAACAATTAGCCGGTGATCTGATCCCCGACGCAACCGACCAGCAGAAACTTGCCACCGGATTCCATCGCAATCACCCGATCACTATTGAAGGTGGTGTGATCGATGAAGAATACCGCACTGAATATGTCGTCGATCGTGTCGCCACAACTGCAACGGTTTGGATGGGACTGACCATGACATGCAGTCGGTGCCACGATCACAAGTACGACCCCATTTCGCAGAAAGACTTCTATCGATTCTTTGCCTTCTTCAATAACGTATCTGAACGCGGACTCAATGGATTCAATCCCAAAGCCAAAGTCCCCTCGCCTTACCTGACGCACCAACTTGAAGAGGCGAACAAAGCCATCAGCGCAGCAGAGCAGCAACTCAAACAGGCAGCGAAACGCTCTGGCCTGACAATGAATCAACTGCAACAGCCCCCTTCGATTGAAAACACATGGTCCATTGTGGTACCTGACACAATGATTTCAAAGGGCAATGCTGAATTCAACATCAAGGAAGACAAGAGCGTTCTACTCACGGGCCCAAACATTCCAAACGACAGCTATGAACTAGTCATCAATAGTGATGAAAAAACCATTAGCGCGATCAGAATAGAAGCTCTACGTGATGCATCGACGGTCAATGGTGGTGCTGGTCGGGGCAGCAACGGCAACTTTGTACTCAGCGAAGTCGAAGTCGAAGCTGCATCACCGGATAGACCGACGGAATTCAAAAAGGTTGATATTGCCAGAGCAGATGCGGATTATTCCCAAGCGAATTATTCCGTCAATCTGGCGATCGACGGGAAGATTGACCGTACGGGGTGGGCCGTCGATGGAAACACGAAAATAGAAGATCGCACAGCCGTCTTTTCATTCACCGAACCCGTCGGATTCGCAAACGGCACAATTCTTCGGGTGCGAATGAAACATGAATACGGTGGGTCTCACCAGATTGCACGTTTTCGTACCGCGTTGAATCTTTCGAAAACCCCACCCACCCCGATTGCTCTGTCGAAGATTGTGGCAAAACCAATTGCCCAACGCAGTGAAATTGAAAATCGTGAACTGCGGGACTGGTGGCTTCTAAGCCATGGTTCCCCGGAAGTCCGTCACGCGGCTACCCAGATCAAGCAACTGGAAAGACAACGAACGCAACTCAGCTCGGGCTATCCAGCGACCATGGTCATGAATGAATTGCCAACGCCTCGAAAAACCCACGTACTGATTCGCGGGGAATATGACAAATTTGGCGAAGAGGTTCATTCGGAAACCCCGCAAACTCTGCCGCCGATGCCAGCAACTTTTCCCCGCAATCGATTGGGGCTGGCAAAATGGCTGGTGATGCCGGAGCACCCCCTGACAGCCCGCGTTACGGTCAATCGATTTTGGCAACAGTTTTTTGGTACAGGAATTGTAAAGACTGCGGCGGACTTCGGTTCCCAAGGAGACTGGCCAAGCCATCCTGAATTGCTTGACTGGCTTGCGATCAACTTTGTGGAGTCTGGCTGGGACGTCAAAGCCTTGCTGAAACAAATCGTCATGTCATCGACTTACCGACAATCCGGGGTCACCACCACCGAAGCATTGCAGCAAGATCCAGAGAATCGCTTGCTTTCTCGTGGCCCGCGTTTGCGTTTGGATGCCGAAGTCATCCGGGACAGCGCTTTGGTTGCCAGTGGCCTGCTGTCTGAACGTGTGGGTGGACCGAGCGTATTCCCCTATCACCCGACAGGCCTCTGGCAGGAAATTAACAACCGGCCGGGATACTCAAGAACGTACAAACAGGACAGCGGCGAAAAACTTTATCGTCGAAGCATGTATACATTCTGGAAACGCACTGTTCCGCCACCATCAATGGCAGCTTTTGATGCACCTGAGCGAGAGTACTGCCAGATCAGCCGCTCGCGAACCAACACACCACTGCAAGCATTTGTGATGTTGCACGATCCGCAGTTTGTTGAGGCTGCCCGACACCTTGCGGGACGGATACTTGAATCTAACGACGACGACAAGCAAAAGATTCGTTACGGATTCCAATGCTGCCACACTCGCCCGCCCACCGATCAAGAGACCGCTGTCTTGCTTGCCGAACTGAATGCGCGCAGAAAACAATACACATCCTCTACGGAAGCAGCAACACTGTTACTTGGAGTGGGCGAATCCAA
>Ga0315322_10000398_pt1 | contig 32408 bp, 26 predicted proteins | sample M110021515metaG_FD_203461 | JGI IMG/M metagenome (GOLD analysis project Ga0315322, IMG submission 203461) | Ammonia-oxidizing marine archaeal communities from Monterey Bay, California, United States - M1 100m 21515 | ecosystem: Environmental > Aquatic > Marine > Intertidal zone | place: USA...
CCGCCCCCTCCTGCCGCTTCTGACTTCCAGGCAGGAACCACCGAAGAGGAAGAGGAAGAGGAGGAGCAGCCAGACACCAAGATGCTTTCTACCAGGGCGTTTTCACGGGCAATCTCGCCTGCGATGGCCGTCCCCCGCGTGGTCGAACCGCGCCCCGCTGGGCAGGTCCAGGCCCACTCCGGCACAGCGGCCATCCAGATTCTTGGACACGGCAAGGCCCAGACCCTCACTCCAACCCTTGAGCTGGGCAGCGCCCCCGACGAGCACGACACTTCCCCGCTGCTGCCGGTCACGTCGTCTGGACATCCCCGAGAGCGAGAGGACCCCACCGGCTCATTCCGGTTGCAGTTCGAAGAGCCCGAAGAGGCCGCCACGGGTCCCCACATCCCCGTCCTCACCGAGTCCGAGGCTGTGCAACATCAGCCGGTCGTGCTCACATCTGACGGCAATCTGGAGCAGCCCGAGGTGGCGCCCGTACTTGCTGGTCTCACCGAAGCCGCAGTACAGAACTACCTGTCACACGCAGAGGCGTCCGAGCGCCGAGGCAACCTCCGCGAAGCAGTCGTGCACTACGACGACCTGCTCAGCCACGACCCCCACAACGTCAAGGCGCACCTCGGACGGGGTCGCTGTCTTGTCGACTTGGGCGACTACGGCTCGGCGATGAGCGACTTCACCCGCGCCGAAGACATCGCACCCGACTCTCCGGAGCCGCTGGTCGAGATGGGCAACCTGTTCTTCGCGCGCAAGGAGTACAAGCGGGCCATCACCTACTACAACCACGCCATCGACCTCGACAGCAGTCACGCGATGGCCTTCTCCCGGCGCGGCATCTCGCACTACCACCGCCGGCAGTACGCAGAGGCACACCACGACCTCTCAGAGGCCGCCAAGCGAGATGGGTCGATTCCCGGTCTTCAGCGCTACATCCAGATGGCGGCCCGCAAGCTGAAAAAAGGCCGCTGAGCCACTGACTGCGAACTCCACGACGCACTGCCCCCAAGCTGGCCTGCCCACAAGCCAATTTTGTGGTCACAAGGAACTTTGAGTCGCGCCAGCGGGCAGTATCGGCTGCTCTTGCACCTGCAGCGTCGCCCCGAGTCCCCCAGATCAATCGACTCAGCACCTCGACAGCCTTCAGTGCGAAAACCATTGCGCACCTCACGGGGCTCAGGTGCGAAGGCGACTACCCTGTAGTTTCCGAGAAGGCCGTCGCGACGGCGTCTGTGAATTGGCACGGGCATTGCTTAGGTGTGGCGCAACCCCCTTCCCGGCACTTCTCGCGCACATCTTCGCGCACCGCCAAAGATCTTGAGGTTTCCCATGATGCACAGCGCCAACCTGCTCCAGAACCGCAACAAGGTCGTCGCCAAGAGCTTCTACCGCCGCCTCCGCACCGAAGGCTTCACCCACGAGCAGATCATCCTGCTGTCCACCACGTTGCTGGACCTCGTGAGCGAAGACATGCGCAAGCCTCCCGTGGCCGAGGCCAAGTGAGCTGAGCCTACCGGCCTGTCCACCCTCCGACGACGCCCGCCACCCGGGCGTTTTGTCGTTTTAAAGGCCGCTTTCTTCTGTCCCCAGCCACTCGGCCGGACGAGCGAGGTACGCACCCCACACGTGCCGCGCGGCGCCCCACCGCTTAGTCCGACGACAGCATGAGTCCGGGACCCCATGGCCAGAACCGCAGACATCCAGCGCATCCATGAACGCGCCTGCCGACGTCGCGAGAACAGCTACATCGATCCAGTGACCGGCTTCTTCGTGATGAGTGCCCACTACCTGCGCGAGCGCGGCTACTGCTGTGGCGCAGGTTGCAGGCACTGCCCCTACCCGCCGGATGTCCAGGCTTCGGCCGGACGCCCCGACGACGCCCCCAGTTGGGAGCGCAAATCCTCGACCTGAGCGCCGGCGAATCGCCCCCGCTCTCGGAGGCCACATGTCCGTGAATGGTGTTGGCGACGATATCTCCGCGAAGGCCATGCAAGCGCTGCGTGGCGACGACCCCGACCTCGCAAGTCGCACCCTCCGAAAGCTGCTTGAGGCAGCCCCCGACCGCCTCGACTTGCTTCACGCCCTCGCGGTCACCGAGCTTCGACGCAGCAACGCCGCCGAGGCATGGCAGATCACATTGCACGCCGAGCGCCTCGCTGAAGCTCGCCGTGATGAGACGGCTGGCACTGTGATGCCGCAGCTGGTGATGGTGCGTGCCGCCGCTTGCGAGGACCTCTTCGATGCCGCCGGAGCCGAAGCCGCGTACCGCCTGCTGCTTCAGCACGAGCCAATGAACCCCCGCGGCACCCAAGGGCTCGGCTACCTGCTCGCCGCCTGGGGCCGCATCGACGATGCCCTCGCGGTGCTCAATGGCTACCTCGAAGACAAGCAGGATGAGAGTCAGTACATCGAAGCCACGCAGGCGTTCGTGGACAACATCCAGCGGTTCGTGCGTGAAGACGTCCACCCCCGCGAGTTCCTCGTTGCCCACCGTGGCAGCTACGTCGAGATGTTCGACCACTACGCCAAGGACATGGAGCAGAAGGGCTGGATTGCCGAAGCTGCGCGGATGCAGCGCACCGACGACGGCCAGGTGGTGCCAATCATCCCCGAAGGCGCTCAGCCCTACGCCTCTGTGCGGGTAGACTTGGTGAATCCGTCGAACGGTCAGCCGGGGCGCATCGGTGAGCAGCCCATGGTGGTTGCGCTCTCCGAGTACCAGCCGCTGGCCCGCGCGCCCGTGGTCGTGCGCTACCCCGACCGCGACTGGCCCTTTGGCGTGTGGGTGAGCTCCCAGTGTCCATGGAACGACCTTGTGGTGCAGGTGCGCTTCGTCGACCCAGATCTTGATGCGGTCTCCACCATCGACCCCACCATCGGCGACTGGTACTCCGAGGGCTTCGACGGCAAGTTTGGCAGCGCCGAGCATGGCCGATTCCACGAGATCTCGGACATCTCGGCATCCGGTCCAGGGAGTGCCCACGTCACGATCGACGCGGGACGGGCTCAGCTGTCGGCGGTCGAAGGGCTGCTGCGGCGTCTCACTGTGCTCCACGGCCAGCATCCCATCGCCCACGTTCTCTTTGGACGTGGCTACCTGCCCGCAGACGGATGATCCCGCGCTTGCGATGGGTCCTCCTGGCCGCTGTCGTGAGCCTCTTCGGAGGTTGCCCCAAGCAGGAGCCACCACCGCCGCTCGACCCCACGCTGGCCCATGTGGGGGTCTGGCACGGCACGGGACTCGCCTTTCCCAACGGCGAGCTCTGCTTGGTGTTTTGTCCCAACGCAAAGCTGTTCGCTGCGGACACCTCCTGCGACAACCTCGCGCACCCGGACTTCGCCCGTAGCTGGACTTGGGCGCGACTGTCCGATGGACTGCTGCTGGCCCAAACCCCCGACGGCGCCTTCCCGATGCACTTTCGCCCCCAGTCCCAAGCCGAGGCGCTGTTCGATCTGGTGGGCCATGCCGGTCTGCCCATGACGCGCATCGCCCTGCTGTCGCCGAGCTGCCTCCAGCCCTGACTCAGCCTCTGGGAGGGCCGGACGCGGTCCGCAAGCACAGCGCCGCCCGTCTCCAGGTGACCGCGAGTCCGGCATCCTGCGGAGCCTCTGGAGGACAGCCGCCCAGTCGTCGTCCCACCGAGGAGATGGGGGCCGCCAGCAGGTACTCCAATGCCAACAAGGTGCCCTCTGCATCCCTGTCTTGGCGGAACCCACGCAGGTGGACCGCGAGGTGTAGACGGGTCGAATTTCGCACCTGAGCGTGGACCGCTTCAAGCGCTTTGGCATCGCCCGCCACGCGGAGCTGTCGCCGCAGCTGGGTCCGCCGTTCAAGTGGGATGGCCGATGCGCGCCACCTCTGAAGCACGCCCTGCAAGCATGTGCGAAGCATAAAGACCTCTACCTTCTGGCGAGAGGTCGGCGAATGTTGACTGCAACATCCCGTCCGACTGGCGGTGCGATGCGATGCCGGCTCTGGCATAGTCGCCGTGCCTCCGACACTCCGTCGCCAATCCCGCATCGAGGTGCATGCATGCCGCTATTCCGCCTGGTCCCCATTCTCGCTTTCGCCGCCCTTCCGCTGACCGCATTGGCAGAAGATGCCCCAGCCGAAGAAGCCCCTGCCGAAGAAGCCCCTGCTGAAGAAGCCGCCCCTGCAGGGCCCATCACCTACACCATCGACTCGGCCAAGACGGTGCTCATTGTACGCACCTACCGCGGTGGCATCGCTGGCGCGCTGGCCCACAACCACGCCATCCGGTCTATGAAGACTACCGGCAGTGTCGCCTGGCAAGACGGCGGCGCAGGATGCAACTTCGACATCAACGTCGATGTGCCCAGCTTCCGGGTGGACCATCTCTCCGACCGCAAGATCATGGGTCTGGAGGGCGAAGTCGACGCGGGACAGGTCGAAGACATTAAAGAAAACATGCTCGGCAGCGACCAGCTCAACGCGAGTGCGCACAAGTCGATGTCCTTCAAGGCCACGTCCTGCACTGCGGACTCCGCGAGCGGCACGCTCACCATCGTGGGCAAGGGCGCCTCCAAGAAGGTCCCGCTGAAGGTCACGGTTGAGGGCGACTCGCTTCGTGTGAAGGGCACCCTGCACTTCAAGCACTCCGACTTTGGCATCGAGCCCTACTCCACCGGCTTCGGCGCCATCTCCAACGAAGACAAGCTCACGATGAAGATCGACGTCCACGCGAAGCCCTAGACCCGGTCCGGCCTTCCCATCGGCTGAGCCATTCCGATGTTTGGGACGCCCCACCCTCCAGGCTAAGGTCTAGACAGCGAGGCTCTCCAATGCGCGTGATGCTCATCAACCCGCCCATCGACCAGGTGCTCGAAGACGGAAACGCCAATCCGGTCACGAGCTTTCTATTCTACAACTCAGCTCCACTCGGCTTGCTCTACATCGCAGCGGTGCTGGAGCAGGCTGGCCATGAGGTCGCCGCCATCGATGCAGCGGCGCAGCTCTTCAACGTCGAGCGCACCGTGAAGGAGGTCGTGGACTTCCAGCCCGACGTCATCGGAATCGGCTCCTTCACAGTCACCTTCGAGACCTGCAAGAAGCTCGGCATAGGCCTCAAAGCCGCCCTTCCCGACGTACCCATCGTGCTCGGCAGCTACCACGTCTCGCTGGTACCCGAAGAGGCGATGGCCAACACCCAGTTCGACGTGGGAGTTCTCGGTGAGGGCGAAGAGACCATGCTTGAGCTGGTCGAGCACTACGAAGGCAAGCGGTCTCTCGAAGACATCCCGGGCATCGTGCTCCGCGGTCCCGAAGCCGAGTTGGTGTTCACCAAGAAGCGCAAGAAGGTGCGGGACCTCGACCGCTTCCCCTTTCCCGCGCGTCACCTCCTGCCGCCCAACATCTACCGACCTGTGCCCGTCGACGAGCACGCCTTCCCCAAGTTTGCGATGGTCACGAGCCGCGGGTGTCCCCATGCCTGCGCCTTTTGTCAGAAGTCACGGTCGGGCTACCGCAGCCACAGCCCTCGCTACGTGGTCGACGAGATCGAGCATCTGGTGAGGGACTTCGGCGTGCGCGACATCGCGTTTGTCGATTCGCTGTTCTGCGCCAACAAGCGGCGGGTGCATGCCATCTGCGACGAGATGATCCGTCGGGGCATCCACGAAAAGGTCACCTGGACCTGCTCCAGTCGGGTCGAGGTGGTGGACAAGCCGCTTCTCGTGAAGATGAAAGCGGCGGGCTGTTGGCGTACTCGCTTCGGCATCGAGTCCGGAAGCGATCGGGTGCTCGACTTCATCAGCAAGGGGATCACCAAGAAGAAGATTCGTGCGGCCATCACGCAGGCCCATGAGGTTGGCCTGCGTCCCAAGGCCTTCTTCATGGTGGGTCACATGCCGGACACCCGCGAGTCCATCGAAGAGACCATCGCATTCGCCAAGACCCTGCCGCTACACGACGTCACGGTCCAGATCAACACCCTGCTGCCCGAGACGCCTCAGATGGAAGTCTGGAAGCGCGAGGGTCAGAAGTGGGGCCGCATCGTCAATCGAACCAACAGCGAAAAGAGCTTCTGGGAGCCCACTTTCGTGCCTTGGGGCCTGGAACCCGACGACCTCATCGAGCTCCACCGCAAGTTCTACCGCGAGTTCTACTTCCGGCCGGTCACCCTCGCTCGACACCTCGAAGCCATCCAGAGCTGGCGCGATGTGGCCAAGTATGTGCAGGCCGGCTCGCTGTTCAGCTTCCTCTTCTTCAATGAGAACCGTCCAAAGCTCTGGATGCTGAAGGACGCCTTGTCGCGGGCTGCCTCAGACTCCGGCGCACAGTCAGCCGCCAAGTAGTCGTTGCTCAAGGCTTCTCGAAGAAGTGCGGCATGGGCACCTCGGTGGGGTCTTCCTTCGCCGAGTCGAGCGGAGACCACTGCTCATCCACCGACGACGCGGTCTCCGGCGGGGGGTCGAGAGACCTTGTGGTGCCCCACAGCTCCAGACTCGCGGCGGTGACTGGCTCGATGGCCAAGGATTTATGCTCCACAAGGTCGACGGAAGGCACGTAGGGCGTGGGGGAGCCGCCAGTTGGCAGACCGGTGGGGTCGTCGTCGGCGTTGGGTTCCATCCAAGTGGCGCCGGCGCCCCGCACGGCCGGAGGCGGCGGTTCTGCAGCCCGGGGGACCGGAAGCAGCGGCGGCGGCGGGACCACCAGCTCTTCGGATAGGTCGTCGGCAAGCGAGAACACCACCGGAGGACGCGAGGCGGTGGGAATATCGGCGAGGTCGACTTCGGCGGCGCTGTCGAGGACCACCTCAAGCACGCAGTTTCCGACCAGAAGCTCGTCGCCCGAGCGCAGCTCGCTTTCGAAGGAACCGGTGGACCGCTGCACCCGGGACAGTTCCACCCATTTGATGACGTCGCCGTCGCTGCGGCGGATGAAGCTGTAGCAGGACCGGGCCACATTTCGGAGGACCGGGGACTCACCGGTGAGGTCGAGCTCGGCGTGGCTGGACGCGACCATGATGGAGTCGAGGGTGAACCGGGACTTGGGAATCTCACCGTTTTGGGACCGAATGGTGTGGCCCGCGTCGACCTCCGGACGCCACAGAATGTTGCCGTGGTGCCCGTCGTCGGGGAGCTTCACTCGGCTCCCGGGGGCTCGGCCGATGACGTGGACCGCCCCCGGCATGAGATGGAGGTTGGCGCCAGACCGGCGAATTTCCCCCACATAGGGCCAGCCCTTCAGCCGCACATTCGAGAGGTCACAATATTCGAGAACGACACCAGACACGTCAATCTCAACGCTTGACCCGAGCACAGCCGCCGCCCCGATGGGGACCGGCATGCCGGCCACACGGATACCGCGAGTATGGGCGTACAAGCGCACTCGCCCCCTGTGCCCGAGCACCTGCACCGTGGCCACAGGGTCGGCCAGTTCGCTGCCGATGTCGCCCGAAGCGCTGATGAAGACCTCGTAGCCGAGCATCACATCCCGAAAGTGGACCCGCTGAAGCAGCACCCCAGCCTCACGCACTCGAAGCAGCTTGCCGACCATGCCAGCGGCCTCGGCAGTCACGGGGCCCAGTCCATCGCCAGTGCTGGAGATGCTCGGGGACAGGCCGTTCAGGAGGGTGGGGCGGCTGGAAAGGCTGTCTTCGAGAGGCCCGCGGACCTGGGGCAAGGGACCGGTGTCGGCCTCCATGATCTGGCCGATGGGATCGACGGTGGGAACCGCTTCCACGACAACTGGGGTGGGGCCGCTAGGCTGCGGAGTCTCCACCATTGCGAGCACCAGCCAGGCCACGACATGGCCATCCCCACGGGTGATGCCGTAGACCGAAGTGCCCGCGGGGTCGCCGTGGCGGGTGAGCCCGAAACCTCCGGCGACGTCGGGACTGGTGAGGTGGACCAGCCCTTCTTGGGGATCGTAATGGAGGCGGTACAGCGCCGGCGCCACGAGTGCGGGATGCGAGAAGTTGTCGAGCCAGTGACTGCCGAGTGTGAGGAGATCCTGGTCATCGTAGAGGCGGGCGACCTCGCGGTAGCCCATCCACACCCCCGGCATGTTGAGCATCACCGAAATGAGCGGCCGAGATGCGGTGGCCGGACCGCCGTAGTGGTTGGGCAGCAGACCCGTGACGAACTCCCCGGAACCGAGACCAAGACTTTCGCCCTGGAGGTCCGAGCCACCGTCGACCACGACCCGAACACCGAAAGGGCGATGGGGGTTGTGACGGGTGACTTCGGCGCGACCGCACCAGTCCTCAAAGCTCGCCCGCACGCCACCGACAAGGTGACGGGTCCAGCGGCTGCCATGGCTGGAGTGGGCGCGGGACCAATCCTCCTTGGAGACCACCACCAGCACGTCCGTGAGCGACACAAGACGTTCGCGGCTAACCGAGCCGAGGTGGGCTTCGAGGCCCATCGGACGCGTGCCCCCACTCTCCTTCTCGGCGTCCCACACCTGGTCGGGGTCGGCCACGAGGTCGAGCACTGCACGGTGTCGGCGCAGGCAAGCATCGAAGAAGTCGAGCGACGGGTCGACCGGCAGAACCCGCCGAGCATCACCCGACAGTCCGCGCGCGCCGGCGCCACCGATGAGCCGGTAGGTGTTCTCTTGCGACAGGGCCATTCCGTCCTCCGACACCGCCTGACCCAAGCGTCGGCAGCTCCTGTGACCAGCCCTTAACCAGACCGGCCGGCAGTTCGATGCCCCCCCGTGTTCTGGCTGTTGGCGTTACTCCGAGGGGTCCGGCACCGCAAGGTCCACAACGAACTCATCATTGGCGGAGGGTACCAACCGGTCGCAGCCTGAGTCAGCGATGACCAGCGCCAGCCCATCCAGCTCCAGGTCGATTCCAGCGCGGTCGACCGTGGCCCACACCATCGCACCCTTGTCGGGCTCGAAGTGGTCGGCGGAGTCTTCGAAGTCAGCAGGAAGCTGGTCGGAGAACCCCACATCGAACACGTAGTCGGGGTTCCAGTCGGTGGCGGGGGTGGTGGGGTCGGCACGGGCAGGGTCGTAGGCGATGCCCACCCAGTCTTCGACAATGTCGTCAAACAGCCCTTCGGTCTCGCCGGCGTTGCGGACATAGGACGTCTGGAGCTGCTCCGTCACCGACGAGCCCGACACCACCGAACCAGGACGCGTGGGAGTCGCCCGATAGCGCTTGCTGGGGCGGTCCTTCACATTGGTGGGGAGCTCGGCATAGCAGTCAATGGCAGACGGGGTGCCCTTGCCGCCGCACGCGCCCAGTCCAAGGCAGAGTAGGGGCATGGCCCACGCCACCGTCGACATTTTCAAGAGGGGTCCCTTCAGCATTCGCGCGCCTCCATGGCCGGACCCCCATCGGAGTCGGCGCAGGTGTACTGTGTCCCGAAGATTCCGCTGGGGCCACCCGACATCGCAGTCTGCGCCAGTCGGGGCCAGCTTCCTCCAGCCCGAGAGCACCCGTGCAGCGCCGTCTCATCCTCATGCGCCACGCCAAGGCCGCCGACCACTCCCCCACCGGAAGAGACCACGGCCGCCCCCTCGCAAAGCGCGGCCTGCGAGATGCAGCCAATGTGGCCGACATGCTGCGCGCTCTCGGATGGTCGCCTTCCGAGGTGGTCAGCTCCGATGCGGTCCGCACTCGCGAGACGTGGTCGTCGATGCAGGATGCAGTCCCACTCCAAGTGCCGGTGAGCTTTCACCCCCAGCTGTATCTGGCCGGTCTTGCTGCCATTCGAGGAGCCTCGAGTGAGTGGGACAACCACGCGGACGGTCCGGTACTGCTTCTGGGTCACAACCCCGGCTGGGAGACCGCGGCCTCGCAGCTTTCCGGCGAATTCATCACCATGACCACAGCAAACGCGGTCCTCCTCGAGTGCACCGCCGAAACCTGGATCCAAGCACTGTCCAAGCGCTGGACTCTGATACACCACTTGGTCCCCCCAAAAACCTAGTGGCAGGGACTCGGCGGACAGGAATTATCCTTCGCTTAGACGAACCGCGCGGCGAAGCACTAAAGACACTTGGTCGAGCACATCTTGCAGGGGCCCGGAGAGCTCCACACCCGCCGCACGCCGGTGCCCCCCACCGTCAGAGTCGAAGCTCTGAGCAAGTGCGCTGACGTCGACCCGGGCGCGGGACCGCAGCGACAGCTTCACGCGAGCGGGAGCGCGCTCGATGAAGAGACATGCGAGCTCCACACCACGGGTAAGAAGCAGCTGGTCGACAACGCCTTCGAGGTCGGTGTAGGTGCCGCCGCAGCGCGCCAAGTCGCCGAGGGAGATCGCCGCCCACACCACCCCATCTTGGATGGAGGCGGTGGACAGGGCATGTCCCAGAAGTCGGATGCCCGCAGGCTGCCGCTCAAAGAGCACGCGGTTGGTGATGCGACTGTGGTCGATGCCGGTCTCAACCAGCCGGGCCGCAGTGCGCAATGTCGCCGGACTGGTGTTGGAGTGGCGAAAGCCTCCGGTGTCAAACACCACGCCAGTGTAGAGCGCCGCAGCTAGGTCCTGGTCAAGCGCGATGCCCCAGCAGTCGACGACATCCAACACCAGCTCACATGTGCTGGCGGCCTCGGGCACGATGAGCGAGAGGTCGTAGCCAACCGGCTGAGTGGAGCGGTGGTGATCGAGAATGACGCGTGCGCCGGCGCTTTCAAACGCATCGGAAATGACGGGATGGAGCCTATGGCGGTCGCCGTCGAGCACCACCACCACATCAAAGGGACCCTGCACGGCGTCGTCGGCCACCATCTCGGTCGCGCCCGGCAGCCAGCCGTAGCGAAAGCCCGGTGAGCCACCGACGGTGACCACCGCGCCACCGAGCTGCTGCATCGCAAAACCAATCGCAAGCCCGGCGCCGATACTGTCGCCATCCGGATCTGCTGGACCAGTGAGCAAGACAGTGCACGGCCCGCTGCCCTCACTGACGAGGCAGCGAAGGGCGTTCGCGAAAGTACGGACGGCAGGAGAGATCGCCAGCACGGACTCCGATGCGCGTAGGGGGCGGTCGGCACGGGACGAGCGGCGCCCAAGAACCGGACAGCTGACTGAGATAACCAGTGCGCCAGCCATCGCAACGTCTGACAAGAACAGCAAAAGCCCGGCGCACGAGGCAGCCGGGCTCTGGAGCCCTTCAAGCTGAAGGAGCGGGGCCCAACGGTCTCAGACCGCGGCCTCCTCCGCAACGTACTCTTCTTCGTTGACCACTTCGGGCTCGACGCTGCCCACAATCTCGGGCTCCATCGAGGACAGACGGTCGAAGCAGGAGTCACAGACCTTGATCTGGTCGACGCGCTCCCAGCCTTGACCACCCTTGTCGTCCTTCCTGCGGCGCTTCTTGCCCTTGCCAGCAACGGGAATCGCTGCGGCGCGGAAGGGGTACACGCGACGGCGGACCTTGGTGGTCACCCAAGAAGCACGCATCCCCTCGGGGACCAGGACACTGCAGGAATCACATCGGTACATCAGCTCTCCGAAGACAGAAACTCGGTATTTTTGCGGCCGCTCGAAACGACCAGATTCGCAATCAGCCACACAAACGGCTTGGATGCTTAGGGACCCCGACTGGGTGGAGCGCGGAGGGTGCCGGCGCTCGCACCGCTGTGGGCGGATCCCACGAATACGGCAGACCACCGGAACAAGGTCCGGTGGAGGGCTCCCGCGCGAGTACCCGTTCTCCGCGGCGGCGTCAACAAACGGCCGCCCTGCTATGCTGCCGCCCCGCATCGCACCTTGCGCAGGTCAGGGAACCGCGTGCGGCACCACACTTGCCCCAGGATGCCCTCGATGGAGTGGAACATCGCCCCCCACAGCCGAGTTGACCTCCACGTCTTCTCGGGGATCAACTTCTCTGGCGAGCGCCGTCTCTCCAGCATCCACCCAGCCGGCGGGCTGCAGAAGAGCCGACTGAAGAACTTCAAGTTCCGCTCCATCGCCATCGTGGGCCACCCCGGCACCCGCCTCACGCTGTGTACCTCGGTGCTCGACATCGGCTGGGAGACGCGGCCCTGGCGGTCGATGGTCATCCTGAAGTCCGATGGATACCGCATGAAGGACGGCAAGCTCGCCATCCGCATCCCCGACCTCGACTGGTTGGACAAGGGCAGTGCACATCGCACCGACCCCGACTTCCAGCAGACCTTTCCCCAGGTCGAGTCCCTCGAAGGCGCCACCGGCTGGACCTACGGCCACAGCGGCAGCCTGTCGCTCAACGACAACATCAAGCAGATTCGGATCGACCGCCCGAAATAGGGGCGCTGGTCAGGATGGTGCCGGCCCCGCGCAAGGTCAGGGAGGACAGCCGAACAGCCGGTTGAAGTTGTCTTCGAACTGACGGTGAACGGCGTCGAGCGGCTCGCCCCACAGCTCGGCGGCGAGCTCGGCGGTGCCCGCCACATTGGCAGGCTCGTTGAGCTCCCCCCGAACCGGCCCTAGGTAAGGGCAGTCGGTCTCCAGCAAAAGCTGTTCGCGGGGCAGCTTCTCCAGCATTCTCCGGAAGCCCTCCGCCCTGCGCGCGTTCGCCGGAATGCTCAAGCAGTGCCCATGCTCGGCGATCTTGCGCGCCAGCTTCAGCTTGCTGGAGAAGCAGTGCCAGTCCACCCGAGTGGCCCCTTCTTCGACCAGCACTTCCAGTGCGCGTCGCTCAGCCTTGCGCGTGTGGATGATGATGGGCTTGTCCGCCGCGATGGCCAGGCGCACGAGCCTGCGAAAGACCCGCTCCTGAAGATCCCAGAGCTCTTGCGGCACCCAGTGGTGGTCCAGACCGATCTCCCCAACCGCAAAGGCATCCTCGATGTGGTCCTCCACCCACGCGATCGACTCCTCGGCGGTGGGCGGTGCAAAGGTCATGTCTCGCTTGTAGTCGACGCCCAGCGAAATCATCTCGGGGAGCACCGCATCCACCGGGTAGAGCCCGAGAGCGGGGCGGACGATGTCGTGGCGCTCGGCGACAGCAAGAGTGGCAGCGTTGTCGCGGGGGTTGAGGCCGTTGCTGATGATGGTGGTGACGCCGGCCTTCCGAGCACGGGCGATGAGCTCGTCTTCACGAGGAGCTAGACGGGGGTCGGTGAGGTGGGCGTGGACGTCGAAGAGACCCATGGGTCAGCCGTTCCGGGTGCGGGGCAGCCGGCGCGTATCGCGTCGCAGACGCACCGCACGAGTCCAGGAGTCAGCGGGGCTCGGCCCGCACGAAGCCCCCGAGGTCGTCTTCGAGGACAGCAGCCACCGCGAGCGTGAGCGCGTCTCTTCCTGGCACCCCGACCACCTGGACTCCAACCGGCAGCCCCCGCGACTCGAAGCCGGTTCGCACAACCGTGACGGGGCACTCCAGCACATTGAAGATGGCGGTGCAGGCGGAGTCGGTGGCGGTGCGCCACGCATCTCCGTGGCGGGGTGCAGGACGCGAGTAAGGCGGGTGGAGCAGCACCCCATCCGGGCCCAGCACCTCTTCGAGCTCCTGCTGGAGCAGTCTCCCTTCGTCGGCCAGTGAGCGGGCGAGCCCGGGCAGCGCGCCGGCCAACCGATCGCCCAAGGAGAGGAGCAGTCCCGCGAAGGTGTGCTGGGACCGTCCAAGCAGCATCGACACCAGCTCAAGGCCCGGGCGGATGGGGGCCCCATCTCCGAGTACGACGTCGTAGCGCTCATCACTCGCCTCGGACAGCATCGCCGACCAGATGGCGAACGCCTTGCGGAAGCGAGGAAGACGGGCGTGGACAATCGTAGCCCCGCGGGCCTCCAGAGCCGACGCCGCTTCAGTCACTGCCCGCTTCATCACGCCGCGCACCCGCATGCTGCCGTTGGTGGGCATCGGCACAACTCGAACCCCCCGAAGGTCTCCTGCACCAATCGCGCGCGAGCCGAGCGGCCGCCACGACCGGGTGCAGGCTGCGTCTTGGCCGTCGGCGCCCGCCATCAACGGCACCAGCAGCTGGAGTCCTCGCACCGACCGAGCGAGCGGGCCAATGCAGAGGTAGCGCCCTGCACCCCCAGAAGCGGCCGGCCGATGACCCGTGTTGGGCACCAGGCCGCCTGTGGGCTTGTGGGCGGCTATCCCACAGAAGGCCGCAGGAATTCGCACCGAGCCGCCGATATCCGACCCCAGGCCGAAGGGAGAGCCTCCTGAGGCCACCAGAGCGCCCTCCCCCCCGGACGAACCGCCTGGGGTGCGGGCAAGGTCCCATGGATTGAGAGTGCGCCCCCAGATGGTGTTGTAGGTCTCCATCCACAGCCCGCCCTCAGGCACGTTGCTCACGCCGAGCACCACCGCACCTGCGGACCGCACCCGACGCACCACAACACCGTCCACATCGGCAAGCTGGTGACGCCGCGCCTCCAAGCCCGCGGTGTGAGGCATGCCTGCCACCGACAGAAACTCCTTCACGGTACACGGCACACCATGGAGCGGACCACGGCGTGCAGCGGGCAGCTCTCGCAGGCGCCGCGCCTCACGACGCGCCGCGCTGAAGCGATCGGCCACAAGGGCGTTGAGGTACGGGTTGACGGCCTCGATTCGATCGATGTGGGCCTGCACCAGCTCGACCGGATCAAGCTGCCCGGACCGCGTCGCAGCCGCCAGCTCAGCGGTCGACAGGTCGAGCAGACCCGAAGCAGCATCCCGGCGGGATGGCGTGCGCACCGACAAGCCCATCGCGTCTCCAAGAGGCGGGGCATCCCGTCGACTCACAAGCCCCCCCCTTTGACCTATCCCACACAGACTACCGCGCCCCGAACCACCGCCGCATCGTCCACCGCAGACCCATTGCAACTAGCCGAGCCCTCAGGATGGGCATCCGTACCCCACTGGATGACCAAGCCCTGCAGCAGCACGCCATCGTGCTACGGACTTCGCCACTCAGACGTACCAACGCGTCGAGAGGAGGTCCGGATGCAGGTGCAGATCCCCTTGTGGATCCGCGCGGCCGTCATCGTCATCATCGCGATCGCGGTGACTTGGCGCCAAGTCGTCGATGTCGTCGTCGACTGGATGTGGTTCGACGCCCTCGGATACCTTGCGGTCTACCGCACCACCCTGTTCACGCGGGCCGGCCTGATGGCCGGCGGCTTCGCGGTCGCGTCGGGTACCGCCGGCTTCAGCTTGTGGCTCGCGGGACGACGCGCACCGATCCAGTACGTACGTTTGCAGATGGCTGCGAAGAACAGCAAAGAAGGCATCTCTTTCGACGCCAACAAGCTCAAGCAGTTGGTGCGCTTCGGAACCATCGGCGTGGCCATTCTGACAGGCACTATGTTTGCGCAGGTCGCAGGTGCCACCTGGCTTGAGGTGCTCAGCGCGCTCAACCACCACAGCTTCGGCGCAGTCGACCCTGTCTTTGGCCACGACGTGTCGTTCTACGTGTTCGTGCTGCCGCTGCTGATGTTCGCAAAGAGCTTGGCGATAGGTGTTCTCACCATCACCGGGCTGATCACCGCCGGCTGGTACTTGCTGGCCGCGGCCTCCGCCAATCCCCAACGCCCCCAGCTGTCCGACGCCGGACGCCGCCACCTGCTCGGCATCGGCGCGCTGCTGTTCCTCGCTACGGCAGGGGGCTGGTGGCTGGCCCGCTACGAGCTGTTGTTCGGGTCCACCGGAGCGGTCGTCGGTGTGGGCTACGCCGATGAGATGGCCCGCCTGCCAGGCTTTCTCGGTGCGGCTTTGCTCGCAGTGGGCGTGGCGGGTGCGCTCGTGGTAGCCATGCGACAGACCGGCTGGCGCACGGTTCTCATCGCGGTGGCGGTCTACATGGGCGGCCGCTTCGTTCTCACCCGGATGCTGCCCGAGATAACCGAACAGTACGTCGTTCAGCCCAGTCAGCTCGAGCTCGAGCGTCCTTACCTCCAGCGCAACATCGAAGGGACGCGCACCGCATATGCACTCGATCGCGTCGACGTCCGCCCCTTCGAAGCGGAGTCTGGCCTCACAATGGACGACATCCGCAACAACCCGCTCACGATCGACAACATCCGGGTCTGGGACACGCGGCCGCTACTCACCACCTACGCGCAGCTCCAGGAAATCCGCTCCTACTACGACTTTACCGACGTCGACGTCGACCGGTACACCATCGATGGCAGTCCCCGTCAGGTGATGCTGGCCGTGCGGGAGATGAACGTCGAGCGCCTCCCAGGTGCGGGCAACTGGGTCAACCGTCACCTCCAGTACACCCACGGCTACGGGCTCACGATGAGTCCGGTCAACGTGGTCACCCCCGATGGTCTACCCGAGCTGTTCGTGCAGGACATCCCGCCCACCGCCACCATCGACATGCGGATCGACCGCCCTGAGGTCTACTACGGCGAGGCCACCCACGACTACGTCATTGTGCGCACCGGGGAGCAGGAGTTCGACTACCCGATGGGCGACCAGAACGTCTACACTACCTACGAAGGCCGTGGTGGCGTCGTTCTCAACTCGGGACTCCGCACAATCATGTTCGCGGGATACCTCGAAAACCTCGACCTCCTGCTGTCGCAGTACATCCAGCGCGACAGCCGGGTGCTGCTCCACCGCAGCCTCACGGACCGCATCCGGCGGGTGGCCCCTTTCCTGTCCTACGACGCCGACCCCTACGCCGTTGTCAGCGAAGGCCGCATCAAGTGGGTGGTCGACGCCTACACCACCAGCGGCCGCTACCCTTACTCGGAGTCCACCCGCATTCCCAACCAGGGTGTCACGGCAAACTACATCCGCAACTCGGTCAAGGTCGTGGTCGACGCCTACGACGGCACTATCGCTTTCTACATCAGTGACGACAGCGACCCCATCGTGCGCACCTACGCCGACATCTTCCCCGGCACCTTCCTGCCCATCGAGGAGATGCCTGCCGACCTGCGGTCCCACCTGCGGTACCCGTCGGACTTCTTCGACACTCAGGCCGAGCTCTATCGGCAGTACCACATGCAGGACTCCACGGTCTTCTTCAACCGTGAAGACCTCTGGGAGCTACCCACCGCGACCTACGCGGCCTCCGACACAATGGACAGCTACTACCTGATCATGAAGCTGCCCGGTGAGGACACCGCCGAGTTTATCAACCTCGTGCCCTTCGTGCCGCGCGCCAAGGACAACCTCATCGCGTGGATGGCGGCCCGCAGCGATGGCGAGCACTACGGCAAGCTCATCGTCTACACCTTCCCAAAGCAGAAGCTCATCTTCGGCCCGGCACAGGTCGAGTCTCGCTTCGACCAGACCCCCGAGATCAGCGAGCAGCTCACACTCTGGGACCAGGCTGGCAGCAGCGTGGTGCGTGGAAACCTGCTGGTCATCCCCATCGAAGACTCGCTGATGTATGTCGAGCCCATCTATCTGCAGGCCGGCAACAGCGAAAAGAGCGACAAGCGGCGCGAGCTGCCCGAGCTCAAGCGGGTCATCGTCACCCACGGCAAGAAGATTGCGATGGCGCCCACGCTCGACGAGGCACTGGAGCAGGTCTTCAACCAGATGCCCGACAACGTGCCCACGCACATTGCCTCGCGCGCCCCGTCCGCGAGTCCGCCGGGTGAAGCCTCGCAGACCGCCACCACCGAGCGCACCAAGTCTTGGCTGGTGACGGCCGCACGCAACAAGCTCCAAGAGGCAGAGGACAAGCAGCGCGCAGGCGACTGGGCCGGCTACGGCGAGTCACTGATGGAGCTGAAGGCGCTGCTCATTGAACTCGATGCCGCGACGCAGCCCACGCCTGCCGCAGTTCCTGAGGGAAGAGCCGCTTCGCCGGCCGAGTAGACCCGACCCCGAAGGCCCAGGATGATGCTCGCTTTCGCCCTCTCGATGGCTCTGGTCCCCTCCTCCGCGTGGTCGGCAGCCACTCGAAGCGCGCCCCCAGCACCCCGCCTTGGCGACCATCCGTCCGACCAGGCCGACATGACCGCCATGCCTGTCCTCCAGCACCTCGCCGCCTCCATGCCCGAGGACGTTGCCCGCACCCCCGCGGCCCTGCTGGCCAGCCGCGCGCTCCGCTACGTCACCGCTCCCGACCCCCACGCACTCCTCCAGACTGAGCTGGGCAACGAGAATGCGACTGCCCAGGGCTCCCCCCTGAAGGTGCTCACATTCGACGTGGGTCTGCTCGACCAGCGGTGGATGTGGGGACTGCGCCGCACCCGCATGCCCGAGGTGGGCGCCCGTCGCTCCGAGCTCCCCGCCCGGCTGCTCCACGACGACTGGGACGTCATCCTGTTGCAGGAAGTGTGGGCATGGGCCGACGTGGTGCGCTTTTCCGAAGCCGCGGAGCGCGAGGGATACGTGTGGTTTGCAGGCTCCGAGCGCCACCACAACGACCACGGCCTCGTCATTCTGGTAAAGGGAAGCATCATCGATGGGGCCCAGCGCCGCACCGAAGGGGTGTTCGCGACGCAGGGCCACAAGCCCATCAGCCAGGGTCCGCGGCTGGGAGCTGGCTACCTGACCTGGTCGTTTACACATGCCGACAGCGGGCAGAAGCTCCGCCTGGCCACCACCCGTCTCTTCGACGGAAGGACCACCACCAGCTGGCACACCCGCAGCCTCCAGGCCCGCCAGCTGGGCATCGACATCGCGGATACAAGCGCCGACACTGTGGTCATCCTGGGCGGCGACATCGGCAGCGGTCCCTACCATCCTGAGGAGGTGCTGGGCGAGATCGCTGGCCGCAGCGACGAAGACCTCTGGCAAGAGTCCACCACCTGGGCCATGCTCCGACACTACGGTGGACTTCGCGACGCCGCGACCTGGGGACATGACGTGGGCGACGTCCAAGCCATGCACGCCCTGCCGGAGTGGAACCGCGGATGGGCCAAGCACCCACTGCACGGATGGTGCGACCAGCTGCCTGCCCTCACCTTCACATCCACCGACTGCAACCCTCTTCACTTCGTCCACCATCGAGGCGAGCTGGCGCCATCGAGAAGAGACCAGCTCCACGTGCGAATGGCCGATGATCAAGCCATCTTGGGAGAGGTCTCGCTGGAGTACGTGGAACCCGAGTCGATCCGCGGCCGCACCCATACGTGGTCGCATAGATACGGAGTCGGAATGGACCTGTATCTGCCTTGAGGGTCAGGCAGTCCCGAACGGCAGTGCCACCACAGTGCCTGCCACCTGCCGGTCGCCGTCCACCACTGTGACCGACGTGCCGATGGCCCAGACGGTCTTTCTCAGCACGCCGAGGCCCAGCTCCTCCCCGGTGGCCAGAGTTGCCCGACTGGTGAGCTGGCCGACGGTGCGCCCGTTGAGCTCGACCGAAGCACCCGAGCCGACCGCGCTGTCGAGCTGCACGCCCGTGAGCCGCTTGTTGATCGCGCCCTTCACGTCGATGCGGTTGAGCACTTCCTGGCCGACGTAGCAGCCCTTATCGAAGGCACAGCACTCTGCATCAAGCCGCAGCTCGTGCACCATCGACTTGCTGGTGCCGTCCGCCGGCCAGGCCGCACGGCCGCCCACAACCCGGCGGCCATCAAGCTCTTCGATACTGCACACCACCGCGCCAGCCACACGAAGCTGAGCTTCCACCGCCTCGACAGACTCGACGCCCACCAGCAGGTCGACCCCACCTGAGCCCGTGCGGTCCTTGCGGCATATTCTCAGGCCGGTCGGCGAGGTGAAGGGGTCGCCACCCATCTCGATGTGACCATGGTCACGCTCCGGCCAGGACAGCCCCGCTGCAGTGACCACGCTCTGCGCCGAGGGCCCCTGCACCGAGAGCAGCACAGGCGCGTCGTCGGCGTCCAGCTCGATCTCGTCGAGCAACAGGTACATCCGGTAGCGGGCCACGAAGGCGTCGAGCGTCATGCCCTCCAGCACGATGGCCACTCGGTCCGCGGCCAGCATGTAGAGGTCCAGCACGCCGAGCACACGCCCCCGGTCGTCGCAGGCGCAGTGGCGGTTTCCATCGCCCGGCTTCAGGCGACGCGTGTTGTTGGTGAACATCCCGTTGGTCCACCGCCGGACGTCGTCGCCAGTGAGCGTGAACACGGGGGTGCCTTCGAGCCGCACCAAGCAGGCGGAGGTGCGGGCGAGGTCCACGACAGTCATGAGTGTGTTCTCCAGGCCCCCTGTAGCAGGGGCTGACGCGGACCACACCGCGCAGCAGCGTCCCGCTACTTCTTGGGAGGCAGCGGCGGACGCGACATCAGCATCGTCTCATCCGCCTCTTCGTCGGCGATGTAGTCCTGGCCACTGGACCAGTCCTCCGGCGGAATGATGGTCCCACCAGACTCCAGCGACTTCCTATCCGGCATCTTCACGCGGTCGAGCTGGGCCCGACGATGAGAGGGCGGCTTGCCCGAGTAGCTGGAAGGCAGCGGCGGCGGCTGCTCGGTCGTTCGACCGCGGCGGGGGCCACCGTGCAGGGACAGCGGCGCCATGCCGAGGTGCTGGGGGTCGATGAGCGTAGTCGGTGCGTCCTCGTCGTCGTAGTCCTCGACGTAGTCGGCCTCGCGGGCCGCCGCACGACGCGGGTCGAGCTCGGTGGGTCGAGTGGGGGGGTCTTCGTCGAGACGCGCCGTAGCCGCAGGCATCAGTGGGGCAGACGCACCGGCCTTCTCGGTGGACGAGCCACTCTGAGCACCGCGCTGGCGAATCACAAGCACGCCCACAACCAAACCCACAAGCGCAGACAGGCAACACAGACCAGACAGAACTAGAATCAGAATTTCCACCAAGGTCTATGCTCCTTAGCTACGGAGGCCGCCGAGAACCAAGGCTACGCACAGGGCAGCCTCCGCGCGGGAGGCTACCCCAATGCGCCCGTTCCTTGCACCCCACGACCGCCCCGCATCACTGGCACAGGCACCCGCCCTTCCTCCGGAGACCGCATGGACGACGCGATTGACCTGCTTCGAAACATCGCCTTAGACGGACGCCTCGTCGTAGGAGTGCTGGGTCTGGTGCTCCTGTTGGCTGGCGCACGCCTCTACCGGCTGGCCATCGTTGCGCCTGGGTTCTTGCTCGGCGTGTTTCTGGCCATGTGGGGTCTCGACGAGTACGCGCGCAAAATCGACGATCTGGTCCGCCTAGGGGTCATGGTGGGCGCGGGCGCTGTGGGCGCGTTTGTGAGCTGGCGTGTGGAGCAGCTCGCCGTCCGCATCGGCGGAAGCATCCTCGTCGCCGCAACCACTCATGCACTCCTTCCGTTGCTGTGGCCCCGCGCGCCCTGGTTTGCCGCTCCAGCAGCGGGCTTTGTAGGCTTGCTGCTGTTTCCATCGCTGTACCGGCGGCTGCTTCCGCTCATCACTGCAGCCATCGGCGCCATCGCGCTCGCCTGGGCCGCGAATCGGCCCCAGGACCTGCTGATGATGGCTGGCCTCACCGTGCTGGGAGCTGCCATCCAGCTCGCATCAGGCAGCAAGAGCAACCAAAAGCGCGACTGACCCCATCTGTATTCGACCCGTCACAGCGCTGTTCCTATACACGGAGAGCCACGTTGGAGACGAAGCGAGTGTCTGGTCCCTCAGGAGCACCGAATGCGCAGCCCCCTGGTCTCCCCAGCAGTGACCCTGATCATCTCCGCCTGCGGTCCGACGCACTCTCACGTAGAGCGCTCGGTCATCGTCCAGGCCACCATCGCCGACGTCTACCCCCATGTCGCGGACCTCAAGAAGTTCGTGGTGTGGAGTCCTTGGAGCGGCCGCGACCCCAACGCAAAGAACGCCTTCAGCGACCCCTCCAGCGGTCTCAACGCCTGGTACAGCTGGGAGGGCAACGACGACGTCGGCTCCGGCAAGATGACCGTAGTCAGGGAAGAAGCAGGCAAGTCGGTCACTCAGAATCTTGAGTTCTTCGCGCCATGGGAAGGCGCTGCCGAAACCAGCTTCACCGTCGCGGCAAAAGGAAAAGAGGTCGAAGTCACCTGGGAGTTCGACCAGGACAACGATTTGATGGGCCGCGTGATGCTCACCTTCATGGACATGGATGCCATGATTGGCGCCGACTACGAGCAGGGCCTCGCCAACCTCGAAAAGGAGGTGGCAAAGACCGTCGAAGCCCGCCTGAAGAAAGAAGCCGCAGCCGCGACAGCCGCAAGGCCCGCTGAAGGTGGCGACGTCCCCGCAGAGTGAGCCTCCTGCCTACTCGACAATGGCCTCAGCTTCGCCGCCCTGGGTGATCACCCATCGATAGCCGCTGCCCACCAGGAAAGTCTCGGTGGTGCCGGCGGCATCGGGCCAGACCACCGTGAGCTCACCGGCACAGTCGGCGCCGAGACCAAAGTGAAGCACCCGGTCATCCTGGTTGCCCCACTGACCGTGGCCGCCGTCCACCTCCTGCACCTGGGACAGTGAGGCCGTCGCCAGACTTACTCGGGCGCCGATGGCTCCGCCGTTCACGCCGTCCCCCGGCCGCAAGTCGACCTGCACCCAGTTGCTGTCGAGGCTCATAAGGTTCTCGAAGAGACGCACTTCGAAGCTGTCGCGGCAGTCATCCTCGCAGCGCATGCTCGAGTGGCCCACGACGATGTCGAGGTCACCATCCCGGTCAAAGTCGGCGACCGCAGAGCCGTGGCTGCGGGTGTGGTCGATGCCTTCTTCGGGGAGCACCGCCTCAAACACGCGTGCCGAGGTCTGGTGGTAGAGCAGCCCACGGGTGCCCGAGTAGTCACTCGACCCGATGTAAAGATCCGCCCAGCCGTCGTTGTCGAAGTCCAGCACACTGCCGGTGATGTCGCCGTCGTCCCAGGTAGTGCCATCGTGGGTGCGGGTCAGGCCGGTGGCATCATTGCCAGGCCGCTCAAAGGTGACGTCCGCTTCGCCGAGGTTGAACAGCAGCTCGCTGGGATCGCTGCTGAGCCCCACATCCCAGTGCACAATCTCGGACGTGAGAATATCGATTGCACCATCGTTGTCCACGTCTCGACAGATCGACGCGCCGCTGTTGCCGCCCAGCCGGAAGGCGTTTCGGTCGTAGGTGTGGTTCCACCGAAATGCATCGGAGTCGCTTGTGCAGCGGATGTACTCGGGCTCGGGGACGCCTTCGCAGTCCGCATCGCCGGGATGGAGCGTGCACCAACAGCGGGCGGACTCGTTGTCGCTCCAGTCCACGCGATGGTCAAAGGCATAGCCAGATGCGACCGACCGGTTCACGAAGGCGCCGCCGTCGTTTTGCCAGAGGTGATTGGGGGCCCGGCCGTAGGAGGAGGACAGTAGCTCCGGCCAGCCGTCCCCGTTGAAGTCGCAGGCTGCGGCCGCCCAGGACTGGGTGTGGGACAGCCCGGCATCGAGGTCATCGAGACTGCTCCAGCTTGTCGTCCCCAAGCCCACATCGCGGGTGGTCTCCTCGAAGCTGCCCGAGCCGTCGCCCCGGTAGAGCCGGTCCTGAGAAGGGTTGCTGCCCGCCACATACTGAGACACGAAGATGTCGATGTTGCCATCGTGGTCGTAGTCCACAAAAGCGGCGCCATAGGGGGTATCGCTGCGGTCCATCCGAAGGTCGCTGTCTTCGACGCCCAGCGTGAAGTTGCCAGCGCCATCGTTGATCAGGATCTCCGAAGTCTCATCGATGGTGTTGTCTTGGTCGGGAAGCCCCGCGTAGGCATCGAGGTCGCCGTCGTTGTCGATGTCGGCAAACACCACCACCGGACCCGACCGACCGCTGCCCCCGCCCCGAGCCGTGGTGAAGCCACTCGAATCGGTGATGTCGGCGAAGGTGCCGTCGGTCTGGTTGCGAAGGAGCCAGGTGTTGCGCGCGCCATCGCCCGTGAAGTCCTCGCCACCCGTGCCCGACCGCACAACCAGATCTGGCCAGCCGTCGCCATCGATGTCAGCCACCGAGACCCGCACTCCGACGGGCGCCAGCTCCGGCAGTCCCCAGTCCGCAGACGCATCGCGGAACGCTGTGGTGCCCGCGGACCAACGGCTTCCCGCCTGGCAGTCCTGGAGCACATCACCGAAGGGATCGGCGGTGTCTGCACTGTCGGTGGAGGTGTCGGCTGGTGTGTCGTCAGAGCTGCCCTCCCCTTTGTCTCCACTGTCTCCACCATTGCAGCCAAGCACGGCAAGCACGGCAAGCACGGCGATCAGGGATGGAAATGCGAAACGACGAACAGGGGGCCACGAGCTCATGCGGGTCCGCATAGGCACCTCCGGGCGCGCATCGTAGCGCAACGAGGCCATGGATCGGGACCGCGACCGCTGCTGGAAATCACGCCTCGCCCACGAGCCATGGAGCGCTCGGCTACGATGATGCACCGGAGAAGCCCACATGCGCCCCACCTCTTCGCTCCCGGTCCTCGGGCCACTGGCCTGTCTGCTCCTCACAGCCGGCTGCGAGCCCGACGGGGCGAAGTCCGACAACCATGATGCGGGACAGACGGGGGGCACAGACTGGTCGCTCTACGGTGACACCGCGGACACCGCAGCGCAGGGCAACGTCGACGGGACAGGGCAGGTCGACCCCGACGGCGACCAGGGGGACCCCTACGGCCGCGACCTGAGCTGCCCGCAGCCCACCGAGTGCATCTCACTCGCCGAGTCGTATGACCGCGGATGGGCGACAGTGACCTGGGACGGTACCCTCGACGTCGACAACGACTCTCCCTACGAGGTCTGCGCCGGTCGCTGGCACACCTTCTTCTCCGAGACCTCCCAGGACGCAATCGCCGGGCACTCCGACATTAGCTGGCCAGGTGAGCCCGAAGACGCCTGGCTCATCGAGGCGGAATCTCGCTGGCGCCATGAGTACGCCCGCACGGTCGGTGGGCCCGCATGGTGGTGCATCGAGCGCACCCAAGTGACCGCCTACGGCAGCCGCTACCGCTTCACCGGTGCCCGCGCGCCAACGCCCCTGATGACCTACGTCCACACCGAGACAGACACCAACAGCAACAGTATCGTCGACCAGAACGACTACGCCGACCCGTCCACCGGCGCGCCCTGGACCAACCACAACATCTGGGACCTCATCGCCGAGCAGCCCGTCTTCGTGGTGGGACGCACGCCCAACTACCTCGAACTTCAGTCCGGCACTTCCGCCCCACTCACCATCGAAGTGGTCAACCTCGGGCGCGAGGCCGGCAGCATCCAGGTCAGCGAGCGCCTGCCTGCAGGCACCAGAGCGTGGGGCTTCTCAGTGCTCCCAACCACTTCAGAGACCCATGGTGACGGGTCGACGACCCACACCTGGTACTTCAAGATGAACGCCGCCGAAGACGACGAGGACACGAACAACCCGTCGACCTACGACATCGTGAAGATCAACTACAATGTCGAATGGAATCGACCGGACTGCGGCTACCGAGAGAAGACCTGGGCGCCCGAAGTCAGCTGGACAGACAACGACGAGCTCCGTCACACGTCTTCGGGAACGGAGCTTGTGCTCGTATGTTGTGAACAGGGCTGACCCCACGCACCCTCCGGCTGGTAGGCTTCTCTCATGGCGGCCCCCCACCTCAAGCTCGGCCCGTTCGACTTCGATCGCGCCGTTGGACGCGGTGCGATGGGAGAGGTCTGGCTTGCGCGACATCGCGTCCAGGGCGTCGAGGTCGCCATCAAGCTGCTTCACGGCACCACGGTGTGCGACCCCTGGGCGCTGGAGGCCTTCCGCAATGAAGTGCGGGCCGTTGCGGACCTCGAACACGCAGGCATCGTCGCGGTCGTGGACCACGGCATCGTGCCCGGCCACAGCAACATCGCCACCGAAGGGCACTTCGAAGCCGGCACTCCCTACTTGGTGATGGAGTTTGTGGGCGGACGCCCGATGAACCGCTTCGTCGGCCGGCTGTCGTGGAGTCAGATCCGAAGTGTGCTGCTCCAGCTGCTCGACGCCCTCGCCCACAGCCATGCCCGCGGCGTGGTCCACCGCGACCTCAAGCCTGGCAACGTGCTGCTCACCCACGCCGATGGCCGCCTGCCCAGCATCAAGCGACTGCAGCCCGATGAGCCCCTCGATGTAAAGCTCACTGACTTCGGGCTCGCCCAGGCGGTCAAGCGCCACTCTGCTGCGGATACCGTGGTGGCCGGCACCCCCGCCTACATGGCGCCCGAGCAGCTCCGCGGGTGGTGGCGCGATCAAGGACCCTGGACCGACCTCTACTCCGTGGGCTGCCTCGCATGGGCCATGGCCACCGGGCTCCCTCCATTTGGAAAGGACCAACCCTTCGAGCAGGCCCTCAACGCCCACCTACACAGTCCTCCACCATCGTTTCGACCCAAGGTCGCCGTGCCGGTCGGCTTCGAAGGATGGCTTCGCCGCCTGCTCGCAAAGCGCATCGAGGACCGCTACCCCCGGGCCGCCGACGCTGCGTGGGGACTCGCCCAGCTGGCAGGACAGTCCGCGCGCACCCTTGGTCAGGTCGACAACCTCACCCACCTCCCCGACGGGCTGCTCGACCCCATCGTTGAGGACGACGTCACCGTCGACGACGACGTCACCGAATTGCCCAAGTCGTTCGACGAAGACGATGCCCCCACAGAGGTCACCGAGCAGCCCACCTCCAGGCCGATCATCGTCCACCGGTCACTCGACGACGAGATGCACGCCCAGCGCTTCGGCACCCCCGTTCCCGCAGACTGGCGTCCGGCGAGAAAGCCCGTGTCGGTCGGCCACCTCTTTGGCGTCGGACTGAACCTCTTCGGCATTCGTCCACCGCCGATGAGTGGTCGCCACCAAGAACGAGACGCCCTGTGGCAAGCCCTTCGCGAAGTCTACGAGACGGGTGAGGGACAGGCCGTCATCCTCGAAGGGACTGCAGGGATGGGACGCAGCCGACTCGGCACCTGGCTGTGCGAGCGTGCCGACGAGGTCGGAGCCGCCCGGGTCTTCACAGGACTCCACGACGAAGAAGGCGGCAGCACCAGTGGCCTGCCCCCCATGGTGTCCCGATACCTCCGATGCACTGGCCTGCAGCGCAGCGAGCTCCGAGCGCGGATTGGCCAGCTGTTCCCGCCAGGGGACATCCTCAACGACGAGGTCGACGGGTTCGCCACACTGCTGTCCCACCACCACGATGACCGCGATGCAAACGACCAGCGGGTCCGACGCTTCCACTACGCCCGCGAGCGCTTCTCCTTGGTGAGACGACTCATCGAGCGTGAAGCCACCGGGCACTCCGCCGACGACTGGGAGGCGGTCGTCATCATCTGGCTTGACGACGCCCATCTCGGCACCGACACACTCGACTTCTGCCGCTTCTTACTGGAGTCGCAGACCGCCGATCCAGTCCCCCTCCTGCTGCTCATCAGCGTCGACCGGGACGCCCTATTCGACCCCGACCGAGCCCGCGCAGCCGACGTCGTCGACGCCATCTCCGACCATCCGCGCACCCGTACCATCCCCCTCACCCCACTGCCCGAAGATGACCACGCCCAGCTGGTCCGCGCGTTGCTGGGGATGGACGGCGAGCTGGTAGAGCAGGTGGCCGCCCGCACCGCAGGCAATCCCCTGTTTGCGGTGCAGCTGGTGGGCGAGTGGGTACGCCAGGGGCTGCTCAAGGCCGGCAACCGCGGCTTCACGCTGGTTGAAGGCGCCAAGGTTGAACTTCCAGACGACATCGGTCGGGTCTGGGGAGACCGCGTTGAGAGACTGCTGATCGGCCTACACAGGAAGGAATCCCAGGCACTTGAGCTGGCAGCTGTGCTGGGCGTCGAGGTCGACAACACTGAGTGGAAGGGTGCTTGCACCATCAACGGACTCAACCCCACCGACCGCCTGCTCGGTCGTCTGTTGGCCCAGCGACTGGCCTCCGCATCCGAAGTGGGACCTGGCGACGCGCTGGGCTTCAAATTCCAGCACTCGATGCTCCGGGAGGCGTTGCTCCGTCGGGCCCGTCGAGCCGGGCGCCTACGCGACCACCATCAAGCCTGCGCGACCATGCTCCAAAGTCGCTCCGACGACCGCCGAGGTGTGGCCGAGCGACTCGGACGCCACCTTCTCAAGGCCGGCCATGTCGCTCCCGCCCTCGGCAAGCTGCTCGACGGTGCCCGAGAGCGACGACACGGCGGGGAGCCTGCGGGAGCCCGACGCCTACTCGACTACCGGGAACGCGCTCTGCGTACCCTCGACCTGCCCGCAGCCGACGAGCTCTGGGGACTGGGCTGGGTCGAACGCATCGACCTCGACCTCGAAGAGGGCGACCCCAAGGGGACTGAAGCGCTGCTCTCGCGAACCGAGGCGACCGCGCGCCTGCATGGCTGGCACCGCGCAGGCACCCACGCTGCCGTGCTGCGGGGGCGTCTCCATCTCCTCGGCGGCGACCTGCGCTCCGCCCTCCGCACTCTGAAAAAAGCCCGCGCGATGGCCGAGGAGTCTCACATAGACCGACTCGCCGGGCGGGCTGCGGTGGAGCTGGGCAATACCCGGATGCGACTGGGGCACCCCACTGAAGCGCTCACTGAGTACGACCGCGCTACCGTGATCTACGAGCGCTTGGGGGACCGCCACGGCCTCGCCACCTGCCTCTGGAACCGCGGGCGGGTGGGCATGCTGCAGGGCAAGCTCGACCAAGCCAATCGTGACATCGCGGAAGCGCGGGACCTCTTTCTCGCGGTCGGTGCACGCTGGGGGGCGGCCGAATGCAGCAATGGACTGGGCGAAGTTGTCCGCCGCCAGGGCGACATCACCAAGGCCGAGACCCACTACCGACGCGCATCCATCGAGATGGAGGCAGCCGGTCATGGCGCCGCCACGCTTCCCAGGCTCAACCTGGGCGTGTTGCTCGTGCAGCGCCGGGCCCACGTAGAAGCACGCCGCTTGATCGAGCCCATCCTCCGATCCCCGACGGTGAGATCTCGTCCGCTCATCGCAGTGGGGGCGCACCTGGTGTTGCTGGCTCCTGCAGCGGCGGCTGCCGACTGGACCGCCTGGGACCACCATCTCGGTCGTGCCGCCTCGCTGCTCGCATCCACCGGCATCGTGGACCCCGACAACGCCGTGTTGGCCATCCTTGGAGCCGAAGAGGCCGTTTCACAGGGTGCCCTCGACCGCGCACGGTCGGCCTACGGGCTTGCTTGGCAGCAGCATGAGGCCCTAGGAAACCAGGAGAGCCTGGCGCAAATCGAGGCCCGAGTGCGGGTACTGTCCTGATCGAGCGGCGACTTTCCAACACGCGCGCCACGGCTCCCAGCCGAGGGGAGCACTCGAAGACTATTTTTAAACTCGCTTCTTCGAGGGCATCAGTGGGAGCAGCGCCTGTTGTTGTTCATCCCACGGGGAACACAACAAGGCCCCAATCCTGGTGGAACCTTTATCCACGAAGACCTCAACCCCGGCACTCTGAGCGGGGCCTACGCGGAACATAGGTCGTGCCTGTAGATGTTCCATAGCAGACGGTGTGTCCGGGACAACACCCATCATCACCGCAGAGCAGCGAAGATCTGTCGCACGACTGACGCAAGACTCGACTCCACCTTTCCGCCCTTGCTACCAAGTGGTCGAGGCGCCAGAACTGGCCCCAGACAGATCGGGTCATTATGTCCCGTTCACCTAGGAGACACACATGACCCTTCTCCCCCTTCTCGTCGCAGTTGGCCTCTCTACCCCCGCCCAGGCTGGTGGTGACGGCGTCGGCATCCGGCTCAAAGTGAACTCTGACCTGTTTCAGGTCAGTAGCTCCGAGGTCTACTACGACGGCGAAGCCATCGACGACAGCGACCTCAAGACCACCACCTTCGGTCTGTACAACGTCTTGCCTCGCTTCGAAGCGTCGTACCTCTTTACGCCCAACATCGAAGCGGGTCTCATCCTCGGCTACTCCAACATTAGTACCGATGTGGATGATTCTGCTCCCACCACCTCCAGCCAGCTTGGTATCCACGCCGCATACAACCTGAAGCTGGGTGATGGCCTCCGCGGCTACATTCAGCCGATGCTGATCATGGGCAACCAGACCAGCAACAAGGGTGAAGATACCCAGAGCGCCGTGAAGGCCACGATGTACGGCGCCGACTTGGGCCTTCGCATCAAGCTCATCAAGGGCGCCACCTTCGATCCCAGCTTCGAGTTCCTCACCGGCTCTGCAAAGCAGTTCGATGCCGATGGCGAGAACGTCGATGAGAAGGCCATGATGAAGATGTCTCAGTACGGCCTCAAGGGAGGCATCTCCATCAAGTTCTGAGCGTTCTACCCGGAGCTCGGTCTCCGCGCATTGTTCGACAGAAAACAGCCGGCGCCAGGGTTCTTTCCCGGCGCCGGTTCGCGTTCTCGCTCAGCGCTCAGCGAAGCTGTACGTCCGCCGTCTCCAGAGCGGTCCGGTAGACCGTCTCGTCGCCCGATGGCTCCGGCACATCGGCCTCCCCGACGGTCCACGACAACGCACCGTCCTCCAGCGAACCCTCGGCCCACTCGACAAAGCCGCCCTCTCCGTCCCCCACCATGACCTGCACATCACCGTTCTCACCGACTATGCCGTAGGTGACCGCGAAGGCCTCGCGCGCATCGGGACACAGCTCAAGGCCATCGCTCGACTCCGGCTCTAGGATGTGGGCAACGTCGAACACTGCCGCGCAGTCTGCGCAGTCGAGCGGAGAGGGCGAGCCTTCCATTCGGTAGGTGAGCACGCAGTCTCGGCCCCCTGCCTCCGCAGTGAGGCCCCGCTCGACGGTGAGCGCACCAGTCCAGACGGTCCACACGGAGTGGCCTCCGTCGATACCGGAGTCTTCCCCGCCGCTGCTATCACCGCCTCCAAAGTCGCCGGAGTCTCCAGAGGGCGCTTCCTCCGTACCAACCGAGTCATTGTCGCGAACCTCCTCGCCTTCCTGACCGCCGTAATCGGGATCCGGGAGGCAGCCCCCCAGACCCAAGGCCAGCACCACACCGCCGCGCATCCAGCCAATCATGACAACCACTCCTGCTCACTCACCATGGTCGACGCGACGGCCGCCCACAAGTCAGTTCCGCACATACCGTGGGGCGGATCTGGGGGCGGTTGTGCAGAACCGCGACAAGGTCCCCCGATCACTCCAAATTGAAGCCTTGGAGCGGGATGGTGGGGTGTCCGGGGGAGCGGCCAGTGCGGTGGAGACGCTGCGCCACACCCTTCACGAGAATGGGCCACGCAATGGTCGCGTCTGCGAAGACTTCCGCAAAGCGTCCTCCTTCAGCTGGAGGCACGAACTTTCCCCAGCTCACGCCTTCGCTGTACGAGCAGCCCGATAGGCCGCCCCAGTGCACCGGCTCCGGACAGATTCGCACCCCGTAGCGGAAGCGGTTCAGCTCCATGTCCGTCTTGGCCACGTGGGCCACGATGTCGACGAAGGGCGGAGCCTGCTGCGCCCAGTTGCGCGGGACCCCTCCGCCAATCGTGAAGATGCCCATCCGTGGTGAGTCAAGCACCATGCGGGAGTAGTGACCGAGGTCGAGAAAGGGATCGAAGCCAGAGCGGAGGTCGCCGAGCGCGTCGTAGATGGCTTCTTTGGACCGCGCGCGGCGCTTTTCGATCATCCAAGCTGCGAGGTCGAGGCCTAGCTCGCAGTCCGAGAATGCAGGAATATAGATTGGCACGTTGTTTTCGAAGCAGCTCGCCATGATGCCTCGGACCCCGGGACGCTGAAGCAGCCGACCGGTCTCCCGGCACAACAGCCAGCTCGACCAAGGCCGGTCGGTGGGCATCTTCTCGAACACCCGAATCATCACCTTCTGGAGGTCGTTCAGGTTTTTCTCCATTTCGTAGGTGTCGTAGACGCGGTTGTAGCCCTTGTTGTAGAGCTCGGCGTCGTCGACCTCGCCCACCGCCTTGTAGTGCTCCATGCCGGTCAGCTCGACGAGGCCGTGCGTCATCAACGCACCTGTGGACACGATGGCCTGCACCCAGCCCCGCTCCACCATCTCAGTGATGACCAGCCCCATCTTTGCGACGGTCATGGCCCCCGACAAGGTCAGCACCACCGAGCAGTCGGGGTCGCAGATCATCTCCGCCATGACCTCGGCAGCATCACCCATCCGCCGGCCACCGAAGGCCGTGCGGCCCATGGCGTCGAGCATCCGATCGAAGTCGACAACAGCGTCGCAGTCGAGCGTCTCAAGGGGAATGAGCCCATCGTCTCGGCCGTCGTGTAGCGCGCGATGGTGGGAATCTGGATCGTAGTCGTCGGCAGCATCAAGCACAGCACATCTCCTCTGGCCGCCCGCCTATGAGACGCGACGGTCACCGTCACGCGCTTCAACGAACCCACCAATTGCGTTAGGGCGCGACCCCATCTGGCCCCGGCCAGCGGCGAGGTACCTGTGGACATCATCCGACGCAACGACAGCCCCCAGGCCACCGACGAGAAGCTCAAGGGCCTTCCGGGATGCGGCCTGGCGGCCTACGCCGGCTTGCTGATGGTGCTCTGCGTGGTGGGCATGGCGGGCATGGCAGGTGGGTTCGTCGGCGTCCTCTTCAAGGACAACCCCAAAGGGCCGCTCCCACTGCAGCCAGGCACGCAGACAGCGGTCTGGGCACTCGCTCCGCTTCGCGACGCCAAGCTCATCGAAATCGACGAGATCCCGCTCGCGTACCATGCCGAAAGAAGCGATGCCTCGGTGGCCTGCGCACTGCTTGCCGACCGTCTGGTTCGGG
>Ga0315322_10000399_pt1 | contig 32250 bp, 34 predicted proteins | sample M110021515metaG_FD_203461 | JGI IMG/M metagenome (GOLD analysis project Ga0315322, IMG submission 203461) | Ammonia-oxidizing marine archaeal communities from Monterey Bay, California, United States - M1 100m 21515 | ecosystem: Environmental > Aquatic > Marine > Intertidal zone | place: USA...
TTCGCTGCCCGCTGGCAGTTGCATCGTTGCGAGCTTCCGACAGGATCGACTGAACCTCCGTAGCAGCACCGTCAAGCTTACCTTGATAGTCAGACAGCAGGCTCTGTGCGTCAGCGTTCGCCTTCTCTGCGTTCTTCAGTTCGTCAAAGATCTTGTCTTCGCGAGCTTTAAGCCCGTCAAGGATGACCGGCCAGACAAATTTCGAGAGAATTCCGAGAACTCCCAAGAAAATTAAAAGATTACAAATAGCGGAAACAATATCGAACGAGAGCAAAACGGGTTCTTCCGCATGGTCACCGTCCTCGGCATGGTCACCGTCCTCGGCATGGTCACCGTCCTCGGTAGTCTCGGCCGCTTTATCCTCTGCCGCCTCTGCACCATTCAACGCTGGGGCGATGCCAACGCTCATGACAAAAGTCGCGAAGCAAAGCAAGAAGCAACGCATTGCCGCCCTCATACTTGCGTGCTGGTGTGACATCCAACTCATCGTGATCATCGTCTTTATCCTAGTCAGCAGTCAGTCAAAACTGTTCCATCGGAGCACCTAAACCGGTGAGGCCAATGTTTCGACAGATGAGTACCACTGCGAGTGGACCACCGCCAGCATTGACAAACACAGCCTGCCGTACGCAATGGTTAAGAGATATAGAGAAGAATCAGGGCGATAACGGTGGCACCCTCGATCAACGCTGCAGAAATCAGCATTTGAGTCGAGATGGTTCCACCGGCCTCTGGCTGACGCGCGATCGATTCAACGGCTGAACCACCGATGCGGCCAATTCCCAAGCCGGCGCCGAGGATAGCCAAGCCCATACCGATACCGATACCTACTGTTCCGTCTACCTGTGCCAGCAACATTGCCATTTCAAACATCTTTGGATAGCTCCTAAGTCATCTCTCGTGAAGTGCTCAACAACCACGAACGAGTTGGGTTTGCCGAGCAAAAATTGAGTTCGGGTTTTAAAAAAAGGGATTTGAGTACCATGAGTCGTTCCAGCGACTGGTCTAGCCAGCCGGATCGGGCATGGGGGTGATTCTTTTCGGATCTGCGATCTTGTCGAGGTCCATTTGGTCCTCGTCTCTAAACGGATGCTCTTCCAGGTGATTGTCATCATGGTGACTTGCAACCAATGAGATGAACAGCACGGTCAAAAACGTGAAAATAAAGGCCTGAAGGAAACAGATGAACAATTCAAGAAGCGTTAGTACGATCCCGGCAATGATGACCGCAAACTGGACTCCGTATGCCAGGCCCTGACTCACGTTCATTGCAACAACGATCAGGCCCATGAAAGCGGCGATCACTAAGTGACCAGCCATCATCGTGCCGAATAGTCGCATTGCCAACACGACGCATTTAATGATCAAGCCTAACCACTCCAAAAAATAGAGTGGAATGCCGATCAGCAACATCTTTTTATCCTTCCAGCCCAATGGGTTGAAGTGAGCAAAGAAGGCCTTTGCTCCTGTTTCCTTGATGCCGATGTAGATGATTGCGATGAATGTGCCTGTCGCCAGCACGACGTTTAACGAAAGGTTGCCAGTCGCTGTGCCCCCAATGTGCCCCCAATCCTGCGGGTGAGCAGCACCGAATACGCGGGCAGTCAAGTACAAGCTTGGGCCGAAGGGGACCAATCCCAGCACGTTCGCGAACAGAATAAAAAAGAAGATTGTCCAAATGTAATAAATGTATTTGTCGGTGAGTTCATGAAGGTTTGGGCGAACCACCTCATCTCTCATGAACGAACACATGGTTTCAAAAATTTGAGCTAAGTGTCCGCGAGTGCGATACGCTTCAAGTCCCTCACCCTTCACTCGAACGCGACCAGCGACAAATTTGAAAACCAAGATCACAGCGATCCCAGAAACAAATGTCATCAACAGGTGGTTCGTGATAGCGAACTCATACACCCCGTCAATGATGTTCAGGGCAGGTATGTGCGTATCAGGAACCTTCACTTCAAACAGCGGCCTAGTCACGGGATGCGGAATCACGTGCGAGGTCGGGTCAGCAGCGGATGCGAGTAGCAGGTTCATTCCAGCAATCATTTTCAGAAATCGGTCCCATCAACTAATGCGTCTGTTGCTGCGAGCGGCACTTCCGACGATAAAGCATTCAGGGCGGTGGCCTTTTGGGCCAACCAGTAAACCTCAAACGCTGTCAACGCGATGTACCATCCACAAACAAAAAGAACGATTGTTTCGACTGGCAGGACCATTTGATAACGACACAGCACGAGAAGTGCAACGGTGCCTACGGCACGAATAATCATGGTCGCGAGGACACCAACCAAGAACAGCCCGCTTCTCTGGATTCGCTGTTGTCTAGAAAGCTTCGATTCGACCGGAAACTGAGGTGCCGTAAGAGCCATTCCGGGGATCAAAGCACAAATGGAAATCAGTCCACTCATCACTGCAATGAATGAAGCCGGCCAGATCAGTTCAATCGCTGAAAAATAGACAGCGACCGAAAAAACAACGGCTAAAACGACCCAAACCAACAGCATGCTACTCATGACCCTACCGAAAAGGCCACGGATTGAGACTGCGTCGACGATTTGGATGTCTGTTTTCATCTTCAGGGAATGCCTAGGGCTCAGGAGTGCCGGGTGTCATTCATTGCTTTCTTCGATCTGCCGCAACGCTTTCAATATAAATCGGAACATCCCTAAGCCGAAACCGATTAAGCCGCCAACCGCAAAGCCAATGCCACGCTCGCCGCCAAAATAGCGGTCAACCAAGTGCCCCGCCCCTGCCAGCAGGACTGTTGTCCCTGCAAGTTCGAAGCCCATTCCAGCAACCGCTGCAAACGAGCGAGGCTGGTTACCCCGACTGCGGGGCTGGTTCTCCGTGGTGGTCTCGTCCGAAAGATGCGATTTAGTCCCCGCATTTACTCCGTTCTGATCCCTGCCGGAGTCGAGCGGAGGGAGTGGATCGGATGCGGGCACGGCAGCACTTTCAGTTGCATAGGTTCTGCACGACATGATTAATGTGATCGGTATTCTACGAGAATCCAGTGCCAGCGACGTATGGTCGCACCCATGCCGGCGGTTTTGGTATTCTTGCCGGTGGTTCGAGGGAATGGGCCCCGCAGGCGGTTCAAGCTAGCACGCGGCTGTTCGTGCCTTCTATTTGCAGTTCATCTGGGCCCGAATTCGGTGATGGGAGCTAGTGGCACGGTGGCGGCACTGAGGGACAGTGGGTATCGCCACTGTACGCGATGTTTCCGGTCGAAATTGGCGGTTTCATGACGAGACTTACTGCCTGCGAGTGTGTGTTTGCCCTTTCTAGGTGTCATCGAATCGACTTGGCGGCTGACTGTACGCCGTCTTTGATTCGGGCTGCCGGATTGGCTTGATCGCCCCCTTTTGTTTTGTTGGATCCGTTAATCTGCAGCACGGATTCGCGACGCGTGGTGGCTGAATCAGGCATTCTCGAAGGCAGGCATTCTCGAGCGTTTGTTCGGCAGTTTGAGCCTTTACTTTGGTTCGTTGCGAGACGAGTTCGGCCTCACCTGCTAGCGGGTACTTTTCGGTCTGTGGATGACCTCTCAGCCTTGTCGTCGGTTGAGCGTCTTGGCGAGGCTTGAGCTTTCTGTCCCGATTCAGGTTTTGGTGATCGATTCACCCCATGCGGGGTGTCCTCTAATCCGCAAACTTTCACTTTTTTACGGATTTGGCCGACTGTAACGGTTAATTTTCCATGGTTTGTGTCAAAAGGATGTGCAGAGTCTCTAGCTATTTTTGGATCGCTTGGCATAATGATTTTGGTGACGATTGTGCCGTTAATGCTGGATCGATGGTTCTGATTTTGTAATTATTCCCCGCCACTTGCGGGTCAACTACAAGCCATCGCCCACGTTTGCGGACCCCCGCCTGGTCACAGCCTGCCAAACGCTGAGCCATGCGGTGTCATTAAAACAGCTGGGATGCTGAACACACGGGGACACGGTAAGCACTCAGGAGGATCAGCTGCCGAACGCGATAGCATTAGTCAACGCCGCAATGCAGTATGCAGAAGCGGTGTCACGATCTTGGAGGTGCAGGTGATCACGACCGCAGATTTAAAAGCTCAGACACGTCGCGAGCTAGCCGATTTGGCTCGAAACTATGGCGTTCCCGGTTGGCACGGACTCAAAAAAGACGAGTTAGTCACAGAAATCCGGAAGGTCCAACGCCGTTTACGGCAAAAAGCATCTGCAGAGAAGGCTAAGACCTCCGCAGGCCCAGCAAAAAAGAAACGAACGACCAAGGCAAAGGCGGCATCTTCGCCCAAGCCGGTTGCAGCGGCATCTTCGCCCAAGGCAGCGGCCCCTTCGCCCAAGGGACGTAAGGTTGCAGCTAAGTCCCCCTCTCGGTCACCGTCCCGTTCAGCCAAGGCAAAGCCAATGCCAAAGCTGCCCGAGCCTAAAATTTCCGCTAAGACGGCTCGGATTCGAGCTCAAATCCGAAAGCGTCGAGAAACGATGCTTCGTAACAAAGATCTTTCGACCGGTACATTGGTCGGTGGTGCCGCTGTAAATCGTGGTGCAAATCGCACTCGTGCAGATGAGCAACATCAAGATCGAATTGTTCTCATGGTACGCGATTCCTACTGGTTGCAAGCCAGTTGGGAAATCACACGGGCAAGTGTGGAAAGAGCAGAGTCTGCGCTTTCTGAACGCTGGCATACGGCTGTTCCGATGCTGCGGTTGCTCAGCGTGAGCGATGTCAACAACAATCGTGCAGAGAGTGTCGAGCGTGACATCCCCATTCATGGTGGTGTTGATAATTGGTACATCGATGTCGATGAGCCACCATCTCGGTACCGCGTGATCATTGGGTATCTCTCGGACAACGGAGATTTTTACACAGTCTGTCGAAGTAATGTCGTCGAGACACCGCGACCCGGAGAGTGTGAGCGTCTTGATGAACATTGGCGTGACATCGCAGAAGACTATGAACGAATCTATTCACTCAGCGGTGGTTATGAGACTGACGCAGGTGATTTGAAGGAGGTCTTCGAGGAGAGACTGTGCAGATCAATGCCTCTACGAGGTGAGCAAGGACAAACGGTTGCGGATCCCGCATTGCTGCGTCAAGCAAAGCTTCCTTTCAATGTGGATGCTGAACTGATCATATTCGGAAAGACTGTTTCCTCTGCTTCTGTGACCGTGGCCGGTCGTCCGGTCAAGTTGCAAGCTGACGGTTCCTTCACTGTGCGAATGGAGCTGCCGGATAAACGTCAGGTGCTGCCAGTCACGGCTGAGAGTCGTGATGGGCTTCGGCAACGTACGACGGTGGTCGCTGTTGAACGCAACACCAAGGTCATGGAGCCAGTGGAACTGGATGACCGACTGTAGTCTCCCTTTTACCACCGCCCTTGTTGACCGTGTGAGGGCGATTCATCCTGCTGCCAGCGTTCGAGCCATTGTGACTCGAACGCTATTTTTTTAGTGATTGACCTTCGCGGAGTAATTCATGTCCTTTCGATTTTCTGCAGTCCTGTTTCTTGTCTGTCTCGCCATTTGTTGGCCAGTGGTAACGGTTATTGGAGAGGACGGATCCAATAAGAACGGTGAAGCGTCTGTCAATATTTTGCTGATTACCAGTGGCTGCTGTCACGATTACGATTTTCAGACCAAGGCCATGCAGTTAGCAATGGAAAAGCATGGAGTCGATGCAGTCTGGACTGTTGTTAACGAGGGTGGGACAGGCACCAAGGCTCAAATCGACTTCTATAAAAACCCAAAGTGGGCAGAGGGGTTTGATGTTGTTGTGCACAACGAATGTTTTGCGAATACCAGTGATGCTGATTACATCCGGCGTGTCACGGTGCCGCATCACGCCGGCACCAACGCGGTTGTTATTCATTGTGCGATGCATACGTACCGAGCAGCCAAGATCGATGACTGGCGCAAGCTTCTTGGCGTTACAAGTCGTCGCCATGAACATCAAAGCAATTACAAGGTGAATGTCAAAAAGAAGAACCATCCGATCATGGAGGGTTTCCCTGATGGGCATATCACTGCCAAAGATGAGCTTTACGTGATTGAAAAGGTCTGGCCTGAGACAACCGTGCTTGCAACATCAAAGAGTGAGAAGACTGATCAAGACCATCCTGTGTTTTGGATCAATAAGTACGGTAAGGCAAGAGTTTTCGGCACTACGTACGGGCATTCGAATGGCACCTTCGAAGATGACGTCTTTCTCAAAGCACTTACCAGAGGCACTTTGTGGGCAGCTGGGAAATTACCGGTTTCCAAGCCGGCTAAGTGATTTTGCTGTAGCAGCAAAGTTAGCACACAGATCCCGCAGTCCTACTCGGTTTTTCTTTGAAATGAATCCGCGTCAATCGTGAAAGAACTGTCGCGCGGGGCACGGTTGAGTGGTCCCTGTTCGAAGTCATCTGGTACGTGGAATTGCACTTTGAATTTTTGCATGTACCGCTTCAAAATTGTTCGACGGATGAACTCTCGGCCCTGAGGCAAGAGAAGTGTGAATCCGAGTGCGTCGGTAAGAAGTCCGGGGGTCAGCAGCAGGGCAGCTGCGAATACAATCATCAGGCCGTCCTGTATCTCGTGGCTTGGTGCCCTGCCCTCGCTCAGGGCAGACTGGAAACGGAACCAAGCCATGACACCCTCTCTGCGAGCCAGCCAAGAGCCAAGGACGCCAGTCACAATGACGAGCATGATTGTGGTTCCAAGACTGGTGTAGTGCGCTAATTGAACCAATAAGACCAGTTCAATGAGTGGCACTAGGATAAAAGCAGCGAGTAATCGAGTGAACATGCTGGCTCGATGCCTCCAATGGGTGGATTTGAGTCAAATTTAGTCACCTTGGCAGTCAACTCTACGTTAATGGATAGTAAATAGCAGTTATTGTGCCGAAGCCGTCAGATTAAGAAAAAACGGAGAGATAACCGTACTGTGTTCTGGCTGATGTTTTTCTTTTGCTGACTACGGGAGGTTTGTGTCTGGGGCGGGCAAGTTCACGATGAATGTCATGTCGAGTAGTCCGCTGCGACCCACTAGCACCCGACGGGCTTGGGCAGGAACGGCTAGGGCACGACCCACCAGATCGCGACCCGGCAGATCACGGAGGTTGCCGAATTGTCGTTTTGGTCGTTGCTGGATTCAGCTGTAAACAGATGAAAAGGGTGTTAAAGTTTGGACAGCCTGTGATTGCTCGGTTGCGATACCACGCTGTGAATGATTTCATTGCTGGGGTGTGATGGCTGGGAGTGAGGGTCTCGATGTTTCTAGTAAGTGGAATGCCGCCTTGTTGAATTCGTTCATGCATCAGGACAAGACTGTTGGAATCGACTTGAGACTATCGCAGGATTGCGGTGAGCCGAAGCTGGATATTTGTAACCCAAAGATTCAATCCGCTCCGGGGCTTCAGCTGTGAAGCACGAATTGTTGATGACCGGCCGCCGTGGGCAACTGCACGGTCGACTTTGGTGCGAAAGTAGCGTGCCTGTAGGTGTTCTCTTGGTGGTACACGGTTTGGGGGATCATGGAGGTCGTTATCAGCCGTTAGCTGAATCTTTAGTTGCCCAGAATTGGTGCACTTATGCTTTTGATTTGCCTGGGCATGGGCGTTCGCCAGGAGGTCGCGGAAGAGTCGACTCGTTTTCGGGATTGCTTGCGGACATTGAAGCCGCTTGCCACACGGTGAAGCAGCGGTTTCCGGGGGTTCCGCTGGTTTTGCTTGGTCACAGCATGGGCGGCAATTTGGTACTCAATTACTTGCTTCGCTGTATCGGGGAAATGAATTCTTTCAATGCCAAGCCGGATGGAATCGTGCTTTGCGGGCCAATGTTGTTACCGCCTGTTCCACCGCCCCGGCCTCATATCTTTGCAGCCTGGTTGACTGGATACTTGATGCCATGGATTCAGATTAAGCGACCTGTTGATGTCGAGATGCTAACGGGTGATCGTCATCAAGCTGAGATGATTGTCAAAGACCCATGGATGCACACTCGCATCACCTTGTATCTCGCAACACAACTGCTTTCTCAGGGCCGCTGGGCGTTAGATCAGGCTCGTCAAATCGATGTCCCAGCCTTGGTGATGTATGGTGATGACGATGCTCTGATTGACCGTAGCGCCTGCCAGAACCTGGCGATTCGAGCAGGTGAACGGGTGATGCTTCGTCAGTTTCCGGGGTTTCGCCACGACTTGTTTCATGATCGGGAAAGCAAAGATGTTTGCGAGGAGATTGCCACTTGGTTGGGCCGTTGCTTTGGGTGATGTAGTGATGTCACAGGTTCCTCGTTTCCTCCACGGATACGGATGTGGTGTGTTCCGTGCGGGGGATAGGTAGTTGAGCGAGGTGCTCGGGTAGCTCGCCGGGGTGGTATTCCCGGTGAATGCTCTCTGCTGAAGGATCGGTGAAGAGTTGGTGATCGATAAAGGGTTACGCCCGAACAGCACGAGAAGTTTGGTAGACTTTGTGTGTCTCTGTCCCGTTACCCGGATTCAAGATGCATTTCATGGTATTTGCTGCAGATCTGGTCCAATTGCGATTTGGACCCGCCAAATGGATGTCACGTGTGTTGCACGTTCGTCATGTTGTCATCGTGCTGGCTCTCCTTTTGTCCGTGCTCGTTCAGCCAATGGTTGTATCAGCTAAGGATGCTGGATTTCGGGTGGGGGTAAGGTTCTTGGATCCGACCTCGGCAGAGGTTAGGTGGGAGTCAGTGCATGCTGGGCCTTCTTCGGTCGCCTTTGGTTTGACTCGCAAGCTCGGAGAAATCGTTGAGTCGGCGGAGAACGGCAACAGTCATCGTGTCGTTCTGAAAGGTCTTGAGATGGGGCAGACTTACTACTACAGGATCGGCGCACAGCAGGATGGCAAGTTGTTATTGAGTCCGTTTTTTGAATTTGACATGCGGATGAATTATGCACCGCCCCTGATTGCAAATTCAAAGTTGCTGAACAAACAAGGTGACGCTGGAGTTGTCTCTGATGAACTTTTGGATCTGTTGGTGAAGCAGTTAAACCATGCGGGCGGATTCGCGGTCGTCAGCAGTGAGCAGTCTGGGCAATGGGCAGAAGCGTTGGCTGCCCGCACTGCGATGACGGTCATTGCATCGTGCGGGGATGCTTCGGAAACGCAGCGGTTTCGCAAGCAGTGGTATGAGTCGGGTACTTACGGAGTTCGTATGACCGCACAGCAATCCAGTGATGTTCCTGATGAGTTTGCCAATCTCGTGGTTTGCTCCGCGTCACAGATCGCTCAATGCAAACGTCATGTGGCAAAATCGGGAGCATTGGTTTGTATCGGAAAACCGGCAGGCGAAGCAGATGGTGAGTGGATCGCGTTGGGGCCGGATGTATGGCTCCAGAATTTGAACAAGGTGGCTGAACTGGCTGAATGGGGGCATCAATATGGATCGCCAGCCAATCAGTCCTTTGCGGGGGAATCTCTCGGTGGAGCTGATGAGGCAGGTGATTTGGAAGTGCGTTGGCTTGGCAGGCCGGGGGCCGACTTTGGAATCGACCGAAATCCTCGGATGCCTGCACCGCTTGCTGTTGGGGGAAGACTGTTTCACCAAGGTATGAATCGAATGGTTGCTTTGGATGCGTTCAATGGAGCCATTTTGTGGTCGCTGGAAATCCCAGATTTGCGGCGAGTAAATATTCCGAGAGATTGTGGTAACTGGTGTGCTGATCGTGATCGCGTTTACGCTGCTACTCACAATTGCCTGTGGGTCATCGATGCTGCTACTGGTGAAATGCTGAATACTTTGCGATTACCTGAGCCATTTAATACTGAGCATGAGTGGGGGTTTGTTGCAGTCACTGATGACATGGTGATCGGCTCAGCAGTCAAAGGTGAAAGCATCTACGAAGATTTTTGGCAGAAGGCAGCGTGGTATGACGGCAAAGATGACGCAGCAACGGCGAAGATTTGCGCGGATTCAATCATTGCCTATGACAAAAAATATGGTGATGTGCTTTGGCAGTATGACATGGATGCCGGAGTGCAAGCGACCATCACAATTGTCAAAGACTCCATTTACTTTGTCGAAGTCAATGACCCAACATTACGCACTCTCAAAAGCGGTAAACTGAAAAACCAACAAATCTGGAAGGATGCATCCGTTGTTTGTCTGGACCGTGAAACGGGAAAGCCCCGGTGGAAAAAGCCAGTTGCTTCTCAGGCTGCTGATCAAGTGGTGGCATTTGGTTTGGCTGATGATGAGCAATTTGTTCTGCAATCTTCGTCAGGCAATCAATTTCATTTTGCGTCTTATGATTCGGGAACAGGGGAGCCACTTTGGAGTCGGGATGTTAACTGGCCAGAGAACCATCACGGTGCCCATATGCAGCACGCCGTGTTGATGGGAGGCAAGTTGTTTGTGCAACCGCATATCCTGAATGCCAGTACAGGAGAGACAATTCAGACTGGAACACTGGGCAAACGCCGCGGTTGTGCGACACCCATCGGAACGGGGGAAGCGATTCTTTATCGAGGTGGCACAGGGCCACTGTCGCTCTGGTCAATTGAACAAGGAAAACGAACCGAATTCACGCGTCTGAGACCGAGTTGTTGGCTAAGCACGATTCCAGCCCAAGGCATGTTGTTCTCGCCAGAAGCTGGCGGTGGGTGTTCATGTGGTGGTTGGATGGAATGTTCCATTGGTTTTGGGCCGCGTCGGGCTGCTTCTGTTCCTCTTCAGAAGAATGGAAATGACGATCAGCAAGGAGTTAAGAAATGAATCTGTTCAGTAAGAAAATGAATCAAGTTTCTCTGTTGCTTATCTTGGTTGGGTGGTTTGGACTCCCGTCGGGGGTGAGCACTCAGGTGGCAGTAGCCCAATCCGATTCCGACACGGGTGATGCGGCTATTGCTAGCGGTGTTGTGCCCGAGTGGAAAACATATCGACACGATAATCGTCGCAGTGGTGTTACTGCGTCGAGTCTGAATTTTCCATTGACTAGCAAGTGGGTTCATCGTTCGCCGTTGCCACCGCAAATGGCGTGGACGGGACCAGCTAAATGGGATGCTTATTCGGGCAATAGTGGCTTGCAGTCAATGCGGAACTTTGATCCCTGTTTCTATATTACCGCCGATGGGGAATCGCTTTTCTTTGGTTCTTCTGCGGATGATGCGATTCATTCGCTGGATTTGACAAACGGCAAAGAGAAGTGGGTTCACTTTACAGGTGCGGCCGTTCGCTTGCCTCCCACGATCGCGAACGGAAATGTTTACTTCGGTTCTGATGACGGTTTCGCCTATTGTTGTAACAAAGCCACTGGTGATTTGGTTTGGCGTGTAAGAGCTGCGGAGCAGAATCGCCGCATCACCAGTAATCGTAAATTGATGTCGCTGTGGCCGGTCCGTACAGGGGTTCTGGTAGACGGGCAGCAAGCGATTTTTGCAGGCTCTCTCGTACCATGGGAAAAGTCTTATCTATGGTCTGTTGATGCACTCACAGGTGGTGTCGAAAAGGGAAGCGAGCAGGGATTTCGTCGGGAACTCGGTAATGTGACACTGCAGGGTGCTCTGCTGGCATCGTCGAAAAAGCTATTCGTTCCACAGGGGCGTGCAGCGCCGCTAGCGTTTGATCGGGGCGATGGGACGCCGCGCGGAAAAATTGGTGAGGCAGGTGGCGTTTTCTGCGTTCTTTCCGAGGATGACATGCTTTTTGCTGGTCCCCCGCATCAGAAAGAAAGAGATGATCAGATCCGAGTCGCAGATCTCGATTCAAACGCGTCGGTCGCTTCTTTTACAGGCACAAATCGAATTTTGGTTGCCGGTGACCTTGCCTGGTTAGCAACTGATGGGAAGTTGAAGTGCCTTGACCGTAGTCTGAACGTGCAAGCTCAAAACCGGATGCGGAAAATTCAAAATGATGTGAAAAACAAAACGATCACCGCGGATCAGGCCAAGCCGTTGTTGCAGGCAGCTCAAAAACAACTGCAGGATGCCTGGCTGTGGGAAGTCGAATCCAATGTGCCATTCGATATGGTGAAGGCAGGCAATGCCGTCATTGTTGGGCTCAATGGCAGCGTTCGTGCTTACTCTGCTGTGGATGGGAAACTCCTTTGGCAAGAGGAATTGGCCGGAACAGCGCATGGTCTGGCGATAACAGCAGGAATGCTCATTGTTAGTACGGATCTTGGCCACATTCATGCCTTCGCTACGACTCAATGAGTATTTGCCGGGATCATTAATGGAACGATCGAAAGACACATTCACTCTTCGTAAGTATTTGCTGCTGCTAGTCGTGTTGGGGATGATTCCTGCCACTGCATTCGCCTGTAAAGTACCCGTCTTTCGGTATGCTTTGGAACGCTGGAATGTAGACCGATACACGATGGTCGTGATGGTCGATGGAGAACCGGACAAAGAAGTCGCCAAGGCGATCAAACGTATTACGGAAGCCAGCGCAACGGAAGCAGCGAATGTTGAATTGCAGGTGATTGATCTCAAAACGCTCTCTCCCCAGCAGCAGTGGCAACTGGAAGATTTTGACCCCACTGTCGAGACTCCGCACCTGCAAGTTTTTTACCCAGAGCGAAATGGTAGACGAAAACTATGCTGGGAAGGTGCTTTCACAAGTTCTGTGGCGGATAAGTGGCTGCGTTCGCCGTTGCGTTCCAAGGTGGCTGAAGAATTAGTTTCGGGTGCTTCTGCTGTTTTTGTGCTGGTTGAATGTGAGGATTCAAAACTTAATCAGCAGGTTGAGGAATCGGTACGGCTTGGCGTACGGCAGGCGATGGAAGAAATCAGCATTCCAGATGGCGTGATTCCTCGGTTTGGGGCAAATGAGTATCTGCAACAGCACCCGGAGGCATCGCTTGATGATGTACTGCGCTGTGACGTTCCCCTGAAGGTGGACTTTCAGATTGTTCGGCTGGCGTTTGATGATCAGAGTGAGTCTGCCTTGCGAGCAATGGGCAATGGCTTAGCAGCATCTTCGTCTGGCCCATGGTTGATTCCAATCTTCGGACGAGGCCGGATGCTGGATACGATTGATGCGAGAAATTTGACTGCTCAGACAGTCTTGAACGCATGCCAATACATGGTGGGTGAATGTAGTTGCACCGTAAAAACCCAGAACCCGGGAGTTGACTTGCTGATGTCAGCTAACTGGAGCGAATCACTGGGTGGTGACACGGTTGTGATCGTGGACTCGCAGGCTGAATTGTCTCCACTGTTGGTCGAAATTCCCGTTGGTATTCCTAGTGGTTCCCCTACTGTAAACACGGATGAGAACGCGGGCGTGCAAAGGAAGACCCAAAAGCCCGCTCTCGACAATGATCTGGTTGTCGCTCGCGATTCAGTGATTGATGATCCGTTAGCCAACAGTTGGGTGCTGAGGGGCATGTTGCTATCAGCTGTGGCAGTTGCAGGAATCGCGGTGATTGGGCTGGGCATTCGATCGCGGAATCGTTGAAATTGCAGGAGCAATTGCATTAGCTTTGGGGTAGCCACAGTGAGGCATCGCTGGAAAGTTGTCCCTTTCTTTTGGCTTTCACCCGAACGTAGGGAGCGATGAAGTTGGCTCGGTCAGCGAAAGTTCCCGCTTGAGCGTCTTTTCGGGCATGCATCGGTTCACTGAGATCTTCGATGACAAATCCGGCGTGGCACATGCCACCAATGATTTCTTCCCAGCGATGCAGGAACTCGACTGCACCAGATTCTCGCAATCGCCGGCTATTGGTGCTTGTCGATGCGGCAGCCGGTATTTGTGCATCACGGTAATAGCTGTGTTGGAACTGGTAGCTCCCATCGACGGGGTCCAGACTGGCTTGCAGGCTTGTTGGTTGCTTGTGTTGGCTGATATAGGTGCCTTGTGGTCGTAGTACACGCGCGACTTCCAAAAAGACGGGTTGGATTTTTGGGAGGTAGCAGGTGCTGACGGGATGAATGACGATGTCAAATTCACCGTCTCGAAGCATGCTGAGTTGGTCCATGGAAGTTTCGAAGAGTCGGATCGAATAACTTCGCTCCGCTGCTACACGTCGATCAAGTTCCAGCATGGCACCACTGATATCCACCACGGTCACGTTGGCGCCTGCGGATGCGTAAAGCGAGCTTTGCCGCCCTCCGCCTGCCGCCAAACAGAGCAGGTTTCGCCCCTGAATCGAGTCGCCAAGCCAGCCTGCGGCATCCACGGTTGCCAGTGGATTTCTGAGTTCCTCGTCCTTTGCAGGCCTGCAGAGGGGGGAGTCAGCCGCTGCCATCGCATCGTAGACTTGGCGATTCTGGCGAAGAATTTCACGTTGATCCATGCTGAGAATACGAGGGGTGTGCGAGAAAAAGTGATTTGTTCAGGCAGGATTTGGCGAAAAAAGGCCCGTATTGTCTAAGAATACGTGGTTTTTCGCCACTTTCGGGAACTTTGCGCGACCCCGTAGCATCCCAACTCCTGTCAGCTGCATCGGATGAGGCTGATTGTAGTTATTATGCCCCAGTACTACGTTTTACGCAGTTGGGGTTCCACATGGAGCTTGCCCGAGAATCGCGGCGACACGGTTTACCAAAATGTCACTCCCACCAGCACTCATTGATCAATTGCTCACCGGTTATCTGGACGAAGTCCTCACAGCCGACGAGCTCGCTCGTATTGAGACGCTCCTGAAGACTGAGCCGTCAATTGCCGAGGAATTGGCAAGGCTTCAAGAACTTCGGTTAGCTCTGAAAGCCGTAGCGTTGGCTGACAGTGATATTCACCTGGACGCTGGATTTGCCGATCGTGTGATTGATGAAGCCGTCCTTCGCGCACGTTCTGAAGGGGTTTCAGACGAGCATCCGCTGATGCGAATCGACAATCAGCCTGTTGTGAGTGTGTCCTCGGCATCAGCCTCATCGACTTGGCGAATCGCAGCCGTCATGGTTGGGTTGGCTGCGTCCATCGCTCTGGCAGTTTTTCTGATGCGTTCAGAGCAAGACCAAGGAACGGGCGATTCAGATCCACAGATCGCTCAAGTGAAGCCAGTGGCACCTGTGCGGGTCACACCCAACGACACCAAATTGCAGTCCGACCCTGCGAGTGCGATCGCATCAAGTCAACCAAGTAATCCTATCGTTGGGTCCACTACGGAATCACCGAACATAGAGAACCCATTAGAGAATGGAGTTCAGGCTCCGCAGGTTGATGAGCATTCGGTTGCAACGATGCCGAATTCAGGCATCAAACCAAATGAGCGTTCAGCAGAGGTGGTCGGGGTGAAACCTGACCAGCCTGCCGCTACTTTGGGAGCAATATTGGTCTTTAACGTCGAGCTTACAGATGCAGGCAGGGAACGAGATGTGTTCAATGCTGCCATGAAGCGAGCAGGCTTGAAGGCAAGCAGTAATAAGAAAATATCGGAAGAGGTTGTGGGGGTAACTGAAAATCCTTCACTCGAGAAGCCCGAAGGGGCCGCCGTTGTTTACTTGCAAGCTCCTGCAAAGGATCTGGATCGACTGTATCTTGGCCTGATTGCTGATCGAGCAGGAGTGAAGTCGGTGGGTATGAGCCTTGCAATGAATGCTCCAGTGATGCGAGCCATCAACGCTGTGCGTCAGGATCCAACTGCAGTACGTCATGAGAGTTCGTCGCTGCAACTGCTCAGTGATGATGACACATTGGCTCAGTTGACTGAGACGCTCCTTAGCCTTGAGTACATGGGCATGAGAAACGGTGACGCCGTTCCAAGTACCGGTGGAGATCAGATGGCAGAAATCCTGCTGCTGGTGAAGTAATTGGTTGTCGGCAGAAAGGTACCGCGCTCAAACGCCGAGTGTTGTCTCGATGATCGGAGCCACGCAGGTTTCGAGCAGACCTTGTTGATTGGTTTCGCCTTGATCAGAGTGGGGTATTTCGATTGCAGGAGTCATCTTTTTAAAACGTGCTGAAACGCGATCGCAAATGACAGATGTCATGCAAAAAGGCCGTGAATTGAATTCACGGCCTTTGTTTCGTATGAGTTGAGCAAACCATCCGCGAGGTTGATTAACCGACTCGCTTCAGGACGACATCGAGCGTCTTGCGAAGTGCCGCACCACTCGCTCTCATTCCCTGCATCTCTTTTGGCCATAACTCAATTTCTTGTCGATCTAACACGCCTTGACGACCTACGACTGTTGGTACGGACAAGGCAACATCGCGGACGCCATAGCATCCGGACTGAACGCTGCTGACTGGTAGTACTCGACGCCGGTCAAGTGCGATTGATTCAATCACATCCTGAATTGCAATGCCAACGGCGAAGCCAGCACCGCCCTTGCGTTTGATGACTTCGGCACCGCTGCCACGTGTTCTGGTGAAAAGTTGATTTGCGAGTCCCGGGTTCCATCCTGTCTGTTTGTCCAAGGGCATGCCGGCGATGGTCGCGCTGCTCCAGATGGGTACCATCGATTCCCCGTGTTCGCCAAGAATCAGTGCCTTGGTTTGTGTTGGCGGAGCACCCAGTTGTTCAGCAATCAATGAGCAAAAACGGATGGTATCAAGTTGAGTTCCCAGGCCAATCACCTGGTCAACCGGTAGCCCCAGTTTCCGAGCTGCGACGTAAGTCAGAATGTCCACTGGATTACTGACAACAACAACGATCGCGGATGGCTTCGGCCCTGCCGCTTTGACATCGTTGAGAATCTGGACAAAGAGATCTGTGTTACGGTTGATCAGATCAAGCCGTGACTCATCTGGCTTGCGTCGCAAGCCTGCAGTGATGCAGATCACATCGCTGCTCGGGATGTGTTCGTAGCCACCGCCACTGATGGTCTGGTCAGCAACGCTTGGGCTACCATGCTGCAGGTCCAAAGCCTGGCCAACGGCCAATTCCTGATTGACATCCAGTAATGCGATTTCGCGAGCGATTCCTCCGCATTGTAGAGCGAATGCAGCGCATGAACCGACAAGGCCACCACCACCGATGATCGAAACTTTCATGGATTATTGATTGTTGGGTTGAATGATTTTGGATTGTTTGAAAATGAACTGAACGGAGCGGGTGAGCACATTCAGCTTTTCTGCATTTGGCGAATCACCTCGTCAGTGATCGCTTTGACCAAAGCTTCTTCATTGCCAGTGGCGGCAGCAGTGGGTGCAGCCGGTTTCACTGATGGCGGGGCAGGAAATGCGCGTCTTTCGACGCCTGACTCTGCCCATGAGTCACGGAAAATGTCGTTGGCGCAGATGTCGCAGTCTTCGTAGTCAGATGTGTTGCGTGGATCCTTATAGCCCCACTGATCTTTCAGATCGAGTAACTCCTGTGACTTCTGCCCGCCCAAGAACGAAACGTTTCCGAGTTGCTTGGCCAGCATCAGCATACGGCAATAGGAATCAAGGATTTCGGTCCACCAGTAAGCCTGTTCCACTGTCTCGCCATAACTGACTGTTCCATGATTTGCCAGGATCATGATGTTCGTACGATGCACAAATGGGATGATCGTATCGGCAAAGTCCTGGCCACCAGGAGTTTCGTATTTCGTGATCGGAACGTCACCGAGGAAAACCTCAACTTCCGGAAGAATGCACTGGGGAATGGGTTCCCGGGCAATCGCGAATGCAGTGGCATGCGGCGGGTGGCAGTGAACGACACTCTTGATGTCTTCTCGTTGTCGGTAGATTTCCAAGTGGAGCAATGCTTCGCTTGAACGTTTTTTGCGGCCCGATAGTTGCTTCCCTGTCATGTCGACCAATGCGATGTCATCCGGCTTAAGGTAGCCTTTGCATTGCAGCGTTGGAGTACAAAGAACTTCATTTTCGCTGACCCGAACGGTGATGTTGCCATCGTTAGCTGCAGCGAATTGTCGGTTGTAAATGCGACGACCGATGTCGCACATGTCCTGTTTGATTTTGTGAAGGTTTTGCATTTCGTTGGTCCTGTTGTTTGTAGGCTGGGCCAGTGTGGCCTGCACCTTGGAATGCCGGTTTTCCCGGCCTACGATTTCAATTCAATTCGATGTGATCCAGCAGGGCGACAATGGATGCGTCCAGCGGTTTGATGTCGGGGCGAAACGGTTGTGCAGACTCGGGACCCTCGGCTAACGCCACCAAGTCACCGATGCCTGTGCTGCACAGATCCCAGGCAACGATCGTCTCGCCGCCCAGAGGCTGTTCATGAATCCGTTCCACTGTGTCGACTAATTCGACGCATCGCAGATTTGCTGATTCCATCAAAGGATGAGATCTGGCCAGCGTGACTGTCCCAATGGTGCGTGCAATTTTCATCAGTCGACTCTCCGTGTTTTGCTTATCTGTGCCGCAGCGTTGACCACGGCACTGAAAGTGAGACGCTGCATGTCCAGCACCCAGACGGTTGGTGTGATTTCGTCTGAAAATCGCTGAATGTCATTGAATGATCCGATCATGACAGCCACTTCGTTGTTTCTTGAACACTGGAAATGCACTTCTTTGGCGGGCGTTTCAGTGAGTACGATCTTGCTAGTGCCAGTAGTGATGCCTCGAATCGCCAATTGTTGTGTAACGGCATTGGCACGATCTGGATCTGCATAATCGATGATTCTAATTTTCTGTTGGTCTGGTTGCTGTCCATCGGGCAGTTGGACGCTGCGTTGAATTTGAATGTTGCGACTACGTGCATCGTCGCGAGCTGCAGGGGTGACGATTGCTGTGGGAGATACGAAAATTTGTGAAGTCAGTTCGCTCTGTTCCTGGATTGTTCGGCTGCTGATGATCTTTTCGGTAATGGCTGCGGAGGTGGTTCGTTGCTGGTCTTTCGAAAGGGATGCGGACAACGCTTTTTCTTTTTGGGACGGGGCCTCAAGACGGGCAAGCACTTGCTGCACGATCTCTGCAATCTTTGCCGAATCGTATGCGTTAACCCGTGTTGCTTGTTCCTTGTGCCCGCTCTTCATCAGTCCAAAATCCCCATGACGCTCCATCGCACTGGTGTGTTTTCGTGATTGGTAACATCACGTGCATGCAGCCCATCGCTTGTTAGCATGACACGATCACCACGGCGTGCTCCGAAAGCATCTATGGCAATCAACGGTGGGCCATCGGGCGTCTCATCCAACATCAGTGGTTGAACGATCGCCATTCTCTGACCCACCAGACTTTCGTGTTTTATGGTAGCCCGGGTCGAACCGAGGATTCGTGCTGTTTGCATGATTAAGCCCTTGGTCAAACAACACGGAGTTCGTCGATCATGCTGCATCGACGTTCTCTGGTAAATGTATTGGGAGTGGTCACGCCTTCGCCTGTTGGTCCCGCGATTGAAAATGACAGGTAACCTTCGCCCCCAAGTCCAAGAGCGGCCATGCAGGGGCCGTTCTTCACGTACAGGGTGGTGTCAAGTTCTCGTCCCATCTTTGTCATGTTGCGAACATTACGGGAGTGGATGATTGCTGTATGGCGGAAACCATGTTCATACTGCTTGGCGAGAGAGATTGCGTGATCCACATCACGAGCGCGAACAAAGGGCACGAATGGCATCATCTGTTCAACGCTGACAAACGGGTGGTTTTCGTCCGTTTCACCGAATACCAATTCAGTGCTCGCAGGGACACTGGCTCCCGCAGCTTCGGCAAGAACAGTCGCGTCCTTTCCGATGAAGTCCTTGCAGGCAGCGTCATGCTGGTCTTCGCCAACCTGAATGATTGCCTTGCTAGTCAGTGTTTGGATTTGAGCAGCCGAAAGTTGTGCTGCTCCAGCACGACGCATCGCTGCCATCATTTCGTCAAACACGCTCTCAACGACAAACACTTCTTTCTCTGCAATGCATAGCAGGTTGTTGTCATAGGCAGCACCTTGGATGATGCAGCGGGCAGCGTTGTCCAAGTCTGCAGTTTCGTCAACAACAACAGGTGGGTTACCCGGACCTGCGACAATGGCACGCTTTCCACTGTTCAGAGCAGCACGGCCGACGGCTGGGCCACCAGTCACGCAAATCAGGGCAACCTGACGGTGCTTGAACAATGCCTCAGCTGATTCCAGTGTCGGTTCGGCGATGACGCAAATCAGGTTGTCGATGCCAATTTCCTCAACGATCGCCTTGTTGAAACGCTTGACTCCCTCGGCTGCAACCTGCTTTCCTGAGGGGTGCGGATTGACAACAACGGTGTTGCCGCCAGCGAGCATGCTGACCGCGTTGCCTGTAATTGTGGGAAGGCTGTGAGTGACAGGTGTAATGGCCCCGATCACGCCAAAAGGAGCACGCTCAATCACGGCAAGTCCATGATCGCCACTGAAGCACTTGGTTTCAAGAAATTCAACGCCTGGTGAAAGCTCGCCGAGTGTTCGTAGCTTTTCAATCTTATGTTCCGGCCGACCAATGCCCGTTTCCGACATCTCCATCAGGCCCAGTTCTTCGCACTGCTCGATGGAAATGCGACGAATGATTTCAATGACATTCTTGCGATCTTCTAATGAACACTCCCGGAATTGTTCGAACGCGGTTCTTGCCGCGATGACGGCTGAGTCCGCATCATAAAAGACGCCATATTGTCCACCCGCCGGGGAATTTCCTGAAACGCCGTTTGCTGGAGGCATGGGGCCAACTTCTGCGAGCACTTGGGCAACGACATTGCGAATGGTGTTTTCGTCAAATTGCATATTATTGAGTCTTGGATAATGATCCGCGTTAATGATCGATTGATTTGTCGCCGGTCGGCGAAGTTCTCAAGTCTAGGATTCAGATCGGCAGTAGGTGGTGTGTTTATCGATATGAACGGTGTCTACTATTCCGATGATGACCGCATCAATCGGTAACTGTTTGGTTTCAGGTGTGAGACGGGCGCTGCTGCCTTGGGCAATCAACACGTAGTCGTCTTCACCGGCACCGAGTGTGTCAACCGCGATGAAAGTTCGCCCGGTGGTAACGAGGGATTGGCGTTTTTTGCTTTCCAGTCGGTAAGGTTCGACGACCAACAGTTTGTGGCCGGTCATTGTGTCGACCTTTTGGGTGCTGACCACCGATCCGGTTACGCGTGCTATGAACATGAATCTGACCGCTTTGAAGGGTTGTTCTGTATCACGATTTCAGGAGATCGACACACTGACGTGCGACAATCACTTCTTCGTTGGTTGGGATAACCCAAAGTTGGGTTCGGCTTTCTTCGGAATGAATGGTGACCTCACCCGAAACCGCATGGTTGGCGTTTGGGTCCAACACGATTCCGAGTTCTTGCAAGTCAGCACAAACGCCGACGCGAATGGCGGCTCCTTTTTCACCAATGCCGCCGGTGAACACGATGGCATCGACACCGCCTAGTGCCACAATCATGCCACCTAAATGTCGGCGGATCTCTTGGATATATACATCCAGAGCCAATTGCGATTTTTCATCACCCGTCGCTGCGGCTGATTCCAAATCACGAATGTCTCCGCTGTTATCGCTCAGCCCCAGCAACCCGCCGTGACTTGCGAGATGTGACAAGGCTTCCTCCAGTGACATCCCGGTGCGTTCCAGAATGAGTGGCAGAGCAAAAGGGTCAAAGTCCCCGACGCGATTGTTTTGCGGCAATCCGGTTTGAGGTGTCATGCCCATGGTGGTCATCACGCTTTCGCCATTTTGGATCGCTGTCAGGCTGCTGCTGCCTCCCAGATGACAAGAAATGATCCTTGCATCTTCGCGTTCCAGTAACGTTGCAGCGCGTGTTGCGATGTAACGGTGGCTGGCACCATGAAATCCATACTTTCGAATGTGGAATTCATCTGCCCATTGCCGCGGAATCGCATATTCGCGACGTGCCGCTGGAATGGTGCGATGAAAATCTGTTTCAAAAGCAGCCACCAAAGGCAATTCAGGAAAACGTTCCCGCAAAGCTTTCATGGCAGCGATGTAGGGTGGATTGTGCGCTGGCGCTGCAGCGTTCATCTCACTCATGGCATCAAGAACATCATCGTTAACAGCGAATACACCTGACAGTCGGCCACCATGAACAGCCTTGAACCCGATCGCCGATACCTGCGAGGCGTCTGTCAGGACTCCATGCTCAGGATTCGTTAATTGTTCAAGGCAAGCAGCTACCGCCACTCCATGGTCAGGCACCGGCATCGTCTGTTGTTCCGACCAAGATCCAATCTCAACTTCGCAACTGCTTTCTTCCGCACCGATTCGATCGACCGAACCGCGCGCCAGACAGCGTTCGTCGGTCATGTCAAATAACCGATACTTGAAACTCGTGGATCCGAGATTGGCAACAAGAACTAGCACGGGGGACGTACCATGAAAGGATGGGAAAGCCGAGGGAGGTGTCAACGTCAAGGTCGTTTGCAGGAGCTGTTCCTGCATGTCACAGCTCGGCTCTATGCCAAAAAAGCTTTTTCCAGACCTTCGGAAGGACGTGGAATGATATGGCTGCTGAGCAATTCGCCGACTTGGGAAGCAGCGCTGGCACCAGCTTCGACGGCAGCACGGACGCTGCCTACATCACCACTGACAACAGTTGTGACAAGGCCACCACCGATGTCGATTCGTTTGAGGATCTTTACGTTTGCTGCTTTGGCCATTGCGTCAGTAGCTTCAATAAGTGGCAGCAGGCCTTTGGTTTCGATCAAACCGATAGCATCATTCATTGGGTATTCTTTTCTTCGAAATGGATTGGGTTGAGGATTGACTGCGAGCTTACTTCTTAGCTGCAGGTACTTTCAAAATTTTGGTCAGGTCGTCGTGTGGGCGAGGAATCACCTGCACGCTTACGACTTCGCCAACTCGACCAGCTGCTGCAGCACCTGCATCGGTTGCTGCTTTCACTGCTGCGACATCTCCAGTGACGAACGCACTGGCTAAGCCACCGCCGACTTTGTCCCAGCCGAGGAACTGAACGTTCGCTGCTTTCATCATTGCGTCGGATGCTTCAACCAGGGATACAAACCCTTTGGTTTCGATCATCCCGAGCGCTTCACTAATTTTTGCCATCTCAGAAACTGCCTTGGGTAAGGAAGGGGTTGGACCAGACGCAAAGCCTGGCCAGTGGAATATTCAATCGGACGACGGGTCCGATCGGTGATTTACTTCTCGCAACTGCAGTCGCCTTTTCTCAAAAGTACTTCCGTTGCTGCATCCAAATGACACGCATTGCCCTCATCGGTATCGATGTGGACCTCCAATTTGGCTGCTTTGTCAGCACGCACGAGCACATCGTCGAAAACAACGCTGCAGTCAGAACTGCTGATCTTTAATTGCATCATGTCACCGTTGCTGACCCCGTAGTATTCGGCGTCTGCATGATTCATGTGTACATGTCGGGCTGCCCGGATCACGCCACGGTCCAGTTGGACACTGCCAGCAGGTCCCACTAAAACGCAGCCCGGTGTACCCTCAATTTTTCCGCTGTGTCTCACCGGAGCATCAATGCCCAGTGAAATTGAATCAGTGAGAGCCAATTCCAACTGACTGTCCGGACGTGTTGGTCCCAGAACTCGAACGTTGGGAAGCATGCGGCGACGTGGACCGACCACCATGACTGTCTGCTTGGCTGCGTAAAAACCATCTTGGTAGAGATCCTTGTCCGGCTCCAGAACACTGCCGCGCCCAAATAATATCTCAACATGCTCATCTGTCAGGTGACAGTGTCGTGCAGAAATGCTCACGCGTAAATTTGGCTTGCCACCAATCCAGCCCGGAGGATCACTGGAAGGGGCCACTTGTTGTCCATTCGCAGGAGTCGCGCGAATGGCATTGCGAACAAGCTGTTCGATGGTTGAGCGGTCGATCGTCGCGTGGTTCATCTTCGTTTTTTCTATTCGATGCTTATTAGGGAAACTGCTATGAATTGCCAGCAGTCCATTAATCGTTTTGACTGGTCCAATCAGACGCGGTCGGTAAAATCCCTTCGGCTTCACCTGTAGCACCAGGTGCAGCTAACACTACTTCCGTACCAGCCAGTGCAAGGTGTTCTTTCCATTTGGAATCGAGACTGGAATCTGTCACCACGGCGTGCACTTCATGTAATCCGCATAATCGGCTGAGGCTGACCTTGCCAAACTTGCTGCTGTCAGCAATGACGATCGCTCGGTCCGCAGACGCCAGCATTGCTTTTTCGCTTTCCACCAACATCATGTTGCTGTTGAAGTAGCCACGGTCAGTAATTCCAGCGACAGACAAAAAGGCTTTGCCCACGTTGATGCTGTGCAACATGGAGTCCGCCATCGGGCCAATCGCAACTGCTGTTCGTCCCCGAACACAGCCACCGATCATGACCAAATCAATCGATTCACTGCTCGACAGCAGGTGGGCAACAGGAAGACTGTTGGTGACAACTTGAAGCGGGCGACCAACTAAGTGGCGGGCTAGTTCGTAGGTGGTGCTTCCGCCATCCAGCAGAATCGTGTCGTGATCCTCGACTAATGCCGCTGCCATTTCACCGATTGCTGCTTTGGCGGACCAATCTGCATCACGGCGTGTTTCAAATACACGCAGCGTGTCTGATCCACCCGTCCAGAAGACACCGCCATGAGTTCGTCGCGCGACCCCAGTGCTCTCGAAATGCTCGAGATCACGACGTATCGTCGATTCACTGACCTGCAACGCATCTGCAAGTTCACCCAACGAAGCAAAGCCTCGAGATTGAATGAGGTTGCTTAGCTTTGCTCGCCTCGTTTCGCTTGTTGTTCCAGCCAATCTAAATTACCTGATGTGATCAAATTGCTATCAATGACAGTTTTCTCTCATTTGTGATAGAAATCAATCACCCTGAGGGAGGTTTGGCGGTTTTTGAGCAGAAAAGTCGTCTGATTGACGAGTTTTTAGCGTGGTTGAGGTTGTTTCTTCTCTCGGCTTAACGATTCTCTTTATGTCCGCATTTGATTTGGTGCTGGCTACTGACCGCCCATCTGCTCTGAATTTGTGGAGATTCGGGCGGAGAACTACCAATGGGTCAGGGGGTAGCGGGGTGCGCAGGCCTGGCGTCATTTCATGGGGCGATCTCTTGTTCAATCGGGCGTGTTGGCACTGCTAAAAGCAAGATCACCCGTTCAAGAGGCGTCTTGAACTGGAGTAGACTGCAGCAGGACTGATTAGCGGACTTTCATGAATGAGCGAAAAATGACTGATTTGAATGGCAAACGGGCAATTGTTTCAGGGGCGTCCCGTGGCATTGGGCGTGGTGTTGCCATCGAGTTGGCCAGAGCGGGAGCTGAGGTTGTTGTCAACTTTCGCAGTCACCCCGACGAGGCGGAACAGGTTGTCGAGCAGTGCCGCCAGCTCTCGGGTTGTGATGCACATGCGATAGGTGCCGATTTTGGAGAGCAGGAGCAAGTGGAGGGGCTAGTCGACGAAGCCGTGCAGCGGATGGGTGGTGTTGATATTGTCGTCAGCAACGCTGTATACAGCGACCGTCATCTGTTTCTGGATTCCGATCTCCAAGAATTCAAAAAGACGATTGATGTGAGTATGTGGGGAGCGTTTTATTTTGTGCGGGCAGCCGGTCAGAAAATGGTCGCTGCGGGCAACGGCGGTGCGATGGTTGTGATCAGCAGTCCCCATGCGCACATGGCGATTCCCGGTGCAATGGCTTACAACATGGCCAAGGCAGCCAATGACCAGATGGCGAGAACCGCCGCCTGTGAATTGGCTCAGGAAAGGATACGAGTCAACATCATTCATCCAGGCTGGACGGATACGCCTGGCGAACGCAAGTTCTTTTCAGAAGAAACTCTCGCGGCAGAAGGCGCGAAGTTGCCGTGGGGACGGCTCGGTAAGCCAGAGGAAATCGGCCGCGGCGCAGTGTTTCTGTGCGATCCTGCCAATGAGTACATTACAGGCAGTACGCTTACTATCGACGGCGGAATTCAATTGCCGTGGCGCGAGATGTATCGGATCAACGAAGAACCCGGTAAGTAACAGCGAACCCGGTAAGTAACAGCGAACCCGGTAAGTAACAGCGAACCCGGTAAGTAACAGCGAACCCGGCAAGTAACAGCCGCCATTTCCTTGCTCTTATCGTGCTTGGCGTGATGAGCTACCTCAGGTCAGGCCCGTTAGTGAGCCATCTCCGCAGTAGTCGGGATTGCCAAACGTTTTTTCTGGGTGTCCCATCGCTTCGGCGATACTCAAGAGCAGCCGATTGTGGGGTTGATTGCTGTAGTTGAGCGAGCGGCCCGTTTTGAATCCAAGGCCTCCGCCGACCATCACAAACGGGATGCTGTTACGTGTGTGTGAGTTACCTTTCCCGAGTTCGTTTGTCCAGATGATAGTTGTGTGATCAAGCATGCTGCCATCACCACCCGGTTCAGGCGTTTCTTTTAGTTTCTTGGCCATGTACGCCACCTGTTCGCTGTACCAGGTGTTGATTTTGATCAGTTGTTCGTAAGCGTCTTCGTTGCTGTCGGGTTCGTGTGAAATCGTGTGGTGACCCTCGTCAATGTCGAGCCATCGCATGCGCGGATTGCCGACGCTATTGGTGATCTGCATGCTGGCGACGCGGGTGAAGTCTGACATCAGACTGTTCACCATCAGGTCGGTTTGCATACGACTGATCAGTGGCATGTTATCGTTCTGTTCCTGCACGTTGGGTGGCAGTTTGGGCACGGCGTGATCGGTGCTTTCAGGTGTTTCATCAGCAGGTCGCTGGTCTTTTGCTTTCTGAAGTTCGGACTTCAACTCCAATTCCACCGACCGAACAAGATCAACGTGTTGTTGAAGAAGTTTCCGGTCCTCGCTACTGACCATCTTTTCGATTTTTTTGAAGTCCACGCTGAGGTCATCTAGGACGCTGGCAAGCATGACACGATTCTGGATGTTGCCATACAACTTGTTAAACATCTGGTAGGGATCGCTAATCGGAGCAACGGGCTGATTGGGCCCGGCGTAAGACCAGCGTGTCCATGTGTCTGCCCGGTCTGGCACCATCACTCCAAATTCCAGTGAGCCGAATCGTGTTCGGGTGGCAGCGTCGGCTTGGAGTTTGTTCTTGAGATGTTGGTCGATCGAGATTCCCATCGACCAGCCAGCGGGCGTATCAGAGCCACCTTGGACATCCCCTGGGAAAAGTTCGACACCGGTTAGCAGGCATCCAATGCCCCGCATGTGTCCGTCACCGTCACCTTTGATTCGATTGTCGATGCCACGCAGTGTCAGCAGTTGGTCTTTGTAAGGGGCAAGGGGTTCCAGGATTCTTTTGAGTTCAAATTTTTCGCCTTCTTCGTCAGGCCAGAAATGATTCGGGATAACGCCGTTGGGACTGAAGACGAAGACCAAGCGTTGCTTTGTTTGCCCATTCGGTTCCCATCCTAAGCTGGGAAGTGCCAGCACTAAGTTGGCCGCGGCTCCGCTGATGCCGAGATTTCGAATGAAGTCACGTCGTGTGGTTCTGGATTTCATTGTCTTGTTTCCTGTTCGCCAATTTTTGTCGCGGCGTGTTTGTAACCGTGTTTCGGTTCGGAAAAGCCTGGTATGAAAATGAATTAGTTTTTTTGCAAATCATCAGGTGGTTGGCGACTCGCGGTCACAGCGATTGTGATCAGCAACTCGCGGATGTTGTAGCCGTTGTCCTGAAATGACTTGGCGATTTCATCCGCCAATCCGCTGCCATAGGCTGCAATCGGTTGTTTCACAAAGTGCTCAAAGGCCGATTCCACAAATGAGCGTTGGCAATCTTCGCTTTGGGCTAGGTAGTCAGCGAGTTCACGTGCACCGTTGAATTCAACACGTTTCCCGCTGCGATCAGTGTAGCTTCCTGCTGCATTGATTGGTTTTTTCTTTTCCTCGCGTCTGAATCTGCCTGTCGCGTCAAACTGCTCAAACGCAAACCCAAGAGAATTGATTTGTTGGTGGCAGGATTGGCAATTTACCTCGCCGGTTTGCAGTTGGACGCGTTGACGTGTGGTTAATTCAGGGTGCAGATCCGCGCTCAATGGTGTGAAAGATGCGTCAGGGGGGCGGAGCACGCGTCCCAGTGTTCGGCGGGTTAGAAATACACCGCGGTGAATCGGTGATGTGGTTCGGTGGTATGCGAGGTTACTCATGATTAACGGGTGGGTGAGAACGCCCGCGTGGATCTCTTTGTCCTGAACGCTTCGAGACAACGTCGACTCGGTGTTGCCGGTGTTCTTGCTGGTGTCTTCGGCTTGCTGTGGTTCCGTACCCTGGTCTGTTTTTGGCTGGCCATTGGCCGTGTCGCTCCGCCACGCATCACCATAGTAATTTTCGAGTCGTTTGGTCGTGTAACGCCAGTCTGCTTGAAACAATTGTCTGAAATCGCTTGTTTTACTCTCCATTAAATCCTGCAAAAACCGATTCATCGATCTTTTGAGATCCTGAACCGTGTTGGCATCGAATCCTGGGAACTGTTCTTTGTCCTTGAGCACCTCTTCTGTGTTTTGTAGTCCCAGCCACTCATGCAGGAACGCGAGTGCCTTGGCTTGGGCGCGGTAGTCGTCGACCATTCTTCTGGCTGCATTTGTGAGTTGTACTTCGTTCTGCAGTTTGTCATTGGCAGCAGCGTTGACGAGCCATGGCTCGGACGGCAGCGAATCGAACATCACCAGCGCCAGGCGGTTTGCGGTTCGTTGGCTGCGGTTATGTTCAGCATCGAGGGTGGGATAGAGAAAACGTGGTGATTTCAGGGTCAGAAGCATGACTCTTCGGATTGCCTCGCCGTCATCCTCTGAAAATGCGATTTGCTGGTCGATGTAGAGGTCGCGGGCCGCATCGTCCAGTTTGCCGCGAAATGCAATGGTTACGATTTCTGCGAGGAATCGTCTCAGCACACTTCGGTTTTTATCGGCCTCATTTCGGTATCGGTGTCGATACTTGGGATAGAGTTCGTCAATGGCGATCTCTGCAAATTCGATGGCTGTCGCCGTCGTTGATTCGTCCCATTGCCGACTGACCGACGTGCCTCGGTCGTAGCCATAGCTGCGATCGTCCGGAGGAAGTTTTGCCTGTAGTGGGAAGGAGTCAGCAAGTTGTTCGGGGATCAGGTGTTGCTTGGGGACGACTTCCTCAATGCCGCCAGGAGGAATCCACGAAAGGGAAATTCTGGCGGGCGGTTGCTCCGTCTTCCGTTTTCTTTGCAAGAAGCTTATTTCAAAGGGATACGCTCGTCCGGCGGTCAGGAAAATTTCACGCCGAAATTCATCTCTGCCTTTTGATTGGACATGATTGTTAATCAGTTGGCGGTTGCGGCTTCCGAATTCCATCATGCATGAGCAGGTGCTTCGCAGCACAATCTGGTATCGCCCTGTTTGATCGACCTTTAGCGATCCTTCCCAGTGGATCAGGTAGCTTTTGGGGTCAATCTCGGCTCCGGGGGAATTTTCCCCAAAATCAAAGTCGATCACGTTGTCGATGCGGTCGATCCGCAGTTCCTCTGGCTTTCGAGAGGTTCCGTTGTAGTACGTTGCTTTCACACCGCGGCGATCTGAGGTGCCAGGTGGCTTGGTGAAGTGTCCGTACAGATCGGCAATGCTCTGGCGGAGTTGTTGACCGGTGAGTCGTGACAATGCAATTTTGGGCGGTCGGTTCCGTACTCTCGCCGCTTCGCTGTAAAAAGTCTCGTGGATGTAGGTTGCTACGGCGGCGGCGTCGTTTTCTACGCAAGCATCCGGGTCTTCCTCGGGCATGGTGCGGCTAATCAGTTGGGTCAGGCTGCCCACGCTCAGGTCGCCCACCAAGGCATGCTCGTAGTGGTTTTCAGTACCCTGCCCAGATTTCCCGTGGCAACTCTGGCAGGATTGCTTGTAAATCCGAGAACCAAGCTCGGTTAATTTTTGATCGTCGGCCTCGTTTGGCTTGTCGTCTCCTGTATCTTTGGATTCGGTTGTCACTTCCGAGGGCGATGCTATCAGCGGAGTCGCGTCTGCGACCCATGCTATTAGGCAGATTAGCAGTAGGATCGCTAGCGAAACCGTCTGAGGAACAGCCGGGCGGAAGAGGTCCGTGGGCCTGAAACACAGGAATTTGGCAGGTTCGCTCGCGGTGAGAATGCAATGCGGTTGTTGGGGGCGTATTCGTTTCAACGGATTGGCTCTGGCTTGCCGAGAAAGCTGGTAGGCAGCAGATCCTCGGAAATGCTTGCCTCGCTTGCTGGAAGGGGGGTTCTACATTGTAGCCCGCTTGGGCAATTAGGGGAGTGAGAGTCCATTCATGGCTGAGTCAACTTCTCAATGGGGTGCCGCTTTGGGCTTGCGTAGGAGGTTTCTTCCGCCATACTTGTCCGCTTCGTTAAATCTGACTTGCAGTCGCAGGGCAGTTTTGGCTGAACAATTGTATTCGCAGAGCATTTTGATCGATCGATAGGTAAGCACAGATGGCCGAAGTTTTAGATGTAGAAAAACGCGAGCAAGTCGGCTCGTCGGCTACGGAACGATTGCGTCGAAGCGGACGTGTTCCAGCAGTATTGTACGGCCACGGTGAAAGTAACGAGCACTTGTCGGTGCCAGCCGCTCAGGTCAAGACATTGTTGCGTCATCACAGCAAGACAGTTGAGCTTGCGGGTGACGTGAAAGACACCGCGTTGGTGAGTCAAATTCAGTGGGATCCTTTGGGAATTGAGGTGCTGCACCTTGACCTGATTCGCGTGAATCTCAAGGAATTAGTGCAGGTGACGGTTGCTGTTCACCGGCATGGTGATGCGGCAGGCCTTCGGCAAGGCGGATTGTTGATCGATAACGTTCACGAAGTTGAGATTGAGTGCTCAGCGGGTCAGATTCCTGAGAATATCAGTCTGAATGTGACTGATCTTGAGTTGGGTGAGCACCGAACTGCCGCCGACTTGGAATTGCCGGAGGGCGTTGTCTTGATCACATCTGCTGATACCGTGATTACACACATTGAGCAGCCTAAAGGAGCGTTGGAAGAAACAGCCGACGCACTTGCTGAGCCAGAGGTGATCTCCAAAGGTGGTGATAAATCTGAGGAGGAAGGCTGATCGCGAAGATCGTAAATGCCGGCAGTTCGAATTGGCTGGTGAATCCATGAAACTGATCGTTGGGCTGGGGAATCCAGGCAGAAAATACGAGCAGACCCGACATAACGTCGGATTCATGGTCGCCGCCAAAGTAGCTTCGCTGGCAGTTGCTGATCCTTCGAAGATCCGTTTTGAAGGTGAGTTTGCAGAGGGAGGTACTCCGAGGCCTGCGGGAGGCGGGGTGGCTCAAGAAAAATTGGCGATCCTGTGCCCTCACACGTACATGAACGCTAGTGGGAAAAGCGTGCGAAAAGCATGCGATTTCTACAAGTTGGAACCCAGTGAGGTGCTTGTCATCTGCGATGACGTGGATTTAGCTGCGGGAAGATTACGAATCCGGGGATCGGGTTCGGCTGGAGGTCAGAGAGGATTAGCCGACATCATCCGCCATCTTGGTACTGATCAGGTGTCGAGGTTGAGGTTGGGGATTGGGCGACCACCTCATGGGTGGGAGACAGCGGACTATGTCCTCGGAAAATTCAACAAGCAGGAAATTGAAACATTTGAATTAGCCACAACGAACGCCGCATATGCCGCGTTGGATTGGGCTTCGGGTGGTGTCGCTTTTGCGATGAACCGGCACAATGCAGATCCTGCAGCGAAGAAGAAGCAGAGCAAGAAGCAGAAGAATAATTCGCCAAATGAGTCGTCTCCGTAACCCGGCCAGGTGAGCGGTGGCGGCGAGTAGGCAATTCGAACAAAAAACGGAGTTGTGACATGGATTGTACGACTTCTGGAAATTATTAACGGAAAACAACTCCCAGTTCTTATCAACTTTCGATAACCTCTGGGATTGCATGGCGACCAACAAAGTAAGAATTGAGAGATCGACCCATCGTGGCAAAGAATACCTACGAAACCCTGTTGATTCTGGACAGCAATCACTACGCTCGCGACCCTGGCGGGGTTAGCAAGCAAGTCAGTGACATCCTCACCGAGGCAGGTGGTGAAGTGCACGTGAATCGATTGTGGATGGAGCAAAAGCTTGCTTATCCCATCGATAAGCACCAAAAAGGCACTTACTGGCTGGCATATTACGAGATCGACGGCGTGAAGATTCCAGAGATTGATCGTGCCCTGCATTTGGCAGAGCCTGTCGTTCGGCATCTCACGGTCAAGCTTGAGCCACGTTTGGTAGAGCCCATTTTGGCGAACGCCCGTGGCGAGTCGATCAAGATGTCCACACCAACAGATTCAAGCCCGAGCGAAGAAGCTACAAGCGGAGAAGAGGCTGCTGCTGAGGTTGCAGCGGACGCGTAGGCTGGCGGTGTGATGCTCTCGTAGTGGGGGTGACCGTTTTGCTTTACTGCGAACGGCGAATTTAACGACCTGAAAACGGGAAGTACTATGGCCAGTTACAATCGTGTCATTCTGGTTGGGAATTTGACACGCGATATCGAATTAAAGTACACACCTGGTGGTACGGCGGTTACCGATATCGGGATGG
>Ga0315322_10000400_pt1 | contig 32210 bp, 24 predicted proteins | sample M110021515metaG_FD_203461 | JGI IMG/M metagenome (GOLD analysis project Ga0315322, IMG submission 203461) | Ammonia-oxidizing marine archaeal communities from Monterey Bay, California, United States - M1 100m 21515 | ecosystem: Environmental > Aquatic > Marine > Intertidal zone | place: USA...
CAAGTTTTTGCTACATTTTGTGCTACACTTTAGGTGTTTTAGGCGGTTCTATCACCGCTGTAAGCCAGAGAATACGGCAGTAAAAAAGTGACGGAAGTTCCTGCCTCTTCCGCCAGATTGTTTTGATTATTAATGAACGAGGAATAAGCCATGCCCAAATTAATTTACGCAACAGTCCTGTTATCTTCAATGCTCCTTACATCAACGAGTTCATACTCACAAAATAATCAAATAGGCGCAACGGACCTTGGCGTTGTCAATCATAGTGACGCTTTTTTACAAGTTATGAAAATGTTAGGGAATTGGGAAGGAACGCTTTATATGTTTGATGGAACCGAGGTTGATACAACCACAAGTTTTAAATTGACATCAAATGGAAATACCATTGTAGAAACGTTAATTGAAGACGGTGTCGAGATGCTTACCACTTATTCAGATAAAGATGGTGAACTGGTAGTCAAACACTATTGTGCTTTAGGAACAGAGCCTATGTTTGTTGTCGATAGTCTAAATGACAAGTCCCTGAATCTAATTTCTGACTCAACACCTGGATATGACCCACAGCAGGATAATTATGTTGAGTCTATGATGTGGACACTTGATACAAGCGAGCCTACGAATTATCGAGTAGATACCTCTATTAATATGGATGGGCAGGTTAACCGCCAGTATAGTTTGTTTGAAAAGGTCGAATAGCTAAAAAGTTTTATATTAAATAGGTCATAGTATAGATATGGGTGGCGTGGCCTCCTGCGTACCCCAAGAATTTGCTACATTTTGTGCTACACTTTAGGTGTTTTAGGCGGTTCTATCACCGCTGTAAGCCAGAGAATACGGCAGTAAAAAAGTGACGGAAGTTCCTGCCTCTTCCGCCAATACCTCTCTGAGAAGTCTAATTAGTATCCCAGCATAGTCATAATCTCACGAATATTTTTGTATAAATTGCCGTAACTCTGGCTCTAAAGCCATTGGACTCCGGCATTCTTTTTTCTGTGGATAGCAAAGTCTCCCCGTTTGGGAGACCCCTGTGAATGCAGGCAAAATCCCGATATTCCAGTTCCCGCTCGCGAAATATTGTCATAAATCAATTTTCTCTAAGATTTTTAGAAATACGCCATCGTTTCATCGTTTTTCACAAGCAAGAAATCCTCAAAATGATTAGGCTCACTGTTCAGAATTAACGGTTCCGGCTGCCGAGCTTTGGTTCAATTTTGACCGGAAATCAGTACTTAATAAAAGAGGGGTTGTTCGATGAGGATTTTATCAATTATATCTAGAGGCTTTTTATTGGCCTTGTCAGGAATGGTGTTGTCACCTTCGAGCCTGGCGCAGGAAATTACTTTTCACAAGGATATTGAGCCTATTCTGCAGCGTAGCTGTCAGAACTGTCACCGTCCCGGTGGTGTTGCTCCGATGCCTCTGGTGGAATATGACCAGGTGGCACCGTATGCAGGGCTTATTGAGTACAAAACCGGCCTGCGAGACCGCGCTGGAGCCATGCCACCTTGGTATGTCGAAAGGGATGTGGGTATTCAGCACTTCAAGAGTGACCCCTCTCTAAGCGAAGAAGAAATAGCAGCTATTTCTACCTGGGCCCGAAGTGGCACACCAAAAGGTGATGTTGCCGACGCTCCTTCTCCTCTGGTCTTCGATGACAGTATCAAATGGAGCCTGGGAGAGCCGGATTTAATTGTAAATACTGAAGATTTCTTTATGGCTGGTGGTCGACCTGACTGGTGGGGTGAAATACCCATGGTGCCAACGGGGCTTACTGAAGACCGCTATGTTAAGTCTGTAGAGATTGTGGAAGCAAATGACGTGGGTGTTGGTGAGGAGGCTTCCGACACTGTTGGCGGCCTTTTTATATTCCATCACATGATCTGGCGTACCGAAGTATTGGACGACGATGGCAGGGTAGTACCTGGCGAAGCTGTTAATTGGCCAGTACACGAAGTGGGGCGTAACGGTGACGTTTTTGATCCCGATGCAGGCCCCTTGCTTAAAGCCAACTCAGCTTTCTTTACCGACTCTGTGCACATGCACTCAAATGGTCGTGATACCACCGGTCATTTACAAATAGGCTTCACCTTCCACCCAGAAGATTACGAGCCCAAGTACAAGACTGGCATCAGCATTATGGGTAACGGAGTTGATATCAGCGTTGAAGGCAATGCGAAGGATCAGGAGTTACATGCGTATCAAGTGCTGACAGAAAACACCAAGGTCATCACTTTTGAGCCTCATCTTCATGCTCCCGGCGAGCGCATGTGCCTGGAAGCGATCTGGGGTTACTCAGTTGAGACTCTTTCCTGTGTGGGTTATGACCACAACTGGGTTAGAGGCTATCCTTTCGCGGATGATCACACGCCGCTATTGCCTAAAGGCACCATTCTTCATATTACCGGTTATTTCGATAACACCAACGACAATGCCAATGTACCTGATGCACGTAACTGGCAGGGTTCTGGTAACCGTTCTGTAACAAATATGTTTATCGATCTGGGCAGCAGAGTAAACATGACTGATGAGCAGTTTTTCGAAGAAATGGCGAAGCGACGGGATGTTCTTGAACTTGGACCAAACGATCATGTTATAGGCTGCCCACTGTGCTTAGCGCCTATAGTTTGGCCAGTCGATGATTCCGCAGGTGGCAGCGACTAATTGGGATATGAAGTGACGAGGCTCCAAACAGAGTCTCGTCTCCAGCCCGGTAACCACTGTATTAATTTAAGTTATCTCTAGAATGGAACTAAATAGATAGAAAGGTGAGATATGAGAACTAAGAATTTTTTAAGACCCCTAGCAGTTCTGCTAACAGCCATGGTAGCCCTGTTTTCCAATGGTGTGATGGCGGAGCAAGATTACGAATACACCAAGCACAGCTACGTAAGTGGCCAGCACACCGAGGTAGCCTACGAAGGCTGGCGTGAAAATGATCAGGGAACCATTACGCTTACGTTTGGTTACTTCAATCATAACTGGGAAGAAGAGCTGGATATACCAATAGGTGAGAACAACCGTTTCACCACCGGCAACCCGGATCGTGGTCAACCAACCCACTTCCTGCCACGTCGTAACCGATTCACATTTGATGTGGTTATGCCATCGGACTTTAGTGGCGATGACGAACTTGTATGGGAAGTAACTTCTCCAAATGGTGTGACCCGGTCTGCTTACGCAACGCTTAGAGAAGACTACAAGATCGACAATATTATCATTATGTCGGAAACCGGCGCTCTTGGAGCTGGTTCGTCTGATGCCATAATTCGCGCTAATGTGCCGCCAGTTAACGAACTAATCGGAGATGAGATTCGTACCGTTAGTGCAGGTCAGGCACTGACTTTCCAGACTCGCGTAAGTGATGATGGTGTTCCAGAGCCCTTCGACCCAATGCGACGTATCAGGCTTTTGGGAGGCGCGGCAGCGGCTTTTGCAACGGAAGAAATGGTTCGCGACAGAATGATGATGATGCCACCACCGAAGCCAACGGTGGCCAAGAATAACGGTCTGTATCTGTCCTGGAATGTTTTCCGGGCTCCGGAATCAGTAACAGAGGTGCAGAATGTAGTTCACTTCGACCCGCCCCAGATCAAGCCGTGGGAAGATACACGCCCCACCGCTAATTCTCCCTGGAGTTGGATGTGGATACCGCCTGAGCTGCCTGAAGATGGCATTTATGAAGTGTCTGTTACCTTCGATGAGCCGGGCACATACTTGCTTTGGGGACGCGCGGACGATGGTGGTCTCTATCAGGACCAGTATCTGACTGTTAACGTTACGCAGTAGTATTTTTACAGATTCTGTAGAAAATCCAGTCAGAGAAAGATGATGTACAGAAACCAGAGGAAGAATTCCTTCCTCTGGTTTTTTTGATGTTTAAGTCAGGAGATAGAAGTGCGTTTAATGAATGAATCAGACACCAGTCACAGAGTTGTGAGATATGTAGAACTTATCCCAGCAATTTCAGTTGCTATCTGTTTTTTGCTTGCCCTGTTAGCTAGCCCGTTGCTATTCGCACAGCATGATATGCATGGCATGTCCGATGGTGAGAGCCTACTAGTTTCGTCTATGCCCGCCGATGATGAAGTCCTCGCCGAGGCTCCGAAATCGATCATGCTTGGTTTTGATTCTGAAGTGCGGTTGGTGAAGCTGGCGCTGAAAGAAACCAAACAGGGTGAGATCCTTATTGATTTCCGCTACGACTCGGAGGCTGCAATGCGTTACGTGCAATCGCTACCATCCCTGGCAGAAGCTAATTATTATAAAATTGAGTGGGCTGCACTTAATATGATGGGAGAGTTAATCAGGGGAAGTTTTTACTTTTCGTTTGGAGAGCAGGCCAAGCCTCCATCGTCATATAGGGACGAAATGGATCATAATATGCTGATACCCTCGCCTGACTACAGGCTGCTCTAAGATTCCTTGCTTAATATCGAATTGCTCAATCAATCTAAAGGTCCGGCTCGCCTGATCCGGGCTCCTTGAGCGCTGTATTTCCCCCAATTTCTTCCTACAATACTAGCGTCTCAATGGTTTGTTTTTCGAATACTTAGGCCAAGTACTGAAAAAGCCGAATAGTTCTTGAAGAACCGTGATTTACTTTTTCTCCCTTTCAAAGACTGGTATTGTTGGGCTGCGAAAAATGACTCAAACCAACTTAGGACGAAGTACTGATGATAAATATTTTATTCATTGAGCATGATGGAACAGAGCATCCCGTCGAAGTGAGGGCAGGGGGTTCGGTGATGCAGGCTGCCGTCAGCAATGGCGTGCCCGGCATTGATGCAGACTGTGGAGGTTCCTGTTCCTGTGCTACCTGCCATGTTTACGTGGAGGAGAAATGGCTGGATAAACTCTCGCTGATCGAACCCACCGAGGAGGCGATGCTGGGTCTCACTGCCGACCGTCAGGATAATTCCCGACTTTCATGCCAAATACCTGTTACCGAAGAATTGGACGGTCTGGTAGTTACTACGCCTGAGTTCCAGTTCTAAGACATATCGAGAGAGTTATTCAAATGAGTGAGTTCGCAGGTCAGAATTCCCGGGGTCCCAGTAAATGGAGCATGGTTGGAAAGGATGCTGCTACTATACCGCTGGAAGAGATCGATTTGTCTCATCCTGGTATTTGGCAAGCTAATGAGCATCTCCCTTTTCTGGCCAGATTGCGTGCCGATGCGCCGGTGCATTACTGTAAGAATTCGGCGGTGGGGCCCTACTGGTCAGTCACCAAGTATAAAAACATCATGGAAGTGGATACTTCCCCACAAATTTATTCTTCAGAGCCGACCATAGGTATTGTAGATACGTTTGAAGAATTCACTTTTCCTGCTTTTATTTCTATGGATCCACCGAAGCATGATGAGCAAAGAAAAGTCGTGCAGGGAGTAGTTGCTCCGACTAATCTCAAAAATCTTGAAGGCCTTATACGTCAGCGAGTATGTAATATCCTTGATAGTTTGCCGGTGGAAGAAGAATTTGATTGGGTAAAGAACGTATCCATAGAATTAACTACACAAATGCTGGCGACTCTTTTTGACTTTCCATTCGAGGACCGATACAAGCTGACTCGTTGGTCAGATGTGGCAACGGCGATTCCCGGGCACGGTGTTATCGATACTCTCGACGAACGTTGGGAAGCCATTCAGGAGTGTCTGGCTTATTTCACCCGTCTATGGAACGAGCGGATTAATCAGGAGCCGGGTAATGATCTGGTATCCATGCTTGCCCATGGTGAATCCACCAGAAATATGCCGCCGGAGGAATTTCTTGGAAATATTATTCTGCTAATTGTGGGCGGAAATGACACAACACGGAACTCTATTTCAGGAGGCGTGTTGGCCCTCAATGAAAACCCTCAGGAGTATGACAAACTTCGACAGGACCCGTCATTAATTAGCAATATGGTTTCAGAAATTATTCGCTGGCAAACACCTCTTGCCTATATGCGCCGAACAGCCAAGGTTGATGCTGAGTTAGGAGGTCAACAAATAAAAGCCGGTGATAAAGTTGTCATGTGGTATGCCTCTGGAAACCGCGATGCTGATGTTATTGATCAGCCAGACAGGTTCTGGATCGATCGACCGAATGCGAGACAGCACCTTTCCTTTGGTTTCGGTTTGCACCGCTGTATGGGCAACCGTCTTGCAGAAATGCAACTGCGCATATTATGGGAAGAAATATCACAACGATTTCATAAAGTGGAAATAGTTGGCGAGGTTGAGCGTGTATACTCCAGCTTTGTCAAAGGTTACAGCCGTATGCCTGTTGTGCTGCACCCATCGAAATAAGCCCCAAAAGAAAAGAGGCACGGAATACTTCCTGTGCCATGCTGACGAAATACATCCAGTCTGTGCTGTTATGTTACGGAGATGGATTCCTGATAATCTATAGTCCTAAGCACCATAAACAGGAGCATGGACCCTGGTTGTAGGGTTATCTATTTTATCAAAAACATCGTGCCACCTTGCCAAGCAAGGTGGCGGAGAGTCTCATGTTTGAAGCTGCCGAAGTCGGCCGTACCTTAAGTAAAAAGGAGTTCAAGCAACTCGAACCCTAGGTGCATAGTTTATTTTTGCAATTGCAAAGGCGGCTTCGTGAGTCTGAAAAGAGTCTGGTAGTAATCATTGCAGGGGTGGAAGGTGCCGGAAAGGGTGAGGTCGTTGATAAGCTAAATCGCTGGTTTGATACAAGGGATGTAAAAACCTACGCCTATTGGGATGAAACCGATGAGGAAAGTCAGCGTCCGGAGTATTGGAAATTCTGGCGAAACCTGCCGATCAAGGGAACTATCGGCGTCATGTTTGGTTCCTGGTATACAAACCCCATAGTTGATGCTGCCTTCGGAAAATTGTCGGAGGCTGAACTTGATCAGCAGTTGAAGAAAATTTCCGAGCTCGAAAGAACTCTCAGCGACAACGGTACTATATTTGTAAAGCTATGGTTGCACCTTTCGAAATCCGGGCAAAAAAATAGATTGGAATACGATGTAAAAGTCAGCAAATTGAAAAAGTCTCCGTTGTTGGAGAAATTTTCCAAGTCCTATGGCAAGTTTGCAAAAATTTCCGAACGTGCAATTCGTCTTACAGACAGCGGCCACGCTCCCTGGAATATTATCGATGCCAGTGATCCAAAATATCGGGATATTTCTATTGGTAATGTCATTGTTTCTGCGTTGCAGGAAGCTCTGCCTGAGCAGGATGAAGGTTCGGTTAAAAATTCGTCAGCTAAACCGGTCAAAGCTTCAGACTCTTTATAAGGCCAAGCTCTGGAAAGCAAGTCGGCATCACTGACGGTTCTTGATGCTGTAGATCTTGAATGCAGACTGACACGGGCTGACTACAAGAGCCAGCTGGAGAAGCAGCAGTTGAAGCTTCATAAACTCGCTTGGGAAATGCATGAGAAAAAGAGAAGTGCTCTAATGCTATTCGAAGGCTGGGATGCTGGCGGAAAAGGTAGTGCTATTCGCCGTGTGACTTCGGCTATTGATGCACGACTATATCAGGTTATACCGATTGCAGCCCCAACTGACGAAGAGCCGGGCCATCGCTATTTGTGGAGGTTCTGGCGTCATATTCCCCGTGATGGGTATATGAGCATCTATGACAGATCCTGGTATGGGCGTGTCTTGGTTGAAAGGTTTGAAAAGTTTGCTGAAGGCCATGAATGGTTGCGCTCCTATCAGGAAATAAATGACTTTGAAGAGCATCTGGTGGATCACGGAATGGCTTTATTCAAATTCTGGATTCACATAAGCCCGGAAGAGCAGTTACATCGCTTCAAGGAAAGGGAAAAAGATCCACGCAAACAGCATAAAATTACAGAAGAAGATTGGCGTAATCGCGAAAAATGGGACGATTACAAGCAAGCTGTGAACGATATGGTCGCCCATACCAGCACGAATCGGACTCCGTGGACCATAGTGTCAGGAAATGACAGGCTCTACGCGCGCATCCAAATCCTTGATACTATTTGTGAAGGTTTGGAGAGAACACTTTCAACTACGAAGAAATAGAAGGATATGCAGAAGGGTTATATCGGAAGCCTTTTTTTCGATTATTCTTCGTCAGGTTCTGTCAGGTAAAACAAACAATCTTTGCGGGCAATTTCGGGGTTCGTAGTCACCATAAAAAGTTTCAGGATTTTTTTCGGGTATAGCTCGCCATCCCGTAACTGAAAATACTCACTGATCAGTTCCTCTCCACCTACACCTTGTGCAGTCAGATTCTGTTCTATTTCCCCAGACACAAAACCCAACCTGGTATCGGGAGTGACGAAGCCACAATTGAAATGTTCAATCTCCGGAAGCAGGGTGACGCCGTCCTGTAGCAGGCAATGGTCGCCATAGGCGATCTCACTGCCTTCTTTAAGTTCCAGCCGAAGAGGGTTGTGAAAAAATTCCAGTGACATATCCGTATGTCCCACGGTCAGCACGTCTTCGTAAGTCAGGTATCGACTTAGCCCTTCAGTGGCCATGAAATTTGATTCCGGGTCCTGAGCTCCTCCGCACTCGATGGTAACCGTGGGCATCATGGTCTCGCTTATCTCCATGAGTGCTCCAAGTGATAAGTCGGTTACGATCATGCGATGAGTAAATAGAGACACCAAGGCATCGTGTTTTGAGTCCATGAAAGTGGTCACGCCAAATGAGGGGCTGGAACCGGAAGTATTGTGTACATCAATTACGCATTCCGGGTTCTCCAACGCAAGAACCTCTATTATTTCCTTAGCTAGTAAATCCTGCTCCGTGTCGCCGAATGGTGACTTGAAACATCGATTGAGATCTTTGTGATGGGGCAGCATTCTGTAGATAAATCCTGGTGCCTGTTTCGCTGCGTCCACACTGCCAATAATAATGTGAATATCTACTGCGGGTTTCAGGCCCAACCTGAGAATTTCAAACACGCCATGTAATCCAGAGGGCTCGTTGCCATGTAGAAGGGTGACGATGGCGCGACTTCGGCTGTTATCCTTTCCACTGACCTTGATATGGGTCGGGCCAGGCAGCAGATGTAGAAACTCAACGCTACTTTCGCCAACTTCATTCAGAGCAGGATTTTCCCAGATATGTAGAAGGGAAGGTGATTCGGTTTCCGTCATAATCGCTACAGCCATTGAGCGACAGGGATATTGCTGGCGCTATTCTTTCGATATTGAGAAAACATTTCGAACAGTGCTTCCCGCTTATGCATGTTCTTACGTAGTTCTTCCAGCTTGTTTAGTTGCCATCGGGCACCGGTTTGTCTGCTGGCTAGTCGTTGCTGAATAACTTCTATCAGGGGGTCGAAATCCGACTTGATGAAACCCATTGCCTCCAATTGCTCAGGTATCCGGGGACATAATTCTTCGAGAATGTCTGCTACTGACCTGTACTGAGGTTCACTCTGCTGTCGGGAAGGCCAGAATAGCTCAGCCTCCATACCTTTTTTTGCTGCACGATAGAAATTGGCGGTGCAATAAGTAAACGGTATGGCTGGTAGTAACTTTTTAATTTCCGGCTGCATTAGTTTGGCTAAACCAATTGCCAGTGCTGCATTTGCAAGCATATCGGTAATGCTTGGGCCCGCAGGCAGTGATCGTAGTTCGATTCGCAGGTGACCACCGTCTGCCGGATCATAGACCGGTCGATTCCAAAGCCAGATAGAACCTTGGTGGAGGCGTAATTCGTGTAGTTTCGGAATCCCTCCCGCGGCTATAACTTCCATAGGGTCTTCGTCAGAGCAATCAGGCAATATTGGCTGGTATAGAAATGCTGCTTCTTCAAATAATTCAATAGGGCTGCTGCGTAGCCAGTTATTGCCAAAATTGACGCGGGCGGGAACGGGGTTGAGTGAATCCAGTGGACGACAGTCGATGGACTGTTTGAATAGGGGGATTCGAGTTTCCTGCCAAAGTCGGTGACCAAACAAGGTTGGCGAATTGGCTGCCATGGCAAGCACTAGCGGAGTTACCAATTGCACGGCGTTGTAGAAATCGGCGAATTCAGCGGGTGGTACCCGCAAGTGAACTTGAAAAGAAGTATTCGCCCCTTCGAGAGTAACGTCTTCCATGGCTAATTGAAGAGTCTCTTCACCTTCAATAGCGATAGTGAATGGCCCGCCTCTAATTTCGGTTAGTTCCTTGGTGAGGGCTTCGAACCTGCCGAGTTTGGTCATGGCATGATAGCCAATGTCTGATTGTTCGAGCGTCGGAAGAATACCGACCGGCACCACATTGCCATCCCATTTTGCGGCGCAACTATTGATCTTGTCGATTGCGGATTGGGCTTCCAGTTGGGTTTTAGCGAAGCAACCATCCTTAAGCATCACCGGGCTAAAATTATATTCCAAGTTATAACGATTAAGTTCCAGTGTGAGCTGGGGGTCGTTCAGCTCGGCAATAATTTCCTGATTTAAATAGAGAGGCCTCCCTTTCTGGTCAACTATGTACAGTTCTAATTCAGCCCCGAATGACAGCTCACCTTCTCCGAAATCCGGTCTGGCTAGCAAGGACTCCAGCGCCTTGATGTTCGATCGAAGTCGATCGCTGAAGTTACTGAAATCCTTCTCAGTAAATTTTGTATTTTCTATTTCCAGACCCATCTAAAAACCTGTACACACTCATTCAGTATTCAATTTTGATCCATCGGCTCCGGCATTAGAGCTTGGGGTTAAGACAAAACAAAGCTGCCATCGTTAGAGTAGCAGCTTTGTTTTCTTCAGGTTAGCGAACAGGACAATGCTACTTTATTGTTCGTTAATGATGGTCTACTTTTTTAATTAGACGCTGTTGGAGACAGTTCGCCATAAATGTTCATGGTTGGCAAATCTGGTTTGAAATCTATGTGGCAGGATTCACAGACATCGACGATTTCATCGCCAGCGCGGCTAATGAGTTCGATATCCTGAGAGCGGGCAGCATTTACCGCACGAGCTGCAGCTGCTGATAGCTGATCAGAATATTCTCTCCACTCACTTCGCTGGGTCCAGGCTTCGTCGGCTGGTCCTGTTCCAGGAATGGAGAGCAGAGCGCCGCCAACCTGCAGTTGACGAGCCAAGTGTTCCAGTTCTCTCCAGTCACGATCGCTAGAAGGATTTTGCCAGGCCGCAATCCAGATGGGATCAGCCGAATGATTAATTAGCGAGGCCATCACTTCATTAATGCTTATTGGCAGCCTCACTTCTGCTGCCACCTGCTCAGGTGCTTCGTTACACGCGCCCAGCATCAGAGTTGCCATCAGAAAAAATGACAGTTTTTTAATATTAAAAATATTCAAGCGTATTCTCCCCTAGGTTGTTTTTAAAATTGTGCTCTTAAACTAATGTGGATGCAATTACTAATGTTATCCAGTTTGACACATGTCAAGCGTTGAAAGATGGTTAGTTAGCAAATACGTTTTCTTTATCAGTTCTAACGAATCGCGTATTGCCGTCTCTGCGCGTGAAGCCAATATGATCAAAGTATTCCAGAATTTCGATACTCAGATTTCTGCCGATACCTGAAGCGTCTCTAAAAGCAATTACTGAAAAACCATTTTCATACTGTTGCCCCGCTGCCAAATGCTCTACAAATTCCGCAAGTGCCATGATGGTTTCAGGTAGGAAATAACGGTTGTCAGCAACCTTGATTAAGGTTCTAGCTTTGGCGGATTGCTTGAGAATTTTTTCCAGCGCTGATAGGGGTATACCTGTCATTTCCACCAATTCTCTGGTTCGAGGTGGAACCATGCCCGCCTTCTGCAAAAGGGGCCTCACTTTCTTCAGGAATTCCGCTTCTTCTTTGCTAAGAGAAGTGTTGTGCCCCGGAAGATGAAGCAGGGTGCCTGTTTGTTTTATAGAGCTACTTTGCTGCATGGCCAAAAGCAAGCGGTGGAATAACTGATGAGATCCTGAGAAATCTACAGCCTTGCTGAGGGCAGGTTCGCTTATTCCCTGCTGGTTGCTATTGACCGAGTGGAAGAGCTTTAGTTGGTGGAGTATCTGCTCGCAGTACTGATCAAAAAAATTATTGTGTAATATTTTTCTATTACCGTGCTCACCGGAATCCAGATCGACGAACTTCAGTCCTGATTTTTTGAGCTTTGTAGTTAGAACTTTAAGTGCGTCAGGTTTAATGTTTCTGCAAATGGAAAAATTTTCAAGATCGACTCCTTCAGACTGCAATTCAATTAAAGAAGATAGAGCAGATTCTGTGTTTTGATCCATAGCGAGCAGAAATTCCAGCCGCTTTTCACTGCCTCGGTTTTTGCGTGGTACGAATATGTCTATAACCTTCCCGCCAGCAATAGTAAATTGCGAAGCTGGGTCGCGGATGATAAAGCGGTCTCCATGAAGAGCGTGTACAGGCTCGTGACTTCTAAGTTGATATATGTCGTCGATTCTGCTGCCCAGTTTCCTGATTGTTACTACGTGATGGGATGCACCGATGAACAGGTGATACTGGGTACTGCTTCGTGGTGTGTGCTGGCTTTCGGTGAAAATAATACTCACGTCCAACCTGCTTGCAGGCCGGGATATTTCTTCATCCAGTATCCAGTCGCCCCTTGTCAGCAGCTTATGATCGATATTTAGATTTAGTGCGGCTCTGCTGCCTTTTTTTGCGTGTTGAAGCTCGGTTTCATCGAGTCGTATGCCACGAATCTTGCACTGGGAAGATGTAGCGTTATGGAACTTTAGACTTCCTGTTTCAGCCATTCCAGAGCGTACTGTTCCGGTGACAACACTACCAATCCCTTTAACGCTGAAGCTACGGTCAATTAGAAACCTGAAGTATTCATTCTGATAATCAGAAGCAGAATTGTTCTGTAGTTGGAGCATCGTCAACAGGTGTTTCTTCAGTTCGTCTAGACCGCTGCCGTCAAGATTTGAAACTTGGAATATGGGAGAGTTTGCTAAGCTTGATTCCGAGAGCAGGGCTTTAATGTCTTCCTCTACTTCCAGTATTCTGGATTCCTCACAACGGTCAGTCTTGGTCAGGGCCACGGTAGCTTGAGATACATTCAGGAAATTCAGGATTGAGAGGTGTTCACGGGTTTGGGGCATAATCCCATCATCTGCGGCAACGACCAGTAGGGCAGCATCAACAGCTGCGACCCCGGCAAGCATATTGTTAATAAAGTCGGTATGACCGGGGACGTCAACGAAGCCAATGGTATGGACCTCATCATTATCTCCTGTGGGCATGTGCAGATAGGCAAAACCCGGAACTATGGTAAGCCCGCGCTGCTTCTCCTCCGCTAGACGATCGGTATCGATACCGGTGATGCCGTGAATCAATGACGTCTTGCCATGATCAACATGACCCGCCGTGGCTATGATTAAGCTCTTGGGTGCTGCGCTTTCTAATTTGGATTCGGACATGTGTGATTCTACCAATGAACTTGGCAGTTTAGCTGTATTTTACTCAAGCTGTTCTCAGGGAATACTACTGCGATTGAATTTCACAATAAAGTAGATCATGGCGGCTACTATCAATCCTGCAACCACGAAACCTGCATTTAGCACGCCGCTACTCATGTTTACTATGCCATATCCGATGGAGCCGGTTATCAATGCGTAGTAGGCAAAGGGGAGAAGTGTCTTTCGGATAACAGCGCCTTCTTTTCCTATTAAACCTACTACGGCTGAAGCAGCAACAACGTTGTGCACGCAGATTATGTTGCCTGATGCTCCGCCTACTGCCTGAAGCGCAACTATCCAGGTAGGATCAACCAGAATGCGTTCGCCAACACCAAACTGGAATAATGAGAACATCATATTGCTAACGGTGTTACTCCCTGCAACGAAGGCGCCAAGGCCGCCTATAAACGTCGAGAAGAAAGGCCATGCAGACCCTGTAAGATTGGCTACACCTTCTGCCAATGCAATCGGCATCTGCTCGAAACCGGCACTACCGCCACTACTATTGATAAATACCTGCACCATAGGCACCGTAAATACCAAGGCGGTAGAAGCGGGAACAAGAGTTTTCAAAGATGACTTGAATGCGTATTTGTACTCCGAGCCCTTGAGGCCGTGCAGCAAGATGGTCATCAGTGAAACGATAATGAATATGGTGCCGGGTGACCATAGTGGCTGAAATGAGGCAGTTATATCGCTGCCGAATATATTGTCCCAGGACCAGGTTATGAAATTGTTGGAGCTGCGCAGGTATTGTTCCAGGTCCAGTGCCCGTAGTCGGGTGATTACTAGCAGTCCGGCTACAAATAGATAAGGTGACCACGCCTTAAGTATGCTCATAAGCGGCTTATCGTCATCCTCGGTGTCAGCGTCACTCTGTAAAGCACCGGTCCACTCCTCTTCCCAGTGTTCCCTGTCTTCAAAGTTCCAGACTTTATCTGCTGAAGGAATCAGGAACCCGGTTTTAGCGGCACTTACTACTATTGCTAAACCGATCATGCCTCCAAACATTGAAGGGAATTCAGGGCCGAGAAATCGTGCTACCAGGTAGTAGGGGATGGTCATGGAAAATGCCGCAAACAGGGCAAATTTCCAAACCCGAAAGCCATCGGCAAAGGATCGCTCCTTGCCGAAGAATCGGGTCATGATGCCGGCTACGAACAAGGGTATGAAAGTGCCTGCCAGAGCGTGAAGAAGGGCGACTTTTGCGGCGATGAAGCCGAGGAATTGGTCCCATTCCGCGAATCCTAAATCAAGGGCATAAGTAGCCATGGCAGGATCAGCGGATAGTCCGGTATTTACTCCTACAAGAATAGGCGTGCCCATGGCGCCGAATGATACCGGTGTGCTCTGGATGATCATGCCGGCAACTACAGCAGCCATTGCAGGGAAACCCAAGCCTACCATGAGGGGAACTGCTACTGCAGCAGGTGTTCCGAATCCGGCGGACCCCTCTATAAAAGAGCCAAACAGCCAGGCGATAATGATGACCTGAATACGTCTGTCCGGAGTTATGTCTGAAAACCCCTGTCTGATGGCGCGAATGGCACCGCTTTGCTGCAGGGTGTTGAGAAGCAGAATTGCGCCAAAAATAATATAGATCAGCGTGCCAGCTACCCATAGACCGTTTGCGCTGGCTGCCAGAACCTTGTTAACAGGCACCTGCCAAACAAACAGGGCTAAAAGTGCGGCAACTATATAGGCAATAGGCATTGCCCGGCTGGCCGGCCATCTCAACAATACAAGGAAAATGGCCACCGAAATGATAGGGAGTAGGGATAGTAATGCTAGAACGCTACTGCTCATAATTATTCTTCTTCTATTGATAGTGAGCGGAGATTCAGCTTAGCAGATAAATTCCTGACAGAAAAATGCTATTCGGCCTCATCGCAAATGACGGTAGTGAAGTCCAAAAATAGAGGGAATTGGGTTCCCCTTATAGGATTATAAGTGGAATAATGGGCTTATATGCTCTCTATCAGGAGGGTTAAAGCGATTGACTGCTTTCGAGCTCAATCAAGGAGTAGGAACATGGAAATATCAACAATTGTAATTCTGGTGATAATTGCCGTCCTGTTTTTTTACGTGATAGGAATTTATAACCGCCTTGTTAGTCTGAAGAATCGATATCAAAACGCATTTGCGCAAATAGAAGTTCAATTAAAGCGTCGCTATGACCTTATTCCCAATCTGGTGGAAACAGCGAAAGGCTATATTGAACATGAAAGAGAAACTCTGGAAGCTGTGATATCCGCCAGAAATTCTGCAGCTGCAGGGCTTGCTGCGGCAGCGGCAGACCCGGGCAATGCAGCAGCGATGTCTGAACTCATTGGTCAGGAAGGAGCACTTGCTGGCGCCCTGAACCGCTTCAATGTGGTGATGGAGGCCTATCCTGACTTGAAAGCCAATCAGAACATGATGCAACTTAGCGAAGAGTTAACTGCTACTGAAAATAAAGTCGCCTTTTCGAGACAGGCGTTCAATGATCAGGTCATGGCTTTTAATACCTATAGACAATCATTTCCGCCGGTGGCCGTAGCCGGAATGTTTGGCTATGGCGACGATGCCAGCCTGTTGGAATTTGAAGACAGTGCCGAGATTCAGGAAGCGCCAAAAGTTTCTTTTTAATTTGGCCACTGCCTTTGGTTATAACTGTTCCCTAATTCAAAATGAATTTCTTCGAATCGCAACATACTGCTCGCCGTAATACGGGAAAACTTATCTTGCTGTTTTCCCTGGCGGTGGTGTCTTTGATTATTGTTACTAATCTCCTGGTCATGCTGGTATTCGGCTTTGTTGGCTCGACCGTTGATAGCGTCAGGGCTGCTCAGGGTATGCAGTTCAACTGGGAGATTTTCTGGTGGGTTGGTGTGACGGTGACGGCTTTCGTTTTATTCGGAAGCCTGTACAAAGTCAGCACACTTTCTGGTGGAGGTGCCCGAATCGCCGAGATGATGAATGGTCAGTTGCTGGTTCAGGGTTCGCGTGATCTGCAGGAAAGAAGAATTCTTAATGTGGTCGAAGAAATGGCCATAGCCTCAGGTACTCCTGTCCCTCCTGTTTATCTTATGGAAGAGCCTGGCATCAACGCTTTTGCTGCAGGCTTTTCACCCAGTGATGCTGTGATAGGAATTACCCGTGGTGCCATTCAAACCCTGAGCAGGGACCAACTACAGGGAGTAGTTGCTCACGAATTTAGTCATATTTTGCATGGTGATATGCGGATAAATATTCGTCTGATAGGTGTGCTGCATGGAATTATGGTGCTCGGGCTCATTGGATATTATCTGTTAAGAGGTGGAGCCTATAGTCGCCGGTCGAAAGAATCGGGAGGGATTGTTTTTCTTGGCCTCGGATTGGTGGCAGTGGGTTTCGTCGGTACTTTCTTCGGAAATCTTATAAAGGCTGCTGTGAGCAGGCAGCGGGAATATCTGGCAGATGCGTCTGCAGTTCAATTCACTCGGAACCCGGAAGGAATAGCCGGAGCCTTGATGAAAATAGCTACCCACCAACAACATTCCTATCTTAGTCACCCTAATAGTGCTGAGATCTCGCACACTCTTTTTGAGGAAGGGCGTATATCGCCACTAAGCGGGTTGTATGCTACACATCCACCCTTGGATAAGCGTATTAAGGCAATACTACCGAGATGGGATGGTGACTACCAGACAGCCCAGACAGTATTGAAGGAGGATCCGGCAGACGCAATGACAGAGGCACAAGCAACGGCGGCACCTGAGGATAAACGTGCGGTTATTTTGACTGGTACCATACTCGCTGGAGCCGGTATGTTCGAGCAGATTGGAAATCCCGGCAAGGAACATCTTAGCCAGGCTGACCAGCTATTGGCTCGGATTCCCGAACGATTTCTAAAAGCAGCCCATGAGCCTCATGGTGCTCGCGCAGTTGTTTACTGTCTGGTATTGCATGGTAGTGAATCAACACGACAACAGCAGTTGGAACTACTCATGGGGGCAGCCGCTGACGGTGTCTATCAGGAGCTGCAGTCATTACTGGCGGGTAGAGAGCTGGTGGAGCCGGAGTTTCGTCTTCCTCTGGCATCGATAGCCATCTCGAGCCTGCGACAGCTCTCCGAAAATCAGTATGTTCTGTTCAAGCAGAATTTCAACGAACTGATTTTGATAGACAGGAAAGTCAGCCTATTGGAATGGTCTTTGCAGAAAATCATATTTCATCATCTGGATCAGGTGTTCAAACATTCAGCCCTTCGACCGTTCGGGAAAAAGAGTATTAAAACTTGTTCCGATTCCATCGCAATTCTGTTTTCGCTATTGGCTCAAGCTTCAGAGCAAAAAGGAATTACTGAGCAGCAGGCATTCGGCAAGGGAGTGGAAAGCCTGGAATTGAAACTTGAAATGCGTGAGGCCGGATCGATGGGCTTTGATGATTTTAACAGGGCCCTAGATGAGCTGGCGCTGCTCAAGCCTCTGCAGAAACCAGCATTACTTAAGGCTTGTCTGGCTTGTATCAGCGCAGATGGTCAGCTTGCCCCCATAGAATCCGAACTGCTGAGGGCGGTTGCGGCGACTGTGGATTGCCCGGTGCCGCCGATTAGACTCTAAGTGTTGCGTAGCTTGGCTTGCGCAGCTGCAAGGCGTGCTATGGGAACTCTGGGTGGTGAGCAGCTTACATAGTTAAGCCCGGTCTTGTGGCAAAAATCAATTGAAGCAGGGTCTCCTGCGTGCTCTCCACAGATTCCCAGCTTCAGGTCGGGCTTTGTAGATAGCCCCTGGTCGACTGCTAATTCTATTAGTTTGCCCACTCCCCTGCGATCCAGGCTGGCAAAAGGATTCTTGTTGTAGATTTCCTTGGACTGATATTCGTCGTAGAAAAGCCCCATATCATCACGGCTTAGCCCCAAGGCTGTCTGGGTTAAGTCATTTGTACCGAAGCTGAAAAAGTCTGCTTCTTTGGCAATCTCGTCAGCTGTAATTGCTGCACGAGGAACCTCTATCATCGTACCTACAAGATAATTGATGCGTACTTTTCGCTTCTTCATAACCTCTTTGGCGACTCTATGAACAATCTTGAGCTGATCCGCCAGTTCCTCCCTGAACCCCACAAGTGGGATCATGATTTCAGGCTGCACCTTGATTTTTGTCTTACTCTTAAGCACCTGTGCCGCAGCCTCAAAAATAGCCCTCACCTGCATTTCGGTGATTTCCGGATAGAGTATGCCTAGTCGACAACCTCGACAGCCAAGCATGGGGTTTTCTTCGTGAAGTGCCTTGATTCTGTCAATAACAAAATCAAATGGCACATCGAGCTTCTCTGCCAGTTGGCGCCTTACTACATCATCATGGGGAAGGAACTCATGAAGTGGCGGGTCGAGTAGTCTGATTGTTACGGGGCGACCATTCATAGTTCTGAACATGCCGACGAAATCTTTCTTTTGGAATGGCAGTAATTTTTTCAATGCCGAACGACGCTGAACCTCGTCAACCGCAAGAATCATCTGGCGCATGTAATCGATACGGTCACCATCAAAAAACATATGCTCGGTTCGGCAAAGGCCGATACCTTCAGCTCCGAAGGCCACTGCCTGCTTGGCCATTGATGGGGTGTCGGCATTGGTGCGGATCTTCAGAGAGCGATGTTTGTCAGCCCATTTCATTACAGTCTGGAACAATTCGTAGGTATAGCTCTTCGATGGCTTGAGACCGCCTTCGAGAACCCGCTTTACTTCGGAGTCGGCACTTTCGATCATGCCTTTATAGATCAGGCCGGTGCTTCCATCAATAGAGATATAGTCGCCTTCACTTAGCACCGTCTTGCCCGCTGTGAGGGTTCTTTTCTCGTAGTTAATGCTGATATCACTGGCGCCACATACACAGACTTTGCCCAACTGGCGGGCCACAAGGGCTGCATGGGAAGAAACACCTCCACGGGATGTCAGTATTCCCTGGGAGTGGAGCATGCCCTTGAGGTCATCAGGTGAAGTCTCTGTGCGGCAGAGCACGACTTTATTGCCCTTACGGGTTTCCAGCTCGGCTTGAGCAGCGGTGAATGCTACACGCCCGGTAGCAGCGCCGGGTCCGGCGGGAAGCCCCTGTCCTATGACAGTTGCGGCCTTCAGAGCTTTGGGGTCGAAAACGGGGACCAGCAGGGAGTCAATTGACTCTGCGGGAATTTTCATAAGGGCAGTCTGCTGGTTCATCAGACGCTCTTTTTGCATTTCTACGGCAATTCTTACTGCCGCGAGCCCTGTTCGCTTGCCGTTACGTGTTTGTAAAATGAACAATCTTCCATTTTCTATAGTAAATTCAAAGTCTTGCATGTCTTTGAAGTGTCTTTCGAGTTTGGTGCGAACTTTTTCCAGATCCCTGAAGCTGACGGGTAATTCCAACGACATCTCACTAATAGCTTTGGGGGTACGAACTCCTGCGACCACGTCTTCGCCCTGTGCATTTACCAGATATTCGCCATAGAACAACTTTTCACCGTTCGCCGGGTCCCGGGTAAAGGCTACACCGGTTGCACTGTCATCCCCGGCATTTCCAAATACCATGGCCTGAATATTTACTGCTGTTCCCCATTCAGCTGGAATGCCATATTGCTGTCTGTAAAGAATGGCTCGTTCATTTTTCCATGAGCCGAACACCGCGCTGGTGGCACCCCAAAGTTGTTTCATAACATTCTGGGGAAATTCCGAGCGCGTTCGTTTTTTTATCAGTGTTTTGTATTGTTTAACAAGCAGTTTTAAATCCTTAGTGCCGAGGTCATTGTCCGCCTCGACTCGCAAAGACTTTTTCATATTGGAGAGAATTTGATGGAAAGGGTCTTCCTCCTCCTCGGTGCGAGCCTGAACTCCCATTACCACATCACCGTACATTTGAATAAAGCGCCTATAACAATCCCAGGCAAATCGTGGATTTCCGGATACGTCAGCCAGGCCTTTTACAGTTTCGTCATTCAATCCAAGATTTAGAATTGTATCCATCATTCCCGGCATTGAATCACGGGCACCGGACCGAACGGAAACCAGCAACGGATTTTTTCTCGCACCGAACTTTTTGCCAAGCTGGGATTCGATTTGCTTGACGGCTTTTTCTACAGATTTGGTCAGCGATTTTGGGTAGCTCTGCTCATGGTCGTAGTAGTAGCCGCAAACTTCTGTACTAATTGTAAATCCGGGAGGAACAGGGAGACCTATAGCGGCCATTTCTGCCAGATTGGCGCCCTTGCCGCCGAGTAATTCTCTCATGGTGGCATTGCCGTCGGTTTGGGTTCCGAAAGCAAATACGTATTGTTTCTGAGAACGCATGGATTTCTTAGAGGAGGACTTGCGAGCAGTGCTGCTTTTCATATCTTAATTCTAACCTGTCTGCTGATCTTGCATATGTAACACTAACGAAATAAATCAATAAAAATCATGTTAATCAGTAAGTTACATAGCTATAACTGAAAGGTTTAAAGCTGATTTAGCGCTGACTAAGGTATGGATTTTCACAGATACTGGAACTCGGTACGGGAAGGGGAGAATAAATCACTTACACTCGAAAATCCAGCGCCGGACGGCGCTGGAATTGAGGATGTTACGTTAAGAGTAAAGCGTTGTCAGAGAATGTTCGGCATTCAGCTGAATACAATGCTTTCTTTACGCAAGCTCAGCACTATCTCGGTCAGAAGAACGAGTATAATTCTGCCGGCTAACAAACTTTGCAGCCCTGGATTGTCTACTTCTAAGCTCAAGAAGATACTTGTGGATATTTAGAACGATACTCCATCGCGAGGTATAACTAACTTGAATTGAATCGTGAGTTTTCTGCGAACCAAGAATTGAGGGTTGTCCCTCATAAATGTTAGTGGGGTTGGCCATATTTAGAAACCGTTCCATATTCAAGTTCCGTGAGTTTCTCATAAGCAAAACAAACTTTTTGCGAGCAAAGAATATGTCTTTAATTAGGTTCATACAAACCCGTATTTGCAATGAAGGTTTCTTGAGGGAAGGGCCGATACCAAGTCCGTTTACTTCCATCATTTCGTATTCATCATTCTTAAAGAATGCGTCATTTTTGCGTATTTCATCTGAAACAAACATTAGGCTACGAAACTTTGGAGAAGTTACTAGCATATAACCAGCTGCCAACTTACCATTCAAAAATGCACCAACAATTTTGCTATTCACTGCATAATCCAATGGTAGTCTAACGCCTGAATAGTTTTCTATTTTGTCCAGAACTGTATTTATTTCAGATTCTTCAGTTATGGTCTTAAAAATAAATCACTTGTGCATATTAACTGCATATTGATATTTGATCACGATATATTGGTAAAATGACCAGAAAACCCATTAAACATAGTAAATACTCGAATTATTGTCGATAACATAGAGAAGAGTTTAGAAACCAACTTCGTTCTGAATCGAATTCGGCGCTAATCAGTTGGCCCGCTAGAACATTTGCGGTTCTGTGTGTTGCTTCATCTTTGATAACATTCGAAGATGCTACTCGTCGCGACAACCCCTTGGTAATCTATACGCTTTTAACTTACTTAATTCCTGTATCGATAGTATTACTATACCCACTTAGCACACTGCTGATCTCGAAAGTTGAAAAATTTGGAATCTTAATTATAGATTTTCTTTGCATATCAGGGATGATGAGATTTTGCCTCACCTTATTTTTCATATTCTCCGGAGTGGGGTCAGAACAAGAATTGAAAGACACTTATCAAGTGGTGCAAGGGCAAATAGCATTTGTGCTTGCCTTGGGCACAGCTTTTGCATTTCATCTAAGCTTTTTGGTGACTTTAATAAGAAATATGGTATTTGCGTTTCTTGTTTCCTTGGGGATGTATTTGGCTAGCCCTGAATTTTTCATAATGAATCGATTGCCAGTTCTGGAAGGATTCTTTTTGGGAATGATTATAAACTGGGTTTTCTATGAGGGCATACGTACCCGGTTTTATTTGAAATCCACAGACGCTGATACCCGCCAGCACCTCTACAATCAACTTTCAAAGCTTGTGTACCCGCATCAGTTAGAGCGGATTAAATTAGGCGACGAGCTTGAGAACACTATGCCTCTTAAGGAAGGGAAGGCGATCATCAATATGTTCGATGTACAGCGCTCAAGTGAAATACGGCATGAAAGAACACAGGATTTTTTCATGGGTGTATTTCAGGCTTTTCTCGAGATATGTATGAAAGGCTATGAACATAACCCTCTGCGCTCCAGAGCGTTTCGCCTTAAAGAAACCGGTGATAGTTTTATTAGTGCAGTGGGCTATCCTTTTCTGCCAATTGAGTCTCGGTCATTGGCAGATAGTGCTGTGTCTGCCGCTTTATCCATGTTTGATGCGTTTAATGCTGAGGTCGAGAAATTCAATTACTCCCGACCGATTAAGGGAGCTATGGGCCTGGCATACAATTCGGTTCAGGGCACGTTTCAAAGTGGCGGCATTCGCTCCTATGATTTATTCGGTGACGCGTTAATTCAGGCGTCGAAGTATGAAGAATTGCGTAAACAGGAATTTGTTTGGAATTTTTTAAAAAGTCATGCCAATGAAAGAGGGCTGGAGGATTTTAATATTCTTATTGTGCAGGAAGTTGTCTACAACTCCTTGAGTCCGTCATACCGGGATCTGTTTACCGAGATCAGTCTGGACGATACTAGTTTGTCACAGAATAACTTCGCGATGATGTACGACAACGAAGCCAAATATATGTATTTTCATATCCTCGAGTGATTCTCCACTAGACCTATTTGCCCCTAGATTGCTGATCCAATGTTAAAGTGCTCAGGATCATCTACATTGCGCTAGATCGAAAATTTCCGTACATTTGATGATGAAGTCTGGAAACTAATATTCTGTAAGAGAACCCTATGGGAAGTGCTAAGTCCTTGCTGAGCTCGCTACCGTCTGTTGAGAAACTTCTACAGTCGGGTAGTTTGCGTAAGCTGGTGGAAGAAGTTGGACATGAATCTGTCAAAAATGAACTTCGATTTCATTTGTCAGAAATTAGAGAACTGGTGGCGAAAGGCGATTCTGCAGCTATCGATAAATTGTCCTCCCTATCTTTTGAGACTGATCTTGTTGATTCGGTCAGGTCGGCCGTACTCCAGCAATTTTCCAGCTCCATGATTCCTGTCATTAATCTTAGCGGCACTGTTGTCCATACCAATTTGGGGCGGGCAAATCTCCCACAAGAAGCCATATCGGCCATGGAGCAGGCTGCCAGTTATCCTTGTAACCTTGAATACGATCTGCAGACCGGGCAAAGAGGCGACAGGGATAGTCATCTGGAGTCCGTCTTGTGCGAAATTACCGGTGCCGAAGCCGTAACTGTGGTAAACAATAATGCAGCAGCTGTACTTCTGCTTCTGAATACATTGGCGAAAGACAAGGAAGTAATTATTTCGAGAGGGGAATTGGTTGAGATTGGAGGTGCTTTCAGAATTCCGGATGTGATGAGTAGTGCAGGGAGTAATTTGCGGGAAATAGGCACTACCAACCGCACTCACCTTCGTGACTATGAATCTGCAATTAGCGACCAAACCGGTTTGATAATGAAAGTGCATACCAGTAATTATGAAATACGCGGTTTTACCAAATCAGTAGACGAGAGCGAACTTGCCAGGCTTGCCAGAAAAAATAATATATCGTTTGCCTCGGATCTGGGCAGTGGTTCGTTAGTTGACCTTACTAAATATGGGTTGCCGGATGAGCCAACGGTTCAGGAAGTACTAAAATCCGGTGCTGATATAGTCACTTTCAGTGGCGACAAGTTGTTGGGTGGACCTCAGGCTGGGATTATCGTGGGGACACGAGAGCTCATCGATAAAATTAAGGCTAATCCACTCAAGCGGGCACTGCGTATCGACAAAATTACTCTTGCCGCATTGTTGCAGGTTCTCTATCTCTACAAAGATCCTCACCGAATACACTTAAGGCTTCCACTACTGGTGGACCTGACACGGCCTTTAAAGGAAATAGAATTGTTGGCGGAGGAGCTTCTGCCTGTGCTTAAAGCCCAATTGGGTGGGTTGGCTGAGGTCAGTATCTCCACCTGTAAGAGCCAGATTGGAAGCGGAGCGTTACCGCTGGACCTTATGGAAAGCAGAGCGCTGTCGATAGTTCCTGTTGCATCAAAAGGGGAAACCGACAAGTCAGTTAGAAACCTGGCTAAATCCTTCCGCTGCTTACCCAGACCTGTAATTGGCAGAGTTTCCGATGGTAAATTTTTACTCGATCTTCGTTGTCTCCGTGATGTTCCCCAATTAGTGGATCAACTAGAGCTTCTAGCCTTTCCTTAAGTGTCAGGCAGGAGCTATAAATTCTGCTTCCTCGATACTCTCCGCTCATTCAGGTTTTTTGGACTCCAAGTCTGAAAGATAGCAAAGATAGAATCGATGCAAGTAGCATCAGGCCTAGCAACGGATAAACAGTTCCGTTAAAAATGATAGCCACTGCTTGAGCTGCGATTGCAGAGAAAAACATTTGAAGAAATCCCGTCAGTCCTGATGCACTGCCAGCGTATTGAGGAAATTCATTTATAGCGGCAGCCTGGGCATTGGGCAGGGTTATGCCGTTGCCGAACACTGCCAACGCCACCGGCGCAAACAGGGCAATAGGCTGATGATATCCAAGTAACTGTAAAACAATTGCCAACAGAATTCCTCCCACACCCACGGAGGCCCCAAGGCCGATCATTTTATTGATGTCCAATTTTCGTCCAAAGTGTCTGGCCACATAGTTGCCAGTCATGAAACCTATTGGGATCATGATGAAATAGTAACCATATTCTGTAGGCGGTCTATTCAGTACTGAAACCATGATTTCAGGTGCGGCGGAGATAAAACTGAAAAATACGACTGACACAAAAGAAACACAAAAAGCATAACCACTGAATGCTTTGGATTGAAACAGGCGAAGGAAAGTTTTTAACATAGACGAAACCCCTTCGAATGGGGCGGGTTCCGTAAGTGTTTCAGGTAAGCGAATAACCAGGACTATAAAAATAAGAAAGCCGAAAATAGCCATGGCAATAAACACTGACTGCCATCCGAATCTGGTCATAAGCTCCCCTCCCAATGCAGGCGATATCATTGGAAGCACTACCATTACCATCACTAACGTAGCTATCACTCTTGCAGCTTCTTCGGCTCCGTAGACATCACGTACTATTGCTCGCGCGAGCACAAGGCCAACAGCAGCACCAAATGCCTGCAGGAAGCGTGCAGCGATTAGCATTTCAATGGACCCGGCGAAAAAGCAAAATATAGACCCGGCAAGCATGATAACCAGGCCACAGAGCATTACCGGTTTTCTGCCGTATTTGTCTGAAAATGGGCCGTAGGTTAGCGTGCCCAGTGCGATGGCGAGCATTGACAGACTGAGTGTAAGTTGCGCGACTTCTGTGCTGACGCTAAAGGTCGTTTTTATTACCGGGAGGGCTGGTAATAAAATTTGCATAGATGCCGGGCCGAGAGCAGATGTTGCTGCCAGCATCACGATTAATGATTTGGAAAGCCGGTAAGAATTATCTTGCATAGTATTTATGGTGACAGGTTTCACTTCTGGCAAACATGCAGTAAAAAGCGAACCATCAGTGCCAGACTGTCAGCGATTTAAAACAGCGTCTCTGGTCTGCTGTAAATTGCTATTTGTCTGGGAGCTGAGAATTACGCTAGAGCCAAGCAAGATTGATCGTTGCGCCTTGCTTATGTCGAAGCCCAATCCGAATGCATTTGCGTGAAACGATCTGCTCATATGCTGAGCATTCCATTTGCTGCTTTCAGTTTCAGTAGACGGTGCATTATAGCATGTGAGGATTTGCTCTGCTGATTTTAAACACACCGACTGATCCGGGCCGGTTTTTATTTCCAGTCTGAAACCCCTGTCAGCCTCATGAAACCTGGGGGAACGGGAAAGATAGGAATCCACCAGAGTACTGAACAGCGTAGAGTCATTATGTGTTGTCACTGGAAGGCTTATTCCAAGGCGTCGGATAATACTGGGGTCCTGTTGATAGGCCGCAGTTAGATAGTTGATGGCCTGGTCTTTCTGATCGAGCTGCAATGAAGCTTCACCCATTCTGGCCAGCAGGCGAGCCTGCAATAAAACTTCTTCTGCCGGTAGTAATTCTAATGCCTTGGCTCCGAATTCAATAACTTGTGCGTTATCTTTTTTTATTGAGGCGACTTCAGTTCTGTAGGAAAAGTAATAGCCTTCGTTTAACCCGAAAGCACCATTTCCCCGGGCCTGCTCAAGGGCCACGGACATCACTCCTGTACCGAGTATGGAAACAATTTCAGGTTCGAGCCATTCGGGAATATGGACATCCAGCGGGGCATAGGGTCTTACCCTGTTTTGAAGAACTTCGAAATCTGCGAACAGGGAGGCGGCTCTTTTGCCCGATCTCCATGCCGCGAGTCTAAGTTGGCTCGCCCGAACCCTTGCGCTTAGAGATTCGATAAAATCCATACTCGCAAGATCTTCCAAAAGGATTTGATATTCGCTCATATTGGCGGCCATATTGATCAATGCAGCTGCAGAATCTTTCTGGGATTCATCGGCACTGTATGACCCGTTTCTGTCTGGTTGATTTAGTGCTGCGGAACTTAGCGTGTTGGCATCTTCGGCATAACCTGCCAGTAGTAGGAAGCTGGCGCTGGCCAAATAATGCTCTGCACGATTCATTACGTTTACTATTGGTTCTTGAGCTTCTCGCCAAATCAGCATGCGATCAAGGGCGCTACGCGCTTCATCAAACCTTCCCTGGTTAAGGGTGAGGTAAAGTTTATAAATCCAAGGGTTGGCGACACTGTCCGGGTTGATAGTTCTGGTTGCCCGGTTTAGAAATTCTTCAGCTTTGTCCATCTGTAACAGGCTGAGGGCCACTTCTGACGCATTGCTTAGATAAACTGTATCGTTATCATTGGCGGGGTCGGCCAGGTTCTCGTCTTCGTCAATGGCCCTGTCGCAGGCCGGTATGCTTTCCCGAACCTGCAGGCTAGCGAGCTCGGCGGCGCACAATGTATTCCACGCGCGAGCCCGTTCGTTTTCGTTTTCGCTGGTTTCCAAAACCCGATTAGCGCTCTCTCTGGCTCCCTCATAGTCTTTAAGTTTGACTAGAGGCCAGCCCCTGAAAGATTCTACATCCTGCCCATAAACCTCGTTTAGCTTATCCAGGTAGGCGAGGGAGCTAAGTTGGTCCCCCATTAGCTGGTGAACATAGGAGAGCTGGCTTAAAGTCAGATAATGCCATTGAACATTCCCTGAAGCGAAAGCATCTTCCAAGGTTTGGTAATTAGTTAGCTCTTCTGCACGGTTTAAATGGAACAGCGCTCTTGGCATGTTTCCTTCAATAGTGAGTAACACCTCGGACAGGGCAAATTGGGACGCGGCCGAATCAGGCTCTTCTCTTAACCACTTCTCGCTTAGTTCCCGTGCTTTAACATTTTGCTTTAAATTAAGAGCATCACAAATCGCTAATGCACGCAGATCACTAATGTCCCTGAAGCCGAAACAAAGCGGCATTCTGGATTCTGGTATCTCTATTTCTTCTATTGAAGATGTATTTTGGGCAAAGCTATTTACACTAAGCACAGAGACAGTGCTTAGTAATATCGCCTGTAGAGAGTTCTTGAATGTTGTAACAAGGGGCTGCATGTTGAATACTCTTGGAGCTAAGAGGGATTACAGCTTTGGTTTTGTATAAGCTGACTTTTAAGTTTTAAGTACTGTCTAATTTAAAGTACTGCGCGCCAATTTTTCCATTGGACCTTGCATGGCATCAGTAAGCACCTTGGTTAAATCCATTACCCCGGGGGCTAGTTCTATTCTGTGTCCCAGTACTCTGGGCAACAGAAGTTCAATATCTTCAGCGCTGACGAAATTTCTTTCCTTAAGAACCGCACTGACCTGCAGGGCGGGTAACATAAGAACCATGCTGCGGGTGGAATTCCCCTGCAAGACTCTGTCATCCTCGCGAAGATTTCTGGATATGTCCACCAAGGCTTGCTTTATCGCGTCGTCTATTCGAACGGAGTCATCAATCTGTTTTCTGGCAGCTAATAATTCATCCCGGCTCACAGTGATTTTTCCGGAGGAGCTATCCTTCCTCTCTTTATACGTATTCAGAACACCAAGCTCCGATTCGCGATCGATGTGATCCATCGAAATTTTGAATAGAAATCTATCAAGCTGCGGAGTAGGCAAGGGGTAAGTTCCAACCAGATCAAGAGGGTTTTGTGTGGCTATCACGAAGAACAGTTCATCCAGTTCGTAGGTGACATTGTCTACAGTAACCTGCTTTTCGCCCATCGCTTCCAGCATCGCTGACTGCACTTTAGGAGAAGTCCGATTAATCTCGTCAGCGAGCACCACATGAGCAAACAATGGCCCGTGGCGAAAATGAAATTCTCCGCTATTGCTATCAAACACGGGCACGCCGGTAACATCAGAAGGTAATAGGTCGGGAGTAAATTGAATTCGGCGGAACGGCACAATGTGTTCGCCGCTTGTTTTGGTGCTGTTGCTGGCATTATCAATTATGGCTTCGCCCAGAGATTTGGCGAGAGTAGTTTTACCGGAACCGGGGAAGTCCTCCAGCAGTACGTGGCCGTCTGCTATCAGGGCAATTACAGCTAGCTCGATCACGTCGTCGCGGCCAATCACCTGACGTTTTACCGCCGAGATCAATCTATGCAGTACTTCCCGGGCGTTCGGTAATTGCTGACTAGCTTCAGCCTGTTTTTCTGAGGAATCCGGTATGGCTACCGCGATATCTTCAACAATATTGTCTGGCATTTCATCTGTCTCCATTTGCTCCTGCCTGCACTGTCTTTTCAAACAACGCTTATCTACTCCAAATCCAGGAAAGCGGATTTAGCATAGCCAGATAAACTCGCCAGGAAACGGTGTTCATTTTGATTTCCTGATTTACTGAATTGTTCAGAGCCAGCCATTGATCCCGTTTCAATGAAGACTTTTCCTCATTGCCCAGAGTCATGGCCAGGTGCTGTTGGGTAAGTTGCCCCATGGATGGTGCTATTTTGCTGGCACGTTGTGCAAAATGTTCACGGCTCTCCCCGGTTTTCCTCTGCAGCCCCACGGCAGAGAGCCGGTCCAATGCTGAGCGATAACTTAGTCTGTACTGGCTCTCCAGAGAAGCCCGCGAGGGTATCCACAAGCGATAGAATTTAATCAGATATGCAGAACAAAGGGCCGATAGCAGCAATATATAGATAGTATTGAGCAGGGCGGCAAGGCTAATCATGGAGGATTGTTCAGTCTGCATGAAGTCCTCAAAAGAGGCATCGTTTCTGAGCATGTCGCCGAGTAACTGCTGCAGGCTATCCTGGGGGTCTGTTGTCATATCCACGAGGGTTTGTTGTGGGGCTGGGTCCACAATTACCCAGCCAATTCCTCTAAAGTAAATTTCCGGCCAGGCATGTCCGTGTATTGCCTGCACAAGTAATGATGAGCCACCGGCTCTGTTTGCCGCTGGGACTGAATAGCCGATGCCGACTCGGGCGGGAATGCCCAGACTGCGGAACATATAGGTTGCAGAGAAAGCGAAGTGCATACAGTAACCGGTAAGATCGCCAAACAAGAAGGATGCCGCGGGATCTGTTTCGTAGGCATGCTCATTTTTCAGGCTGTAAATTCCGTTCTCATCCAGATAGGTTTTAATAGACCAGGCCTTGGCAAAGGCGTCTTCAGTAAATTCGGGTTTTAGGTTGGCAATAATATTGTCAGCCAATTCTTTATAGCGTGGGTCTTCGGGAAGGCGGAGGTATTCATCCCAAACATCAGCCGACCAATCTTCTCTACCCAATTCTCTGCCTAATAAATATTCAAAGTCATAAGTTGGTGCCAGTGAATAGGAGTCATAAGTTCGCTTGAATCTCAGATTATTCGGGTTGGGTGTATTTTCATACCCAACAGGGCTTTCAAGCCCAAATGGCGTGCGGTGTGACACCAGCATCCCAATACTGGTCCTAACGGGCACTCTCTCATCGTCAGCGCCTGGCATTACTTCGCTCTGGCTGCGGTTATTAGTGAAATGATCGATGAGGTCTCGATCCATATCATCGCGGTTGCTTACATCCAGCATGGTTCCGCGAAATTGTGAATAGGCTGATTCCCTGAAATAGTAAGCGCCGTTCAAAGGCTCATAGTCATCCCTGAATACAACCACCGCTACCGGAGCTTCCATGTCGTCGGCATTATTTTCCCCGTCGCGAAACGGGTTCTCTCTCTGGCCACCACTTCCGTCCTGCTCCTGACCGGTTAAGCCGAGATCGTCTGTCATGCCGGGAGTGGGTAGTCCAAACATGCGCACAAAGATTATTAGCGAGAAGCAGATCAAACCAAGAGTCAGGAAATTGTACGGAAGTCGTCGCTGATTATTTTCAATCATTAGTAATGCGGATAAGGCGAGTACCGCAGCGCAGCCAAATGAAAGCAGAATAGTTGACGGGTCTATTCCTCTGATCAATGCAAAGTCGCCTATGAAAAACGGGCGATGAATCATGCCGTTTCTATGGGCAGATAAGGTGATCACGAAAGCCATGGCAACAAATAGAATTTCAAGAACGGACCCGTAGCTGGTGCGATGTGAAAGAGTTCTCAACACAAGAGTCAATGAGCAACTAATACCGAACCATTTAACAATCTCACCGGATTCGAATCCAGCAATAGGCGTGGTCAGTGTCGCGAGCAGGTTGGTATTTACACTTAACACAGAAAGAAAAATAGCGATGAGGAAAAAGCACATTGAAAAAAGCAGGATTGTACTTGTTCGCAATTTCACCAAAGGGTCTTTGCCAATTTTTTGATCGATATAAAAGCAGGCGAATATACACCCCACAACAGATGCCACTGATCCGCTTGTAACGGTCAAGGGCAGGCTCAGGAACCAATATCCACAGGCCATGATTAGCGACCTTAGCAGAGTTGGCAGTGAGCGTTGTTGTGCTTGATGGTTTGATTTCATCATCGTAAGTCAGTATCTGTTTTAAGAACGAGGTTATTTAACTCTTTCTATTTAAATCTTGCGCATATGCCGATCAAAGCTGGCACCAGTCTTCCTGTCTATTAATATCGTTGATTCTACTAGTGATCCAAGCTCGGTCAATAAACTGCTGAGGTTTTTGCGGTTAGTGCCTGCAGGTTTGAGATTGCCGTGTGTATTATCGCGCAGTAGCAGCTTTCCCCAGAAGCCCGGCTGCTCCTCTTCTTCGATGCCGTCAGTTGCCAGTATCAGGGTAAATTGTTCGGAAAATGCCGCAATTGTATTCCGGAGGGGCAATAGCCAAGGCGCTGATTCTGCGGCTGCGAACACTATACAGTGGCTGGCCCCCTGAGCCGAATTCTGGCCCAGAAAGTCGTCCAGAGCGTAGGGGTAAGCCTCGCCCAAGGCTCTCGATCTGGCAATAGCCCTTAAGGAAGAGGGGAGGTCAGTATAAGAGCAATCTGAACCATCTGCTGAAAATATCCAATCATCGCCCAATGCATTGCTCTCCAACGCCGCCCTGGCTACCGCCGCCGCGGCTTCATCTCGAGCGCTACTTAGCAAATAGGCCACGGTCCGATTGCTTTGAAAAACGCTTTTCTCAGCCAGACGTACATTAAGTTGTCTATTGCGCGCGAAGTTTTTCCACATGATGTTTCGCACAGAATCTCCAGGAACATAAGGGCGTATTTCCATGCGGTCTCCTTCAGGGTTACCCGAAGGATTAGGGATGCCGTCTTCAGCGGTCAGTGAGCGGAGAAAGGGAAGGTTCTTAACAGTATTTATTCGCGGCAGAACCATGCATGGTGCATCCTGATTTTGTAGCCAGGAATATTTACAAAAGCCAAG